>Ga0081455_10000609_pt1 | contig 46322 bp, 49 predicted proteins | sample TabmetS3T2R1_FD_70207 | JGI IMG/M metagenome (GOLD analysis project Ga0081455, IMG submission 70207) | Tabebuia heterophylla rhizosphere microbial communities from the University of Puerto Rico - S3T2R1 | ecosystem: Host-associated > Plants > Roots > Rhizosphere ...
GGGTCGGCGCCGAGCCGCTCGCCGTTCTCGGCGTGCACGATGAGCAGCGCACCCAGCCGGGACAGCTCGGCCAGGACGGCGTCCAGCTCGGACCAGGACAGCTGCGGGAACTCGTCCACCCCGGACGGTGCCAGGAAGCACTTGAAGCCGAAGACTCCTGCCTCGTGCAGGCCCTCCAGGCAACTGAGATTGCCCGGGATGGCGCCGCCCCAGAAGCCCACGTCCACTGCGCACCTCCCGCGGGCGGCCGCCTGCTTCGCCGCCAGGGCGGCAACGTCCACAGTGGACGGGATGCTGTTGAGCGGCATGTCGATCAATGTCGTCACACCGCCCGCGGCGGCCGCCGCCGTAGCGGTGGCGAAGCCCTCCCACTCCGTACGCCCGGGTTCGTTGATGTGTACGTGCGTGTCCACCAGGCCCGGCAGCAGGGCCGCGCCGACCTCGACGGCGGGGCCGAGGTCGTCGCCGACAGCCGCGATGAGTCCATTGTGGACGGCGACAGCGGCCGGGCGCACGCCGGACGGGAGGAAGACCCGGTCCGAGCGCAGTACCAGGTCGTAGGTCATGCCTGCCCGGCCTGGTACGCCCGCCAGTCGCCGATGGTCGAGATGTCGATCAGTTCGAGCGCCCGCCGGTAGTCCCGGCGCAGCACGGTGGCCAGCGCCGCGGTGCCGTCGTCCAGCTCGATCAGGCCCAGCTCCAGCTCGGGCGGCTCCTGCGGCATCAGCGAATCGCGCAGGATCTCCAGCGGCACGTCGTACAGCTCGCCGACCACGGAGCACCCAGGCGACCCCGGGGTCAGGCCGGGGAACGCGCCGCCCACGGCGTAGAAGCGGTATTGCGGCGCGGTACGGGCCGGGCGGAGCATCGGCGTACCGAGCAGGTACGGGTGCAGCGGGCCGCCGGACATGCCGCCGCCGTTCAGGAACATCAGCGCCATCAGAAGCTCCCCGTGATGTGCTCGGGCCGGACCGGCACCCGGTTGAGCGGGAGGCCGGTGGCGTCGCGGATCGCGGCCACGATCGCGGGCGTGGAGGAGATCGTCGGCGGCTCGCCCACCCCGCGCAGGCCGTACGGGGCGTGCGGGTCGGCCAGCTCCAGCACGTCGACCGTCATCGGCGGCATGTCGAGGATGGTCGGGATGAGGTAGTCGGTGAACGACGGGTTGCGGATCAACCCAGCCTCTACCTGCACCTCCTCCATCACCGCGAGCCCCAACCCCTGCGCCGAACCGCCCTGGATCTGGCCGACAACGGCCTGCGGGTTCATCGCGCGGCCCACATCCTGCGCGCAGGACAGCTCCACGACCCGCACCAGGCCCAGCTCGGTGTCCACGTCGACCACCGCGCGGTGCGCGGCGAAGGCGTACTGCACGTGCGCGAAACCCTGCCCGGTCACCGGATCCAGCGGCTGCGTCGGGCGGTGCCGCCACTCCACCGTCCGCTCCACCACCAGGCCGCCCAGCAGGCCGGCCAGCTCCGCCGCCGGCACCGAGCGAACATCGGTGCCGGTCAGGGAATCCAGCTCGGCGCGCACCTGGAGGCACGCCTCCCGTACGGCGCCGCCGGTCACGTAGCTCTGCCGCGACGCGGAACTGGAGCCGGCGCTGCCCACCGCCGTGTCGGCCGGCAGCACGGTCACCCGCTCGATGCCCAGCTCGGTCCGGGCGATCTGCGCCTGCAGGGTCACCAACCCCTGGCCCACCTCGGCCGCCGCGGTGTGCACCTCCACCGCGGGCTCGCCGCCGACGGCCAGCACGCGTACCCGGGCGGTCGAGTAGTCGTCGAATCCCTCGGAGAAACCGACGTTCTTGATGCCCACGCCGTAACCGACGCCGCGCCGTACGCCCTCGCCGTGGGTGGTGTTCGAGACGCCGCCGGGCATCGCGCGCAGGTCCTGCTCGGCCGGCGGCGGCATCGGCACGTCCCGGACCCGGCGCAGCAGCTCGGCCACCGGCGCCGCGGAGTCCACCTGCTGCCCGGTCGGGATCGTCGCCCCCTCGCTGAGGGCGTTGCGGATGCGCACTTCCACCGGGTCCATTCCGAGCGCCGCGGCCAGCCTGTCCATCTGGGACTCGTACGCGAAGGCCGCCTGCACCGCGCCGAAGCCACGCATCGCGCCGCAGGGCGGGTTGTTGGTGTAGACGCCGTAGCAGTCCATCGCGGCGTTCGGCACCACGTACGGGCCGAAGCCGAGGCTGCCCGCGTTCCCGGTGACCGCGGCGGTGGTCGAGGCGTACGCGCCGCCGTCCAGGACGATCCGGGCGCGGACGTACACCAGCGTGCCGTCGCGGTTGGCGCCGTGCTCGTAGCGCAGCACCGCGGGGTGCCGGTGCACGTGGCCGTAGAACGACTCCTCGCGGCCGTACACGATCTTGATGGGCTTGCCGGTGCGCAACGCCAGCAGGCACGCGTGCACCTGCATGGAGATGTCCTCGCGGGCGCCGAACGCGCCGCCGACCCCGCCCAGGGTGAGCCGGACCTTGTCCTCCGGCAGGCCGAGCGCGCCGGCGATCTGGCCGCGGTCGGCGTGCAGCCACTGGGTGGCCACGTACAGGTCGACGCCGCCGTCCTCGGCCGGCACCGCGAGCCCGGACTCCGGGCCGAGGAAGGCCTGGTCCTGCATGCCGACCGTGTACTCCCCGCGCACCACCACCTCGGCCCGCGCGCCGTCCGGGTCGCCGGAGCGGATCCGCAGGTGCCGCACCAGGTTCCCGCCCGGGTGCAGCTCGGTCGCGCCCTCGGCGATGGCGGCCTCGGGGTCGGTGACCGGGGCCAGCACCTCGTAGTCGACCTCGATGAGCGCGGCGGCCCGGCGGGCGGTCTCCGGGTGGTCCGCGGCGACGATGGCCACCGGCTCGCCGGCGTAGCGGACCACGTCCTCGGCCAGGACGGGCTGGTCGCGGATCTCCAGGCCGTACCGGTTCTGGCCGGGCACGTCCTCATGGGTGAGTACGGCCGAGACGCCGGCGATGGCGAGGGCCGGCGCGATGTTCACGCTCCGGATCCGGGCGTACGGGTGCGGGCTCCGCAGCGTCGCACCCCAGAGCATGTGGTCGGCCCACATGTCGGAGGAGTAGGCGAATTCGCCGCGTACCTTGAGGATCCCGTCCGGGCGGGCCGGGCTCTCGCCGATGCCGCCGGCCGGCCGGGTACGGGTCGGCTGCGCCGCTGTCATGCCCTGCTCGCCAGTGCGGCGCTGGCGCGGCGCAGGTCGGCCGCGAGGGCCGTCTCGTCCGCGGTCCGCAGCTCGTCCCGCTCCACCACGGTCTCGCCGCCGACGAGCAGCAGCGCCAGCGGCGGGATCGGCCCGAACACCAGTGCTGTCACCGGATCCGCGATACCCGCATGGTCCATTGTGGACAGATCCCAGACGGCCAGGTCGGCCAGCAGGCCGGGCCGCAGCGCGCCGATCTCGCCGGCCCGGCCGAGGCAGGCGGCGCCGCCCGCGGTGGCCAGCCGCAGCGCCTGCCGCGCGGTCAGCGCGTCCGGGCGGCCGCCGAGCCGGGCCAGCCACACCGCCTGCCGCAGCTCGACGACCAGCCCACCGTCCTCATTGGACGCTGCCCCGTCCACGCCCAGCCCGACCGGAGCGCCGGCCGCCAGCAGCGCCACGACCGGGGCGATCCCGGAGGCCAGCCGCGCGTTGGAGGTGGGGCAGTGCGCCACGCCCGTACCCGTACGCCCGAACAGCGCGACCGCGTCGGGGTCCAGGTGTACGCCGTGGGCCAGCCACACATCGGGTCCGATCCAGCCGACCCGCTCGGCGTATTCCACCGGCGTGCAGCCGAATTCGGCCTGGCACTGCTTCTCCTCGTCCAGGGTTTCGGCGAGGTGCGTGTGCAGCCGCACCGCCTGCTGCCGGGCCAGCAGCCCCGCCTCGCGCATCAGGTCGGTGGTCACCGAGAACGGGGAGCAGGGCCCGACCGACACGCGCAGCCGGGAGTCCGGCGCCGGGTCGTGGTGCCGCTCGATCGCCGCCGCGGTCCCGGACAGCGCGCCGTCCAGCGTCTCCACCAGCGAGTCCGGCGGCAGGCCGCCGTGCGAGACGCCCCGGTCCATCGACCCGCGTACGGCCTCCAACCGGGTGCCGATCCGCGCGCCGGCCTCGACCAGCGCGCCGAACACGTCGCCGCCGTCCCGCGGGAAGACGTAGTGGTGGTCGGCCACCGTGGTGCAGCCGGTGCGGGCCAGCCGGGCCAGCCCGGCGGCGGCCGCGGCGCCCACCATCGACTCGTCCAGCCCCTCCCACACTGGGTAGAGCGTGATGAGCCAGTTGAACAGGTCGGAGTCGACGGCGTACCCGCGGGTGGCCCACTGGTAGAGGTGGTGGTGGGTGTTGACGAAGCCCGGCGTCACCAGGCAACCGCGCCCGTCCACGTGCCGGTCCGCCTCGACCGGCGGCGCCGGCCCGTCGCCGACCGCCGCGATCCAGCCGTCCTCGATGATCACGTGCCCGGCGGCGTGCTCGACGCCCGACCCGTCCGCCAGCGCGGCGCCGTCGATCACCGTCCTCATTGGACGGTCCTGGCGGCCAGGTGCACCGCTTCCAGGATCTTCTCGTACCCGGTGCAGCGGCACAGGTTCCCGGCAAGCGCCTCGCGGATCTCCGGGTCGCTGGGATCCGGCTGGCGGCGCAGCAGGTCGTGCGTGGCCACGATCAGCCCGGGCGTACAGAATCCACATTGGACAGCACCGGTCGCCAGGTACGCCTGCTGCACCGGATCCAGCTCGCCGGGCGGCGCCAGGCCCTCGACCGTACGGACCTCGCGGCCCTCGGCCTGGCCGGCGGCGACCAGGCAGGCGCACACCGCCACCTCGTCCAGGTAGACCGTGCAGGAGCCGCATTCACCCTGCTCGCAGGCGTTCTTGGAGCCGGGCAGGCCGAGCCGCTCGCGCAGGACGTACAGCAGGCTCTCGCCGGCCCACACGTCCTCGGCGACGCGGTCGTCGCCGTTGACGGTCATCCGTACGCGCATCAGCGCCTCCCCGTCCGGTACTCGTCCCACGTCCACGCCAGCGTCCGGCGGGCCAGCACGGCCAGGGCATGCCGCCGGTACGCCGCGGTGCCGCGCACGTCGTCGATCGGCGAGGCGGCGGCGCCGACCAGCGTGCCGAACTCGGCCGCCAGCGCCGCCGGCAGCGGGCCGGGATCCGCCCACGGCAGGTCGGCGGCCAGCGCCTCGGCGGCCGGCGCCCGCAGCGGTGTCGGGCCGGCCGAGCCGATGCCGGTGCCGATCGTCCGCGTCGCCGGCCGCAGCGCCAGGGCGAAGGAGCACACCGCGATCACCATCGCGTTGCGCGTGCCCACCTTGGCGAACTGCTGCGGCCCCGCGCCGGCCGGCAGCAGCACCGCGGTCACCAACTCGTCCGGCGCCAGCGCGCTGCGCTTCGGGCCCAGGAAGAACTCCGCGGCCGGGACCGTACGCACCCCGCGCACCGAGGCCAGCTCGACGGTCGCGTCCAGGGCCAGCAGCGGCGGGTGCGCGTCGCCGGCCGGGGAGGCCGAACCCAGGTTGCCGCCCACGGTGCCCCGGTTGCGGATCTGCGGCGACCCGACCGTACGCGCGGCCATGGCCAGGCCCGGCAGGTCGTCGCGGAGCTCGGCGATGATCCGGGCGTACGGGACCCCGGCGCCGAGCCGGATCCGCCCGTCCTCCCGGGACCAGGAGGCCAGCTCCGCGACCGCGGTCAGGTCCAGCAGCGCGGCCGGCCGGCGCCGGTCGAAATTGAGCTCGACCATCACGTCGGTGCCGCCCGCGATCGGCACCGCCTCCGGCCGCTCGGCCTTGACCGCCAGTGCCTGCGCCAGGTCAGCAGCCCGGATGAAGTCCACAGTGGACATCGTTCAGCACGCTTCCCCGGTCATCAGAGCAGCGTACCCGCAGGGGCCCGGAGATGCCGGTTTACCGACCCGGAACAGGCGTGCAACCCAGGGGTAATTGCCGCCGGCTCTACTGGTGTGGACTCATCGACGGTGAGGCGCACCTAGGGTTCCGCCGCGCCCGCGCGGGACTGGTCCAAGAGGTGCAGGCGGCCGGCTGGCCGGTCCGCTCCACGGCGGGACAAAAGCCCGGGAGATGGCCGTACACCGGCTGTCATCCGGCCGGTCGCCCACCGCGTGGAGGCCTCCGTGCCCGATCTGCATGACTCCTACGGACCCGAGGCGCGCGCCGCGGTCGAGGCCGAGGCGGCGCTGCCGACCGCCGGCTGGGAACGCGAGGTCGCCCGAGGCCTCGAGTACGGCCTGCCGGGCGCCGACTCGATCGTGGACCGCCGCATCCCCACCTTCTCCCGCGGCGAACTGCCACACTTCGCCGGGATCAACACCTTCCTCAAAGCGCCGTACGTCGAGGACGTGCGCACCTGCGGCGACTACGACGTGGCGGTGCTGGGCGCGCCCTACGACGGCGGCACCACCTACCGCCCGGGCACCCGCTTCGGCCCGCAGGGGATTCGCCGGATATCGGCACTGTACGGCCCGTACAGCTTTGAACTGGGCGTCGACCTGCGCGAGTCCATCACCATCGGCGACCTGGGCGATGTGTTCACCATCCCGGCCAACATCGAGAAGACCTTCGACCAGATCAGCAGGGCGGTCTCGCACGTGTACGCCTCGGGTGCGTTCCCGGTCGTGCTGGGCGGCGACCACTCCATCGGCTACCCGACCACCCGCGGCGTGGTCGCGCACCTGGCCGGCAACCTCGGGATCATCCATTTCGACCGGCACGTGGACACCCAGGAGACCGACCTGGACGAGCGGATGCACACGACGCCGTGGTTCCACGCCACCGACCTGCCGAACGTACCGGCGAAGAACCTCGTGCAGATCGGCATCGGCGGCTGGCAGGCGCCCCGACCCGGCGTCAAGGTCGGCCGCGAGCGCGGCACCACGATCATGACGGTCACCGACTGCGTGGAGATGGGCATCGAGGCCGCCGCGCAGCGCGCCCTGGAGGTCGCCTGGGACGGCGCCGAGGCGGTGTGGCTGTCCTTCGACGTGGACTGCCTGGATGCCGCGTTCGTGCCCGGCACCGGCTGGCCCGAGCCCGGCGGCTTCCTGCCGCGCGAGGTGCTGAAGTTCATCCAGCTCGTCGCCGCGCGCCCGCTGGCCGGCATCGAGGTGGTCGAGTGCTCCCCGCCGTACGACAACGCGGACATCACGTCGCTGCTGGCCACCCGGGTCATCTGCGACACCCTCGGGTGCCTGGTCCGCGCCGGGCACCTGCCCCGCACGAAGGGCTGAGTCCACATGCGACGGATCTGTCTACTCCTGACTCTCGCCCTGCTCGCCGCGGGTTGCTCCAGCGGCCCGCCCGGCTCGGCGGCGGCGAAGAAGCGGATCGTGCTCGGCTTCTCTGCCTGGCCCGGCTGGTTCCCCTGGCAGGTGGCGGCCGAGCAGGGGCTGTTCGCCAGGAACGGCGTCGAGGTGGAGCTGAAGTACTTCGACAGCTACACCGACAGCCTGAACGCGCTGGCGACCGGGGCCATCGACGCCAACAGCCAGACGCTCAACGACACGCTGTCCTCGGTGGCCGGCGGCGCGACCGAGTCGATCGTGCTGGTCAACGACAACTCCACCGGCAACGACCAGATCATCGCCCGCGCCGGGATCACCGGCGTCGCCGACCTGAGGGGCAGGACCGTCGCGGTCGAGCAGGGCACCGTCGACCACTACCTGCTGCTGCTCGCCCTGCGGAAGGCGGGACTGTCCGAACAGGACATCACCCTCAGTCCACTCACGACGGACGCGGCGGCGGCCGCCTTCGTGGCCGGGCGGGTCGACGCGGTCGGGGTGTTCGCGCCGTTCACCACCACCGCGCTCGGCCGCCGGGGCAGCAGCGCGATCGCCAGCTCCAGCGACTTCCCCGGCGCGATCCCGGACCACCTGGTGGTCGGCGGCAGCCTGCTACAGGGCAACCCGGACGGTGTACAGGCGCTGGTGCGTACCTGGTTCGAGACGCTGGACTGGATCGCGGCCAACCCGGAGAAGGCCGTCGCGATCATGGCCAAGCGTGCCGGGGTCAGCGACGCCGACTACCGGGCGTACGGCAAGGGGACGTCGATCTTCACGCTGGAACAGAACCTGACCGCGTTCACGCCCGGGGACAGCGGCGATCACCTGGACTACCAGGCCAGGCAGATCTCGTCGTTCCTGGTGAGTACGAAGCTGGTGGACGCCGCGCCCGACCTGACCGGCCTGTTCGAACCCAGGTTCGTGCGGGCGATCAGGAGATGAGCCCCGCTGCCGGCCGGCCGGACTGGCCGGCCCTGCCCAGACGGAAGCAGAGCGCCGGCCGGCCGCGGGTGTTCGCGCTCGGCGGCGAGCTGGATCCGCGTACCAGGTGGCTGTTCCGGATGGCGTCGGTGGTCGCGCCGCTGGCGGTGTGGTGGTTGCTCGCCTCGTTCGGGCACGTCGACCCGAAGTTCCTCCCGTCGCCGGGCGCGGTCTGGCACGCGGGCGTGCGGATGTACCGGGACGGCGTGCTGGCCCACGACTTCCTGGCCAGCGTCGAGCGGGTCGGCAAGGGGTTCGGCATCGCGGTGGCGATCTCGGTGCCGCTGGGCGTGCTCATGGGCTCCTTCCGCGCCGCGCAGGCGCTGCTGGAGCCGGTCGTCGGGCTGCTGCGCTACCTGCCGGCCAGCGCCTTCATCCCGCTGCTCATCATCTGGCTCGGGCTGGGCGAGAAGTCAAAGGTGACGCTGCTCGTGATCGGCGTGGTCTTCTTCAACACGCTGATGACCGCGGACGCGGTACGCCTGGTGCCGCGCGAACTGCTCGCGGTCTCGGCAACACTCGGCGCCACCCAGCGCGAGATCCTGCTCAAGGTGGTGGTGCCGCACGCCCTGCCCAGCATGATCGACGCGATGCGGGTGAACGCCGCGGCAGCCTGGAACTTCGTGGTCGTAGCCGAGTTGATCGCCGCCACCTCCGGGCTGGGCTACCGGATCTCCCGCTCGCAGCGCTTCCTGCAGACCGACCGGATCTTCGCGGTGCTCGTGGTGATCGCGCTCATCGGGCTGACCATCGACGTGCTGCTGCGGCTGCTGCGGGACCGGGTGGGGAGGTGGATCGGGTGACCCTGGTGCTCAAGGGTGTCGGCAAGGACTTCGCCGCCCGCGGGCGGGTGATCCACGCGCTGGACGGCATCGACATGTCGGTGTGCCCGGGGGAGTTCGCCTGCATCGTCGGGGCCAGCGGGAGCGGCAAGTCGACGTTGCTGTCGCTGATCGCCGGCCTTGCGGCGCCCAGCCGCGGCGAGATCTCGGTGGCGGGCGTACCGGTCACCGGCCCGGGCCCGGAACGCGGCCTGGTGTTCCAGACCGGCGCCCTGTACCCGTGGCGTACGGTCGAGCGGAACGTCGCGTTCGGCCTCGAGCTGCTGCCACTGTCCAAACAGGACAGAGCTGAGCGGGTCGCCTGGTACCTCGCCGAGGTGGGGCTGACCGAGCACCGCACCGCCCTGCCGCGGCAGCTTTCCGGGGGCCAGCGGCAGCGGGTGGCCATCGCCCGGGCGCTCGCCTGCGAGCCGGCGGTGCTCCTGCTGGACGAGCCGTTCGGCGCGCTGGACGTACAGACCAAGGAGGACATGCAGGTCTTCGTACGGCGCGTCTGGCAGGACACCGGTACGACCGTGCTGATGGTGACCCACGATGTGGAGGAGGCGCTGTTCCTCGGCCAGCGGGTGCTGGTCCTGGCCAGCGACCCGGGCCGGGTGGCCACCGAACTGCGTGTCGACCTGCCCGCCGAGCGCGACCTCGAAGTGAAGCGGTCGCCGCGGTTCCTGGCGCTGCGCAGCGAGGTCGAGGACCTGGTCCGCGCCCACCACCGGGCCCAGCTCGCGACCTAGCAGCCCTGCCGTCCGATGTGGACACTGCCGGGACCGGTGTGCCTGTAGATGCAGAGCTGTCCTCGGCGGGGCGGGAGATCGCTGGCCGGCCGGCATTCTGTGCCGCGCCGCCGGACGAGGGGTCCGGCTACCGCCTCCACAAAGGACTCAGATCATGAGCGAGCCGTATCCCGGCTTCCAGCAGGCACCGCAGTTCGACAGCCCGATGAGCAACCGCGTACCGGTGGCCTCGGGCCTGGCGATGAAGCGCCGCACCCCGGCGGCGGTCTGGCTGGGCCTGCCGCTGATCACCCTCGGCATCTACGGCCTGGTCTGGTACTACAAGATCCACAAGGAGATGGCCCAGTTCGACCCGCGCCGGGAGGTGCCGACCACCGGGCCGCTGCTGGTGTTGATCTTCCTCGGCTGGACCGTGATCGCGCCGCTGGTCTCGTTCTTCAACACCGGCAAGCGGATCCAGGACGCCCAGCGCGCGGCCGGCCTGCCGGTGACCTGCTCGCCCGGTATCGGCCTGCTGCTGTGCTTCGTCATCGGCCTGAGCAGCTTCTACTACCAGAAGCAGCTCAACCTGATCGTCGACGCGTACGGCGCGCCCGAGGGCACCACGGTCCCGCTCTACGTCTGACCGGGCGCGGCGGGCTGGCCGAGCAGCTTCTCCAGGCGGAGGCGGACGATGCCGGCCAGCTCGCCGCGGACGACGTCGCGTTCGGTGGCGTCGTCGTTGCGCAGCCGCTGGTGCAGGTTGGCCAGGATCTCCGGCGCGGTACGCCCGGAGGCCCGGATCAGGAACACGTGCCCGAAGCGCTGCTCGTACTCGACGTTGCCCGCGGTGAGCGCCGCCCGCAGGTCGTTGTCGCCGGTGGCCGCGGCGGACTGCTCGCGCCGGGACCACTCGGCCTCCCGCCCGGTGCCGCGCATCCGCTCCCCGATCCGCGGGTGTCCGGCCAGCGCCTCCTCGACATCGCCCCAGTCCAGCGCCGCGAGGGTGGCGTCGGACACCGCGATCAGCGCCGGCAGGCCCGCGTACGGCCGGGCGGCCAGGACGACGGCGGCCCAGCGGCGGGAGGCGCAGCACGCCAGCAGCGCGGGCTCGGCGTCGTCCGGCGCGGCCGCGTTCAGGGCCGGGATCGTGTTCACCGGCCGGACCGTACCCGTACTGTCCTGATCCGGCCAATGCCCGGTAGTGCCCTGCTCCAGCGCCGGGACGGCCGATACGTTGAGCGGCCATGCGGCGTAGCAAACTGTTCGTGGCAGTCGCCATCCCGGTTGTCGGCGTGCTCGGTGCGGCCGGCCTTGCCCGCGGTGCCGGCACCCTGCCCTCACCGTTCAGCGTGGTGAACGGGTCGATCCGGCCGGCCACCGGTACGCCCGTCCCGCCCTCCGGCACGCAGGCGTCACTGTGGTCCAACAACAGCTACGCGACCACCGTGGTGACCGGATCCGGCCGGGTGATCATCGGCGCCACCGGGGACAACTGCCAGGGCTGGCCGACCCTCGAGGTGTGGGTGGACGGCGCGAGCGTCGGGCGTACGACCGTGGTGAGCCACACCCAGTACGGCAACTACCCGCTGCAGCGGGCCGTCGGTGCCGGCACGCACACGGTCAAGGTCGCGCTGGTGAACGACTTCCGCGACGCCAGCTGCGACCGGAACGCGCACCTGGCCTCCGTACGGCTGGAGGCGGTGCCCACCAGGCCTGGCGCCGGCAACACGGGCGTACCGGCCGGCACGAAGCTGACCGTCCACAATGGAGACATCAACATCACCGCCGACAACACGGTGATCGACGGCTGGGACATCCACGGGTTCGTCCGGGTCAACGCCAGCAACGTGACGATCCGCAATTCCATCATCCGCGGCGGCGATGCGAAGGGCACCGGTCGCGCGGTCATCCAGGCGTACGGCGTGCACCCGAACTTCCTCATCCAGGACAGCACGATCCTGCCGGACTTTCCCTCGCTGTGGCTGGACGGTCTGGACGGCGCGCACTTCACCGCGCTGCGGGTGGACATCTCCGGCGTGGTCGACTCCGTCAAGGTCATCGGCGACGACGTGACGATCCGCGACTCGTACCTGCACGGGAACCGGCACTACACCAACGACCCGACCCACCCCGACGGGATCAGCCACGACGACAGCATCCAGTTCGAGGGCGGGACGAACTTCCTGGCCGAGCACAACACGATCCTGGGCGCCTACAACGCGGCCTGGATGGTCACGCAGAACTGGGCGCGCTCGTCCAACATGCGGCTGATCGGCAACTGGATCGGCGGCGGCGGGTGCACGGTCAACGTGAGCGAGAAGGGCAAGGGGCCGATCACCGGGCTGGTGCTGCGGGACAACCAGTTCGGCCCGTCCCGGCTCAACTGCGCGGTGATCGCGCCCCCCACCTCGGCGCCCACGATGGTCAACAACGTGTACGAGGGCACCACGACGCCGGTCGCGGTGAAACGGGGAGGCTAGTCCCAGCGCACGTTCAGGTGCTCGAACTTGCGGAACTTCCACCCGCGCGGCTGCGGCACCGGGCCGTCGAAGCGCAGGTCCGGGAAGCCGTCCAGCAGCGCCGACAGCGCGGCCTGCACGATCTGCGGCACGAACGGGATCATCGGGCAGGTGTGCCGCGAGTAGCCGAGGGTGACGTACGGCTGGCGCGGGCGCAGGATGTCGAACTCGTTCGGGTCGCCGCCGATGGACTGGCCGCGGAAGGACAGGTCGTCCCGGTTGGCGCTGGCGATGCCGCAGGCCATGGTGGCATCGGCCGGCAGGTCGTGGCCGCCGAAGGTCATCGGCCGGGTGGTCCAGCGGTCGATCACGCCGACCGTCGGCGACCAGCGCAGCGACTCGTGCACCGCGGCACCCAGCAGGCCCGGGTTCGCCCGCACCTTCGCCAACTGCTCGGGGTGCGTCAGCAGCGAATGCAGCGCGTTGCCGGAGATCCAGCCGGGCTGGCGTACCGAGGAGGTCATGGCCTTGAACTGGGACATGATGTCCTTGGCCGGCCGGGGCTGACCCGGCGGGCGGCCGGCGTGGATCAGGTGCGAGACCAGCGAGTTGTCCGGGTGCGCGGTCAGCTCGGTGACGATCGGCAGCAGCGTCGCCTCCATGTCGGCGCCCGCCTCGGCGGCCCGGCGCAGGCGTTCCGGGTCACCGTTCGGGTTGCCGAGACCGCCGGAGATACCGGTGGACCAGCCGACGATCTGGGCTGCACTGACCACAGTGGACAGTTGAAGCACCGACAGTACGGTCGAGGCGCTGACCATGTCGAAGTAGTGCTCGATCAGGTCCGTACCGCCCTGATCCCGCAGCGCCTCCACGCACGCCCGCGCGATCTCAGTCGCGTGCCGGGCCACCTCCGGCAGCGCCTCGGGCGCGAAGATCTCGTCGATCGCCTGCCGCCACTCGGCGTGCGTATCCCCTTCGGTGGACAGCATGTTGCCGGAGCCGGCGACCTTCACCTGCGGCGCGGAGGGAGAATTGGTCACGAACGAGTCCGGATTGCTCATGACCATCCGTACGTCGTCCCACCGGGTCACCAGCCAGGCCTTCAGCACCGGCATCCAGGCGACCGGCTCCTCTTCCCGTAACCGCCGGTAGATCGGGTACGGATCCTCCTCGAGCTGGTCCAGCGTGATGCTCTCGGCAAAGGCGCCCATGGTGGTTCTCCTGTGTCAGTAGCCGATCTCGGCCATTGCGCGGGCGGTCTTCCCGGACGATCCGGGGGCAAGGAACTCGGTGGCCTGGCGGATGTCGGCGATGAGCATCTCGGCGGCCTCGCGGGTGAAGCCGTTGCGGACGACGAAGCGCAGCACGCTCACGTCCTCGACGGCCGGCGGCAGGTGGTACGCGGGGATCTGCCAGCCGTGCTGGCGGAGCCGGTCGGCGACCTGGGCGGCGGTGAACCCCTCGAACCCGGGCTCGGTGCGTACGGTCACCACCGGCACCTCGCTGCCGTCGGACAGCACCTCCAGGCACGGCACGCGGCGCATCAGGTCGGCCAGCCGCATCGCCACGTCCAGGCAGGTGCGCTGCACGGCGCGGTACCCCTCGAAACCCAGCCGCAGGAAGTTGTAGTACTGCGCGACGACCGGCGCGCCGGACCGGGAGAAGCTGAGGGTGAAGGTGTCCATCTTGCCGCCGAGCAGGTTGGTTTCGAAGATCAGCTCCTTCGGCACCCGCTCGTGGTGGCTCCACACGATCCAGCCGACGCCCGGGTACACCAGGCCGAACTTGTGGCCGGAGGCGTTGATGGACTGCACCCGGTCCAGCTGGAAGTCCCACACCCGGTCCGGGTCGGTGAACGGGGCGATGAAGCCGCCGACCGCCGCGTCCACGTGCATCGGGATGTCCAGGCCCGTCTCGGCCTGCAACCGGTCCAGCCGGGCGGCGATCTGCTGCACCGGGTCGTACTTGCCGACCTGGGTGGAGCCGAGCACCGCGACCACGCCGATGGTGTTCTCATCGCACGCCGCGGCGACCGCCTCCGGGTCCAGCGTCAGGGTCTGCGGGTGGATCGGTACGGCGCGGCGCTCGACGTCCCAGTAGCGGCAGAACTTCGGCCAGCAGGTGTGCACGTTCGTACCCATGACCAGGTTGGGCCGGTCGGTGGGCAGGCCGGCCGCCTGCCGCTTGGCCCGCCACTGGAACTTCAGCGCCAGCGCGCCCAGCATCGCGGCCTCGCTCGACCCGCCTGTGGACGAACCCAGCCCGCGACCCCGGCCATGCCACAGGTTGTCGAGAATGTTGACGCAGCGGCTCTCGATCTCAGCGGTCTGCGGGTACTGGTCGTGGTCGACCACATTCCGGTCCAGCGTCTCGGCGAACAATGCGGTCGCCTGCGGTTCCATCCAGGTGCTGCAGAAGGTCGCCATGTTCAGCCGGGCATTGCCGTCGAACATCAGCTCGTCGCGCACAATGGCCGCCGCGGCGTCCGGTAACAGTGGCTGATCCGGTATCCGGTAGCGCGGTATACCGTTCGTCGGGATCTGGCCCGCGTACAGCGGATTGACATCGAGTGTGCTCTGCGAGATGTCATCTGCGACGCGACGGTGCAGTCCGGACATGGCTTTACCCTCTCCGCAAAAGGCGCCGCTGCGCGCCCAAGTACGCCGCATCGGGCCGACCGATGCGCCATCTCCTAATTCGCGAAACTAGCACCGTTTTTCCGGTGCCGGATCGGGGCCGGAACGCGCCGTCCGTACTACGTGCTCTCCCTAATGTGTGCGCCGCATTCTTGCCTAACGCAGGTGGAAACCACCGTCAACACGGATGACCTCGCCGGTCAGGTAGAGCGAATCGGCGACATCGCAGACAACCTTGGCGATGTCCTCGGGCATGCCCACCCGGCGCAACGGCGTTTCTTCGGCGATCCGCCGGCGGAAATCGGTGTAGCCGGCGGTCCACGGCGTGTCGATCAGGCCGGGCGCGACCGCGTTGACCCGGATCTCCGGTCCGAGCACGCTGGCGAGCAGCCTGGTCATGTGGTCGATGGCCGCCTTGCTCGCGGCGTACGGGATGGAACTGCCGCCGGGGCGGGAGCCGGCCAGCGAGGTGACGTTGACGACCGAGCCGGAGCCGGTCGCCTTCAGGTGCGGCACGGCGGCGACCGTGGTCTGCCAGGTGCCGAAGACGTTCAGGCCGAAGATCTCCCGCCACACCGCCGGGGAGGCGGCGGCCAGGTCCGGGTGCGGGATCGCGCGCGTCCGGCCCGCGTTGTTGACCAGGATGTCCAGCCGGCCGGTCCGCTCGACGGTGTCGGCGACCAGTTGGCCGGCCTGCTGCTCGTCGGCCACGTCGGCCTGGAGGTAGATCGCGTCCGGCAACTCCGCGGCGAGCGCCGTACCCGCCTCGACCGAACGGGAGGAGTTGACCACCACCCGCAGCCCGTTCGCGGCCATCCGGCGCGCCACCGCGGCGCCGATGCCCGAGGAGGATCCGGTGATCAACGCCACCCGCTGCTTGTCGCTCACCTGCGCGATCTTCACATCCGCGCCGGCCGGGGGCAAAAGCCCTACGGGTCCGGCCAGTCCAGGCCCAGCCTGGCGTTGAGGGTGCGTACGCCGGCCCCGGTCAGGCGTACGGATCTGGTGCTGCCGATGCGTTCCAGCCAGCCGGCGTCGAGCAGGCGGCGGCAGAAGGCGGCGCCGATGCCGCCGGCCAGGTGCGGGCGGCGCTCGGTCCAGTCCAGGCAGGTACGGATCACGGGGCGGCGCGCGGCGCGTACGGCCGGCAGGTCGACGCCCAGGGTGCCGAACAGCTCCTCGCCGGCGGAGTTGATGATCCAGCCGTCCCTGGTGCCGATCAGGTCGCGGGCGACCAGCGCGTCGGTGATGGCCACGCCGAGGGTGCCGGCGAGGTGGTCGTAGCAGATGCGCGCGCGGGCCAGGGCGGCGGAGGCGGTGACGGCGCGCAGGCCGATCGGGGTGGTCGGCTGCTGCTCGGGTGCCTGCTCGGCAAGGGTTTCGACCAGGTCGGCGATGTCGGCGCCGGCCAGGCGTACGTACCGGTGGCGGCCCTGGCGTTCGGTGGTGAGCACGCCGCTGTCGACCAGCAGGTTGAGGTGTTCGGTCGCGGTGGAGCGGGCCACGCCGGTGAGGGTGGCCAGCTCGCCGGCGGTCCAGGCGCGGCCGTCCAGCAGGGCCAGGCACATCGAGGCGCGGGTCTGGTCGGCGAACGCGGCCGCGAACCCGGCCAGGCGCGGGGCGAGGTCGCTGTTCACGCTCCCCACTATCCCCCCGTCACTGTTCGGCCGGCACCGAACCGTCCCGCAGCGCGGCCTCGGCCCGGTCCAGGCCGTCGTGCCACGGCCGCGCCGGCACCACCGGTACGCCGCAGCGCCGCGCGCGCCGTACCAACTCCTCCTGCACCAACCCGCCGACCGCCGCCCGCTCCCGCTGCTCCCCGCCGGCCGGCTCCCGCGCCGCGAAATTCGCCACCACCTGCGCCGGGTCCTCGCTCACCACCACAGCCCGCACCGCGGCCCCGAATCCCACCGCCAACTCCGGCGTCAGGTAATCCCCCTCCAGCACCACGGCGGCCCCGAATTCCACATGGTCGGCAATAACAGCCCGCAGTCCCGGCGCCAATGCGTCGCACATCCCGAAATGCGCCGCAACAATCTCCGCCGGCCCGCCGAACTCCCGCGTACCCCACGCGTGCACAGCCGGCAACTGCTCCGCCGTCGTCAGCGCCCGCACGGCCGTAACAACGTCATCCACCTCACCCAACGGCACCCCGCGCCGCACCGCCAACCCCCGCGCCACCTGCGACTTCCCCACCCCCGAAGCCCCACAAACCAACCCCACCACCCACACCATGGCATCCATCCTGCTCGGCCGAGCCCACCGCACCAACCGGAAATCAGCGCACGTAAACTGTGATCGTGTGACACTGCACGCGTTCGCCGACGAGTCCCGCCGCGGGGATACGTACCTGATGGCGATGGCGGTCGTCGACCCGTCGGAGCTGGCGGCGCTCCGGAAAGCCGTGCGTGGCCTGCTGTTCAGCGGCCAGCGGGAATTGCACTGCAAGAAGGAGTCGCCCTCGCGCAGGCGACTGATCGCGTCGACGCTGGTGGACTTCCCGGTCCGGGTCTGGCTGTACACGCGTAGTTGTCGTGACACGGCCGAGGTGGCGAGGCAGGAGTGCCTGGCCCGGATGGTGGACGACCTGCTCGCCGCGGGCGGCCAGCGGTTGGTGCTGGACACGCGGGAGAACCGTGACCGGCAGGACGAGGCGACCATCCGCGCGGTGCTGGGTGGGCAGCCGCGGTGGAGCGGGCTGACGTACGAGCATCTGGACGGCGGGCAGGAGCTGGTGCTGGGCGTCCCGGACACGGTGGCGTGGTGCTACGGCGCGGGTGGGGACTGGCGGCGGCGGATCGCGCCGGCTGTCGCGGACGTGATCCAGGTGCGTCCCGGGCTGAGCCGGGTTGTTCAGGCACCTGCGCCTGGACAGCGCAAAGCCCGGTCGTCGACCGTCCGGACGTAGACCGGGCTCACTTCCGACACCTACGGGGTGGCGGCTCGCCCATTCTGCTCGCTCTTCGGGCGGCGGTGCAAGTGCGTTGGACGCTGCCGGTGTAACTCGGGGGTAACGCGGGGGCTGCGAGAATGGGGGGCGGTGGGAGGTGGTGTGGGGTGCGGTTGACGCCACATGAGCAGGAGCGGTTGTTGATCCATGTGGCCGCGGGGTTGGCGGAGCAGCGGCGGGCGCGGGGGTTGCGGTTGAACCTGCCGGAGGCGACCGCGCTGATCACCTCGTACCTGCTGGAGGGTGCGCGGGACGGGCGGTCGGTCGCGGACCTGATGGAGGCAGGGCGGCACGTGCTCGGCCGGGCGGACGTGCTGGACGGGGTGGCCGAGATGCTGCCGGAGGTGCAGGTGGAGGCGACGTTCCCGGACGGTACGAAGCTGGTCACCGTGCACCAGCCGATCCCATGATCGTCCCCGGCGAGATCATCCCCGGCAGCGACCCGGTCCCGCTGAACGCGGACCGGGACGAGATCACGCTGCTGGTCACGAACACCGGCGACCGGCCCGTACAGGTCGGCTCGCACTACCACTTCGCGCAGGCCAACCCGGCGCTGGACTTCGACCGGGACGCCGCGCGCGGCCGCCGGCTGAACGTGCCCGCCGGCACCGCGGTGCGCTTCGAGCCGGGCCTGGCCCGCGAGGTCGCCCTCGTCCCGCTGGCCGGCACCGGCCGGGTGCCCGGGCTCCGGCTGCCGGACGGGTGGGAGCGCGATGGCTGAGATCGGCCGGGACCGGTACGCCCTGCTGTACGGGCCGACCACCGGCGACCGCATCCGGCTGGCCGACACCGACCTGCTGATCGAGGTCGAGGACGACCTGGCCCGCGGCCCGATGGCCGGCGACGAGGCGGTCTTCGGCGGCGGCAAGGTGATCCGCGAGTCGATGGGCCAGTCCACCGCCACGCGCGCCGACGGTACGCCCGACCTGGTCATCACCGGCGCGGTCGTGCTGGACCACTGGGGTGTGGTGAGGGCCGACATCGGCATCCGCGACGGCCGGATCGTCGCGCTCGGCAAGGCCGGCAACCCGGACACGATGGCCGGCGTCCACCCGGACCTGGTGATCGGCCCGTCCACCGAGATCATGGCCGGCAACGGCAGGATCCTCACCGCGGGCACCATCGACTGCCACGTCCACCTCATCTGCCCGCAGCTGATCGACGAGGCACTGGCCAGCGGCGTCACCACCCTGATCGGCGGCGGCACCGGGCCGGCGGAGGGGACGAAGGCGACGACCGTGACCCCGGGCGCCTGGCACCTGCGCCAGATGATCGCCGCCACCGCGGACGTACCGGTCAACATCGTCCTGCTGGGCAAGGGAAATACGGTGTCCGAGGACGCGCTGTGGGAGCAGGTACGCGCGGGTGCGGCCGGCTTCAAGCTGCACGAGGACTGGGGGTCGACGCCGGCCGCCATCGATGCGTGCCTGCGGGTGTGCGACGCCGCGGGCGTACAGGCCGCCTTGCACAGCGACACGCTGAACGAGGCCGGGTACGTCCAGGACACGCTGGCCGCGATCGCCGGCCGGGCCATCCACGCCTACCACACCGAGGGCGCGGGCGGCGGGCACGCACCGGACATCATCACCGTCGCCTCGTACCCGAACGTCCTGCCGTCCTCGACCAACCCGACCCGGCCGTACACGGTGAACACGATCGACGAGCACCTGGACATGCTCATGGTCTGCCACCACCTGAACCCGGCCGTGCCGGAGGATCTGGCCTTTGCCGAGAGCCGGATCCGGCCGTCCACCATTGCGGCCGAGGACGTGCTGCACGACCTCGGCGCGATCTCGATGATCGGCTCGGACTCGCAGGCGATGGGCCGCATCGGCGAGGTCATGATCCGTACCTGGCAGACCGCGCACGTGATGAAGCGGCAGCGAGGTCCGCTGCCGGGCGACGGCACCGCGGACAACCGGCGCGCCAGGCGGTACGTCGCCAAGCACACGATCTGCCCGGCCGTCGCGCACGGCCTGGAGGGCGAGATCGGGTCGGTCGAGGTCGGCAAGCTCGCCGACCTGGTGCTGTGGGAGCCGGCGTTCTTCGGGGTACGCCCGCATGCGGTGCTCAAGGGCGGCATGGTGGCGTACGCGGCGATGGGCGACGCGAACGCCTCGATCCCGACGCCGCAGCCGGTGTTGCCGCGGCCGATGTGGGGTGCGGCGCCGCGGGTGGCGGCGGCGACCTCGCTGACCTTTGTCGCGCCGGCCGCGATCGAGGACGGGTTGGCCGAGCGGTTGGGGTTGCCGCGGGCGCTGGTGCCGGTCGCGGACGTACGCCGGCGGGGGAAGGCCGACATGCCGGAGAACACCGCCCTGCCACGGATCGAGGTGGACCCGGACACGTTCGCGGTGCGCATCGACGGGGAGGTCGTGGATTCGGCCCCCGCGGCGGAGTTGCCGATGGCGCAGCGCTACTTCCTGTTCTGATGTCCACAATGGACGCCGTCCCTGCCCTGCTGATGCTGGCCGACGCGCGCCTGCCGGCCGGCGGGCACGCGCACTCCGGCGGTGTCGAGGCCGCCATCGGGGCCGGCCTGATCGATGACCTGGCTTCGCTGGAACTCTTCCTCCGCGGCCGCCTGCGCACCGCCGGCGCCGTCGCCGCCACCCTCGCCGCAGCCGCCGCCGAGGCCGCAGCCGCTCAGGGTGATCAACGCCGAGAAACCGCCGGAAACCGCGCAGTAGATCGGCGTGGATCACCCGGCGGCAGCTCGGGTGGGCTGCGGGAGCTGGACGCGGAGGCGGATGCGCGGATGCCGTCGCCGGCGCAGCGGGCGGCCTCGCGCCAGCAGGGGCGGGCGTTGCTGCGCGCGGCGCGTACGGCCTGGAGCAGTGTCCACTTCGGACAGTTGGCGAGCACGCCGGGCGGGCCGCACCACCCGATCGTGCTGGGCGTGGCGGCAGCGGCGGCCGGGGCCACGCCGCGCGGTGCCGCGTACGTGGCGGCCTACCTGGCGGTGTCCGGCCCGGCGAGCGCGGCGGTACGGCTGCGCGGCTTCGACCCGCTCGCGGTGAACGCGCTGCTGGCCGGGCTCGCGCCCGAGATCGACACGGTGGCCGCGCTGGACGGGCTGGCCGCCGCCTCCACACCGCGGTTGGATCTGCTGGCCGAGGTGCACGCCCGATCGGAGGTGCGTCTGTTTGCGTCATGATCATCCGCACGGCGAGGAGGTCCCGCGGACAAGACCGCCCGGACGGGCGTTGCGGATCGGCATCGGCGGCCCGGTCGGCAGCGGCAAGACGGCGCTGGTGGCGGCGCTGTGCCGCACCCTCAGCGGCGAGGTCGATTTGGCCGTGGTGACCAACGACATCTACACCACCGAGGACGCGGACTTCCTGCGCCGCCACGGGGTGCTGCCGGACGAGCGGATCGTCGCGGTGCGGACCGGTTGCTGCCCGCACACCGCGATCCGCGACGACATCACCGCCAACCTGGACGCCGTCGAGTCGCTGGAGGCGCGCTTCGCCGGCCTGCGGCTCGTACTCGTCGAGAGCGGCGGGGACAACCTCACCGCCACCTTCAGCTACGGGCTGATCGACCGGCAGGTCTTCGTCCTGGACGTCTCCGGCGGCGACAAGGTGCCGCGCAAGGGCGGCCCCGGCGTCACCCGCGCCGACCTGCTGGTGATCAACAAGACCGACCTGGCGCCGCTGGTCGGCGCCGATCTCGGCGTCATGGCCGGCGACGCGAAGGCGGTCCGCGGCGACCTCCCGACGCAGCTGATCTCGCTGCGCGAGGAGCCGGCCGCACCGACCGTGGCCGGCTGGGTGCGCGCCCAACTCGCCGCCGGGTGAAGGCCCGCGCGGTCGTCGTCGCCGAACTCGACGGGTACGGCCGGACCAGGCTGACCACGCTGCGCTCGGAGCCGCCGCTCACCCTGCGCCCCACCAGCACCGCGCTGTACGTCGCCACCAGCGCGGCAGGTCCGCTCGGCGGCGACGACATCGCGCTGCACGTGACGGTCGGCCCCGGCGCCACGCTGACCGTCCGCACCGTCGCCGCCGCGGTCGCCCTCCCCGGCGCGCGCGGCGACACCTCCACGCTCCGCCTGCACCTCACCGCCGAAGGACACCTGGACTTCCTCCCCGAGCCGACCATCGTGGCCGACAACGCCAGCCACCACACCGAGATCAGCGCCCAGGTCACCGGCGGCCTGATCCTCCGCGAGGAGGCCATCCTCGGCCGGCACGGCGAGCGCGGCGGCCGCTACCGCAGCAGCGTGTACGTCGACCTGGCCGGCCTACCGCTGCTGCGATCCGACCTCACCCTGGACGGCACCGACCCCGTCAGCACCGGCCCGTCCTCCGCAATTGCCGCCCGCGCAACGGGATCCATCCTGTACGCCGGCACCGCCGTCCCCGCCACACCGCCGCCAGCGGCCACCACAACGGCGGCCGCCCTCCCGCTGGCCGGCCACGGCCTGCTGGTCACCGCGACCGCCGCCGACGGCCGTACGCTCAGGCAGCGCCTGGACTTGCTGACCGCTCGGTGACCACCCGGTGCAGCGCGTCCCGCAGCGCCGCCGCCTCCGCATCGTCCAATATGGACAGTAGTGCGTTCTCGGCGGCGTCGGTGGCCGCGATCCCCAGCCGCAGCGCGGCATCGCCCTGCGCGGTGACCTCCACCAGGTTGCGCCGCCGGTCGTGCGGCGCGGGCCGGCGGCGTACGAAACCCTTTGTTTCCAGGGTGTCCACCATCGCGACCATGGTGGTCCGGTCGATCCCGAGCTGGGTGGCCGCCTCGTGCTGGGACAGGGGTGCGGGCGCGTCGAGCACGAGCAGCACGGCGATCTCCCGGCCGGTGATCCCGTGCGGGGCCGCCCGCGTTCCTGGCCAAGATGGCCGCGACCGTGGACCACCTGTCCGGTGGCCGGCTGGAGTTCGGCTTCGGCGCCGGCGGGGACGACCACGTCGACCAGATGTACGGCCGCCCGCTGCGCCCGGCGGCGACGCGGATCGCCCGCTGGGCCGAGGCGTGCGAGACCCTGCGGCTGCTGTGGACCGAGTCCACAGTGGACTACCGGGGCGAGCACTACACCCTGACCGCCGCCACCTCGGACCCCAAACCCCTACAGCGAATGCGGATGTGGCTGGGCAGCAACGGCGAGCGGTACGGCCTGCGCGTCGTGGCCAGGCATGCCGACGTCTGGGTGAGCGCCAGCCTGCCGGGCACGCCGGTCAGCGAGCTCGCCCGCATCTCAGCCGTCCTCGACCGGCACTGCGAGGCGATCGGCCGCGACCCGGCAACCATCCGGCGGGCCAGCCAGTTCTGGCTGCCGGCAGCCACCGACGACGCCCTGCGCCTGGTCGAGGAGCATGTCAAGGCCGGCTTCACCGACCTGGTGTTCATGGGCCGCGACACCGGCGAGGACGCGGTCACCTGGACCGCCCGCACCGCCGAAGCCCTGCCCCGCTTCAGGAACGCGGGGTGAGCAGGCCGCGCTCGAAGGCGGTGGCCACGGCGGCGGCGCGGTCGTTGACGCCGAGCTTGGCGTAGATGTGCAGCAGGTGTGACTTCACCGTCGCCTCGCTGATGAACAGCTTTCCGGCCGCCTCCCGGTTCGTGGCGCCGCGGGCGATCAGGCCCAGCACCTCCAGCTCCCGGCCGGACAGCGGATCCTGGGCGGGCGAGCGGACCCGGCCCATCAGCCGGCTGGCCACCGACGGCGACAGCACCGCCTCGCCGCGCGCCGCCGACCGGACCGCCCGGAACAGCTCCTCCCGCGGCGCGTCCTTCAGCAGGTAGCCGGTCGCGCCCGCCTCGATCGCCGGCACCACGTCGCTGTCGGTGTCGTACGTGGTGAGCACCAGGACCCGGCACGGCACACCGAGGGACACCAGCTGGCGGATCGCGGACACCCCGTCCAGCTCGGGCATCCGCAGGTCCATCAGCACCACATCGGGCCGCAGCGACGACGCGAGCCGTACGCCCTGCGCCCCGTTGCCCGCCTCGCCGACCACCTCGAACCCGTCGGCACCGGTGAACATCCCGCGCAGCCCGTCCCGGACGACCGGGTGGTCGTCGACGATGAGCAGCCGGATCGCCGCCTCAGCCATCGCGCGCCACCGCCGGCACCGTCGCCGAGATTGCCGTACCCGCGCCCGGCTCGGACTCGACCGCGAGGCTGCCGGCCAGCCGCTCCACCCGCTGCCGCATCGCGGTCAGCCCGTACCCGCCGTGCCCGTCCGGCGCCGGCACCGACGCCGGGTCGAACCCGCGCCCGTCGTCGCGTACGTCCAGGGTCAGCTCGTCGCCCATGTACGACAGCGTGAGCCCGACGCGCGAGGCTCCCGCGTGCCGCGCCACATTGGCCAGCGCCTCCTGGGCGGCACGCAGCAGGGTCAGCTCGATCTCCGGGTGCATCGGTCGCACCGTACCGGTCGTGGTCAGTTCGGCCGGTACGCCGTGCACCTCCGACCAGCGCTTGGCCACCTCGGCCAGCGCCTCGGGCAGCGGCGCGTCGGCCAGCTGGGTCGGCTGCATGGCCCGCACCGACCGGCGCGCCTCGGTCAGGCTCTCCCGCGCCAGGCCCGCGGCCGTACGCAGGTGCCGGCTCCACTCCTCCGGCCGGTCCGCGGCCTGCTCGGCGGCCTGCAACTGGGTGATGATCCCGGTCAGCCCCTGCGCCAGCGTGTCGTGGATCTCCCCGGCCATCCGGTTGCGCTCGTCGGCGACGCCCGCCTCCCGGGCCTGCGCCACCAGGCGGGCGTGCAGCGCGGCGTTCTCGGACATCGTGGCGGTGAGCCGTTGGTTGGCGTCGGCCAGGTCGGCGATCATCTGCTTGCGCTGCTTGTTCTGCTGGTCGGTCCGCATGCCGAAGTAGGTGAACGTGCCGGCTAGCACGATGTTCACCGCGGCCAGCACCAGGTAGACGGTCCAGGTGACGTGGCGCTGGCCGGGGAAGCCGCCGCTCTGCGACCCGGCGACGGCCAGCGCACCGGCGATCAGGCCGGCCAGCTTCCACCAGCGCGGCAGCAACATCGCGTGCACGTACCCCATGAAGGCGAAGAAGCCGTACAGCGGGTTGCGCGCGACCAGGACGACGATGAACGCGAGCAGGCCCACGTAGTACACCGCCATCAGCGCGGGCCGTTGCTCCCACTGCGGGTGCAGGGTGAACCACCACAGCATCCACAGCCCGACCCCCGCCGCGATCCCCAGCGTGACCGGGATCGAGGCCGGGAAGCTGCGGGTCGAGGCCACCGCCAGGAACGTCGCCATCGCCAGCGCGACGTACGGCAACAGCCGCATCGCGTGGGTCTCGCGGCGCTCCAGCACCTCGAACTCGTGGTCGGGCCGCACCGTCACCTCCGGTCACTGCCAGCGGAAGGAACGGACCGCGACCGTGCTCGCCAGCACCGCGTACCCGGCCATTATCACCAGGTGCAGCGGGCGTACGCCGTGGCCGACCCAGGTGTCCCGCAGCGCCTGCACGCATGCCCCGAGCGGGGTGAAGTCGGACACGTGCTGCAGCGCGGGCGGCAGCGTCTCGCGCGGCACGTACACCCCGGCCAGGAACATGCTGGGGAAGAACATCGCCATGCCGATCCCGCTGCCGGCACGGGCACTGGGCGCCACCGCGCCGACCAGCAGGCCGAGGCTGAACATGGCCGCGGTGCCCAGGACGACCGTGAGCAGGAACCAGGGCAGGTCGGCCGGCAGCGGCACGCCGTACCCGAGGCGGGCGGCCCCGACGACCAGGACCAGGGAGAGTACGAGCGCGGCGCCGGCCACCCCGACCTGGGCGGCGAGCAGCCGCGCCGGCCCCACCGGCGTCGCGGCCAGCCGGCGCAGGATGCCCTTCTCCCGGTTGGCCGCCAGCCCGGGTGGCAGCACGGCGAAGCCGAGTATGGCGATGGCGATGCCGATCGAGATGGCGGCGATGAACTGGGTGCCGCTCTGCCCGCCCAGGTCCGGGCTGGCGTCCCCGAAGCCGGGGATCAGCCCGAACGCGACGACCAGCAGGACCGGGACGGCCAGCGTGCTGATCGAGGCGGGCAGGTCACGCAGGAACAGCCGTGATTCGGTACGCGCCAGAGCGCGGAAAGCGTGCATCGTCCTTACTCCTCAGGCGGTTTCGAAGGGTCGGCCGGTGAGCGCGAGGTAGGCGTCGTCCAGGCTCTGCCGGTCGATGCGCAGGTCGGCGACCAGCACCCCGGCCCGGGTCAGTGCCGCGGTTGCCGCCGCGGCGAAGTCGCCGGTGCCGCTGATGGTGACCTCGCGGCTGCCGTTCTCCACGGTGCGTACGCCGGGCAGCGCGGACAGCTCGTCGACGATGGAGCCGGCCAGCTCACCGAGCGGCCGGAACCGCAGCCGCCCCGGGGCGCCGGCCCGCTCGATCAACCCGGCCGGGGTGTCGGCGGCGACGACCCGGCCGTGGTCCAGCAGCACCAGCCGGTCGCACAGCTCCTCCACCTCGTCCATGAGGTGGCTGACCAGCACCACGGTCACACCGCCGGCGCGGACCTGCCGGATCAGCTGCCAGGTCGCCCGGCGCGCCTGCGGGTCCAGCCCGGTGGTCAGCTCGTCCAGGAACACCACCTTCGGGTTGCCGACCAGCGCGAGCGCGATGAACAGCCGCTGCCGCTGCCCGCCGGACAGCGTCGCGAACCGCGCCTTCCGCTTGTCCGCCAGCCCCCACCGGTCCAGCAGCGACCGCCAGTCCAGCGGGTCGCGGTAGAAGGCGGCGTACAGTTCCAGCGCCTCCGCCACGGTGAGCTGGTCCGGCAGGTGCGACTCCTGGAGCTGTACGCCCACCTGCTCGCGCAGTGCCGGCCCGTCCGCCTGCGGGTCCAGCCCGAGCACCCGGACCGTGCCGCTGCCGGGCGTACGCAGGCCGGCCAGGCATTCGACCGCGGTGGTCTTGCCCGCGCCGTTCGGCCCGAGTACGCCGAAGATCTCGCCCGGCTCGACGCTGAAACTCACCCCGTCCAGGGCAACCACGTCGCCGTACGACTTGCTGAGGTTCTCCACCTCGATGACCGCCACCGCGCGCCTCCTCCGATTCCACTACCGGAATCGAGAATGACCGCACCCGGGCCGGTCCCGAATCGACCAACCTGCCACCGTTCAGGAGGCTGAGGATGACCCACCAATCAACCGATCGGTGGATGCGAGGGCTGCGATCGCGGTGGTGAAGCATTCCAGTGGGGGGCTGACCAGGCCGGCGCCTACCTGGCCGGTGCCGGGGACGCGGCCGGCGATGCCGGTGTTGATGCGGGGTAGGAGGCCGGTGCGCAGGACGGCGGTGACGTCGATGCCGGTCGGGGTGCCGCGGAAGTCCAGCGTGGGCAGGGCGAACGCCGGGTTCTCGGTGACGGTGATCTCGTACATCTCGGCGGTGGTGCGCAGCGCGTCGGGGACGGTGCCGCCGACGAAGCGGACGATCGCGGGTGCGCCGGCCATGGCGAAGCCGCCCAGGCCCGCGGTCTCGGTGATGGCCGAGTCGCCGATGTCGGGGTTCGCGTCGGCCTCGGTGTACGAGCCGAGGTAGAGGCCGTCCGGCACGGCCGCCGGTCCGGTGAACCACTCATCGCCCGTGCCGGAGACCTGGATGCCGAAGTCGGTGCCGTTGCGGGCCATCGTGGTGACCACCGTGCTGCCCGCGATGCCCGACGCGGCAGCGGTTTGCAGCTTCGCGGCCGGCATGACGAGGTTGAGGAAGAAGTGGTCGTTGCCGCCGACGAAGCGGGCCACGTCGGCCACATCGGTGGCCGGCAGGCCGGCGGCGGCCAGGTGCGGGAACAGGTCGCGCAGCAGCATCAGCGTGCCGGCCCGGTTGCGGTTGTGGCCCTCGTCGCCCATCTGCACCATCTGGCCGATCAGCGCCTTGATGTCGATCGGCCCGGCGGAGCGGACCGCCCGTTGCAGCGCCGGGCCGAGCACGCCGGACATCCAGCGCAGCCGGTCCAGCACCGGCGGCCCGTACGCGCCGTAGCGCAGCACCGCGCCGAGGCCCTCGTTCAGGGTGCACCAGGTGCTCCGGTCGTGCGCCTCGTCGCGCAGCTCCCACACCCACATGGACGGGGACACCACGCCGGCCATCGGGCCGACGCCGCCGCGGGAGTGGCACGGCTCCAGGTCCACATTCCCTTGCGCCAGCAGGGTTTCCGCAGCCTCGGGGGTGTCGGCCAGGCCCTCCAGCAGCACCGCGCCGATGAGCGCGCCGCGCAGCGGGCCGGCGGCCCGGTCCCAGCCGATCGGCGGCCCGGCATGGCAGAACTCGCCCGCCCGCAGGCCCAGGACCTCCGATGCCGGGCGTACGTCCACCAGCGCGGCGCCCGCGGCCAGCATCCGCGCCGCGGCCGCCTCGTTCGCCGCCGCCCGCCGCGGGGCGGTGAGCAGCGCGGCCAGCGCCTCCTCCGTACCCGCCTGCGGCGGCCGCCAGTCCACTGTGGACGGTGTGGCGGCCTGGGCGGCCAGCGCGTCGGCGAGGATCTGTACGCCCGCGGTCACCACCCGGGGTTCGCGCTCCAGCAGGCTCATGGGGCCACCAACCCCACGGCGTGGCGGGCAGCGGCGGCGTTGGAGCGGAAGACCGCGGCGCCGGCCCGCTGCAACCCGCTGATCTGCTGGATGATGCCCTGCGGGTCGCCGTCGGTGCCGGTCAGCGACACCACGACCGGGGTGCCGACCGCGGCGATGGCCGGTGCCAGTTCGGCGGCCGGGTCCGGGTGCGCGGCGTGCCCGAGGACCACGTCCAGCAGGATCGCCGCGCAGGTCGGGTCGGCCGCCTCGACCGCGAGCCGGTGCAGCCGCAGGGTGGAGTCGATCATCGGGTGCGGCCGGCCGGCGGTGAGCGCGTCGTCGCCGAAGTCGATCATCGCGTGCGCGCCGCCCGCGTCCAGGTCGGGGCCGAGTGTCCACTGTGGATTGAGCGGGATGTTCGAGTGGACCGGGCCGAGGGTGGCGCTGGCGATCAGCATGGCCTCGTCGCACAGGGTGCCGCCGCTGAACAGCCCGCGCAGCGCGCCCTTCCCCGGCGCGCCCACCTCACCCGGCCACGCCGGCCAGTCGGGCACCGGGTGGTCGAGCGCGGCCAGCACCCGTTCGGTGGCCGTGGTCAGGTCCGGCTCGCCCGCCCCGAGCAGCGCGAACAGCACCGGTGTGGCCAGCATCGTGGCGTACGCGCGGATGCCGCTGGCCACCTCCGGTGCGGGCGGTTTGGAGATGACCAGGATGAGTTCGGTGGCGGGGTCGGCGTCGAGGGCGGCGAGCGCGGCGCGGGTGGACCGGCCGGCGACCGCCGCGGACAGGTCCCGCCCGCCGACGCCCAGGCAGTGCGAGACGCCCACCCCGGCGGCGTCCAGCAGGCTCATCACCTGCTGCGCGCCCGTACCGGATGCGGAGACCAGGCCGACCGGCCCGGGACGGACGACGTTCGCGAAACCCAGCCCGACGCCGCCGACCACGGCGGTGCCGCAGTCGGGGCCCATCAGCAGCAGGCCGCGTTCGGCGGCCAGGTCCTTCAGCGCGATCTCCGCCGCGACCGGCACGTTGTCGGAGAACAGTACGACCGAGGCGCCGGCCAGCAGCGCGTCGGCGGCGTCGGCCACCGCGTACCGGCCCGGTGTCGAGATCAGCGCCAGGTCGGCCCCGTCCCGCCGGATCGCCGACCCCACGGTCCGCGGCGGGGTGCCGGTCGGCCCGCTGGCCGGAGCGACCCGCCGTTCCATCTCGCCGGCCAGCGTGGCCAGCGCCGCCGCCAGGCCGTCCCCGGAGACCTCGATCGCGATCAGCAGATCGTTCGGCGAGACGCCGGAGGGAACATCGAAACCAAGGTCGGCGGCCATGCCCACGTTCAGTTCGGTCGCCATGGCGACAAGTGCCGCGCTGACCCCGGGCGTACCGGCGACCGCCCGGCTGACCTCCATCAGCCGCACCGAGTCGCGGTAGGTCCCGCCGCGTACCTCCACGTGCCTCATCCGGCCGCCACCCCGGGCAGGATCGCCCGTACGCCTTCGAGCAGCCCGGCCCCGGAGGAGTGCCCGACCGCGAGCAGCGCGTCCACCGGCAGCGGCGCGCCGGACCCCACCGCGGCGAGCAGGGCGGCCAACTGCGGTACGCACTCGCCCCGCGCCGCGTGCACCAGCAGCGCCGCCGACACGAACGTCGTCCGCTCGAACGCCCTGCTCAGCACGCTGTCGACAAACGACGGTACGGCTGTCCCGAGCGCGGCCAGGGTGACCAGCGCGCCGGCCAGCACATCGTCCCCGTACGGCGTCAACCCGGCGCCCTCACCCAACAACGGCTCCACCGGCGGCGGGGCGGCAGCCCGGAAACCCCGCAACCGCGGCCGGCCCGGGCGCCACCACCGGGCCACCCGGAACGACACCCCATCAACCATCAGCCCACCCTCGCCCACCACCGCGGACGTACCCATCTGAAGAGGCGGCAACCCGCCCGACAGCACGGCCGCGCACGGCACCCGCACGGCTGTGGACATGGCGACACAGACGGCTGGACAAGTCGGGTCATTGGTCGAGAAGTAGACAGCCGACGGCAGCGCCGCGACAACGACAGCCGGGCGCGGCGGGCCGGTCAGCACCGGCGCCAGCGCGCTCGACGCGGCGACCGGCAGTACCTGCATGACCGCCATCGTTGAGGCGCCGGCAGTGAAGGTCAAGAACTGACCCTTTCTGTGATGTGGAGCCGCTACGTTGATCCTCCCGCCCTGGCCCGCGGCGCACACTCCGCGGAGAGGAGCGTCCAATGGCCATCGCCGGTTGGCGAGTCGTACACGAGGGGCGCACCCCGCCGCCGGGCGAGGTCGTACGCCCGGACGAGCGGTTGTCCTGGCCACGCACGGTCGGGCTCGGCGCGCAGCACGTGGTCGCGATGTTCGGCGCGACGTTCGTGTTCCCGCTGGTCATGGGCCTGAACCCGCAGCTCGCGATCATGCTCAGCGGCATCGCCACGATCTGCTTCCTGCTGATCGTCTCCGGCCGGGTGCCGAGCTACCTGGGCACCTCGGCCTCCTTCGTCGGCGGCGTGGCCGCCATCCGGGCGCAGGGCGGCACGTCCGCGCAGGTCACCGGCGCGATCCTGGTCGCCGGCCTGGTCCTGGCGATCGTCGGGGTGCTCATCCACTACCTCGGCTCGGCCGTCCTGCACGCCGTACTGCCGCCGGTGGTCACCGGCGCGGTCGTGATGCTGATCGGGTTCAACCTGGCACCGGTGGTGGCCGGCATCTACTGGCCGCAGGACCAGTGGGTCGCGCTGCTCACGATGCTCGTGGTGATGGCGATGGCGGTGGGTTTCCGCGGGTTCATCGGCCGGATCGCGGTCTTCCTCGGCCTGGTCTTCGGGTACGTCCTGTCCTGGCTGTTCGACCGCATGTTCGGCCAGATCACCGCGTACGACGCGGGCGCCGGCCAGGTAACCACGCACTGGCGGGTCAACTGGGACGGGGTGAAGGCGGCGGACTGGCTGGGCTTCCCGCCGCACACCTCGGTCGGCGCGGGCGGCAAGGAGATCGTCGGCTGGCACTGGCCCGACTTCAAGATCACCTTCATCCTGCTCGTGCTGCCCGCGGTCATCGCCCTGATCGCCGAGAACACCGGTCACGTGAAGGCCGTCGCCGAGATGACCCGGACCGACCTGGACCCGGTCATGGGCCGCGCGATCGGCGCGGACGGCGTGGGCACGGCGCTGGCCAGCCTGTTCGGCGGCTCGCCCACCACGACGTACGCGGAGAACATCGGGGTCATGGCGGCGACCAGGATCTACTCGACCGCGGCGTACTGGGTGGCGGCGCTGGTGGCGGTCCTGTTCGGGCTGTCCCCGAAGTTCGGCGCGCTGATCTCCGCCACGCCGGGCGGTGTGCTGGGCGGCATCACGGTCGTCCTGTACGGCATGATCGGCTTACTCGGTGCCAAGATCTGGAAGGAGAACGGGGTCGATTTCGGCAACCCGGTCAACCTTGTCCCGGTCGCGGCCGGCATCATCATCGCGATCGGCAACACGACGCTGCGCATCACCGAGGACTTCCAGCTCACCGGCATCGCGTTGGGCACGATCGTGACGCTGGTGACCTACCACCTGGTCCGCTACATCGCCCCGCCGCACCTTCGCGACGGCGAAGCGGGGGGTACGGCCGTGGTCGTCGACGCGCCCGGGGCGTACCGGGAGCCATGAAGCCGCCGCCCTTCGCCTACCACCGCCCCACCACCGTGGCCGAGGCGGTAGCCACGCTCGCCGACCTCGGCCACGACGGCAAGGTGCTCGCGGGCGGCCAGAGCCTCGTACCGCTGCTCAACATGCGCCTGGCCGCCCCGGCCCACCTGGTCGACATCAACCGGATCGCCGGACTGTCCTCCGTGTCCGTCGACAGTGGACACGTACGGGTCGGGGCGTTGGCCAGGCACGCGGACGTGCTGCGCGAGGCCGCGATCCCGCTGCTGCGGCAGGCGACCGCGTACGTGGCGCACCCGGCGATCCGCAACCGCGGCACCACCGTGGGCAGCCTCGTGCACGCCGACCCGGCGGCCGAGATGCCCGCGGTCCTGGCGATGCTGGACGGTTCGGTAACGCTGGCCTCCGCCGACGGCACCCGAGAGGTCGGCGCCGCGGACTTCTTCCTCGGCCCGCTGGAGTCGGCCGTACGCCCGGGCGAGCTGGCCACCTCGGCGAGCTTCCCGATCCCGCCGGCCGGCACGGGTACGGCGTGGCTGGAGCTGTCCCGGCGGCACGGCGACTACGCGATGGCCGGCGCCGGGGTGTCGGTCACGCTCGTCGACGGCGAGATCTCGGCGGCGCGGGCCGGGCTCATCTCGGTCGGGCCGACCCCGGTCGTGGTGGACCTGTCCCCGGCGCTTGCGGGCGACCTGCCGATCGTCGCCGACTGGGCCGGCGCGGGCGCGCTCGCCGCGGCGGCCTGCGACCCGGAGCCGGACATCCACGCCACCGCGGCGTACCGTCGGCACCTCATCGCCGTCCTGGTGGCCCGCGCCGGCGCGGCCGCGGCACGCCACGCGGCCGGTACGGGGGAGGCGGCATGAGCGACCGGCGGCGAGCGACCAGCACAGCGGGACACGGGCGGGTGCCGGCCGCGGGAGGCGCAGCGTGAGCACCGAGGAGACGCACCTGGTCCGGCTGCGCGTCAACGGCGTCGAGCGGACCGTCGAGGTGCCGGCGCGCCGGCTGCTCGCCGACGCGCTGCGGCAGGAGCTGGGCCTGACCGGCACGCACCTCGGCTGCGAGCACGGCGTGTGCGGGGCCTGCACGGTGCTGCTGGACGGCGTACCGGTCCGGTCCTGCCTGATGTTCGCGGTCAGCGCGGACGGGGCGTCGGTCACCACCGTCGAGGGCTGCCGCGCGCCGGACGGTGGGCTCGGCCCGGTGCAGCAGGCGTTCGCCGACTGCCACGGGTTGCAGTGCGGCTTCTGCACCCCGGGATTCATCACCACCATCACGGCGTACCTGGCGGAGAACCCGGACCCGACCGAAACCCAGGCACGGGAGGCGATCGGCGGCAACCTGTGCCGCTGCACCGGCTACCAGAACATCGTGGCGGCGGTGCTGCGCGCGGCGGAGCTGTCGCGGTGACCGCCTTCTTCGGGGAGCCGGTGGCGCGGCGGGAGGATGCCCGGCTGGTCTCCGGCAACGGGAAGTACCTGGACGACCTGGGCGCCGGTGCGCTTGCCGCGGCGTTCGTGCGCAGCCCGTACGCGTACGCCCGGATCGTGGACATCGACGTGACCGCGGCCCTCGACGCACCCGGCCTGGTCGCGATCTACACCTGGGACGACCTGACCGGCAAGGTGGCCGAGCCGCTGCCGCTGCTCATCCCGCACCCGGCCCTGCACGCGCCGCGCACCGCCTACCCGCTGGCCCGCGAGTACGTCCGGCACGTCGGCGAGCCGGTCGTCATGGTGGTCGCCACCGACCGGTATCTCGCCGAGGACATCCGCGACCTGATCACCGTCGAGTACGAGCCGCTGCCGCCGGTCGTCGGCATCCCGGCCGCCCGCGAGGCCGCCCGCGCCGTGCACCCGGACGTACCCGACAACATCGCCGCCCACCTGGTCCAGGAGGTCGGCGACGCCCGCGCCGCGATCGCCGCCGCACCCCACCAGCTCACCCTCGACCTGGACATCGAACGCTCGGCGTCCATGCCGATGGAGGGCCGCGGCGTGTACGCCCGCTGGGACGCCGCCGACCGTTCGCTGCGCGTCTACTCCTCCACCCAGACCTCCACCTCGGTCCGGTTCGCGATCGCCACCAAACTGGACCTGCCCGTCGACCGGGTCGAGGTCGTCACGCCCGACGTCGGCGGCGGCTTCGGGGTCAAGATCGTGCACCCGTGGCCGGAGGAGATCCTGCTGCCGTGGGCGGCGATCCGGCTCGGCGCGGAGATCAAGTGGGCCGAGGACCGGCGCGAGCACTTCGTCTCCAGCGCGCACGAGCGCGGCCAGGTGCAGCGGGTGAGCGTCGGCTTCGACGACTCCGGCCGGCTGCTCGGGCTGGACGTCACGGTGTGGCACGACAACGGGGCGTACACGCCGTACGGGATCATCGTGCCGATCATCACCGTCACCCAGCTGCTCGGGCCGTACAAGCCGGGGGCGTACCGGGCCGAGTTCACCTCGCTCTACACCAACACCGTCATGGTCACGCCGTACCGGGGGGCCGGCCGGCCGCAGGGCGTGTTCGCGATGGAGCGCACCATGGACGCGATCGCCGCGCGGCTGGGCCTGGACCGCGCGCTGGTCCGCGAGCGCAACTTCATCCAGCCGGCCGAGATGCCGTACGACCACGGGCTGATCTTCCAGGACGGCCGGCCGCTGATCTACGACTCGGGCGACTACCCCGCGGCGCTGGCGAAGCTGAAGAAGCTGGTCGGCTGGGAGGAGTTCGGGGCGGTCCGCGAGGCCGCGCGGGCGTCCGGCCGGCGGGTCGGCATCGGGCTGGCCTGCTACGTCGAGGGCACCGGCGTCGGCCCGTACGAGGGCGCGTACGTCCGGGTGGAGACGACCGGCGCGGTCGTGGTGGCCACCGGGCTCACCAGCCAGGGCCAGGGCCACGAGACGGTGTTCGCCCAGATCGCCGCCGATGCGCTCGGCGTACCGCTGGAGACCGTCACCGTCGTCACCGGCGACACCCGGCGCTTCAAGTACGCGGTCGGTACGTTCGCCTCCCGGGCGGCGGTGATGAGCGGCAACGCGGTGGGTCTGGCCGCCGGGAAGGTCCGCGCGAAGGCGCTGCGGATCGCGGCCGACGCGCTGGAGGCCGACCCGGGCGACCTGGAGCTGGTCGGCGGCGCGGTCCGGGTCAAGGGCGACCCGAGCGCCACGATCGCGCTCGGCACCGTGGCCGCCCTGTCCAACCCGCTGCGGTACGCCTTCGACGAGCAGACCGCGCTGGCCACCCAGTTCGCCGGGGTCGCCGACCCGACCCGCCCGCCGGTCGGCGAGGACGACGAACCGGGCCTGGAGGCGACCGACTACTACTCGCCGATCCGGTCCACCTTCGCGTACGGCATGCACGCGGCCATCGTGGAGACCGACCCGGAGACCGCCGACATCCGCGTCCTGCGGTACTGCGTCGTGCACGACTGCGGCAACCTGATCAACCCGCGGATCGTCGCCGGCCAGATCCACGGCGGGGTCGCGCAGGGCGTCGGCGGCGCGCTGTACGAGCGGATCGTGTACGACGAGGCCGGCCAGCTGCTCAACGCCTCGTACATGGACTTCCTCATCCCGTACGCCTCCGAGGTGCCGGCCGTGGAGATCGACCACCTCGAAACGCCGTCCCCGCTGAACCCGCTGGGCATCAAGGGCGCGGGTGAGGCGGGCGTGATCCCCGGCGCCGCGGTGTTCGCCGCCGCGATCGAGGACGCGGAGGGCTTCCCGATCCACCTGATGCCCATCTCCCCGGCCGAGTTGTGGGAGTTGCGCCAGTCTCACCGGGAGGGCACATGAAGGTTTCCGGCACCGCGACGCTGAACGCCCCCGTCGAGCGGGTGTACGCCGCGCTCAACGACCCCGCGGTACTGGTGGCCACCATCCCCGGCTGCGAACGCCTGGAGCAGGTCGCCACCGACTCCTACCGCATGACGGTCACCGCCGGGGTCGCCTCCATCCGCGGCTCCTTCGCCGGCGAGGTCCACCTGTCCGACCAGCGGCCCCCGCACTCCTTCGTGCTGCGCGCCAGCGGTTCCGGCGCCCCCGGCACCGTCACCGCCGACGTGGCCGTCACCCTCACCGCGGCCGGCGACACGACCCAGCTGACCTACGACGCCGACGCCGTCGTCGGCGGGATGGTCGGCGGCGTAGGCCAACGAGTCCTCACCGGCGTGGCCAAGAAAACAGCCGCCGAGTTCTTCGCCGCCGTGGAAAGGTCCCTCACCACCACCGCGCCCGAGCCCGCCGAATCCCCCGAGGCGCCCGCAACCGTGGCGACCTACACCCGCCCACCCGCACCCGTGACGTCCGCCGCCCCGCCCCTCCACCTACTGGCCGCGGCAGCCGCCGGAGCCCTCACCGCCCTGGCCGGCGTAGCCCTGGGCTGGACCCTCGCGCGGTCCTCCCGCCGGCGCTAGGGTCTGTCGCGCGTCAGCGGCGGAGTTCGGCGATCTTGTCCAGCCATTCCAGCTTGTGCGGGTTGCGGATGGCGTAGATGCGGGTGATCCGGCCGTCCTCGACCACCAGGCTCACCGCGGTAGGGCTGCCGGCGGCGTCGATGCGGGCGGCCGGCATGCCGTTGAGCCAGGTGGTGGTGATCGCCAGGTCCGGGACCCGTGCGGCCGTGGCCAGCAGGGTGGCCACCTTCCGGACTCCGGCGATGGGCCGGCGTACGGCCTCCACCAGGCCGCCACCATCGGCGATCATGATCACGTCCGGCGCCAGCACCTCGACGAGCCCGTTGAGGTCGCCGGTGGAGACGGCGGCCAGGAACTTGTCCACGGCCTCCTGCTGCTGCGCCCGGTCCACCTGCATCCGCGGCCGCCGCGCCGCGACGTGCTCGCGGGCCCGGTGCGCGATCTGCCGTACCGCCGCCGGGGACTTGCCCACCGCCTCGGCGATCTGCGGGTACGGCGTCTGGAAGACCTCGTGCAGCACGAACACCGCCCGCTCGGCCGGGCCGAGGGTCTCCAGCACGGTGAGCATCGCGATCGAGACGTTCTCGGCGAGTTCGGCGTCCTCGGCGGCGTCCGGGCTGGTGAGCAGCGGCTCCGGCAGCCACTCCCCGACGTACTCCTCCCGCCGGCGGGACACCGACCGCAGCCGGTTCAGCGCCTGCCGGGTGACGGTCCGGACAAGGTACGCGCGCGGGTCCCGTACCTCGGCCTGGTCCACCGCGGCCCACCGCAGCCAGCTTTCCTGCACCACGTCCTCGGCGTCGGCGGCCGAGCCGAGCATCTCGTACGCAACGGTGAACAGCAGGCTGCGGTGGGTGACGAACGGGTCGTCGGTCATGCCGTCGACGCCGCCGCGAGGGGCTTCAGGCCGCACGCCGCCGCGAACTCCTGCGACTCGATGCCCATCGCGACGTTGCCGCGGGTCATGAAGTTCGCCAGCGCGATGAACGAGGTCAGCTCCACCAGGGCGGCCGGGCCGAGCGCCGCCAGCAGCCCGGCCGACATCTCGTCGGTGACCGTCATCGGCAGCCGCGTCATCGCCTCGGCGTACTCCAGCACGTCCCGCTCCAGCGGCGTGAAGACCTCCGACTCGCGCCACCGCGGCACCTCACGCGCCTTGGTCAGGTCGAGTCCCTTGTTGTGCGCCTCGAAGTAGCCGTAGTCCAGGCAGAAGCTGCACCCGACCATGCTCGCCACCGCCATGTGCGCGTACGACTTCAGGTCCTCCGCGCACGCATCCCACTTCTTGGCCTTGCGCCCGATGCCGAAGCTGAGGTTCAGCACCTTCCGGTTGTGCCACAGCACCCCGACCGCATCGGGCACCTGGCCGATCATCTTGCGGGACATCCGCTTGATCATCGCCCCGTACGGACCGGTCAGCTCCGCCGGCGGGATCCTCGTGCTCCCAGTCATGGCTCCTCCTCCGAGTTACCTGCTCTCGGCATGGAGACACCGACCATGAGCCGGCTGTGACACTAGCTCTGGTGGCTGACCGCTGTGGGCCGCACCACATAGATGACCCGGTTGGCCGCATCGGCCGGCGGTTCCTTCATCGTGAGCCCGTACCGCTCGCCCAGCTTCAGGAACATCGACGCGGTCGGGTCCGGCTCGATCCGCTCCACCGTCCCGCGCACCTCCAGGTACCGGAACGGCCGCTCCGGGTCCACCACCGACACGGCAACCCGCTGCTCACCCGACACGTTCTTGTACTTCTGCCGCGTCGTGGTGTTCGTGAAGTACAGGAACTCCCCGTCCCACATACACCACATCGGATTCGACTGCGGCCCACCATCCGGCCGCACCGTCGCCAGGTGCACGTACAGCGGCCGCTCCAGCAGATCCGCAAACTCCTCAGGAATCAACCCCATGGCCAGACCCTACCGAGGACTCAGCCGAGGATGGCTTCCATTGCTTTGCTGATGATGAAGTTGAGGGCGAGGTCGCAGAGCTTCTTGAAGACGGGGATTTCGAGGAGGGAGGCGCCGAAGGTGGGGGCGGCGGTGGCGATCGCCTGGATGATCTCGATCAGCAGGATGGTGACCTGGACGATCACGTTGATTTTGAGGGCCAGGACGATCAGGGCGCAGATGAACAGGCAGGCGCCGATCAGTTGGGAGGCGGTGACCCCGTCGGAGAGGACCTTGTAGGGGGCGTCCTCGCCGTCCCACTGCTTCTTGAACGCGTCGACGGCGTCGCCCTTGTTCTGGCCCCAGACCTGGCCGGCGCTGCTGCCCGCCTGCTGGACGGCGGTCTGGAGTTCGCCGCCGAAACTCAGCCAGTACTGCCCGAGCTGGAACAGTTTCTCCTCGTCCACCTTCGGCCAGATGTAACCCAGCTCGTTCAGCAGGTCGGCCAGCTCGCCGGGGAGGTTGATGCCCACCTCACAGCTCCTTGCGGATCTGGTCCATGCCGGTGCCCACGCCCTGGTCGGTCTGCTCGTACGCGTCCGCCATGATGCCCAGGCCCTCGCCGAAGAACTGCAATTCCCCGATGGCGGAGGTGAACGACTCGTCGGCCATCTGCTGCGCGATCCCGTACGACATACCGATGAGCGAGCCGACCATGTCGTCGCCGAACAGCTCGCCCATTCCCTCGACGGTGGACTTCAGCCCCTCCCACTGCTGCTGAATCCGCTCCGCCGCACTGGTCAGGCCGGTGCCCGCACCGCGCAGGCTGGTGGTCTCGACCTGGAACTCGTCGCCCATCCGCCCCCCAGAAAGTGCTGGTACCGGCCAACGTACCGGACTCTGACGCCCGCATCCGGGCGCCGGCTCCCGCCAGGACAGGCAGAATGGGCCGCATGCGTGCGTTCACAGCGGCCGCCATCCAGCTCGCCCCGGTGCCCGGTCCGCTCACCGCGGAGTCGGTCAAGGCCAACCTCGACAAGTGCGTCGAGTACGTCGAGCGCTGCGTGGATGCCACCGGCGCCGAGCTGCTCGTCCTCCCCGAGGCGGCGACCACCGGCTTCACCCCGGCCATGCCGCCCGAACAGTTGTGGGACCTGGTCGCGGACATCCCCGGCCCGCTGACCGAGCCGCTGCAGCGGACCGCCCAGCGGCTGGGCGTACACATCGTCGTCGGCACCTACCGGCGCGGGCCGGAACGCGGCGCCGTCCACAACACCGCGGCCGTGCTCGGCCCGACCGGCGAGGTGCTGGGGCAGTACCACAAGACGCACGTCTTCTGTGGCGAGGGCCGGGCCGAGGGCGGCTGGGTCACGCCCGGTGACGAGGCGGTCGTGGTGGACACCGACCTCGGCCGCATCGGCATGATCATTTGCTTCGATGGCGACTACCCGGAGCTGTCCCGCATCCAGGCCGTCCAGGGCGCGGAGATCATCTGCCGCCCGTCCGCGCTGCTGCGCTCGGCCGACATCTGGGAGCTGACCAGCAGGGCCAGGGCGTACGACAACCATGTGTACGTGGTGGCCGCGAACGCCACCGGCGCCGACCCCGGCGGTGCGCTGTACTTCGGCAACTCGCTGATCGTCTCGCCGATCGCCGAGGTGCTGGCCCGCGGCGCCTCGCACGAGGGCTGGGTCAGCGCCCGCCTCGACCCGGCCACGGCACTGCGCTCGCTCACCCCGGGCTCCAGCGTCCCGCAGCGCTTCGACCACCTGGCCGACCGCAACCTGGCCCTGATCGAGCGGCACCTGGACGACCTGCGGCGACCGGCCAGCACCCCCTTCGCGCACTGAGTCAGACCCGGAAACGGATGGCGGGCAGCGAGGGCGCTCCCGCCCGCAGGACCAAACCGCACCGGCCGCGCTGGTCCTCGGCTGCTCGGCTGGCGGTCGTGGTGTTCGGCCGCCCGGTTCCATGAGCTGTAGCCATCATGGAACGCGACGCCCGACCCAGTCCGTGTAGGGAGCATGAGGCCCGACTGGGAACGTGAGTACGCCGAGTACGTGACGGCACGGGGCCGCGCGGTCCGGCGTACCGCATACCTGCTCTGCGGCGACTGGCACCGCGCCGACGACCTGGCCCAGCAGGCATTGACCAAGCTCTACCTGGCGTGGCGGCGGGTCAGCGACCGCGACGGGCTGGACGCGTACGTGCGGCGGGTGCTGGTGAACACCTTCCTGGACGAGCGGCGCCGGCCGTGGCGGCGGGAGTGGTCGACGCCGGACCTGCCCGACCGCGCCGCGCCCGGCGACCTGCCCGAGGACCGGGTCCGCCTGCTGGCCGCGCTCGCGACCCTGCCGAGGACCCAGCGCGCCGCCGTGGTGCTCCGCTACTGGGAGGACCTGTCCATCGCCGACACCGCCGCGACGCTCGGCATCCGCGAAGGCACCGTCAAGAGCGCCACCGCTCGCGGGCTGGCCGCATTGCGTGAGGTCCTGCAGGGCTCGCGCGACGGCGAGCCGGCCCGATAGGAGGAAGTACCCCATGGACGAGGAACGAGAGGTACGCGCCGCGCTCGGCGGCCTGGCCACCGACGAGCCGCCGCCGGGGTTCAGTACGCGTACGCTGCTGGCGGCCGGGCGACGTACGCGGCGGCGGCGCGGGCTGCTGGCGGCCGGAGGCGCGTCACTGGCGGTGGCCGGGGTGGTGGCAGCCGCCATCGCGGTGCCGGCGGCGCTCGGCAGCAACGCCGCCGACCGGCAGCAGGCCGGGAGCCCGGCTGTGACCCCATCGTCGGCGGTGGTCAACGTGACGCCGAGCGGCAGCCGCCACCCGGTGCCGGTCAAGCCGAATGTCAGTCCGGGTACATCCTGCACCGGGCCGACCGACCAGCAGTGGAATACCCACCGCGCCTACGACGCCGCGGTGCGCGCCGTGCTACCCAGCCTGCCGGGCACGCTCAGCGACGATTACGTCCGCGGCCGCGAAATGTGCGGACTGGGCAGCTACCGGACCACGAGCTGGAGCCTGGTGGTCAACAACCGCGCCGGCCAACTCGGCGTGACCCGTACCGATATGCCCGGTCAGTACCAGCAGTGGAGCCTGCGCAGCCCCTGCGCGAACCAGCGGAACTGCCAGGTGAGCCGGCACGGCACCGCGATCGTGATGGTGCTGCGCCGCGACGAGGGCGCCGACGCGCACGACATCGAGGTCGTGGTGACCTGGCCGGACGACTCGGTGGTGGACGCCAGTTCGCTCGCCTCCGCACCGGCCACCGGCAGGCCGCCGCTTGCCGCACCGCCACTGAACCAGGCGCAACTGGTCGCGCTTGCCCTGAACTCGGCCGTGCACGGGATCTAGGTCCGGGAAGGGGCGCGGCCGCGGTGGTCGCGCCCCACCGGCCTGTTCGGTCATGATGGCGGCCGTGGCGGCCAAGATCAGGGTGGGCATCGACACCGGCGGTACGTTCACCGACGTGGTGGCCTTCGTCGAGGACACCGGGGCGGTGGTCACGACAAAGACCCCGTCCACCCCGGACGATCCGGCGGACGGGTTCATGACCGGGCTGGCCAAGGTGCTGGACCTGGTCGGGCCGGCGGAGGTGACCGCGGTCAGCCACGGCACCACGGTCGCCACGAACCAGCTGCTCGAGGGCGCGCTGGACCGGATCGGGTTCATCACCACCGAGGGGTTCGAGTTCCTGCTGGAGATCGCCCGGCAGAGCGTCCCGGACGGGTACGGCAACTCCTACTTCTGGGTCAAGCCACCGCGGATCGTGCCGGCGGACCTGGTCCGTACGGTCGGCGGCCGGCTGGACCACACCGGCGCCGAGCTGCGGCCCTTCGACGCCGACCAGGCACGGCAGGCGGCGCGCTTCTACCGGGACCGCGGCGTCACCACCATCGGCGTCTGCTTCCTGCACGCGTACGCCGAGCCGGCACACGAGCGCGCGATGCGGGACATCCTGGCCGCGGAGCACCCGGAGGCGACCGTGTCGCTGTCCAGCGACGTGCTGCGGGAGTACCGCGAGTACGAGCGGGCGGTGACCACGCTGGTGGACGCCGCCGTCAAGCCGCGCGTCGGCCGGTACGTCAGCGGCATCCAGCGGCGGCTGCGCGAGCTGCTGCCCGGCGTGCCGTTCTACATCATGAAGTCCAACGGCGGGGTGCTGTCGGCCGACGAGGTGGTGCACCAGCCGATCACCACGGTGCTGTCCGGGCCGGCCGCCGGTGCGCTGGGCGCCGCGCTGGTCGGGCGTACGGCCGGGTTCGACCGGGTGCTCACCCTGGACGGCGGCGGTACCTCCACCGACGTGTCGGTCGTGCTGGCCGGGGAGCCGACGCTCACCACCGAGGGCAGCGTCGGGGCGTACCCGTCGAAGATCCCGATGATCGACGTGGTCACCGTGGGTGCCGGCGGCGGGTCGATCGCGTGGCTGTCCCGGGAGGGCACCCTGAAGGTCGGCCCGCGCAGCGCCGGAGCCGACCCCGGCCCGCTGTGCTACCGCCGCGGCGGCACGCAACCGACCGTCACCGACGCCCACCTCGTCCTCGGCCGCATCCCGCCGGCCCTGCTCGGCGGCGAGGTCCCACTCGACGTCTCGGCCGCTAGAGCCGGCCTGGAATCCCTCGGCACCGCCCTGGGCCTGGACCTGCTGGCCACCGCCGCGGGCGTGCTGGAGATCTCCGCCTGGAACCAGGCCAACGCCCTGCGCCAGGTCACCGTCAAGCGCGGCCTGGACGTACGCGACTTCGTGCTGACCACCTTCGGCGGCTCCGGCTCGCTGCTGGCCTGCCGCCTCGCCGACATCCTTGGCCTGCCCGCGGTGCTGGTGCCGCGCGAGCCCGGCAACCTGTCCGCCTTCGGCCTGCTCACCGTCGACGTCAAGAACGACTACGTCCGGACGTACGTGACCCGGCAGTCGGCGCTCGACCCGGCCGTGGTGGCCGGCCATTTCGCCGACCTGACCGCCGCCGCGGCGCAGGCCCTGACCGCGGAGGGCTTCCCGGCCGCCGAGCACCAGTTCGTACGCTCGGCCGACCTGCGGTACTACGGGCAGGCCTTCGAGGTCCGGGTGCCGGTCGCGGACGACCTCGACGCCGTCGCGGGCGCCTTCCACCAGGCGCACCAGCAGACCTACGGCTACTCCTTCGCCGACCGGCCCGAGCAGCAGGTGGAGTGGGTGAACCTGCGGGTGACCGGCATCGGCCCGATCCGCCGCCCCGACCTGCGCCCACTGGGCACCACCGCGGCCGCGGGATCGCCGACCACCCGCCCGGTCTGCTTCGACCCGGCCGCCGGCGCCGTCCCCACCCCGATCCACCAGCGAGCCGACCTGCCGCCCGGCAGCGTCGTCGAGGGCCCGGCGATCATCGAGGAGTACGGCTCGACCGTCCCGCTGCACCCCGGCTTCACGGCCACCGTCGACGCGTACGGAAACCTGCTGTTGCGGCGGTGACCGGAACCGGACAGTTGCCGCGGCAACCTTCTACCCGGGCCGGCGCGTACACCACAATGCAGCGCTGACCAGGCATAACCCGCCCAACCAGTCAGGAGATGACTGTCCTTATGCCAAAGTTCACCCGCGCGTTGCTGACCACCGCCGCTGCCGGCGCCGCACTCTTCACCGTCGCAAGCCCCGCACATGCCGACAACTACGTACAGAACTGCGTCGACCTCGCCGGCGGCCGGCTGTGCGTGTCGTACAACTACACCTCCCGCACGGCCGCCGCCAACGCCCAGCGCAGCGGCTCCACCGTGTCGGTCGACCTGGCCCTCCAGAAGGGCGGCAGCACCCTCGTCTCGGGCCACAAGACCCTCAGCAACGGCCAGTGGTACGGCATCTACAAGTCCGGCGTCAGCTACGCCAACTACTGCGCCTACTCCGCCTACATCGGCGGCCGAGTCTGCCTGCAGTAACCCGTACGGCAGCGGGGCGGCCCAAGCCGGCCGTCCCGCACCTACACTCCCGCGCATGGTCGCGGATCCGGTGTTGGTGGAGATCGTGGAGGGGACGCTCGCTTCGGTGGAGCGGGAGGTGGAGACGGCGATCGGGCGTACGGCCCGGTCGCCGATGATCCGGGACGCGCACGACTACCGGGCCGGCATCCACGACCGGCGGCTGCGGAAGCTGACCGGGCGGTCGTACTCGGCGCTGGTGCACCCGGTGGTCAGGGACTACCCGGTGGGCGGGATGCGGCCGGGGGACGTGTTCTTCCACAACGACGTGTACTCCAGCGAGGGCGGGATCGGGCACCTGCCGGACCTGTGCGTGACGGTGCCGGTGTTCCACGGCGGCGAGGTGGTGGCGTTCGTGCAGGCCTTCGGCCACCACGACGACATCGGCGGCGCCGTCCCCGGCTCGATGCCCAGCCACGCGACCAGCGTGTACGAGGAGGGCCTGATGGTGCCGCCCATCCGGCTCTGGGACGCCGGCACCCCGAACGAGGCGGCGCTGAAGATCATGGTCCGCAACTCGCGGATGCCCGAGTCGCTGGCCGCCGACTTGGACGCCGAGTGCTCGGCCTGCCTGATGGGCGCGCGCCGGCTCGCCGACCTGTTCGAGCGCTACGGGAGGCAGGCGGTCGAGGACTGCTTCGACGCCATCGTCGCCAACACCACGAGCGTGTACCGCGAGGAGATCCTGGCGAAGATCCCCGACGGCACGTACGCCTGGGAGGACTACGCCGAGCACGACGGCGTGGACCCACCCAAACTGCACGCCCAGCGGATCACCCTCACCAAGACCCCGGAGAAGTTGGTCCTCGACTTCACCGGCACCTCCCCGCAGGCCCGCGGCCCGATCAACCACTGCGGCAACTACGCCGAGGGCAACTTCCTGGCCAAGTGGCTCGCCCCGATCCTGCGCAACCTGGCCGACAGCCCGGAGCGGATGGCCGAACTCGACGTCAACGAGGGCGTCGTCCCGCTGCTCGAACTGCGCTTCCCCCCGCCGGGGACGCTGCTCACACCAGTTTTTCCCGCGCCCACGAACGCGCGGACGTTCGTCATCCTGCGGCTGCTCGGCGTGCTCGCGGGCGTACTGGCCAAGGCCACCGGCGGGCGGATGCCGGCCGACCAGGAGACGATCCGGTACACCGGCGTGTACGGCACCGATGCCGACGGCGCCGCCTACCTGATGCGCGAGGTGCTGGGCGGCGGCTCCGGCGGGCGCTACTACGCCGACGGCGAGGACACCATCCACGTGGTGCCCGACTCCCGGAACATCCCGGTGGAGTTCGCCGAGTCCCGCTGGCCGTTCGTGGTGGAGCGGCTCGGGCTGGCCGTCGACTCCGGCGGGCCGGGCCGCCACCGGGGCGGTCTCGGCTACGACAAGCACATCCGGATGCTGCGCGACGCGCACTTCATGTCGATCGCGGACCGGTCGCTGCTGGCCTGCTGGGGCGTGAACGGCGGGCGCGCGGGCCGGCCGTTCAGCGTGACCATCGACCCGGGCGGCCCGAACGAGCGCGACGTCGACGCCCTGGCCGACGCCGAGCCCGTACGCGCCGGTGAACTGATCCGTATCCGGACCACGGGGGGTGGTGGCTGGGGCGACCCGCTCGACCGCCCGTACGCCGAGGTGGCCCGCGACCTGTCCTGGGGCAAGATCAGCCTCACCGGAGCCTTTGACGACTACGGCGTACGCCTGGACGAGGCCGGCGCGATCGACGAAGCCGCGTCGGACGCCGAGCGCGCAGCCCGGAGGCAGACCGCTCAGACCGGAGCGTTTTTCGACCGGGGCCCGGGTTACCCAAAACTCGCCGGCAAATCGCATTCAGAGCTGGATTTCCTTTAGGCTGCCCGGCGTGCGGATCGTAGTAGCGCTCGGTGGCAACGCGATGACGGCGGCGGACGGCAGCGCCCGCCCTGAGGACCAGATCGCCGCGGTGCACCGCGCGTCCGAACGGATAGCCGAGCTGGTCCGGGACGGTGCCGAGGTGCTGGTCACGCACGGCAACGGCCCGCAGGTCGGCAACCTGCTGGTCAAGAACGAGCTGGCCGCCGCGGTCGTC
>Ga0081455_10000610_pt1 | contig 46274 bp, 71 predicted proteins | sample TabmetS3T2R1_FD_70207 | JGI IMG/M metagenome (GOLD analysis project Ga0081455, IMG submission 70207) | Tabebuia heterophylla rhizosphere microbial communities from the University of Puerto Rico - S3T2R1 | ecosystem: Host-associated > Plants > Roots > Rhizosphere ...
CCGCAGCTCGGCGGCAATACTCGCTCGAGGTTTCGGAGAAACTCGCTCGCCTTGCCGGCGAGCGCTTGATCGAGGTCGGCGGGTCGCTTGGTCATGATCCTAGAGCTCTGGATGTGGAGTAGGGTTGCGTGTCTGTGACTCGGACCATTCGACGAAGTAGTCGATCGAGGTCCGGCTAAACAGCTTGATTCGGTTGTGGATCACAAAGTCGGCGGCGAGCTCGTCGAGCGCTCTGTGCGCGTCGCTTCCCGGCGGCGCCGGGTCGCTCGAAGACCAGCGTAGTAGATCCATTACCGTTCGAACGTGGGCGGGCCGCGGCATGGCAACGATAGTCATAAGCATCGAGTGCAACAGCACGTGACGGGCTTTGTGTTTCGCTGGATCTGCGTCGATGTCGTTCACGATTCGCGCTCCTTAGCCCGCGTACGAGACGCGAGCGCTCGGCGGGAGTTGTCCGCGTTGTGTTTCTTACAGCGCTGTAATGGGTTGCCGTCGCGATCGTGCGCGACGGGCTTACTGCATTCAACACAGAGGCCCGAGGCGAGGCGGCGCTCGCGCGCTGCGAGCTTGGCTGCCGCGCGACGTTCGCGGCATGAGGGACACCGCTCAACGGTGTCGATGCACAGCTCGCAGCGATAGGGCGCCGCCGGCATTTCCTTTAGCCCGCGCTTTCTTCAGCAGTCCGACGTAGCTCGGCGTTCTCAACACGAGCTAGACCGGTGAGCCAGCCCAGTACGTAGAGCGCGCGATCTGCCCCGGGCTTCTGATCCTGTGCGGCACGCAGTGCTTCGCGGAGGTGACGCGCAAGCCATGCGTGGCGCTTATCGCTTGGCTTCATGACGACGCCGCCGGCGGGTCGGTACGTGGGCGCAAGAGCATGGCTTGCGCAGTCTCGGCGGCCTCGAATACGTGTGCCCATTTAACGATCCGCTCTTGCTGCTCGTCGAGGCGGAGCTGCGAGGCGATGATGGCTCGGTCGACCATGCTTCGGCTCGTGCGGCATTCCGACGTCAAGAACGCGTTCACAGCGCGCTCGGCGGCGTCCTCGAGCGACTCGTGATCCTCGGCCAGTAGTGCGGCGCGAACGAGTGCGAGCGCTTCTGTTCCTGACATCACAGCGCACCTTCAATCTGGCGAAGCTCCTCGCCCAGCAACGTTGAGAGCTCTAGCCCGCGCACGCGTAGCGCTTTGATCGCCGCCTCTTTCGTTGGAAAGAACAGCGGACAGTTAGCGAGCTGAATCGGCGTCAACCCTTGGACGACGTACCAGCTCCCGTATCGCTCCTGTTGTCTCAAGAAAAAACGCTTACTCGTATTCATCGGAGGTTCCCCTTTACTACTTTCTGGTCAGCCCACCAATGGCCAGCCCCAGTCAAAGCATGCGGCTACCCCATTACGCGTGCAAGGGGGTAGCCGTTGATTTGTCGTATACGAGCGCGCGTATCTTGACACCCACACGGTTAGTCAAGTTCTATCGCAGCGCTCATAGGAGGGCATATGCGACAAGTTTCGAAACGCACCGCGTTCGTCGCGGGCTTCCCAGACTCAACACCCGCCGACGCCATACTCGTCAAAGCAAAGGCCCAGAAAATCTCTCTTACGCGAGATCAGGTCCATCGGATTCGATGGAACATACGAAAGCGAAACGCCAAGGCTAGCGCGTCCAAACTAGGAAGGCGCCCCGGTCGGCCAGTGATGCGCGCGCAAAGCACAGATCGGTTGAGACAACTTCGATCGGCGATGCTTTGCGCTGGTATCGACGCCTCAGCTCGTGTACTAGACGAGCTTCGCAGATTTGAACCTGTTCTGAGTTGAGTTCGCACACCATCCGCTTAGCCCGGTGTCGTGAAAGAGCGGCGTTCGCAGCCATGCCCCCCCTTGACTGTGAGCGGCGCTCTTTCACGACACCGGGCCGTTTTGTTTCCAAACCACACAAAACAAGAGGGGTAGCAACGTGCACGAAATCAAGATCGAGGTTGTAGGGCTGGGGTCAAGTAAGGTTGAGAGCATTTTCAGGGACGCTGCCAAGGCGATTCTATTGGATGCAAGCAAGCGCGGCTGCAAGTGTGACGTATGCACTGGCAAGGCCGACGAGCCGCCAATCACAGGGGCCTCGGCGATCGTCGACACAGTCAATCTGGTCGCCGAGGCCTGCAAGAACGCCAGCAGAGCTACGACACAGGGAATGGAGGCAATCGCAGAACTGATCGCAACACCTCGCAGCGCAGAGGTCGAGCGCGCGCTGTTGCAGGCCCAGGTCGACTGTTACAACGCAAACGTATTACTTGCGATCACTCTCTACGATCTGCTGCCTGAAACCGAGCGTCCAAAGGGTGATCGGCCTCGCCAGACAACTGTTGAACGAGCGCTAGAGCTGTTGGCAACTGCACGCGTCAAGATGCGCGAGGCCAAGGCAGAGCTACACCGTCGCATACAGGCTGAGGCCGCCGAGAGCCCAGCGCCGGACGGCGACGATACCGAGGACGATGGCGAGGACGACGAGGACGAGCAAGACAGCGCACCCGTAACCGATGTGGCCGCAGTCGCCGACAGTCCGGCGGTCAACGAAGCCTCGTCGCGCTAGCTCGCGAGCAACAAGTCGTCACGAACGGCCATCACGAACGAACCCAAGGGAAACCCTGGGCCAGGGTCGTGATGGTCGCTTTCATGCCAAGCCGACGACACGAACGAATGAGTCGTGATTCCCGGATCGCCGGCGCGAAGGCCGCGATCGTTCACGACGAGCGGGGGGATTTCATACATGCGGCACAGGTCCGACACGAGCCGCGCAGCAATGCAGAGCATGGGAAGCGACAGAGAGTCGAGCCACTCAGCGCGCGACTGATTGCCGCGCCCGCACAGCTCGATCCCAATGCTCAGCGCGTTACCCGTGCGTCCGCAATGCCATGCGGTCATGAGGTCAGGCACGCACCGAGTGCAGCTGTCGCTGTCGACGACGTAGTGAGAGCTGCGCGGTTTCTGCGGCGGTTCGAATGGCCTCGAGAACATGGCGGCGACGTCGTCGTCCTTGCGATAACCCTCGTGTCCATCAGTGCAATGCAGCACGATCCGCCTTGGTTGCAGCCTCGGCAACGGACTGTAGTTCGACTGGTGAGCGGCCACGCGCTTGATCGCGAGCGGTCCAGGCACGGCGCGGATCGGATTGTTCGGCAGCGGCGGAATCGGGGGCGGCGGTTTTGCCACGGCGTCACTCCTTTGCAGCTGGGGGCTGCGACATGATCTGTTCGACTCGTTCCGGGTCCATCTTGGCGACGATGCGATTGAGGATCGGCGGTGCGGGCTTGCCGGTGAGCTTGCCGTACAGCCAGGCCGCGAGCCCAAAAAGGATGTTTCCGGCGAGCGGCTCTGCGCGCAGCGGTACGAGCGCGAGCCACAGGCAAAAGCCGATCACGATCGCGCACAGCAGGTGAATCAGTCGCGTTTGGTTTTCTTCCGACATGACGTCCCTCATGGTCTCCACTCGACGAGCAAGGCCTGATAGGCGGCCTCGGCGGGATTGTCGGCGTGGGTTTCTAGCTGTTCGTTGAGTTTGGCCTCATAGAAGTTGCGTGCACGGTCGATCAACGCGTTTCGTCGCGCCGGGTCTTTGCTTCCGTACTCCCGCAACACCTTTGCCTCAGCCTCAAGCCGCACGATGTGCACCCATAGTGCCTTGAGCTCGACGGCATGCTCCTTCGCGAGACTCGCCCCCGTGAGCGCCGACGACTGCGCGGCCTTCGCGGCTACGGCAACCGGCGCGATCTTGTCCGCTACGTCCTTGCGACTCGCGCGCGACTCGATCCAGCCGAAGCTTGCACCGACGAGCACCCACAGGCCGGCGACCGCGGAGGGTAGCAAGTAGCCGATCACACGCTTGGCCGGGCGCGCAACACTGCCCGGAACGTGGATCGAGTCTGAATCCAAACAGGTCTCCCTAGTGCGTGCTCACCACCCAAGCGCTTGTCCAGCGCACGATCGAAACGACGACGAGCACCACGACGAGCACAGTGAGTGCGAAGCGTTGTCGACGCGCGACACGCAGCTCGCTACGCACCCATTCCAGGAACGTGCTCACCTCGCGTCGCAGCTTGCCGATCTCCAGTAGCATCCGCCGCCGCTCGCCGTGTTCTGTTGTGATCGGCGTTTGCTCCTCGGGTGCGTCGAAGTGCGGTTGATCCATAGCCAACACCGTGCAGTGTGGATCAGTCGGAAAGAAAGCACCACCTAAGCAGATTCGTCACGCAGCTACAAACGTACGCCGCCAACAGCACGCCTAGCAGCAACGCGATAGCCAGTGGTGTCAGCTGCATCTGTGTCTCTTACAGGTTGGCGAGAATCCTTAGATCAAGCGGCGGGAGGTAGGTCTTTGTCATGTCCTCGTACTCGACAACGATCTGCGCCTGGTACTCGCCAGCGTCGTCGAGCTCGGTGTCTTTGGGCTGATAGGTAAAGTTCCCCGAGGCATCGCACGAAGCGTCCTCGCCGTCGATCGGCTTATCGCCGTCGGCGACGTTGCGGATCGTGAAGGTGATCGTTTCCTCGCTGAGGTCGACGGGGTTGCCGTTCTCCAAGAACTGCAGCGTGAAAGGCTCGTGAATGCTGCCCTGCTGCCGATCTGGAAACCGGCGAATCGACGTGTAGATCATGGTGCGCACACCTCCTGTTCGGCGAGCTCGATCACGACCTGATTGCTGGCAAGTTCGACTCGCGTCACACGCTTACTTGCGAGCCCGGCGAGCTCGATCCGTGTGACCGCACGGTCAACGTCGAGTGTTAGGACGCCGCCGGCGAGTTCAAGTGCAACCTGGCGTGTGCGCACCGTGGTCATAAGTCAAACCTGAGCTGCGTTGCTGCGACGAAACCAGTCGATCGCCACGTAATTCGGAACTGAGGTGCTGTTTGAACCGTTCGACTGAATCGCAATCCCAGCTTGCAGCACACTCGTCGGCAAGGCGCTCGGCTGACTGAGGGCGAACCGTCGCCGGTTGACACTCGCATTCCAAGCATGATGAATCGGCGTACCTGTCAACCGTGTGTCGAGCGTATAGACGTCGATGTCAGCGTCCAGACCAAACGTGTTCGTCCCGCCGGTGTTGTAGATCTGAGTTCCGCTATTGTTCGTATAGATGAACTGGCTCGCTCCCTGGCCAGCGACACTGCCCGAGCTGATAAACCCGCTGCCGAAAGCGTTTCGCTCCGGGTTCGCCGAGCTGTACGCCGTTGCGAACGCCCAGATCCGACACTCGGTTTTCTGCGATGGGTCGGAGTTACCTACTGAGTGCCCCGCAAACCGCGCCCCAAAAAGATATTGCGCAGCTGAGAACGCCTTATAGATAAACAGTGTGGTCCCCGCGGGAACCTGGACATAGATCGTCGAGCCGTAGATCGTCGAGCGATAAGTGCCGGCCGAAATGGTCCCGCTAGAGGCAATATTCCCGGCACGCGTCATCGTGCCGCCGCCGCCGTAGAAGTTGACACAGGTAAACCCGCGCACGGCGAAGTCCGGATCGCCCGAATCGAATTCGTCGTCGAACGTGGGATCCGACTCGACGCCGGGGATCCACGGGTTCGACCAAGCGCGATCGTCGAGCTGTAGAACCCGCTTTGCCTCGAGATGATTGCCCGCGACGATGTTGCCGCTCGACTTGCGAATCACCAGCGACGAGGCGGGTATGGTCAGCGCAACCGGCGTGTTGTCCGAGTTCGCAATCAGGATCGTGTTCGCGTCATACGTCGCCTTGGGCACAGCTGCGTCGGCAGTCGCCTGCGCAGCTGCAGCGTTCGTAACGCCAGTGTTGGCTGTGGTCTGCGCAGCGGCCGCGTTCGTGACTGCGGTGTTCGCCGTGGACTGCGCGGCCGCAGCTGCCGCACGCGCCGTCGAATCGACCGCGACGCCGGCGTCGCTCCATTCCGCATGGGTCTCGTCGATTGCGACGAGGACTTGACCCGCCGCCGGCGGATCAGCCTCGCTCACGTTGACCGGATCGCCGGTCGTCTCGAGCGCCTGCGTTGAAGTGGTTTGAGCGAATAGCGCATCTAAAAGACTCATGGCAACACCTCAGTAGTTACGCGGTCCAGGCTGCGTGTAGTTCACTCGGATTCCGACCAACGAATCGCCAGCATTACCAGCGATCCACTCGACGTAATACTCGGTCGCAGTGCGGCCGATGGTGCCGCCGCTCGCGACCACGATCGACGTGGTGTGATAGCCCGAGCTCGCTGGCGTCGTCGCGTCCGCTCCAACCTGCGTGATCGTAGGCGCTGCCGGACTCACATAGTTCGTGAGACGCTTGTACAGCTTGAATGTCGAGGCGCTCGAAATTGCGGAGTTCATGACGCAATCAACGCCGGTGATCACCGCGCCCGTCGGAATCAGCGGTGAGATCGGGATCTGAGGCGGGTCGACGCCGTAGTTTGTGTGAAAGTATTCGCCGAGCGCGCCGAACTTGAGGTTTTGGGCGAGGATCAAGTCGCAGGCAACGCTGCGCCCTTGCGGCGTCGCGTAGCTGATCTCACCGCCCATCGTAATATTGCCGCCGACAACAGCATGGCCATTGACGTTCGCGTTGCCGCCGAGCAGCAAGTCGCCCGAAGCCAATGGCCACGACGTCCAGTGACCAACACCCGCTGGACGTCGCGATACGACGAGCCCCGTTCCCGGGTCGAAGATCAGCGCAAGCGAGTCCTGCGCAGGGTTGTCAGCGATCCACCATTGATCAGCGACGACCCACACCGCATTAATGACGTGGATCCAGCTGCCTGGGCCCGTGCGAGTACCGGCATAGAAATTGTTATAGCCGCCATTGTCGGCGATGTTGAAGCCCAGTGAGTTTTTCCACAGGTTCGCCGGGTCGCCTGGATCGTCGGCCGCTGTGAGATCGACGACGAGCGCGGCGAGCTCGGCATTCGTTACAGCGACTTTCTGCGGTGCACCCGTGAACGTGTTCGCTGCATTCTTTTTCGCCGCGTGCGTGTCGAGGTTCTTGGTTCGATTCGCAAGCGCTTGCGCAATCGCCGCGACGACCTCGGCCGCGTTGCTGCGACTGTCGGTCCCGTCCGGGACAGTGATAGGCGTTGTGAACGCATCGACCTCGGTAAGTGTGTGTGACATGGGGTTCGCCTTCCTAGTCGTCGACAGGGATCGAGATGCCAGTGCCGGCCGGCGTGTCCCACGTGCCGGATTCATCCCAAACGTGATCTAGCGGAAAGTCCCACAGCTCAACGTCGCTGGGGAAAAGCACGATGTAGCCAAGGCAGTGAGCATTGTTCCATTCGCGCGGGACAAGCTTGAGATCTTCGATCTCCTCGGCGGTCGGCGAGCCAAACTGATCCGTGAAGTAAAACAGCCACCATCGAGCCCAGTGCGTCCCGGCGAGACTGTCAGGCGTCCAAACGATGTCGTCGCGCACGACGTTTCCGCTCGTGTCCATCGTGAAGCGACGGCCCGAGTTGTAGATAAGCTGGATTTCGAAGTTGCTCGGCGAGTAGTACGCAAACAGCTGCGCGAGCAACGCATAGGGCCCGCCACGCCTTTGGTGATCGCTCAACCAACGACGCAGCCTCACGGCGTAGTTTGCCGCCGGTTCGAGGCGTCCTCGGCGGATGCGTCGCTCGTTACCGATCAGCGGCAACGATTCGTCGGAGTACAACCCCGGGAACCGCACCTTGATCGCCGCCGTGACAGCGTCTCCCATCGCGTCGATGTGCGTGCCGAGCGTGTAGAGGATCTTTTCGTTGATCCCCCGCCGCAACCATGGCGGACTGAGCTTGCGAATCGTGTCGCGGAATGTCTGCAGCTCGGGCAACGCTCAGCCTCCAAACCCTTCGGGCGGCGCCACTTGGTGGATCGCGGTCGCTGTCACCGTGCCGAGCACAGGAACCTCGTCCGTGGCGAGCGTGGTGTCGCCGCCGGGCACCGTGACAACGACGTGGAAGATCTGCGGCAGCGTCCCGCCGATCTGAGTACGAATCGCGTCGACGTACACCTTGCCTGTGCCTGACAGCACGTTGCCGCCGATCGGTTGTGTCGACATGAACGTCGCGAGCCGCGTGAGGACCTGCGCCTCGACCTCGTCGGGTGTATAGCCTGACGTGTTGTACATCCACACCTCATAGGTCACAGCGATTGTCACGTTGCTTGCACTAAACGTGTTCGCTGTGACTCCGAGCGGCGCGGCCTTTTGTTGGATCGCCTCGTCGGCTAATCCGAGGTCCGTGGCGAGGTCTCCAACTGTACCAGGCACCGCGCCCGAGTCGGTCGCGAGGTACGCGTTGACGTTGCCCATCCCGTCCTTGGTGATGCGCACACGCTTCACACCGATGTTGGTTCCGTCCTCGCGCACGGTGTTGCGCGCAGCGTAGGAGTACGCGTCCCACGGCCCGAACGGGCTGAGCGAGCCGAGTTTCTCTGTGCAGCGCGCGCGCAGCTCGGGATCCTTTTCGTCGTCGCGCCCGACGACAGCTGTAGGGTTCGTAACCGTGACGCCGAGCAGCGGCGTAGTCACGTCTGTGATCTGATCTGCGCCCGACGTGCTCGCTGCGCCGGACTCGTTAGCTTCGATCGCTACGTCCGTGAGTTCGAAACCAGGTCCCGCTAGGATGCTGATCGGCGCCGTGTTCCTGTACGTTTTCCCCGTCGATGGGTTCGACACGACGAGGTCGCCGGGATCGAGCGTGTATACGCCGCCGCCGCCGTTCGTGATCGTGATCACGCCTGGGGCAAACGTGGCGAGGTCGCGCTCGACGCCGTAGACGTACCGTGCGACGAGGGTTAGCCAACTCTCGCTGGCTAGCGCGAGAAAGCCGGACTTCGCGAGGTCGGCCATCAAGTTCGACAGCGCCGCATAGATCACGCAGTACGCCGTGATCATGGCGCGTACCACTGCGCCTGGCTTCCACGTCGTAGTGTTGACGCCGAGTATACTCAGCATCTGATACACGCTCGTTTGCACCTCCTCGCGCGTGAGGGGCTTTGTCAGGTCGTCGAGCGATATGGTGGGCGTCGGCATGATTTAGGCGATGCTCTCGATTAGGGCCTCGGTGTTGTCGACCGTGAACGTGAGCGTGAAGGTATCCAGATCCGGATCCGCCGGCGTGAACACGACCTTGACGCGCATCGAGTTCGTGGCGGCGATGTACTCGATCGTTGCGTCGACATCGTCGATCCGGTCGTCCTTGCGCAGCTCGTTACGAATATCGCCGACGAGGGTGCGGAGCTCCTCGGTCGTGGTTCCCTTGTTCAGGTAGCCAGTGAGATTGATCCCATAGTCGGGATCGTCAATGAGTCCGCCACGCGGTGTTGTTAGACGCCGAATCGCGGCCTCGGCGATCCCTGTCGGCGAGTTTGGATCAACCTCGTCGAGCGCCTCGGTGACATCGGTAACGCAGCTCAGATCAATCCCGTAGGCGAGGTCGCCAGTCGGCGGATCGACTACGCGTGTGAGCTCGGCCTGCCCGGCGACAATGGCGTCGCGCACGGACGTGCTCATGGGGTCACCTTGAACACTTGCGACATGGCCGTCCAGGTCGCGCCGATCGTGGTGATCAGCGCCAACGCGTTGCAGTGCTGCGTCCCTCCCGAACCGCCGGGCACGCCTGCCGAAAGCGCCGTCGTTAGCGCTGCGCCCAGGCCGTTGACGTTGCCGTCGTATGCGTAAACGTGCACGCCAGCGGCGGCGAACAAGCCTTGCAGCGCGACGATAATGTCGAGGTTCGCATTGATCGCGGTGACTGCCGCGAGCAGGTCGTTGATCAGCGCTGTCACCGCGGCGATCTGCGCCGAGATGTCAGGTGCGGGTAGCCCTAGCGCGATACCCGACTCGATCGAGGTGACGATCGACTGTGCGAGGATTAGTTGCTGCGCAAAGTCGATCGGAGCGGGCGCGAACGCAGCAAGCGCGTCGAGTCGCGACTGAATGTCGGGAAGCGCCGCATTGATCCCGTTCGCGCCGGCCTCGAGCCCCGAAGCCGCCCCGGGGAGCTCCTGTCCGATCGTGAGTTCGCCGACATACGCGAGCGTCATGTTGCGATCTTCACTTTCCCGCTGCCCGCTGTGATCGAGCCCTCGGTCTTGCTCATGGGAAACGTCAGCACTCCAGTCGCCGGCGAGCCGCCGATCGTTCCGCTGAAGATCGCCGGCGGCAGCAACACCTCGACGGCGTCGCCTTGGCGCGCTGCAGCGGGCCCAGTCGTTCCGCCAATGACGAGCGACACAGGCACGAACCCGACGCCGCTCTTGCCGGCGTAGTGCGTCACGATCGGCATTGCCGGATTGCCCTCAATGAACGCGACCAGCACCTCAGCCCCAGGGGTGAGCTCTGCATGAACACCGGCAACGCCTGGCCACTGCGCGATCGGTTGGATGTCAGGAAGCCCCGCCGCCTTGCGTACAGCTTGCAGCGCACAGCGGCCGTCGCTCGCCATACTCACAACGCGATAGCGGTAGTGAGCGAGCAACTTGCCATTGGTCGAGCGCTGCGAGATCGCGCGCATCAAGGCGGCCAGTCGACCGGCTTCGCTGGCGCTGCCGCCACACCAGACCGTCGCGCGCAACTCGTTGGAGCTTACGGTTACCTCGAAATCGCGGATGACCTGAGGAGCGTCCAAGCGCTCGGCAATGGTCGCCCCAATCGAAAGTGACGCAACATCATCTATCGAGAGCGTTGCAACCCTGTTTCGAGGATCGAACGCCAGCACCTCGTAAAGGCTCGAATCCAGGGAGGTCGCAGGCCTCGGGCCGGCATGTGTGACGCCGGCGTAGTCGACCCACCAAGCAACTTCTTTCCCGGCGGCCGCCTCCAATACAACCGACGCCGGCGTCGCACTTCGAACGAAGTCCGCGCCTACGCGTTCACTCGCAGGGACGAACGTACCGAGCGTCTCGCCTATGCTGCGTGCGACGTCGCCGGCGATCAGACTCGCCTTGACGCCGGCGTCGTTGTGGTAGTCCTTTGGCGCAACGATCTTCCCCCACGCTGCAGCGCCGCCGACGATCCGGGTTCTACGCTGCGACGCGAACGTGCCGTCGTTGACCGTGACGACCGTTCCCGACAGCTGCAGCGTCCCGAGCTTCGCGGTGACTCGCCCGGCGAGCTCGGGAGCGTCCTCGAAATCGACCTCGAGAAACCAAGGCCCTATGTTGCTGACGTTCAGCTTAGCCTTGGTGGCTCGATGCCCCGCAACTGTTGCGAAGGCCTCGTCTGTCATGGTGCCGCCAATAGCTGCGCGATGGTTTTGGTATTCTCGGCGATCTTCTGTTCGATCGGGTCAACTGGCGTTGCAGTCGCGCCGTCCGGCGTAGATAGCGAGGGCTTGAGTTTGCGCCATTCGATCAGCTTGATCTCGATCGACCATTCGCCATCGTCGGTCTGTTCGGCGCCGCCAACGTCCTCGATCACGACCGCGCGGATCCCGATGTCGACGAGGATCGGGTGTGCAATGTCGATGGCCTTGGGTCGCTTGCCGAGCGGCGGTTTCGCAACGATGGGGCGAAACTTCTGCCAGTCGGTCCAGTCTTGCGCGGTGTACAGCCGCAGCTTCACGCTGAAGTGCGAGAGTTTGAGACCGAGGAAACGCAGCCGTGCGCCTGATAGCCCGTACCCGCGCCGTTCCTCCCATTCTCGCGGCGAGCTCGGCCCGACGACGTCAGCAAGCCCCGGCGTGCGTTTGCCGGCGAACAGTACGAAATCGATCGGGTTGACAAAGGGGTTCCAAGTCATGTCCCCCCCGTAACAGGCGCACCCATCTCGAGCGCGACGCCCTCGAGCATCGATTCGAGCTCGCGCCTGATCGACTGCACGATCTCGGCGGGGCTGTCCTTGCCCTTCTCCATGTGCACATGGACGCCGCCGTTGATCGTGACCGAGCGCGCGCCGGCAGATCCCTGGCTACGCGTCGCAGCTTCGCGCCCCAAGCCTTGCGACAAACGAGGAGCACCCGGCGCAAGGTCTTGTTTCGCCATCGCATCGACGCTGCGTCGTGCCTTCGGCGCGCCACTGTCGACACCTGTGGCGACGCCGTGAGAAATGGCGAGGCCGTGACGCATGAACACTTTCGACGGCGAGCTGATCCCAAGCGCCGATTTGAACGCGCTCGCCGCCTTGCCGCCCAGGTCTTTCACTTCCTTGACGACCCAAGTTGCGCCGGACTTGATCCCGTTGACCAAGCCCTGCCAGACCGTGCGCCCGAGATCGGTCCAGTCGATTTCCTTCCACACCGTGTAGAACAGTTTGCCGATCTGATAGAGGCCCCAGAGCGCCGCGGCCGCGAGTAGGAACGGTGCGGCCAACACGAGACCCTCAAACGCGAGCGACGCGGTTGCGGTGACGAGCTTCCACATCGCCGGAACTAGTAGCGACGTCATTTTGACGCCGAGTCCCACGGTTGCGATGGCCGCTGTTGTCAGCCCCGCTGCAAACAACCCAACGGCGACCTTGCCGGCTGTGAGCGCCGCATTCGTGAGGTCGATTCCCTTGGTAACATCACCTGATCCGAACGTGCGCCGAAAGGCCGCTCGCGCTTGCAGCACGGCAATCACGATCGCCTGTGCGCCAAGGATCATTCCCTGAAAGAAGCGCTTGATCAGCGGCGCTGCAGCGGTCGCCGAGTTGACGAGCGGCTGAATCAAGATCGTGAGCAACTGTTTGAGCGCGCGCCCGCTCGCGGTGCTCTGACTGAACAGATCGACGATCGACTTGCGCGCTTTGAGCCACTGGTCGATCTTGAGCTCCGAGAACAGTGCGGCGAACGACTCTTGTTGCTTCTGAGTCTGGACAGTCAGCGACTCCATTTGCTTCTGCGCAATGCCGCCCAGGCGCGCCTTCACGTTGTCGGCGAGCTTGGTCACTGACTGACCTGTCAGGTTCGCGCCTGCGGCCCAGTTGGCGAACATGTTCGCTTGCGCCTCGCCTTGCACGCTCGCCTTGATCGCGACGCCCTCGAGCGCAGCCGCCAAGTTGTTGCCGCGCAACCCCATCCGATACAGCTGATCGTTGTAGCCGGCGATCTTCTCTCGACTGAGCGCGCTCGACGCAGCGACGCGGTCGATTCCTTCCTGCATCTCCTTTGCGTTGCCGGCTGCGATTCCATACCAATTTCGTAATTTCGTGAGGCCCTCGAGCCGTAGCAGCTCGGAGCGGCGCGCGTCGGCCTGGGCGACGCCGTACTTGGTGAGCGCAAGCGTCGCGCTCGCTGTCGCTGCGACGAGCAGCACGAGGCCCGCGACGATCGCGACAAGCCCCGCTGCGATGAATCCGCCGCCGACAAGCGCTGCGAACTTTTGGAAGCCGGCGATCATACCGGCGAGCGGGCCACCCATCATGGAGCCTTGTTTCGCGAGCGCCGCGAGTCGGTCCTGCAGGCTCTGCCCCTTGCTCGCCGTCCCGGTGAAACTTCCGCCCAACATGACGATTGCGCCTTGTGCCTGGGCGATCGCGTTTTTCTTGTTCGTGATCTGATCCTGCAACGCGCGAAACTGTTTGATGTTGACGACCTGTGCGCCTTGCAGGTTGCGCATCGCCTTTTGCATCGCGGCGAGCGCCTTCGTATCGCCCTCGATTTGTTTCTCGAGGTCTTTGAGTCCGCGCGCGGCTTTGATCGCGGGACTCGACATTTCCTCGTCGAGCTCGATCGCAAACCTGGCCTTTTGCTCCTCGCCAGACACGTGTGTCAGCCCTCCTTAGGCGCGGTCAATGCTTTCCGAATACGCTGCAACTCGGTGTGACACTCCAAGATCAACAACGCTCCCACGTACGCTCTGGCGGTCGCCGCCTCAGTCGGATGCACATCCTTACCCATCGCTGCGAGCAGGCACGCGGCGGCGACTCCAGCCTCGTCTCGCGCCAGCTTTCGCAGCTCCTCTATTTTGCGCTGACCTCCTCGGCTCTGAACCCGGCGAGCATCACGCATGCATCGGCCACACGTAGCAGCGTCGCGGGCTGTTCCTCGAGGATCTCGTCGAAACGGGTTTTCGACGGGTACACGATGCAGGTTCGCACAAACTGATCGATGTCCTTGGTTTTGGTTTGCCCGCGGTCTTGATAGCGCTTGTAGATCGCCGCGTGCGGTCGCTTCACGATCACGGCGCCTAGCTCTGTCTGGACGACAGCGATTTTCTTGCCAACTGGGCCATGTTCGAGCTCGGCCTGTTCGAGCGCCTCGTCGTCGAGCAACCCCTGCTTTTCGGCTGCGAGCTCCTCGGCTGGTAGACGCTCGTTCTCACGCTTGAGGGCGGCGTCGCGCAGCTGTGAACGCCTGAGCTTGACGGCCTCGAGCTCGGTCTTGATCGGATCCTTCTGTTCGACGGGCTTCGCGAGTTCGGTCGACTCAGCTGGGTTTTTGTCTAGAGCTTCGGTCACGGTGCACCACGGCTTTCGTCGAACAATGTGAATCCGTTACGACGAATCAACATCGCATCGATCTCGATCTCCTCTTTCTCGGGATCGGCGTTTTCCTCGTCGTTTGTGCTGTTGCCCACCCACACACAGCGCTCGAGTTGCACCGTGATCGGCTGCTCGCCGGTATCGACGTATTGCACGACGATCTCGAATTCCACATCGCCGTAGCTCTTTTGATCAGGCGCGCGTGCTGCGAGCTGCGCTCGAAACGCCGCGACCGAACCCTTCCACCCGGTAAGCTTCACCGGTTCGATCGTGTACTTGCCGCGCGATCGGCCGCGGGGAGCTTGGTGGCGTCCCATTCCATACGCTTTGACGCGCTCGCGCTTGTCGGCGTACGTGATCCCGGTGAAACCGTAGAATCGGTCGCCGTCCAACTTGAGGACTATCGATCCCCAGCTAAACTGGTTTCCGTTGACGCGAACTGGATCTGACATGTTGCTCCTTAGACCGGTTGCACTTGCAGTGCGGGATTGTTGAAGCCGACGTCTAGGTTGATGAATTCCGGGTATGCGAGCGGGATAACGCGCGCTTGGCCGGTGAGCGTCTTGGTGCTTAGGACGTTGTCTGTGCGCGACAACGTGAACGACACGTCCGAGGCCTTCGGCTTCGCGAGCAACAGCGTCGCCATCGCGCTACTCGCGCCTCGCTCGATCTCGAGGGCCTCCTCTTCGAGAATGAAGCCCGTGACCTTGCTCACGAGCACGGGCCGGTTGAGTCGACGAATGAAGTAGCTCCGCAACGCAACCTGCGCGAGATTCAGCACGCGCCGATGTGGCATGAGCTGGAAGTCGGAGCCGTCGACGTAGAACAGTCGCGGCCGATTGATGTAGACGCCTTGCAGACCCTCGATCGTGCGCGCGACCGCATAGCGCGAATCGTCAAGCCCCGGATTGATCGATTCGTCGTGCTCGTCGGCGTTGCCGTTCGAGTCGCGGATCGAAGTTCCGGGCAAGGGCCCGAGGTTCGGATCTGCAACGTTGATCTCCTCTGTTCCGTTCGCCTCGCGCGCTGCAGCCGCGAAGCTCAGCGGGCGCTTATACGTGCGCCCGACAGTGCTCGACTGCAGCTTGATCGCGCCGGCGTACAGCGAGCCGTATTTCGTAGTTTTCGCGCTGAAGATCGTGTCTAGCGCCGTCTTGTATGACGACTCCGACTCGCCAATGTTCGGCACGCGCGTGTTACCGATCCAGCCGCGATACTTGCCCTTGGTCGCCATCGTTGGAAACTTGGCGTCGAGCGTGTCGAACAGTGTCGCCGTGAGCGGTACCGTGACCTGAACGAGCTCCCACGGTTGCAGCACGTTTGCGAGAGCGTCCATCGCCGTGCCGAGCTCGGTTGCGTTAGGAGCTGGCGCGGTCGCGCGCGCGGTGTGGTAATCGCCTGCCACGAACGTCCCCGCACCAAGTGCGAACGAGACGCCTCCCGCTTCCGGGATCGTGATCGACGTCGCGGTCCCAAGCGCAGTCTCGGCACCGTAGTTTCGGCCGCCGTCGAGGCTGAGCTTGTATGTCGCGCCCGCTGTGCCGCGCGTTCCGCCGGTGACGAATAACAGCTTGAACTCGTAATCGTCGTTGGGCGTCGGCGACGCTGTAATCGTGACTACGCTTGTCCCCGTTGCAACCGATGTGACTGCCGTCACTGAGGCGGCCGTCGTTTGCCCCGTGCGCGTGATCAGAACTGGCTTGCCGTAGCGCTCGATGTAGTGCGCCGCGGCTTCCACGTTCGGCCCAGCTCCGAAATCGGTCTGTATATCCTTGATGCGTGCATATGCTGCCGGCGTGTCGAGTGGTCCCGACGAGCTTACCCCGAGGCATGCGTGCAGATTTCCAGAGCCCGGCGGCAATATACCGAGGGCGCCGTCGAGCTCAGTGATCAAAACGTTCGGTTGCGTCATGCCTTCCCTCGTTACGGCTCGTCGGCCGCGGAAACAGTTAGGGTGTCCGTTACGTCGAGTTCGCTCACCGCGACCTCGGTTTTGCTGTCGACAGGGATCCCAATGTGCGGCTCGTCTGGCACCATCGCCTCGACGGCAACAACGACGATCAACGCAGCGCCATAACGGCGCTCGTTCTTGCTCGTGTCCCATGCGATCGACTTGACGGTGTGTGTCCCGTGAGCCGCGAGGTAGATCGCGCGACGCCAAGCGTCGTAAAGCAACCGCACGCGCTTATAGTTGGCGCGCTCGTTCTCGAGATCGGCGATCTCAGCGGCGGCGTCCGAGGAGATCACGCACTGAAACAGCTCGCGAAACGTCGCGAGCGGTCGCGGGTTGCGACCCACATTTCGTGGCGGCGCGTCCTCGCCGGCGTTGCCTCCCGGCGCGCCGGGAACCCAACAAATGCGATCACCCTCGCGTTGCTGCGCAGGCTCGCGCCAGCCGAACACGTTCGCTACGTTCGAGCCCTCTCCCTGAAAGAGATCGCTCACGCGGTCGAACAGATCCAGCACTGCAAGGATGTCACTCATTGCCAGTCATCCTTGCGAAGTGCTGGCCCAACACATCCTTGATCGCGCGATTCATGCTCGGCGGGATCTCAGCGGTTGGAATGATCTCACGCGCGAGGCCACCTCGAGCGCGTCCCAAGTGGTGCCGCGCCTCGGGCCCGCTGACCTGTGTGATTACAGTCGTGCCTACCGCGACGACCGTAAGGGCGGCGGCAGCGTGTTGCAGCGGTCGACCGCCCTCCTTAGTCGGCGGCCACGGCTTGCCGTAAGCATCTGTCCCCGCCGCGATCGTTTGTTGCAGCTCGCGCTCGACTGCGTCGGCAACGTCAGGCGCAGCTTCGCGCGCAAGTCCGGGCAACGCCTCGACGCGCTCGATCATGCGGGCGAGCTGTGCGAAACCATCGCTCACAGGATTGTCCCCCCGCCGCCGTTGGCGTCCTCGTTGTGACCGACGTCGCCCTGTACATCCGTAAACGCGTAGGGCGAGGTCTCGCTGTACACCTGAGGAAACCCGCGCTCGACACCACTCTCGGTAGTGTCGGCACGTTTCGGAAGCTCGAACAGCCCATCGACACTATCGGCGGCTTCCTTGATCTCCGCCATCGCCTCGGTGCGATCTTGCTCGTACAGCTGCCCCTGTTTGTCCGTTGGATCATAGCCGCGCTTTTTGTACGCCTCGCGCGTCACGATTTTGGTGATCCAACGCTCGACGATCACCGGCGGGGGAGACGCGAACGGCGCGTCGTAGCGCTTGCTTAGGCGGCTATCGAGCCATGCGCTTTCGGCTTCAATCTGCGCCAGTGTCCAGCCGGGCGTAGCTTTTTCGATCGTGTCGATGTAGCTCGACGGGATGCTCGAAAGCAGCTTGAAGCGCTCGACTGTGAGATAGGCGGCCATGCGTGTTTCATCTCGAAACCATCACGACACCGGTCGTCGCCCTCATAGGAGGTTCACAAAGGGGCAACGACCGGCGTCGTGCGGAGCGTGCGTGTGTCAGGTCGCGTCGACGCGGAACAGCAAGTAGGGATGACCGGGCTCGACTACGTTTCGGCCTTCGGTCGTCCATTGGAACTTGCGAATCCGCGCGAGCTGCGCATCGGTCTGCGGCCCGTGATAGATGACCGAGAACGGTTCGCGGTTCACATACAGGAACGCCCCGAGCTCGTTCTCTGTGATCTCCGACATGCCGAGGTAATACGACGTATCGGATCCCCCGAACGCGGAACCAAGCTCAGGCAACTCTACCGGTTGCCCCAGCCCGAAGTTGCGCACGACTGCCTCGATATCGCCGCTGCCAGCCGCGGAACCCGCGGCCTGGGCGATAAACTTGGCGTTTGTGATCTGCTGTGCGCGCGCTGCAAGCGCCGGCGGGTGAAAGATCGTGTCCAGTTTCAAGAACCGGGGATCCTCGCCGTTCGGCATTTTGAGCGACGCGATATATGCGATCGCCTTCGCAATGTTGGCGACCGCCTCGTCGACTGTCACCGCGCCCACGTGAATCGGCAGTGCCCCCGGATAGATCCCATCGGCCGCGCCGGTGAACAGATTTCGAAACGTTCCGAACTTCGGCGCATACGGATTTATCGGGTGTGCGAGGCTAAAAAAAGCCTCGCCGTCGTACGTATCAGGGTTCGCCCTCAGCGCAGCGGCAACCATCTTTTGCGGCCAATACGCTGCATACGCTCCCATTTGACGCGACCAATGCGCAGCGGCTTGGACGCCGTTGCCGTCGAGGTCGTCGAGCTGTTCCTTGTGCATCTCGAGGCCAGCGGCCGCGTTGAGGTTCTCGACCTCCAACGTGTTCGACACGATGTCGTCGAACTCGACGTTACCGCCCTTGCCTGTTCGCTGAATCTTGGCTGAATCTAACAGCCAGTTGATCCGCTCCTTTTTCGAGCTACTGGGTATCTCTTTCGCGATCTTCGGCCACCAAACATTGGAGTTGAGCCGTTGGAACTCGCGCGACGTAATCAGTCTCATGTTCGACTCGAGATCGAACAGGAACTCAGGTGTTATCGCAGCCATACAGTCTGTCCCTTTCGCTAGTGTTGCTTAGCCGCGCACCTGTCAGGCCGACGCCGGAGCGGTGCAAACCATTACGGGAACACGCACGTTTGCGACTCCCGCCGTGAACGCGTCAACGATCCGATCGTGTCGGAGCGTTTCGGTTGCCTCGAGAAACAAGGCCTGCAACTCAGTCACGGTGTCGACCTTGTCGCCGATGGTTCCCTTGCGAACGCCTGCGGTGAGCGCAGCCAGCAAGGTCGCGCTGATCAGATCGCCCTTGGTCGAGTAGCCTGTGCGGCTGCTGGACAGCCCGATCGACGCGTTCGTGCCGCCGGTAAACGCGGTCGTCACATCCCAATAGGGCGCCGCTACCAGCTTCAACACGAAGCCCGCCGGCGTCGTGAAGATCGCCGCTGCATCCGCCGTGGCGAACGTGATCGGGATCACCATCGTGAAGGATTGATCCGCACGAATCCAACGGCCCGAGCCAACGGCCGGCGTTGCGACGAGGTTCTCGGTTGTATCAGCCGCTGTGCTCGCCGCAGCAAAACGCCACTGCGAACCATCCGCGCACACCAAGACGAGCTTACCGTTAGCGCGCGACGCCGCCGGGATCGCCTTGAGTGCAGTCATGTCGGCTACGACGCCGCCGAGAATGCTCGCGCCTTGGCCGCCGGTCGGACCGGTTACCGCATTGCCTGCGAGAACGAGAACGCCCTTGACCGAATCCACTCCAAGAATACGCCCGCCTTTTGAGTGGCCGGTCGCGTCCATGGTCATGGTCGTGTCGTTCAGGATGTAGATCTCGTTGAACGTGTCGGCCTCGACGGCCGGCGTTCCATCCGTATCGTTGTCCCACCATGCGGCGCGAATCTCTTGGAACAGCTCGACGTTGACGAGCTTGGTTCCGTCGCCGGTGAGATCTTCGAGAAACCATCCGATCGGGATCAGCGTCGTCGACGCCTTGCCCGCAACGACCTTGCCGGTTGAGGTGTCGCCGCAAGCAAGCTTGCCTTTCTCGGCGACCTCACCGTTAGCCAACTTGAACTGATGTCGACCCCAGTTGGCGGGGGTTTTCATTCGGCCTGTGACTGTCATGTGAGTCTACCTTTCGTCTGACTGTTGTCGGATCACTCGTTAGGAGCCGAGCAACGCTCAGCCGCGAGGTTTGGCGACCGCGGAGCGAGCGCCGAGCGTGAGCTTGTAGGTCGAGCTCTGGATCTCAGAGCCGCGCTCAGTGAGTCCCATGGCAGCGTCTAGTCGCGCCTTATCAGCCGCAGGCAAGCGAGACACCGTGCCCTCGCCTTGCGACTGTCCGCGCGTAGCAGCGACTTGCGTCGACGCCGCTGCGCGCATGCCAGGGTGAGCGATCTCCTCGCGCGCGTCGTCGGCTGCTGCTGCTGCGCGTACTGGCATCTCCTTTACGATCTCTCGCACCGTTTTCATGTCGGCCTTTTGCAAGGCCTTGACGAGTGCGGGCTCGAAGTCCGGACGCGAAGCGATCAGCCTGCGGCGCTCCGCCTTGACACGCCGTGCATCACCCTCGGCGCGGAGCTTGTGCACTTCGGCGAGTGCGCGCGCAGCGGTACTCGCTGCCTTCGCAACTTCCGAGCTCGCCGCGGGTTCCTCGCCCTCGGCCTCGGCCTGCTCGCCGCCCTCACCTTCCTTTTTCTTGGGAGGCGTGGCCGGCGCTTCGTCGCCGCCCCCTTCGTCACCGCCGCTCTCAGCTTCGGGATCCTCGTCGTCGCCCTCGCTTTCGGGCTCGGGTTCCTCCATGGCAGCGAGCGCGCGCTTTGCAGCTGCAGCGTTCGCGTCGTCGCCTTTGGCGGCCTCCTCGAGATTCTCACGCGCCTTTTCGAATGAAGTTGCAGCCATGGTTGTGCCCTTTTGCTTGCCGCTCGCGATATTCGCGAGCAGGTCGTCGAATGATTGAATCGCGTCGGCCAGACCCGCATTGATCGCGGCTGCACCGTGAAACACCTGTCCGTCCCATGCCTCGATTAGCTTCGTGTCGATTCCGCGCATCGTGGAAACGAGCCCGAAGAAAACAGCGGCGAGCGAGTCGACCATCGTTTGTGTGCGCTTGATCTCGGCGTCGGTAAGCGGCGCGTCGGGATTGCCGTCGGTCTTGCTGCTACCGCTGCTTATGAACGCGATGCGCAGTCCTCGAGCTGCGTTCGCCTGCGAGTAGTCCGAGCGCTCGGAGTACACGCCGATCGAGCCGACGAGCGCTGTCTCGCTTAGCGTGATCGTGCTCGCCGCGGTCGCGAGACAGTATGCGGCCGAGGTCGCGCGGCCCTCGACGAATGCATGCAACGGTTTGCGCGCTGCAGCGCACATCGCGCGAAGCTTGCGCGCGCATTCGACCATTCCCTGTGCATCGCCGCCGGGCGAGTCGAACCGCAGAACGATCGCAGCGGCGCCGCTCTCGCACGCCTCAGCTACGCGCGCCGTGATTGCGTCGTACGAGTCGCACCATCCGGAATCGTGGTGATCGATCGGGCCACAGATGTCGACGATCATGCAGCCGCCGATCTCCTCGTTGGCGCGATCCTCGGGCACCATGAAGAAATCGAAGAAGGCGCGCGGCTCGAGTGCGAGCGGCCCGCGGCGCTGATACTGCTGTGGTGGCAGCTTGCTCGATCGTTTCATGCGGCAGCCTCGTCGAGCTCGTCCTCGTCGTCGTAATCGTCGAGGTCGTCCTCGTTCTCGTTGTCGACAACCACGCTGAGTTGTGGCCGCGCGGGTTGCTGTTGTGCCGACGGCGCGTCGACGAGCCCGCCACTGTCTGCGATCCCGTCGCCGTCGGTGTCTCCAACGATCGGCACCGAGTAACGGCTACACAACACAGGCGCGTTGAGTTGCAGCCCGTGTGCGGCGAGCGCTTCGGTCAGCGTCTTGATCGCCGATGCAACCGTGACCATCGACTGTGCTTCGGAGTTGCGATCCTTGGGCGGCGTAACGTCCCATTCGACAATGACCATGCGCGTGAGCGCGTTCTCGAGGCCGACGACCGAGATCGCATACACCGGTATGCCTTGCGTGTTGACCGTGTATGCGAGGCCCTCGGCCGTCTCCTGGATCAGGTCTGCGCGGATCGTTTTGTGAACGTCGGAGTTTTGGAACCCAGCGCCGCCGTCGACCGTCACGGTCTGGCCAGCAATCGAGATCTTGATCTCCTCGTTCTGGTCTTTGATCGTTTGTTCGAACGATTCGTATCCGCGTCCGTTCGACTCTAGGAGCTTCACCTCATACCCAGGTGTTAGCCCAAACACGGTATTGACGCCCCAGGCCATGACCTTGCGGAACATGGATTGCTTCTGCGCTTCGGTGCTGCCTTGCGGCGCATACGCAACGCGCGCGGGGTTGGCGAGCTTGGCCTCCCACGCATCCTTATGCAGCGATGCGTGTTGCTTACGAATGTAAGCCTGGCCTACTGCGCGCCAGATCCCATGCTGCCACGGCGCAATGCGACCGCCGGGACAATGCAGAATCCATCGCCCGTCACCCGGCGTGATCGGCAAGAATCCGACGGCGCTTTGATAGTACCAACGGTTTTCGTTCCATCGGTATACGAGGAACTCGGGATCGAGCCGCACGAACACCGGGAAGTCTCGACCCTCGACCGGGACGAGCTCGCCGACGCCGACGCCGAGCAATAAGCCGTCGGCCGCAAGTAGGGCGAGCTCGGTCGACGGAAACATTTCATCGAACACGCTGCGCACTGAGTTGTGGCCGACCTCGAGTTGCTTGATCAGCTCGGCGTCGCCGCGAAACTTTTTGGGCAACCGAACGAGGCCACCGGTTCGCGTGCTGAGGACGCCAGACACGATCCCGTCCTTGCGCGCCGCACGCATGAGACGTGCAGCGCCGGCGAGAATCCCCGCGTCGGCGCTAATCTCAGCCGCCTCGAGATCGGACAAAAACCAACGCGTCTGTGTGTAACTCGGGATGCTGAGTTGCCCGCCGAGATCGCGGCGCAGCTGTTCGACCTCAGGCGAGTCGAGGTCGTATCCCGCTATCGGCGGTCGCTGATAAGCCGATCGTCCGAGCAGGATGCTGGAGATCTGGCTTGCGACGGCGCTCGTTAGGCCCACGCACGCGAGTCAGCCACGTGTCAGTCAGCCAGGCGCGGAACTTGTGTCACGCGCGATATGTGGACGTGTAGACGCCGCCGGGAACCTCCCACGATCCCTCAGAGATCCCATAGTTGATCCGCAACGCGTGCCGAGCGTGATTTGATGGCGTCGTGTGGCCTGAGGCCCATTCGCTCACGCGGGACGGGGCGACGCCGCACCGTGCCGCGACCTCGCGCGCGGTCGTGCGCTGCAACACCGCGAGTAGCGATCGACGGCCTCGCGTTACGTGTGCCACGCGTCGCTCCCCGCGTAGGGATCCATCACCCGCTCACTGTCCTCGTCGTCGTCGTCGCCCGAATCTCCGCCGGACGACTCCGACTCGTTGAGCCGAAGGCTGAGTGGCTCCCAACAACTCAAAACGGTGGCGTCGTATTCGTCGGGCGATCCGCCGAGGAGCTTACGCAGCTGTTCCTTGGGTAGGAGCTTTTGCTTGCCGTTGGTCGCGTACTTCCATTCGAGCGCGTGCAGCTGTTTTTCGAGCCGAGCGTTTTCGACGATGGCGCCGCCGTCGAGTAGCCAGCTGTTGAAGTTGCCGCACAGTAGGTCGCGCATGCGGTCGTAGATCTCTCCCTGCCGCACAGCCTTGTCGGACGCGCGCACGCCGACGAGCTCGAACGCGCTGGGATTCATCTCGACGTAATTCTTGAGCAAGCCGTAGATCTGCGAGCCGATGAGGCCCTCGCGATCCACGACCACGACGGCGAGCTCGCGCGGGAGCTTGTGCGTAGCGACGATTCCGATTAGCCGCACGAGGTGCGCCTCGGCCGTGAGTCCGCGCTCGCTCACGAGTTCGAGCTGTTTCAGGCCGCGCCGCACAGAGAACGCCGTCCGATCACCAAGCCCGCTGTCGCCGGCGGGATCGACGCCGACAAAAAGTCGCCCCGCCTCAGGGGTCTCGGCCCATCGCGCCTCGGCCTCGCTGATTCGATGCAGCGAGAAAATCTTACCCTCCTCGGCGATGGCGTGCTCGCCCTTCACACGCACACGGTATAGCGAGCTGTTCTCGCCCCATTCGCGCTTTTTTTCCTCGACCCATTCGTACTCAGCGAGCCCCGGGATCACGACGCGCTGTTCGACGACGTTCGGCGTTTCTTCCGAGCTCACGCGCAGCGTCTTGTACAGCTCCGACTTGCTGTTGAATGCGTCGAAAAACTCACCGCTGTTGCGCGTCCCGTTGCCGAACATGACGATGCGCGCGCCGCCGGCGCGGTTGCCCTCGATCGCCTCGAATATGTCATCGCCGACGCCGGACGCCTCGTCGACGATGTAAAGGAGATTCTTGCCGCTGATCCCTGCGACGGCCTCGGCTTCCTTCGCAGTGAATCCGACGATCTCGCGAAAGTCGTATGACTTGAAGCCAGTGCGCGCGAGCTCGCCGAGATCGCCCTCGATCAGCGTCGAGTGCTCGCACGGGCGCGGTATCAGATAGCCGTCGGGATCCTTTTCCTGACAGTCGACGCAGCGCCCGCCGCGATAACGCATCATGCGCAGCTCGCGCCAAAGGATCTGGTCAACCTGACGCGACGTCGTCGAGGTCATGACGACGCGCGCGTCAGGGAACGAGCAGTAATACCAAAGTGCGATCCCCGCGGCCGTGTGGCTCTTGCTGATCTTGTGGCCGCTGCAGATTGCGACGCGAGGGTAATCGCGTACGGCCTCGATCATTTCGATCTGTCGCTTCCACGGTTTGACGCCGAGGACGAGGCGAAAGAATTCGACGGGCTTCGCGCGGTAGAGGTCGCTTGGGAAGCGCACACGCGTCGACAGCGTGCGTTCGAGCAAGATCTGTTCGCGCATCTCGCCGGCGAACGTGAGCCGCTCATTCGGTGGGCGCTTTGCTTTTTTCCGATCGGAGACTTCGCTCGCGATCGATGTCGTCATGCGCTCGGCTGCTCGCTCGGCTCGGGCACAGGCTCGACGACTGGCGGCACTGACGCCGCTGGGCCTGATCCCGTTGGGATCGACTTGGGCATGATCCCCGCGAGATCCGCGTGCAACAGCTTCGCGCACTCGGTCGTGAGCTCGACGAGGCGGTCCTGCTCACGCACGACCCGATCGGCGGCGACGCGTGCCTCGTCCCTCAAAGCAACTGCGCGCTGTGACTTCTCGCGAAGCTCAGCGCGCAGGGATAACAGCGTTGATCGGCAGTCCTCGCGCTCGGCGAGCTTTTCCTCGAGCTTGGTCGTCATCGTCGACACCTTTCTGTGACTCTCACGAGTTCCTTGGTTGCGGCGGCCTGGGCCTCGAGCGCGCGCGTCATACGCTCGACGAGCTGTCGATCGAGTGCGGGTTGCGACGCGTCGGCGTGCGTCTGACAGTTTGAGGCAAACACGAACGCGAGCGAAAAGCCAACGATGGCAGCGGCGGCGACTTGCGCGTTGAATCTCACTGGCACACCCCGACCTGAGCGGTTGCACTGCCGAGCTCGCGCCACTCGCAACGCGCACCCTTGACGCACTGGATCGGCTGATTGCAGTTGTAGGTCACGCTACCTTGCGCTGTCGTCGCCTTCCAAGTCAGCGTCCAGCTCGGAAAGTATTGCGCCCAATGACCGCCACACTCGATCACCTGACCGCCGTAGGTTTGCCCCGCGTTGATTCGACACTTGGTCGGCGCCATCGGCTCGGGCGCGGGCTCGGTGTGAGGGGCTGGCGTCGCTGGCGTCGGCTGCATGGCTGGAGTCGTTGGCGTCGTGGGGAGCGTCGCCGGCGCGGGATCCGAGGACGGCGGGGGGACTTGAGCTTGCGACGGCTCGGGTGCGCTCGGCACAGCCGCCGCGGGTTCCTCTTGTGGCGCAGCTGGCATCGCGACTGGCGCGGGTTGCTGCTCAGGCTCTGTCACCGGTGACGCGACGCCGGCATCGACCGCGACCGCGCTCGCCGAGCTGTCGTCGACGTCGACGTCGGACACTTCGGCGGCACACGCCGGCAAGATTGCGAGGAGTGAAAGTACAACGAGGTTTCGCAGAGTGGTCATATATTTAGTATCGCACGATTGGCCGTAACGTTGAGCCGAGCGCAGTCGATAGGGGTTACATCTGTAGACGGTCGAGCTCGTCCACTATGAGCGGCGCGCACCTCGCACACGGTGCGACGCACTTGGCGATCGTGTGCTTCAACGCTTTCCATTTTGGATGTTGGCGTATGATTTCGTCCTCTAGCATCGAGTTCTCTTTCTCCAGCCTCGCGCGCAGCGCCAGCAACTTGGCCTCACTGTCCGCAAGCTTCACGCGCTCGCCCGGCGCGAGGTTCACGGTTTCGGCGGCCACCTGTATGCGGTGTAGCAGGTTGAGGCACTGTTGCAGCGTGTCCGGCATGCGGTCAGGCCTCGGCGGCATAGGTCGGTCGCTCGTCGCCTGGCCCTGTTCGATTCCTTGCGGCAGTTGTGACCACGCATCGATCGGGATTCCGTACGCCGCCATCAGCCGCCGGCGTCCCGCGGCAGTAGGCACGCGTTGCCCCTCGCGCCAGAAAACGATCGTCTGAGGGCTGCCGACTCCGACGGCTTTGGCGATTTGACGCATGCTCCCTGACACCGCGAGCAATAGCCGCTGGCCCTCGCTCGCGATGACCCGTTTAGGGCTGTCAGTCGCCGGTTGTGGACGGCTCGACGTTCGCGCTTTCCCTTGCTTTGCCGCCATGTGCCCCTGTCTACGGGTCAGTTTTTCGAAAAAGCGTCCGGAGTATGCTCACGAGGCCCAGTGGCCTTGACAATCTCCACAACTGTTAGGGCGGGGGTTCGAGCGCGAGGCGCATCGATTCATCGCGCGTCGTTGCGCTTCCGTCTATCAAGATTGGCTGGCCCTCAGGCTGGAAGCGTTGGAAGTGCCACTGTCCAGCGCTGAACCACACGGCTGCGCGCGTATCTATGTGCGTGCAGTGCGTTGCGCCCGAATGAATCCACCCTATGGGAAGCGGGTCATATCGCATGTCAGGCGTCCATGCGCTTACTTCAACTGGGTTCGGCAGATCACCCGTTTCAGCAAACCATGCGAGCAGTGGCAGCAAGGCTCGCGTATGCTCCATTGTGAGGTGCATACGTCCAAGGCATTCACCCATGTGATGGGTGCCCTCGTTGAGGCCGAGCCACAGCTTAGGCTCGCTCGCGCTCGAGGATTCTTGTATCGATGCCTTGCAGCCATTGGCGTCGACAAAATCAGCACGAACAAACCCACGCTGAGTGCGGTGCACTTCGATTTTCATCGCTCCCCCTCGAGCTTGGGCCCTGGACACCTTTGGCCCCGATTCGTCTCGTCCTGCTTTTGCCCACAATACGGACAATCGTATCCAATGATTCGCTGATGCGGCACGCCATCGCTGTCGAGGACCTTGCCCCAAACAGCGCACCAAAAGTGCGGGCGATTCCACGTTGACGCTTTCGGCTTTGGGCCGCTGCGAGCTGCACGCGAAAGTGAGCCGACAGCCTCAACAGCCTTAGGAACGAGACCGACAATCCACTCGATGACTTTGAAGGGACTCATGGGGGCTTTCCTGTGCGAGTTCTTGCATGATGGCGAGCCGTGCGCCGTTTCGTTGCTGCACGTGCTCTAGAGCGAGGTTCTCGAGCTGCCGAACACGCTCGCGGGTAATGTTGAGTAGGACGCCGATTTCTTTTAGCGTGCGCGCGCCGCTCTCGGCGACGTCGAGCGCGCAGCTTTCGGCGAGCTGTGTTGCGTCTGTGGTTTTTGGATCTGTGTTGTATCGGATATTGCCGTTACGCGGATTCACGTCGAGGTAGAGGTGATAGCGGCACGACACAAAGGGGCATGGCCTCGGGCCGTTCTCGCACTCACCTCGTGTTTGTGGTCGACGCACCTCGGGCTCGTCCTTGATCTCGACGGCGAGCTCGAGGCGTCGGCGCTTCGACATGCGTCCCAAGTGTTCTGTGAAGCGAGTGCGCATACTTGCCTCACTGGATGGATTCAAGGGCGTCAGTGCGAGCGCGAACGAGCTCGCGCAATAACTCGTCAGTGCCGCCGTGGTCGGGATGGCGTTTCAGCAACAAGTCCTTGAACCGCTCCTGTATCGCCACGGGCGAGGGCACAGCATCGGATGGCCACTCGAACACCTCGCGCCACGACTTGTGACGTGGATTGCTCGCGGCGAGCGCGTTGAGGCCCACGAATGCACGCTCGATGACCTGTGTTGCGCCTGAGCGCTTCAACGCACACAGCGCTTCGATTGCCAGCCCTACCGCACGCATGTTGTCGCGCACACGGTCCCAATGGTCGCAGGCGATCACTCGCGGCACCTTGGATTTGCCTTCGGTCCAGTACACGGCGACGCCTGGATCGGGTGGCTCCCAGCCTGCTTTTGGCAAGCCGTCGTTGCGTATGGGCACGTTCGAACTCACAACGAGGTCGCTTGCGCCCAGGCGTCCGAGTGCGGCGACGAGCCGATCGCGCGCCTCAGCGAATGAGATTTTGTAGCGCCCCGTTCGCTGCCGCCGGACCGCCTCTGTGCGTGGCCACGATTCAGGCCAATACAACGGGAACCTATCAGCCTCCAATGTATGTGACACCGTAACCCTCCTTTGTGTCGTATACGCTCAACCAACAGCAGAACTGCGCGCAACCGTAATGCCAGCGCCAAGTACGCGAGTTCCATACGTGGCAAGGCAGAACGCATCGCACAGCCCGTCGTGTGCTTCCTTGCATTTCGGTGTGCGACGCCAATCGAGCGACGGTTGGAGGCGCTTGGCGATCAGCCTGGCGTTCGCCTTGGTGTCGCCCTTAGGCAAGCCCACGAATATCGCATGTTGCCAGCGTTGCGGCGTAGTGAGCTCGTACGGGATTTCGAGTGTGGCTAAGATGCCTTGCCACAGGCCGTTACCCATGCCTGTGCTGAATGAAGCTAGCGCGCCGTTCTTGGGCATCGGCAACGCTTTCTCGAGGAACACCATCAAGCCTCGGTCGAGGTCGCGCAGCTGACGCAACATGTTGGCCATCGCGAAATGGTCATAGATGCGCCTGCCGCTCTTGCGCCTGCCGCTCGAACCTACGATCGCTGGGGTAATGCATTTGAAAGCGACGCCGCCGTCCCTGAGTGCGACCACGGCGCCGTCGAGGCCGTTGTCGATGCCAACGACGAGCGTGCTCATGTGGCCGACTCCTTTTGCTCTGCATCCGCCTTGTAACGCTTGCGCATGCGAGCGAACTTGCGTGCCACGCTCACCATTTCGGGCGAGCGCGCAACCTGTGAGCAATCAGAGCCCCACAGCGATTGTCGATACAGCGTTAGCATCGCCTCGACCTCCTTGGGCGTGAACGAGTTCGCATACAGCAGCTCTGACATGTGTTGCGCTCCTTAGTTTGAGGTTTAGTAGCCAGGCACTTCGAACAGCTCGACGTGTGCGTCGGATGTCGGCCAACAGCTGCGTGCTCGCCGCCTCGAACAATGAGTCGAAGCTGTGCAAGCGTTTCACGTGCAACCTATGTCGTCGGGTCTTTGCCATAACGCTTTCGGTTTCGAGCGCGCGCAGCTGTGCTGTAGCGCGAGCGGATGGCCTCGGCTGCAGCGCGCACCTGTTCTTGGACCTCGGGCACTTTTTCCCATCGGGCCACGAACGCCAGATAGCTGGCGATGCTCTCCTTACTCACCGGCAGCCCGAGCTCGATGCGTCGTATCGTATCGGTCGAACACTCCAACATGTGCGCCATCGCGCGCTCTGTTAGGTATCGCTCGCGCCGCCATCGACGCATGCCGACGCGGCGCTCGTCGACGCCTTGAGTGAGCAATATCTCGGCGCTGTACATCTCAGAACACCGACGCCAGCAGGACAAGCGTTGCAAAAATCACGAATATCCATGCAAGCGTGTTCACCACGATAGGCCGCGCCTGGATGCGCCCGATCCACGCGTGCGCCATGATGACTACAGCCAGCAGAAACGAGCCCGATAGTTCTAGCTGCACGTGCATGAGTTCCATTGTAATCAGCCTCCCTTGAGAAACAGCGCGACGAGCACAGCAACAATCCCGCACACCAACAGGAGCGCGGCGATATCTTCGATCGTTGGCCGCAGGCGAGGGCGTTCTATAAGCTGCCGCTCGTCGACCGCTCGAGGCGCCGGACGTGATCGATCTGCGCATCGAATAACAGTCGGTCGTCCTTGCTGCCGCGCACCACCCAGCGGATGTAGTAGTCGCACGCGCGCGCTTTCTGGCGCAGCAACTCGAGCTCGGTCGGCGTCGGTAACGGCAACGGGTTCGCCTCGGCATACGTCCGAGGCGTCGAAACCGTTGTGGTGAATCGCACGCGGTCTTTGTCGTCGGTCATGCATTGGCCCTCACCTCAGGTATGTCGTCCTCGCATCCAACGGCGAACAGCTGCGAGCCGTACTGGCGCAACACGCGCTCAAGCGACCAGCTGCACGCGTCGAACTTGCCGGGTACACCGAGCGAGACGCGGTTATCGATTGCCCAGCTCGGATCGGCGAGCTTGTGTTTACACCACGACTGCAACGCTTGCGGCGATGCGCGCTCGTGCTCCGCTGCGATCGCCAACGACTTGAGCTCGAGGCCCATGAAGGTAGGCCAGCGCAACTTGCGGAAGTGTTCGAACACCACGCGCGACGTCGTGACAACGAACAGCCCGTCGACGTAGCTGCAAATCAACGAGGTCGCGCGCGGTAGGTCATTGACCAAGCGCGCGGGAAACCGAAGCACCTCGCGCATGGCCAACGTCAGCTCAGGCGCAACCGGCGGCGGCTTCTGCACAACCTCGGATGTTGGCTCGACGATCGTCGGCGGCGTTGCTGTCGCCGCGCTCGCGATGGGAAGATCGACTTGCCCCGGGTCGTATCGACGACGCCTAGCCATGTGGGGTCACCTCACAGGCGTGGGAGGTCGTGTTGCCAGTTTCCTCGAAATGTTGCCAATTTCGGCGTTTTTGTTGCCAGTGCGAACCTAATGATTTCAACACTGTTGCCAGTGTTGCCAATGTTCCAGGGCATGTTAGCCCCATGTAAGAATTTTGGTGTGATTGATACCTATGCACTAATGTATCAACGCTATATGAATTCTTACATGGGATAGTTTTCGACTGGAACACTGGCAACTTGGAAACAAGGCCAAAACCATTGAGGAATTTCCTCGGTTTTGTTGCCAGTGTTGCCAGTTGTTGCCAGTTGCGCCGGGTCATGGCGCTACCTCTGACATGTCGACTGGCGATTCTCTCGGGACGTCGAGGTAGTAGAAGTGAGGCGTCGACTTACCGATTCTTACGGCTTTGTCGAACGGACGGCCCGCGTCGACCTGCAACCACCCTCGGAGCTTCCACTCCCTGAGGACCTCGCGCACTGAGAGGCGATGGCCCTCGCAGAACGACCTTAGGCTGCGTCCAATCAGGAGTAAAGAATTCCCCCGTTTGAACCCGTGGCGCGACTTGGTGCCACTGCCCTTTTTGGGTTCGTCGTGGCCATCGATTCCAGGCGTTAGCTCTGGAAATGACTCGGGTTCCTGCAATACCCAGTCTTGAACGAGCGCGAGGGCGCGGTCGGCGAGGCCTAACACTTGCTCGCGTCGTGAGTCCTCGCGGAACAGTCGAACCATCGTGCCGCCATCGGCCTCGCCCAGCCCGAGCTTCGCAGCGAGCTGTTCAGCGACCACGAGCACTCCGAAGAAACTCGCGATGCGACCTTGTAAGCTGTCGGTCGAGCCCTGACGCAAACCCTTGATCGTTGCGCGGTACAGCTCACGCCATGGCGTCCAATCCTCGACCGCGAGCAGCATCTCAACCCATTCACGACCAAACGCGCCGGCGTTCGCTGCGCACTGGTCGCGAATCTCGTCGATCTCGACAGCAGTCAGCGCGCCAAAGCCAGTAACCGAGAACTGCAAAACGCGTACCTGCGCGCCTGTGGCTGCGCTTTCGTCTGCAAGCTCGCGCTCACCGGTCGACACAACGACGGTGCGCCATGAGGGAGTTTCACGCGGTGACAGCTCGCGCGTGCTGCGTGCGCGACCGCCGCCGTTCACGAGCATGTACACCATGCGCTCGATCGTCATAAGGTCAGCCGCACCGACCTCGTCGTAACACTGCGGTAGATGATCGAGCGCTGCAGCGCGAACCTCAGCGCCGGCATAGGTTGTGTTCCACGAGGAAACCCAGCTGTCGTTATTCGGGTCGCCGAACACAGACGCTGCGATCTTGAGCTTGGACGTTTTGCCGCGCGAGCTGTCGCCGGCGAGATGGATCGCGAAGTTGCTCGCGCCGAGTGGCTCTAGAAGCGTGGCGGCGAGCACGCCGCATATCACAGCAGCCGCGACGGGATCGGCGTTCCATGCGCGCTTGAGCGCTTGCAGGTGTGCAGCGAACTCCCCGCGAGGCGCGAGCGCAGCAAACATTTTCTTACGGTCGCCGCGTGTGTCGAGCGCGAGCGGCCGCTTGTGGTCGTCGTCAGCAAAGATCGGCTCGTTCAGTACGAATGCGCGCTCGCCGTCAAGGTCGTGCCAGCCAGTACGGCTCACACTCGCGAGTCGCTCAATCAGTCCCTTGTTGCAGCGGTCGAGCGACTCAAGCCAATCAACGATTTTGCTAGCGCTGTTGCTCGTGATAGGAGCGCCAAGATTGCACAGGTCGGTAACCATGGTGCGCGCATCTGTGATGGCCTTGCGCGCGACGCAGTGTGTTTGCCAGCCGGCGACGTCGCGCTCGAAACAGATTTCGACTCGGCCCTCGTGCGTGTAGTAGTCGTGAAGGTGACGGCCTATCAGCACTGCGCCGGGAGCGATGCAAGTGTCACCGTGGCGCTCGTCGCCAATCTTCCACAGTGAGCCGTCGCGCTGCACTTCGTAGCCCTCGGGCAGCCGCAGTGAATCGCCAATGATGGTCGGCGCGTCTTTGAGCGCAGGCACCTTGCGTAGCAATAGCAACGGGCTCGCCGGGCTGAGCGCTTCGATATCTTCGGGCGACGCCAACAGCGCGCGCGTGACGTCGTCGCCGAACGCCGCATAGAAGTCGTCGATGCCCTTGTGTTCCTTGGACGGCGGGCACACGAACTTGACCGAGATCGCGCCGGCAGCGAGCAGTACGCCGGCGAGGCGTTGCGCAGCCGTGTACACCTGGTCGTTGTCGACGGCGTCGGCGTCAAAACAAATCACATGCGCGCGCCCGGCAATTGTCACGTGTTCGACGATCGTGGGATGCAAGCGCCACTCGCCAGACTCTTGCTTGTGCTTCGCGTCGGCCCAGTTGTAGACGCCAGTGAGTCCGATGCACGGAATGTGCAGCTGATCGATCGCTAACGCTTTTTTTTCACCCTCGGTCCAGAGCAGCGTGCGCGCCGTGTCCTGGTAAGCGTTCGTGAGGCGCGCACGAGGGGCGAAATAAACGTAGGTGTCGCTACCGGCGGGCTGCTCGTATTTGACGAGGCGCGTTTTGTTACCGCGTTTCTCTGAACGCGGCGACGTGGGCCGTACGCGATACGCATACGGCTCGTCTGTTCCCGGTAGATAGAATGGAAACACCAGTGCGGAGCCGCAACTCGCGGGCCACTGGCGTTTCTGCATCAAGAGGGCGAGCGCCTTGTGATCGAGCTCTGTATAGAGCTTGGCCATCTCGAGCGTTTCCGAGCTCAGCCCGGACGCAACGAGGCCCTTGAGGTGTCGCTCGCTCACGCTGCGCTCAGCCGGCAACGGCGGCGGCGGCTTGACCGCTCGCAAGTGCGAGGGCCGTTTGCCGCTGCCGCCGGGTCCGCTGGCGTCGCCGTTCATGGCTTCGCTCATGCCGCGCGTCGAGAGGTTTTCTTGCCCTTCTTTGCGGCCTTGCCGCCCTTAGCTGCAGCCGCTTTCGGCTTGGACTTTTTCTTGGCCGCACCGCGTTTGCGCGAGGCAACCTGCGAGACGCGCTCGACGTCCGTTGCCGGCGTCTCAGCCATCTCGGCCTCGATTTCGGCGTCGAGCGCGAGCTCCTCCTCGGACGGGTTGTAATCGTCGTCGTCGCCTTGGCCGTCGAACTCGCCGTCGTCCTCGTCGTCAGTCGGGAAATCTATCGACTCTTGACGGTCCTCGGGAGTCATCGTGCGTGACTCGACGGTCGCGCCTGTGTCGACGCGGTTGAGCTTCCACAGGTTGGCCGTGAAGTCCTTGACCCATTTGCACTCTACCTCGCGCTCTTCGACCTCCGACTCGATCATGTGAGCGAGCTTGTTTCGCTCCTCGGTCTGTTCTTTGATTTTGGCGTTCACGCCGTTGCGCTCGCCCTTGTAGTTCTCGATGCGCAGCTCGCACTGTGACATGCGCTCGCCGCACTCGAGTAGCTCCTGCTCGGTCAGCTTCACGTTGACCTTGCGGGTCACGATCTGCCCTTCACTGCGTGCCATGGGTTCCTCCTTTGGATGTGTGTCCTAGCGTCGTCGTCCGAAACGAAAGAATGCGGCCGTGCCTGTGTCGCACAACCGCGCTCGATCCCAGCGTGCACCGAGCGAGCGGTAATCGACCGGCAACAACAAGTGTTGCGCGAGCTTGATCGCCTCGTTCATACCGTCGGTAATCCCGAGGTCGGTGTACACCGCGACGATGTCGGCCTTGCGCAGCCAGGCGCGGTGCGCGGCGATCCCAAGTCGCCGTGAGCCGAGGTCATCGTCGTCGAGAACGCGCGTGAACTGCAAGTGTCCGAGGAACGGCGACTCACCTCGCGCAAGACTGTCGGCTTGAGCGCAATCGGCATAGAACACGTTGCGCTCTAGGTTGCCGCGCAACGGCGACTCGATGCACACGCAGTGAATGCCATCGCCATTCAGCATTCACGCCGCCTTTTTGTGCTTAGCCTTTGTCCTCGACGTTGCTGCCGCCTTGCTACGCGAGCGAGGTCTGCGCAAGTCCTTGAGAGATGCGCAGAGGTCCTCGATCGAAACCGAGATTTTCGGGGCGACCCGATGCATGTACTCGATCATGCGTTTCGCGAGCTCGAGGCCGGGCTCGCGCTTGCCCTTGTAGAGGTCGTCGACGGTCGAGTAACCCATCGGCACGCCGCGTGACATTGCGGTCTTTGCACCGCGCCCCTGTTTGTCGAGCCATTCTTTTAGACGCATCGGAGCCGTATACGCTAGACCGTATAAACGGTCAACCGTTGAATTGCCCTTGCAGAAACCTCCGACAGAGCGTATTGATTCGGCACGCGCTAACGCGTTACGCCTGTAGTTCGATGGCGGCCCCAAAGACAAAAGCAGAGCCGAACCGCAACGACCCGCTGTCAGAGCACACACTACAGCGCCGGTTGTGGGCGGCCTACCTACGCGCCGGGTTCACGCGTGCCGAGTTCTCGCGCGCGCTTGGCGTGCGCTACGCGACTTGTCAAGCGTGGGACAACGGCGAGTCGATCCCTGACCTCATGACGTTCGGTCGTGCGGCGCAGCTCGTCGGCTACAGCATGGACGAGCTGGCCTTTGGTCCGGCGAACAAACGTGCCACGCGCGTCGAACAGGAGCTCAGTCGCGAAGGCATCAAGGACCTACTGCTAGAACTCAACGCAAGCGGCGAGCAACGCATCGCCCTCGGCGAGCACGAGATGTCGCCGGCGGGTCGCTATCAGCGCTACACGCGCACGTACATCGCGACGTTTATCTCGGCTTACGCGAAAGCGCTCGACGCCGGCAACAAGCGCGACGCTGCCATCGAGTCGGCCATGGTTGAGGCTACACGAGCGCGGGCCCTAGCTGACGCCGTGAGCTCTGGAATCAAGCCGGTTGCCGAGGAGGCGCTCAGGAACGCAGCATCACCTCGCACCACCAAGGTCAAGCGGCCGAAGAATCCTTAGCAGCTGACGGCGGCTGTGAGTGCGACTTGCCGCACAGAGCTGCGGCGAGCTCCGGCACAGCATCGGCTGAGTCTTTCAACAGTCCCGCGCGACACAGGATGTACGTCGCAGCACCGCGCGCGATCAGCTGTCCCTGCTCGTCGAGCGCGAGGCATGGGTCATAGACCAACTCCGAACCGCGCAGCATGAATCGCGCGCCGGTCTGTGGAGTGAGTTGCAGTCCGACCGAGACGGCGAGCGTCTCGGGCGATATTGGTACTTGCTTTCCTGTTTCGGCTTCGATCGTCTCGACGATCTGTTGCAAGTTTGGCTGCCCCATAGGCGACGATCTGATCGCTGAGTTCGGTGTGCGAGGGAATAGGCCGAGTTGGTCAATTCGGCCCCATAGCCTCATTTCGGTAGGAGCTCGCGCGCAACTGTAAGGCAATGCCCACGCCAGCCCGCGATCGTCCGGTCGGCCGTAGAATGTCGCTTTTCAGAATATACGCTTGACCGTCGTATACGGTCGAGCGTATATCCGCCGGCATGCCTTGGAACTATAAGCGCTACGGCACGGCGCTCGATCCTATTCACAAGTCACACCTCAACGCGCTCACCGGCGACTACGGCTGTCCCGCTCAGTTCAAGTTCGATATGGACGAGGCGGCGAACGGCGTCGACCGTGAGAACACGGCGCGCGAAGTCTCGGGCAAGGCGGCATGCGGCACCGCCGGACACGAAACGATTGCACGCGCGCTCACAAACGCAGCGCTTGCGCCTCGGCTGATCGCCGGCGACCTCAAGTCGGATCTGTCGGTCAACGTTCGCAAGGTGTTCGAGGACGAGCTCGACCGCGAGGTGAGCGGGCGCGAGGTGAACTGGTACAAGGACGACGCCAAGAAACTGATCTACACGCGCTCAGCCATGGTGCACGGCTTGCTGCGTGACATCCACAAGCATGTGTCCAAGGTCGAGCTCGTCGAGCCCGCGTTTATCGTGAAGCTCGGGCCGTACTGGCTGTGTGGACACGTCGACCTCGTGTATCGACCGCGCGAGGATCCGGCCAAGCTCGGGCTCGCCGACTGGAAAACCGGCAAGCAAAAACCCGGACAGCTCGACCTCGATCACGGCTGGGAGGCTGGCGTGTACAGCACCGCCGTGCATCAAGGCGTGTTCTTGCCGCGCGAATCGCTCGAGATGACACGCGACCCGGCCACGGGATGGTGGACGGCGGAAACGCGCGGATGGGGAATTCGAGCGACGCACCCGAGTCGCTATCTCGCTGAGCGTCGAGTGCTCGAACGCACGCTAATCATGTACGCGTCGCAGCTCGAGGACGCCGAGCGCCTCGGGTTCAGCGGTGTGTCATGCGCGCTTGAGCGCTACCCGCTCGAACACTTCGGGGTGTTCCCGGACGAGATCTATCACGTGCACCTGGGCGATTACGTGCCCTACGAAAAGTCCGGACAGAAGGAAGCGAAGCGACCCGAGGATCTCAAGTTCTACGAACTCGCCACGCCGGCGACCGTGAAGTACGTGCGCGGTCAGATGCGCGGGCCCGCATGGCTTCCGGTCGCACGCACTGCCTACGACGTGCCGCGGTTGCAAGCGCGCTTGCGCAAGGTGGTCGGAATGGTCCGCATGGGCTGTTTCATTGATCAGGTGGGCGAGAAGTGCACGCGCTGTCACTGGCGCGAGCAGTGCCTCAACAGCGGCTACGGCGTGCAAGGCGACGAGCTCAAACAGCTCGAGGCGAACATGCGCGGCCTCGAGCTTCCGGACGACGGTCTATCAACCTGAAAGGCGAACATGGCTAAGAACACGAAAGAGCAGCAAACCACGATACCGACGGGCGAGCAGTCGACCTCAACCGCGCTCGCGCTGCCGCCGCGCACCGACGATGACCTGTATGAGCAGCTAGCGGCGGCGGGCGATGTCGACGACGGCTTGGGCGAAATCGAGGCCAAAGACATCAAGTGGCCGACCAAGGTTTTCAACTTCAAGGGCGTCGACAACGCCGGTGACCCAATACCCGCTAACGTGTTCTACGACACCGTGACCGAGCAGGTGACGCGCGTGCTGCGACTGGTGTTACTCAAGCTGCACAAAACCAACGAGTGGCGCGAGTACAACGAGGCCGCCGGCAAGAGCGAAATCAAATGTCGCAGCCGCGACCGCGTTACCGGGCAAATGGAAAACGGAACACAGCGGCCCTGCGAAGGTTGCCCTGACGCGAAGTGGGAAACGACGACCGACAAGGAAGGCAAGGCCAAGCGCTCGCGCCGTTGCTCTGAGGTCTGGAACTTCGTCACCGCTGATATCGAGACACAACAGCCAACGATCCTCAGGTTCCGCAAGACGTCGCTCCCCGTCATACAGTCGTATCTCAACAAGCATCACCTCGGACAACGCAAGCAAGGCTCGTCGCGTGGAAACTGGCATCTGTACGCGTTCGTGTGCGAGGTGACGCTCAAGATGGTCACGGGTAAAAGCGCGTATGCGGTCCCTGTGATCAACAAACTCGGCAACACACCGCGCGATCTCGTCGAGATGGCAGTCGCAAGCATGCCGTTTATCAACGAGGTATTCCTCGGCGAGCTCGACAAGGCGGCCGAGGCTGACCGCTCCGACGACGCCGGCGGGGAAAGCAAAGGCGACAGCTCGTTTGACTACGGCGACGACGCTGCCGGCGGCGGCTTTGTAGACCCTGAGAACGCAGCGGCGGCGGGCTGAATGAGCGCCGTCATTCACGAGGTTCTAACGCTTCACGGCGAGCTCACTGAGTGGCGGCACATTCGCGACGGCTGGGGCAAGGGCGAGCTGCGCACGTCGGTCGAGCGGGTCGATTTCGTCGGCACGCTCACCGGCGTGCGCGTCGGCGACTCGGTCGAGCTGACTGGCGCTTGGGACCATCACCCACGCTACGGCCGACAGTTCAAGGTGCGGCAAGCTGTAGTCAGGCGACCCGAATCGCCGGAGGGGATCATCAAGTGGCTTGCATCGACGCTGCCAGATGTTGGAGACAACCGCGCGCGCAAGCTCGTCGAGCGGTTCGGCGTCAACCTGTGGGCGGTCATCGAAAACGATCACAAGGCACTGACTGAGGTCGAGGGCATTACGCCGCCACGCGCCGAGGCCATCAAGCTCGCTTACTTCGAACACAAGGCCGAGCGCGATAACATGATCGCGTTGCGCGGCTGGGGCCTCACAGACAAACAGATCTCGCGCTGCATCGACGAATGGGGAAACCTGGCCGAGGTCGTACGCCGCATTCGCACGAACCCCTTTCACCTATCGCGCTGCGTGCACGGCTTCGGGTTCCTCCGCGCTGACAAGGTGGCAACCAAGGTCGGCGTCGCGCACGACGCGCCCGAGCGTATCGAGGCCGCAGTCGTGCACGCGCTCGAGGACGCGAGCGAAACGCATGGTCACTGCTACGCCGGCGGCGGCGCGCTCGTTCGCATCGTGTCCGAGGAGCTGTTGCAGGTTCCTGCCGCCAAGGTCGAGCAAGGAATCCGCGACGCCGAAACGAGCGGCCTGATCGTCGTGCAGTTCAGTCAGCCGGACGCCGAGGGCAAACGCTCGAGGCGAATCTATCTCACGCGCCTGTATGTCGCCGAACGCGACAGCGCAGGCAAGCTCGCTCAGCTCTTGACGGTCAAGGCATCATGACGGCAAACGACATCACGCTCGACCCCTCGCAGCTCGAGGCGGTCGAGCTCACGTGCACTCAATCGATCGGGCTCGTCACCGGCGGGCCGGGCACAGGCAAGTCGACGTGTCTGGGCTACGCGCTCGATCGCCTAGACGCCGCCGGCAAGACATACGAGCTCGCCGCGCCGACCGGTAAAGCGGCCAAGCGAGTCACGGAAACGACGGGTCGGCCCGCGCGAACGATTCACCGGCTACTCGAGTACAACCCACGGCGCGGCGGCTTTCAGCGCAACGCGGATTTCCCGCTGAACACGAGCGTAGTCATCGTCGACGAATCGAGCATGATCGACGCTGAGCTGTCGGCCGCGTTGCTCGACGCCATCGACCCCAGGTACACGCGACTGATTTTGATAGGCGACGCCGACCAACTGCCGCCGGTAGGGCCTGGGCGATTCTTCGGCGAACAGATCGACTCGCGCATGTTCCCGACCGTGCGCCTGCAGACCTTGCACCGCTCCGCACAACAGTCGTGGATACACGTCAACGCACCCAAGGTGCTGGTCGGCGACGCACTCGACCTCAGCCCCCAGCGCGATTTCCGTTGGATCAAGGTCGACAACGCGAGCGACATCTTGCCTGCGATCCGGCGCATCGTAACCGACAAGCGAAACGCCGACCTCAACGCGCAAGTGCTGATCCCGCAAAAAACCAAGGTCGCCGGCACGATGGCGTGTAACCGGATGTTGCAGGATGCGTTCAATCCGCGCCGCTCAACAAGCACACCTTACATACCTCGCGGCGAGAGCGAGCTCAGGCCAGGCGACCGCGTCATCCAGACCAAAAACAACTATTTCCTAGGTGTGTTCAATGGCGAGCTCGGCGACGTCGTCGACATCGCCGACGGCAAGGTGCACGTGCAGCTGCACGGCCGCGAGCTCGTCGTGTTCACGCTCGAACAGGCCGAGGCGCTACAGCATGCATGGGCACTGACAGTGCACCGCTCACAAGGCAGCGAGTTCCCCTGGGCGATCGTCGTGTGTCACAGCACACACTCGCACTCATTATCACGACAGCTGATCTACACGGCGATTACGCGCGGCAAAAAGGGCGTGATCCTCGTCGGCGATAAGAAAGGACTCGACTACGCGCTCAGCGAGCATCGCCCGCCCAAGCGCAACACGGCGTTGATCGACCTAGTACGGCTCGAGAGGCGCAAGCTCACAAAGGAGGCGACATGCGAGGACGGCGGCTTTTAGACGGAAGCAAACACAGCACGAATCCGGACGCGGTCAGATCGCGCACGAGGCGCCGCCGACAGCGGCTGCTCGGCGAGCGAACGACGTTCGACGGCTATGACGTGGCATGGGTGGATCGTTCCCAGGTTCCGGCGCGGCTCAACGAGGCACCCGAGTTCGAGCCGACAGCGCAGTGCAACGAAAGGCTGAGTGACACATGGCTCGAGGATTCCGGGACGAGGATCGCGCGAGCGATAACCAGCAACCAGTGACGTTCGAGGGCGTGCGCTGCATCCGCACGACGCCGGACGCTTGCTTGTGCGTTGTCGACGGCGTCGAGCGTTGGGTGCCGCAGTCGTTGATTCACGATGACAGCGAGGTCTACCGCAAGGGCGACGAGGGCAAGCTCGTGATCGCTGCGTGGTTCGCTGCCAAGGAATGGGGTTACCACGAATGACTGAGGACGTCGGGGGCCAGGCGGGAGCGAGCTCGACGCCGGCGCGGAGCCAGGCCGGCGATCAGCCGGGTCTCGAGCCCCGGCCGCGGCTCGAGATGCCCCCCAGGCGCGGGCCGCTGTCGATGCTGGATCTGTTCTCGGGCAGTGGCGGCGCGAGTCGAGCGGCGCTCGTTCGCGGCTGGGAAGTGCTGCGCGTTGACAACGGCCCAGGCACAGCCGCGGATCTCAAGGCCGACATTCGCGAGTGGCACCCGTGCACCCGCTGGGATCTCGTATGGGCCTCGCCACCGTGCACGGCATTCAGCACAGCGAATCAGTCTGGCCGAGACATCGCCAAGGGAATGGAACTCGTTCACGCGGCGATTCGCATCATCAAGGCCGCGAGCCCTCGATGGTGGGTGCTCGAAAATGTGCACGGCGCAACGCGCGTGATCGGTGAGCTGTTAGGCCCGCCGGTCGCGCGTTACGGGAGCTTCTACCTGTGGGGCGTGTTTCCGCCATTCGAGGCGACCGTGCCGCGCGACAAGACCAAGCTCAGCGGCCGCCGCCGCGCTGAGCGTCGAGCTGCGATTCCGTGGTCGATTTCAAACGGGCTCGTGTGCGCATGCGAAAAGCTCGTCGCGGAGCTCGATCAGCGATGACCGACAGCGTGCGCTATGTGTCGCAGGACTCAACGGCTCGCGACGACGCCGAGGGCGTGCGCGCCACGGTGCGGGTGTGGCTCACGCCCGGGGAGTATGATCGACTTACTGAGCTCGTCGCCGCCGCGGTCGAGTCAGGGCACTACCGCGGGCACGGCGTCGGAGAGGAGTTTTTCGCTTCAATCTGGGCGCTGTCGCGCGTGGTCACGGGCGAGAACTATCGACGGCTGCGCTTCTATTACGAGGGCGGGCGCGGCCGTCGAGAGGTGATCGAAATCTCGGTTACTGAGACGCCACCGCCAAACCGTTGGAGGCCACTGGTATGAACCCCGGCGAAAACCGAATGCTCGTCACGATGACCATGGGCGAGCTGCGGATGGTGATCCGTGACGAGGTTCAAACGGCGCTGAAAGCTGAGAAATCTCCGATAGGTAAGTGGCTAACCGTCGGATCCGCTGCAGAGTATTTTGGCACCACGCGCCAGACAATTCACAACTGGATAAAGCAGGGAGCTCCTGCTAGACAGATTGGCGCATCCGGTCGGCCGATATACCGGATCGAGCTCCCTGAGTTCGAGGCGTGGGTGCGTGCTGGCAACAAGGGTTGACGACGATGGACGGGCTTACGCAAGTCGACATGATCCTCATGCGCGCGACTGAGGCACTCTGGACGCATCGCGTGGAGCCGAAGCTGTGGGCGGTCGTCGGTGCCGCCATGCGCGGCTACGGAAACACGAGCCTCGCAGCTCACGAGGATGGTTTCGCCGAGTGGCTCGAGTTCCGCGGCGGCGGAGTGTTCAACTGGGTGACGCTCAGCTGGGAGTTCGCCGGCGGCCAGCCTGACAACCCGTTCGAGCTGATCGAAGCATGACGCCGCCGAAGTTCCATCCAGACAATCGCGGTACCGCGCGCAAACCGAACTACCGCGTCGTGTACTACGTCAAGGGCAAGCGCTATCGCGAAGCCACTGGCGCGCGCACGATAGCCGAATACAACGCATACGTGGCGCAACTGTCGCGACGCTTCACGCTCGGTACATGGGCGCCGCCCCGCGAGCGCGACAGCGATGGCCTGACGTTCGCGGCCTGGGCACCGCAAGCCATCGCCAAGCGTGTCGCACTCGGCGTCAAGACAGCTGAGAGCGACGAGGAGTCGATCGTACGCAACCACTTGTTGCCCGAGTTCGGCGATGAGTGCCTCGTCGACCTCGTGCCATTCCAACGCGTCGAACAGGGCTTTGCAAACATCCGCACTAAGGTGCGCGCGGGCTCGACCGTGCGAAACATCCATGTAGTGTGGCATGCGATCATGCGCCTCGCTGCAAAGGCAGGGCACATCGCACAGCCGCCAGCGCCGCTCACAGTGAAAGACGGCGAGTTACCGCCGGTCGTAAGTACGAGGCCCGAGGGCTGGCGAGCTGACGCGAAGTTCACGCGCGAGGAGATCGCCGCGCTCCTGAATTGCGAGGCCGTCGAGCTGCAGTCGCGCGTGATGTACATCGCCTATTTCTTGACTGCGAGCCGCTTCGCTGAGGTCGTGACGCTGCGTTGGCGCGACTGGAATCGAGACATTGGTCCGTTGACGATGCTCACGCTCAAGGCGGTCAAGACACGCCGTCACCGAGGGCAGCTCTATCGCCGCGTGCCTGTTCCGACGGTGCTCGCCGCGTGGCTGTCGTGGTGGCATCGCGAGGGGTTCGAGCTCGTCACCATGCGCAAGCCGCAGCCGGACGATCTGATCTTCCCGACGCAGTCAGCTGCACGCCGGCGTCGCGGTGAACTCGAGTGCGCATACAACGAGGTCTACGGTCGTTGGTCGCGCCGGCACCTTCCGGCGGCGGGGCTGCGTCATCGTCGCCTGCATGACTCGCGCGGCAGCTACATTTCGATCGTGCGGTCGAGCGGCGCTCAGAAAGACATCGTGCGGGCCATCACGCACCGCGCTGTTGACGACAAGGTTCTCGACGAAGGTTACACGGTGTGGGAGTGGCAAGCCGTCTGCGCAGCCGTGAGCGGCGTTGACTGGCGGTTGCCTGGCCCGCCGGACAGCAAGGCAGTTGTGGTGCCGATTCGTTCAAGGAAAGCGAGACAATGAACATAATCAGAGTCGTCGACTATGGCCCTTGGCACCTCCGCAACGGAATCGAAAGGTGCCGATACATTCGCAAGGATGGACGCGTGTGCCCAATATCCAACGAGCGTGCGGCGTTCGTCGGAGGCTGTTCGCCGAAGCACGATCCGCTCTGGAATAGGCTTGGACTCGATCAAGCAGAGATCCACGTTCTCAAGACCGCCCTACTGTCGCGCGACGAACTTCCGCCACCGCCGACCGCCCCACCCCCTGGGGCTAAATGACCTACCACCCGTCGTCCGAGCGGTTTTCCTCGATATATTCTGACAAGGGTTGTGTCACCTGATTTGACAAAAACCGTAATCATTTTACCGATCGCGTTGGCTAACGTAGGGTTCGAATCCCGCCCTCGGCACTGATTTCCACAATGATTTCAAACACCGCCCCATGTTAGTGGGGCTTTTTTTGGGGCTGTCACGACGAAGGATGTAGGGTTGCTCCCACGCGCAAACAGGAGAGATCCCCATGCTCATGGTTCGCACGCTTTGGCAGTTACCCGACGACGCTGGCACGACGACGCAACACCTCGTGTTGGGCGCCGAACTCCTACAATCGCTGTCGATCACAGGCGACCGGCCGACCACGACCGAGGAGCTGCACGCGTGCGGCTTGGCCAACCTCCCGCCGGACCCCTCGCGTCAGGCCGTGCTGATCAGGGCTGCTTTGATCGACGGCGACGTCAACGACCCGGAAGCGACGACCGAGGAGCTGTTAGTTTGGCCGTCCGAGTGAGCGAGCAAACATCTCGAGGGCCCGCTGCACTTCGTCGCAGGCTGGGCATAGCGGGCCCTCACCGCCGCCGGCGCGCAGCGAGTTGCAGTAGAGGCCGCACAACCGGAAGGGGCGTTGCCGAGCCCGCACGCGGCACGTAGTGCGCCCGCAAGTGGCCTTGCCATCGAGGGCGTAGTCGCCGCAGCTCACGCACCGAGGCCAGTTGGGCGGATAGCCGGCCATCAGTTGCTCTCGAGCTTGGGGAAAGGCGGCAGCGCGTACCCAATGGCAGCGAGCGCCGCTAGCGCGCTTTGGTTGCCGTCGAGGGCCTCGTCGCACAGCCCGAGCATCGCATCGATCTCGGCGTGCCCGATCGCCGCGTCGATTGCAGCTCGGCGAAGCTTTCGGAGCTCAACTTGCAGCCTCGCTATAGATGTCACGACGTTTGTGTCCATTCAGTCGGGCACCTTGCAACCGTTGTCTTTCTGCCATCGGTCCATCTCGTCGGCAATCGAATACGCGTCCGCGACTTTCTCGGTGTCGACGCCCTCGCCGGCGGCGGCGAACGCCCAAGCGCGAACGATCGTGGGCGCGAGCTTGTCTTGCGCGCGCAACACGAAAGCGGGCTCGTCGACGGCGGGCGGCGCCCCGGGCAAGATCTTCATGAACTCGCGCATGAGCTCGATGGTGTTGGCGATCGTGTCGCCGGCGAGCTCGGCTTGCATGCGCACGATCATCCCAGCCGCAGCCAACGCAACGACGCGTCGCTCGCCCTTGTCGGCTAGGACCTTGAGCGTCGCTCGCACAGCATCCACCACATTCGATGGCGTGCAACGCACGTACACGATCCCGTGTTTCACGAAACTTTTGCTGATCATGGTTCCTCGGGCGGTTGAAGGTCTAAGGGCAACTTCGAGAACCGCTCGTCGAGCCATGCTCGCGCCTCTGGCTTCGCGCCGAGACCGATCTTGATCATTCGCATGTAGGGCAGCAGAAGCCGAGCGACGTAGCGGCCATCAGCCAGACACCAAAAGCGCGAGCCGCGGTAAGGTTCCGTGAGCACAACCTCGACGCGGTCGACACTCCACTCGTCACCATGGACGAGTACACCGTCGCCCTCACCGCGATCGAGGACGACAGCGGCAATTTCAGGGACTCGGCCACAGCCGGGCATGAACGTTGAGATCGTGAATATGTCGCCTCGATGCAGAACGTAGTCGCCAACTGCGATGGGGACGTTGGTACTGTCACGAAATCTCGCGCTCACGAGCGCACCCCTCGGCGTTGCAAACGTTCCTCCCACACGTCGACGGGACACACGGCGGTAGGCAGTGTGTGCGATTCGCACGCAAACCAGGTCCGATTGTCGGGCCCGAAGCACACGACGGCAGCGTCCGCCGGGCACAGGTGACATGCATGGTTGCCAGGCTCGTCGAACTCGACCCGCTTGTGCGCCTCGAGCCTCGGCACCTGACTCGGGTCGGCAACCAGCTGTATGGCTGTTCGCAGCACTTCCTTTGCGTCCTCGATCGGACCATTCAAGGTCATCGTCGCGATATCGAGCGCACCGTGTTCGTTCTGCGAATACATCACGACGACGACGCCGCAGCTCGGCGGCAATACTCGCTCGAGGTTTCGGAGAAACTCGCTCGCCTTGCCGGCGAGCGCTTGATCGAGGTCGGCGGGTCGCTTGGTCATGATCCTAGAGCTCTGGATGTGGAGTAGG
>Ga0081455_10000611_pt1 | contig 46255 bp, 48 predicted proteins | sample TabmetS3T2R1_FD_70207 | JGI IMG/M metagenome (GOLD analysis project Ga0081455, IMG submission 70207) | Tabebuia heterophylla rhizosphere microbial communities from the University of Puerto Rico - S3T2R1 | ecosystem: Host-associated > Plants > Roots > Rhizosphere ...
ACGGCTCGTCGACCACGGCCTAACGCACCGCCGAGCCGGCGTAGTGGTCCCGGCAGCCGGTGCCGCAGAACCAGACGTCCTGGCCGTCCACGGTCAGATGCGGCGTGTCCGGCCCGGGCTTCACGGTCATCCCGCACACCGGATCGACCACCTCGTCGACTCGGGCGGTCTGAGCCGACGTACGAGCGGCGTCGACCTCCGGGGCAACGAGCCCGTCGCGCCGGATCGCCTGCACGAGCTCGGCCATGATCGACAAGGCGATCTCGGCCGACGTACGCGCTCCGATGTCGAGACCGACATGCGTCCGGATCCGCTTGCGTTCGTCGTCGGCCAGGGCCAGCTCGTCGAGGACGGCGACACTGCGGCGGCGACCGGCCACCAGTCCGACGAAGTCGACCCCGGCATCGAGCGCAGCCCGAATCGCGGCAGCCTCCGCGCCGCCGTGGGTGGCGACGATGACCGCGACGGCGCCCGACGGCGGCCGGCTGTCCTCGGCTCGTTCGACGACGAAGCCGAGTGGACCGGCCATGCCGGCGAGCGAATCGGTGATCGGCGTGGCCCCGACGAGATGCAGCAATGGTGCAGGCAAGGTGGGCTCCAAGAAGATCTCTAAAGCGCCACCCGACAGACAGGGATTGACGACCACCTGCGAGCCCGGCGACTCCGGATAGTCCGGTCCGTCCTCGGGCAGCACCCGGAGCAGGACAGACTCCCCGTCGCGCAACGCGGCCAGCGCAGCGGACCGCACCGACCCGACCGCGCAGTGGCCGCCGACGAACCCCTCGACCGAGCCGTCGGCCAGCACGATGGCCTGGTCACCGGCCTGCGCCGACGTCGGGAACTGCGCCCGCACCACGGTCGCGTGGACGAACGGCACCCGCTTGGCGGTGAGCTCGGTGATCCGGGCGGCCATCGGCTGGGTCATCGGTTCAACCCTAGATCGGCGGGGTGGGTCTGCCCTGCATGGCGTCCCACACCCGGGACGGTGTCAGGGGCATGTCGGCGTGCCGGATCCCGAACGGCTTGAGGGCGTCGACGACCGCATTGACCAACGCCGGCGGCGACCCCACCGTCGCGGACTCGCCGATGCCTTTGGCGCCGATCGGGTGATGCGGCGACGGCGTGACGGTGTGCCCGGTCTCCCAGTCGGGCACCTCCAGCGCGGTCGGGATCAGGTAGTCCATCAGCGAGCTGCTCAGACAGTTGCCGTCCTCGTCGAACGCGATGATCTCCATCAGCGCCATGCCGACCCCGTCGGTCAGGCCGCCGTGTACCTGGCCCTCGATGATCATCGGGTTGATCCGGGTGCCGCAGTCGTCGACCGCGACGAACCGGCGTACCGTCACCTGGCCGGTGCCCGGGTCGACGTCGACGACGCAGATGTACGCGCCGAACGGGTAGGTCAGGTTCGACGGGTTGTAGCAGATCTGCGCCTCGAGTGCGCCCTCGACTCCCTCGGGGAGATCGCCGGCGCCGTGGGCCCGCATCGCGATGTCCTGAATCGTGACAGCGCTGGTCGGGTCGCCCTTCACCTGGAACGAGCCCTTGACCCACTCCAGGTCGGCGACCGACACCTCGAGCATGCCGGAGGCGATGATCTTGGCCTTGTCCCGGACCTTGCGGGCGACCAGGGCCGCCGCCGCACCAGACACCGGCGTCGAGCGACTGCCGTAGGTGCCGAGTCCGAACGGAGTGTTATCGGTGTCGCCGTGGACAACCTCGATGTCGTCCGGCGGGATCCCGATCTCCTCGGCGACGATCTGCGCGTACGTCGTCTCGTGTCCCTGCCCCTGGGTCTTGACCGACAGCCGTACGACGGCCTTGCCGGTCGGATGGACCCGCAGCTCACAGCCGTCGGCCATGCCGAGGCCGAGGATGTCCATGTCCTTGCGGGGTCCGGCGCCGACCGCCTCGGTGAAGAACGAGACGCCGATGCCCATCAGCTCACCGCGCTCGCGCTTCTCGGCCTGCTCGCGACGCAGATCGTCGTAGCCGACCAGATCCATCGCCTGCCGCAAGGCGGGCTCGTAGTTGCCGGAGTCGTAGACCCAGCCGGTCTTCGTCTCGTACGGGAACTGTTCGGGTTTCAGCAGGTTGCGCATCCGCAGCTCGGCCGGGTCCATGTCGAGCTGATGGGCCAGGCAGTCGACGATTCGCTCGACGAGATAGACCGCCTCGGTGATCCGGAACGAGCAGGCATACGCGACGCCGCCCGGTGCCTTGTTGGTGTAGACGGCGGTCATCTTGCAGTAGGCCGCCTGCAGGTCGTAGCTGCCGGTGAAGACGCCGAAGAAGCCGGCGGGGTACTTGATCGGGGCTGCCGTGCCGTTGAACGCGCCGTGGTCGGCCAGCACGTTGGTCCGAATGGCCAGGATCTTGCCGTCGTTGGTGGCCGCGATCTCGCCGCGCATGACGTAGTCGCGGGCGAAGCCGGTGCTGACCAGGTTCTCGGTGCGGTCCTCCATCCACTTGACCGGCTTGCCGGTCACGAGCGAGGCGACGATCGAGCAGACGTAGCCGGGATAGATCGGCACCTTGTTGCCGAAGCCACCGCCGATGTCCGGGGCGATGATCCGGATCTTGTGCTCGGGCAGCCCGGCGACGAGGGCGTAGACGGTGCGGTGCGCGTGCGGCGCCTGGCTGGTGCACCACAGGGTGAGCTTGCCGTCGACCCGCTCGAAGTCGGCGACACAGCCGCAGGTCTCCATCGGAGCCGGGTGTACGCGTGGGTAGACGATGTCCTCGCTCACGACCACGTCGGCGGACTCGAAGACCGCCTCGGTCGCCGCCGCGTCACCGGTCTCCCAGTCGAAGCAATGGTTGTCGGTCTTGCCCTCGAGGTCGTCGCGGATCACCGGCGCGTCCTCGGCCAGTGCCCGGCGGACGTCGATGACCGGGTCGAGCGGTTCGTACTCGACGTCGATCAGCTCGAGCGCGTCGCGGGCGGAGTAGCGGTCCTCGGCGACGACGAACGCCACCTCCTGACCCTGGAAGCGGACCTTGTCCGTGGCGAGGACCGCCTGGACGTCGTTGGACAGCGTCGGCATCCATGCCAGGTTTTGCTCGGCGAGCGCGGCGCCGGTCACGACGGCTTTGACCTTCGGATGTGCCTCGGCGGCGGTGGTGTCGATGCTGACGATCCGCGCGTGCGCCAGCGGCGAACGCAGGATGGCCAGGTGGAGCATGCCGGGCAGTTGGATGTCGTCGACATACCTGCCGAGGCCGCGGACGAACCGCGGGTCCTCCTTGCGCAGCATCCGGCCGTGGCCGACCGGCTTCTGGTCGTTGTCGACGAACTCGGGTGCGGGCTTGGGTTCGGTGACGGTCATGACGTGCTCCCTGCCGCGACGGCGCTGTCGCGGTCGCCGTCATGGGTGGCCGCCCACTGCACCGAGCGGACGATCGTGCTGTAGCCGGTACACCGGCAGATCTGGCCCGAGATCGCCTCCCGGATGTCCTCCTCGGACGGGTTCGGGTTTCGATCGAGCAGCGCCCGGGCGGTCATCATCATCCCCGGGGTGCAGAAGCCGCACTGCAGTCCGTGGCACTGCATGAACCCCTGCTGGATCGGGTCGAGCTCGCCGCCTTGCTCGAGGTCCTCGACGGTGCGTACCTCGTGGCCACCGGCCATCGCGGTCAGCACGGTGCATGACTTCACCGGCTCGCCGTCGAGCCAGACCACGCAGGTGCCGCAGTTGCTCGTGTCGCATCCCCAGTGGGTGCCGGTGAGTCCGAGGTGGTCGCGCAGGAAGTGCACCAGCAGCAGCCGGGCTTCGATGTCGGCGGTGACCTCGTCGCCGTTGACGGTCAGTGTGACCTGCATGTCAGGCTCCCTCTCCGGTGATCCGGGCGACCGATCGGCGCAGCGCCCGCTGGGTGAGCTCGTCGGCCAGATGACGCTTGTAGTCCGCGCTGCCGCGCATGTCGGTGGCCGGTGAGCAGTGCTCCGCAGCGATCGCGCCGGCCTGCGCGTAAAGCTCGTCCGACGGCTGCTGCCCGCGCAGTGCGTCGGAGATGGCCGGGATCCCGGTGGTGTTGGGTCCGACGGCGGCCAGGCCCACGCGGGCGTCGGTGATCTGGCTCCCGTCCATCCAGACGGCGGCGCCGGCCGAGCAGATCGCCCAGTCGCCGGCGCGACGCTCGACCTTCTCGTACGCGCTGGAGCCGCCGGGTCGGACCGGGATCCGTACCTCGGTGAGGATCTGACCGTCCTCGACCGCGGTCTCATACGGCCCGCGATAGAACTCATCCATCGTCACGACCCGCTCACCGTCGCTGCTGCGAATGACGCAGCTGGCGTTGAGCGTCGTGCAGACCGCCGAGAGGTCCTCGGACGGATCGGCCTGGCACAGGCTGCCGCCGAGGGTCCCGCGATTGCGTACGACGGGGTCAGCGATCACCCGCTCCGCATCGCGGAAGATCGGGAACGTGGCCGCCAGCTCGTCGGACTCCAGCAGATCCCGATGCCGGGTCAGGGCGCCGATCCGGACCTGGTCGGGCCCGATCCGAAGGTAGCCGAGCTCGGTGCCGAGATCGTTGATGTCGATCAGGTACTCGAGGTTGGCCAGGCGCAGTTTCATCATCGGCAGCAGGCTGTGACCGCCCGCCACCAGCCTGGCTTCGCTGCCGCGTTGCTCCAGGAGGGCGATCGCGTGGTCGACGCTGTTCGCCCGCTCGTACTCGAATGGTGCCGGGACCTGCATGCTGAGCCCCTTTAGTCGTCGGTGCGGTCAGCTTGCTTCGCGGTTCGAGGGAAGTCAACGGCAACCTAAGCGGTCGCTTAAGTGGGTCAGGGCAGTCGCGAGGGCTGACCGGTGACAGGCTCCAGCGAGCCTTCAGAAGTTGGCGTGAGATACCGCTTTCCCGCCGGATAAATCCTGAATCTCACGCCAACATCCGGCGTGCCGTGCGATGTCGATCCGCCCGGCCGTGGCCCTCAGCGCACGAAGCGGATGAAGTCGTCCAGCGACTCCGGGTTGGCCAGCGCGCCCTTGGCGGCGGCGTTGTCGACCGAGGCGCCCTGCAGGATGCGCTTGACCGGCACCTCGAGCTTCTTGCCGGACAGCGTGTACGGGAGCGCGACAACCTGGTGCATCTCGTCCGGCACGTGCCGCGGCGACAGTTTGGACCGCAGCTCGCCGACGATGCGACGCCGCAAGTCGTCGTCGAGCTCGACGCCCTTGGCGGGCACGACGAACAGCAGCAGCCGGCCGGCGCCGCCCTCGTCGTCCTCCAGATGCACGACCAGGCTGTCGGCGACCTCCGGCAGCCCGTCCACGACCGAGTAGAACTCCGCCGTGCCGAGCCGGACGCCCCCGCGATTCAGCGTCGCATCGCTGCGTCCCGACACGACGCAGGTGCCGATGTCGCTGATCGTCAGCCAGTCGCCATGGCGCCAGACGCCGGGGAACTCGTCGAAGTACGACGCGCGATAGCGCGATCCGTCGGTGTCACCCCAGAGGCCCACCGGCATCGACGGCATCGGCGCCGTGATGACCAGCTCGCCGCGCTGCCCGACGACCGACTTGCCGTTCTCGTCGTACGCCTCGACCTTGCAACCGAGGCAGCGGCCGGCGATCTCCCCGGCGTACACGGGCAGCAGCGGCGACCCGCCGAGGAACCCGGTGCACATGTCAGTGCCGCCGGAGAACGACGTGAGTAGGACGTCGGACTTGACCGTGTCGTAGACCCAGCGGAAACCCTCGGGCGGCAGCGGGGCGCCGGTCGATCCGACGCTGCGCAGCGCCGACAGGTCGGCGACCTCGGGCGGCACCAGACCCGCCTTGCGGCAGGCCAGTAAGTACGGTGCGCTGGTGCCGAAATAGGTGATGCCGACGTCGCCGGCCATCCGCCACAGCTCGCCGAGGTCCGGCGCCGCCGGGTTGCCGTCGTACATCACGGTCGATGAGCCGACCGCGAGGCCGGAGACGAGGTAGTTCCACATCATCCAGCCGGTCGTGCTGAACCAGAAGAACCGGTCGGCCGGCCCGAGGTCCATGCCCAGCGCGAGGGCCTTGAGGTGCTCGATGAGGACGCCGCCGTGACCGTGCACGATCGGCTTCGGGAGCCCGGTCGTGCCAGAGGAGTAGAGGACATAGAGCGGATGGGTGAAGTCGACCCGCTCGAAGGCCAGCTCACCCGGCTCCGCGACCAGGTCGGCCCACGTGATCGCGCCGTCGGGAGGCGCCGACTCGCCATCCAGGTAGGGCAGATGAACGGCGTGCCGCAGCGACGGCAGCGCGGACCGGATCTCGTCGACCTCGCGGCGTCGGTCGATCGGCTTCTCGCCGTAGCGGTAGCCGTCGACCGCAACGAGTATCGACGGCTCGATCTGGCGCCAGCGGTCGGTGACGCTCCGGGTGCCGAACTCCGGCGCGCACGACGAGAAGGTCGCGCCGAGACTCGCGGTCGCGAGCATGAGTAGGAGGGTTTCGGGGATGTTCGGGCAGTACGCCGCGACCCGGTCGCCCGGGCTGACGCCGAGCCGTACGAGACCGGCTCGGACCCGCCCGACTTGGTCCCGGACCTGCGCTGCGGTCAGGTCGACCGGATCGCGGGTCTGGGACCGGCCGACGATCATGATGTCGTCGTCGGACCGGCCCGGCATGCGCAGCATCGCCTCGGCGTAGTTGAGCTTGACGTCGGGGAACCACACGGCGCCGGGCATGCTGTCGTCGGCCAGCGCGACGGTCGGCCGCCCGGTGGCAGGGACGTCGAAGTAGTCCCAGACCGACAGCCAGAACGCGTTCGGATCGCTGACCGACCACTCCCATAGCGCGGTGTAGCCGTCGAACTCCCGTCCGATCCGCTGCCGCAGCCAGTCCAGGTAGTCGCCGATCCGCGTCGTCTCGCGGACGTCGCTCGGCGGCGACCACAAGACGTCATGCGTGCTGCTGTCGGCTCCCGGCATCGGCTGCCCTCCCTTGTCAGTGTCGTCGGTCAGCGTTGCTCGGACCGGTCGACGGTCGTCCCGCCGGCCGCGCGCACCAGCCAGACCGAGCCGGCGAACGTGGCGGCCGTGAGCGCGGGTATCACCAGCCACATCCAGGCCGAGAAGGTGTCGTCGACCAGGAACAGCAGGACGACGATCATGGCGAGGCCGACGCCGAGGAAGCTCACCATCCAGCTGTCCGCCACGCCGGCGAACCCGAGCAGCAGCCGGCCGACGATCCACGAGACCAGCACGACCGTCGCGAGCATCCCGAATCCGAGCCCGCCACCGCACGACGGACTGCCGCGCCACGCGTCGCAGCCGGCCATGCCGAGCCAGACCAGCGCCGCCGACGTGGACCCGACGAGGAGTCCGGCCGCCGCGGCCACGGCAGGGATCGGCACCCGTCGCGAGCCGAGGCTGACCAGGGTCGGCACTCGGTCGTTCATGGGAGCAGTCTGCCGGATTGCCCGATCCGGGGTACGGTCCGGAGTCATGTCACCCAAGAATCCACACGGCGACCTGGTGCTGACCGAGCCCGAGGTGCTTCGCGCCGTCGCCCACCCGGACCGGTACTCCCTCTTCCGACACCTCCAGCGCCACGGTCCGACGACGCTCGACGAGTTGGCGAGTCAGCTCGATGCGGATCCGTCGGCTGTCGAGCGGCACCTGGCGGTGCTGGCCCAGCACGGGCTGGTACGCCAGGTGGCACATGAGGACGGCGACGCCGAATCGGCCTGGGAGGCGGCCGCGACCGGTCTGCTCATCGAGATGCCGGACAGCGCCGAGGGTCAGGCGGCGGCCCGGCAGCTGACGACGCAGATGTTCCTCGAGGCAGCTGCCCTGGTCGTGCCGTGGTGGGCCGACGACGAGCCGCGGCTGACGCCCGAGTGGCGGAAGGTATCGGGCTTGATCAACGCGGGTTTGTGGATGACGCCGGACGAGCTGCGGGCGCTCAACGACCAGATCGAGGAGCTGACCGCGCCGTACGCCCTTCGCGCTGAGTCGGATCGGCCTGGCGACGCCCGTCGGGTCCGGGTCCAGTGCTATCTCATGCCGGCACCGGACTGAGCCCGGCGACGTCACCGAGGCCGGTCCGGCCCCGACCGCTGCTGACTGAACAGCCGGGACCTAGCCGAGGCTTCGGAGCGCTCCGATGTCTCAGCCTGGCGTCTGTGTACCCAATGGGACGTTTGCGATGCCTGGCTCCAGGCGCAGGCCTGGTCAGTCGTGGGGGAAGGAGTGGTGCTCGTGCGCGACGACCCAGCGACCCTGCTCCTTGCGGAGCCCGAGGGTGAGCCGGAGCCGGTTGTCCGGCTTCGCGGCGTGCTCCTCCGGAGTCCCGCACCGAAGCAGGGCATAGGCGTACGCCACGTCGTCGCCGGCCACGACGTCCAGCTCGACGATGTCGAACGTAGCGCCCTTCTGCCATTCGAAGAACGGCGGCCAGGTCTCGCGATAAGCGTCGATGCCGCGGACTCCGTCGTACGGCGGCGGCACGTCGTACATCACGATGTCGTCGGTGTGGTCGGCGAGGACCGTGTCGAGGTCGCCGCGATGTATGGCGGCGGCCCAGGTCTCGATCAGCGTCCGGATCTGTCGTACGTCGTCTGGCATGGCAGCCCACCTCGAGTCGGGTGCGTACGACGATATGGACCGGCTCTGACGGCGAACTCATCGACCGTCGGCGGTCGTTTCTATCCTGTCGGGGTGAACCTCGAGTTCAGCGCTGAGATCTGGTTCTGGAAGGGCCCATCGCCGTTTCACTGGGTCACCGTCCCGGACGAGGAGTGCGGCCCGTTGGAGGCGACCGTGCCGCTGGTGTCGTACGGGTGGGGGATGATCCCGGTCCGCGCTCAGATCGGCGACACCAAGTGGACGACGTCGCTGACGCCGAAGGACGGGCAGTACATCCTGCCGTTGAAGGACGCCGTCCGGCGGGCCGAGCACATCGAGCTGGGCGACATCGTGACGGTCCGGCTGACCGTCGACGCGTGACGGTCGGCCCTAGGCGATGGCGCCGAGCGGATGCACGCTGTGGGCATGACCGACCACGATGACTTCCTCGCCTGGGTCAAGTCAGCCCTCTATGAAGCGGAGCTTGCCGTGCACAACGGCGACTCCGGCCCCCGACGGGCGCTCTGGTCCAGCCACGAACCGGTGAGTGTCCTCGGCGCATGGCGCAACGCCTTCGGGCGGCAACAGGTGGACGAGCTCTTCACCGTCCTCGGCAACAGCTTCTCCGACTGCACGTCGTACGAGTTCGAGTTGCTGTCGTACGACGTGGTCGGAGACATGGCGTACACGGCTGGCCTCGAGCACACGTCGACCTCCGTCGACGGTGAGCCGCGCACGTACACGCTGCGCGCGACCCAGGTGTATCGCCGCGAGGACGGCGAGTGGAAGGTCGCCCATCGGCACGGCGACACCGTGACCGACTGAGGGCGACCGACCGGCTACTCGGTTACTGGTTCGAGGGTGGCGGGTTCGAAGGTGGTGTGGGTTCGGCGGGCGGTGTCGGTTCGGCTGGCGGAGTGGGTTCGGTCTGCGGCGCGGGTGCGGCGTTGGCCGTCGCCGCGGCCGGTGGCTTCCGGATCGCGAAACCGACCATGGCCATGACGATGCCGACGACGAAGGCCATCGCGGCGACGCCGAATGCCACGACGGACGTGAAGAGCGAGGCCTGCAGGAACGCCGACTGCATGGCCACTTCGCGGTTCGGATCGTCCTGCGGAAGCTGCGCATAGGTCAGTCCGCCGGTGATCGCCTTGGTGTGCTTGTCGATGACGTCTGCCTGGCAGTATGCGGCGATCGGGCCGTTGACGGTGTCGCCCGCGGCGCAACTGGCGTCGTCGGACACCGTGATCTTCTGGTCATCCAGCGTGGTGCTGACGACGATCCAGGTGATGATCCCGGCGATCGCCATCAGGATTCCGACGACGATGGATGTGTATGCGGCTGCCTTACGCATGGCTCCTACTCCCTCTATGACCGGCCCACGCCGACCAGTGACTCCTGAGCGTAGGGGTGCGGGGACGGTATGGCGACCAATCGGACGATGTGTCGCGATGGTTGCCATAACTCATGCGATTCCTCGACGCTTGGCCGGTGCCCACCGCCGCTGAGTACGCCGCCGACCAGGTCGCCGTCGTACGCGACGATCCCGCCGCGCGACTGGGGCTGCTGCGGTCGTTGTACGAGCCGCTGCCCGGCCGACCCGAGTTGCATCTGCCGTACCGTCGAGCCGCGCTGTCGTTCATGGGCTGGCAGCTTCGTCGCGGACTTCTCGAGCCGTTGGACAGCGAGCGGCCGGGCAGTCGCTGGTGGCGAGCGGTCAACGAGCGACTGCTTCGTGACACTGGCGAGGCGCGTGCCCATCTGCTCGGACGAGGCGGCCCGACGTCCTCGTTGAGCGCGGCCTGGTCGGTCGCATTCGCTCATCGTCCGTCGGCGCGGCGGTGGTATCGAGCGCACAACGCGACCATCGTCATGGGCTATCTCGACAACCGCGAGCTCGCCGAGGCCGAGTCCCACGTCGAACGGTTCTTCATCAACCTGGTGCTGATCCGGGTGCTCTACGCCCACGCGCTGGTGGCCGCGCCACGCCTGGCCCTCGGCCGGATGTCCCCGATCGGGCCGCTGCTGGGTGATCCGCGTCTGGTGATGACCGGCATCTTCCTGTCACTGTCGCGGGTCCTGCCGAGCAGCTATCCGCTGCGACGGAACCTCTCCGATTACGTCGCCGACGAGCACGGAGTCGGCCGGCTGCTCGACCTCGGCATGATCCAGCCGCGGCTCGACTCGCTCTACTCATGGTCGGCCGCCGAGCTGTCGATCCCAGGCCTCTGCGACCTGCTCCGAGACGGCGTGCCCGCCTACGCCTGGGACATCGCGGACGCCGCGCCGTGGGATCCGCCGCCGACGCGGCTCGTACGCGCGGCGCGACGCGTCCTCCCACCGCGACCGGCCGCCTAGCATGATCGGGTGGCCGACGTCAGAGCCTCTGAGATCGCGCTGAACCGTGCGTTGTGGGCGGTGATGAACAAGCGCTTCACCGATGCCGCGGCCGAGGACATGTGGACCCGATCCGAGGCGGTGTGGGGGTTGTTCGCGATTCCGGAGCGGGACCTCGGCGTCCTTGGTGATGTGCGCGGGCTCGACGTGGTGGAGCTGGCCTGCGGCACGGCGTACATCTCGGCCTGGCTTGCCCGTGCCGGTGCCCGCACGGTTGCTGTGGACTTCTCCGGAGAGCAGCTCGCCACCGCGACCCGGCTGCAACGGCGACACGGCCCGGTCTTCCCACTCGTACAAGGGGATGCGGAGCTAGTGCCGTTGGCGAGCGGTGGTTTCGATCTCGTCGTGAGCGAACACGGCGCCGCCGCCTGGTGCGATCCCGAGCGATGGCTGCCCGAGGCGGCTCGGCTGCTGCGGCCCGGTGGTCGGCTGGTCTTCCTGACCAACAGCCTGCTGTCGGCCCTGTGCGTACCGGTCGAGGAAGGTGTCGCGGAGGAGCGGCTCGTGCGTGGGCAGCGGGATGCCTACCGGGTGCACTGGCCCGGCGGCGGGATCGAGTTCCATCCGTCGCACGGCGACTGGGTGCGGCTGTTGCGCGCGGCCGGCTTCGAGGTCGAGGCCTTGCACGAGCTCTACGCGCCGCCCGACCAGAGCGACCACCCGTTCTACGAGATCGTGTCGGGCGCCTGGGCCGCCAGGTGGCCGGCCGAGGAGCTCTGGGTGGCGACCCGATCGACCTCGTCACCGGTGCCGCGCTAGACGCGTTGGTTTGCTTCCTGCGCCTGCGGGTACTCGTTGGCCCGGAGGTCATCGTGGTACGAACACAGAATGTACGAGTCGGCGTCGTGATCGTGGTCGTCTGGCTGCTCATCGGCCTGATCGCCACCCTGCAACGGGGATACTTCACCGGCAAGACGAGCGCGGACTGTGCGCGGCTCGGCACGATCGCCGTGACGATCATCGCCGGTCCACTCAACTACGTCGGCGTCAATCCCAAGGTCGACAAGTGTGACCTCCCCGAGCCGTCGAAGTAGCCGGGCTTCTGTGGCACGGCGTCGCCACTGGCCGACCGCGCCGAGACCGTCCGATCTCGAGGGTCGACTTCGAGGCGGGTACTCGATACCTGAGGAGTCGCGACGTCGCTCTAACGTACATCGGACCGGTGGGTGTTCGTCGTCACACCAGCTGGGCGACGGTTGTCGACTAGCCTGGCGAGCGAAGGGGAGTAGCCCGACACCGCTGAGTCGACACACTGGCGCCTAGCGCCCGGCTCGCGGGCCGACTCGGATGTATGTCGGTGGGCGAGACCTTCGACCAACCACCTCTGCGGTGGTCGGGTCGAAGGCATTGCTCCCCGCGGTTCCTCGATCTGGCCAGCCGCCGGATCGAAAGGACAAGCCGGCTCCGATGCAAGCATTGCTGGTGTCTCTCGGCGTCATCTTCGCGGCCGAACTCGGCGACAAGTCGCAACTGATGGCGATGGCCTTCGCCGCTCGCTATCGGTTCTGGACCGTGCTCGCCGGCATCACCGCCGCGACGGCAGTCGTACACCTGCTCTCGGTTGCCCTGGGCGCAGCCTTGGGTGTCAACCTGCCGACCGACCTGATCACGATCGTCGCTGGCGCCGCCTTCGTCGGCTTCGGTGTCTGGACCCTGCGCGGTGACTCGCTCACCGAAGACGAAGCCAGCAAGGCAAAGCGCGGCGCTCGCTCCGTGTTCCTCGCCGTTGCTGTGGCCTTCTTCCTTGCCGAGCTCGGGGACAAGACCATGCTGGCGACGGTCACGCTCGCCACCAACGGTGGCTGGCTCGGTACCTGGATCGGCTCCACGATCGGCATGGTCGCCGCGGACGCTCTGGCGATCGCAGTCGGCGCCGTCCTCGGCCGTCGGCTGCCGGACAACGCAATCCGGTACGGCGCGGCCGGCCTGTTCGGTCTGTTCGGCGCACTGCTGATCATCGAGGGCGTCACGGCGTGAGCTCGCCGAGCAGCGCAGCTGATCAGATATGCGGACCTAGAACGTCCGCTTTCGCGCTTACGCTGGCCGCGTGACCTACACCGAATCGGCCCTCGCCGAGAACGAGGGTGATCCCATGAGTGACTACGTCGTCAGGCCGCTCACCCCTGACACCTGGGACGCGTTCGCCCGGATGATGGAGCGGCACAACGGTGTGTTCGGCGGCTGCTGGTGCACCTACTTCCACACCTTCTCCTCCGAGAAGACGTACAGCGCCGAGGCCAATCGCGCGCTCAAGGAGCGGTTGGTCGACGAGGACCGAGCCCACGCCGCGTTGGTGTTCGACGGTGACGAGGCGGTGGCCTGGTGCCAGTACGGCCGGCCCGACGAGCTGCCGAACATCTATCACCGCAAGGAGTACGAGGCCACGCTCGACAAGCTGCCCGACTACCGGATCACGTGCATGTTCGTGGACAAGAAGTACCGACGTAAGGGAGTCCTGACGGTCGCCCTCGACGGTGCCGTGGACCTGATCGCGCGGTCCGGCGGCGGAGTCGTCGAGGCGTACCCGCATGACACCGACGGCAAGAAGGTCTCGGTCCTCTACAACGGCACTCGGGCGCTTTTCGAGCGGGCCGGCTTCAGCTACGTACGACCCAAGGGCATGAAGAACTGCGTGATGCGCAAGACAGTCACGTCGTAGCCGCCGCGATCTGCTTCTCGAACCTGTCGGACGCTTGACTCGGGCGTCGTGGAACGGAAGGCTTCGCGGCACATCTGGAGGGGCGGACTCCGGCGATCCATCGACGACGGTAGGAGCGATTGATGACCTGGGCCTTGATGCCGCTGCAGAAGTACGCCGTGTTCTCCGGGCGGTCTCGCCGCAAGGAGTTCTGGATGTTCGTCCTCTTCACGTTCATCGTCGAGATCGTTCTCGCGATCATCGACGCGATCATCGGTACCTACAACACCGCGATCGGGATGGGCCTGTTCAGCGGGCTCTTCTACCTGGCGATCCTGGTGCCGTCCATCGCGCTCAACACGCGGCGGCTCCACGACATCGGAAAGTCGGGCTGGTTCCAGCTGCTGTTCATCATCCCGATCGTCGGCTTCATCCTCTGGATCATCTGGATGGTCAGGGACGGCGACGACGGCGTGAACCAGTACGGCCCCAGCCCCAAGACCTCGGTCGGTTATTACGAGGGCGGTGCCGCGCCGGCCTGACGGTCAGCACCTGGCTCGAGACTGAGGCTGGGCAGCCACAGCTGGAGGGCCGATGATCTGGTGGGTCTGGTCCGCGATCGCCCTGGTCGCCGTTGGCGGCTTCGCCTACTGGCGGTCGGGAGCTAGGACCCGGCGTCGCGAACAACGCAAGATCCGCCGCGCCATCACAACCTGTCTCACTGACGATGTGGCGGCGCTGGAAGCCGATCTGCATCAGCTCGAGTACGACCTCGGCGGTCGCTATCACTACCCGGAGGTTCGCCGCCCCTACGACCGGGTGGTCTCGTCGATCGCCTCGGCGCGACGGTCGATCGCGAAGCTTGGCGACCTGGAAGGCGCCTACCAGGTCACCGAGACTCTGGCCGAGGGCCGGTACACGCTGGCCTGCGTTCGGGCCGGCATCGAGGACGAGCCGCTCCCGGAGCGACGGCTGCCTTGCTTCTTCAACCCGCAGCACGGACCGTCGGCGACGGATGTGCTGTGGACGTCCTACGGCGACAGGGAGGTCCAGGTCCCGGCATGCGCTGCCGACGCAACCCGTATCGCGGCAGGCGAGAAGCCGGACAGCCGCGAGGTCTGGACCGGCTGGCGAAAGGTGCCGTACTGGGACGCGGCACCGCCGGCGTTCCTGTGGTACTCGACGGGGTACTTCGGCGGCGATTGGCCCGCCTCGCCGGCCGACGTGGCCTTGGCGGTCAACTACTGTCTGATCGGCCCGGTGCCGAGGATGTCCGCCGACGGAACCATCGTGCACCCCTTGCTCTTCGAGGATGAAGACACGGAGATCGATGGCGGGGACGGGTGACGCCCCCCGCCCAGGTCAGACTGTCTTCTGAGTGGTGGGGAGCTGCAGAGTCTCGGTCAGGTGGCCGGCGACGTCGCGGAGCTTGACGTTGTGGTCCTGGGAGTAGCGGCGCAGGACTTCGAATGCCCGGTCGGCGTCGAGGCCGTACCGCTCCATCAGAATGCCCTGTGCCTGGCCGATGAGTTTGCGGCTGTCGAGCGCCACGTTGAGCCCTTCGATGTTCCACGAGTGTTCGAGGGCGAGGGTGGCGTGCCGGGCGAAGATGGCCATGAACGCGATGTCGTCTTGGACGAAGTCTCGCGGTCGGGTCCAGTAGGCGTTGATGGAGCCGATGCGATGGCCCTCGGCCGTGGTCAGTTCGGTGGCGAGCAGGCTGGCGATGCCCAGCGCGGTCGCCTCTCTGGTCCAGGCCGGCCAGCGCTCGTCCTCGGCGAGGTTGGGCACGGTCAGGATCTGGTCTGGCCAGGTGTCGTCGTAGCACGGTCCCTCGCCGAGCTCGTACTGCAGCCGATCCAGGTGTTCGACGACCGGATCGGTCGGTGCGATCGTTTCGAACGGGTCGCGGGGCCGGATGATGCTGATGCCGGCCTGGTCGGCGTCGAGCTGCGTTCGGACGTAACCGACGATGTCCTCGGCCGTCTCGGTCGCGGTCGGAGCGGCTTGGAGTGTCGCCGCGAGCTCTGCGAAATCGAGTGCGTCGTGGTCGTGCATCGGCGGGTCAGGGCTTCCCGTGCGTTTGCTCCGCGTCGCCCCGGTCTGGACGACACTTCGAACGTACGCCGACCGGTGTCGACGCGCCAGACCCCTCCATTCCGTGGTGGCGAAGGGGCGCGCCCAACCCCGTGGTGGACGCGCCCCTTCACCATTTCCGTACCCAGGACATCGCCGCCTCATGCCGTCAGGCTGTACGGCCGTACGCCAAAGCCGTACTCAGAGCACGCCGACCGAGATGATGACCACGGCGGGCATGGCGATGAAGACGGTGATGAGGTAGGCGGCGAGGACCCACCTGCGCTCGGATGCGACGCGGGCCAGGTTCTCGGCGCAGAACAGCGGCACCGGGCGCAGGAGTGGGATCACGTAGATCACGATGATCGCGAAGAGGTTGTAGATCAGGTGTACGAAGGCTGCTTGCAGGCCGATCTTGGCGTCCTGCCCGACGACTGCGAACGCCGCGAACACCACCGTGAATGTCGTGCCGAGGTTGGAGCCGACGACGACCGGGTAGATCTGCTTCGGCGTCAGGATGCCTGCTCCGGCGAAGGGGACCAGCACGGACGTGGTGATGGTCGACGACTGGGTCACGACGGTCACTCCCATGCCGGACGCCATCGCGAGGTACCGGTTGCGGCCGACTGCCGCAATCAGCGTGTCGCGGGCCCGGCCGACCATGAGCTGCTTGAGCAGCTTTCCCAGGTAGCGGACGGCGAGCAAGATCAGCCCGGCGCCGACGATGATGGTGAACAGCGGACCGAGCGTGGTGCCGAGGTGCGAGGTCGCTTCGACCACGGCATGTTCGACCGGCCTGGTGATCGCCCGGATGAAGTTGAAGTGGGCCGGGTTCGGCAGCCACCCTGTGCCGTACAGCGCGTCGGTCAGCGCTCCGCTGATGCGCTCCAGAGGCTGCCAGATCAGCTCGATCGGGAAGAAGATCAGCAGCGCGAGCCAGTTGTAGAAGTCGTGGATGGTCGAGGCGCCCAACGCCCTGCGGAACTCTGTGCGGTTGCCGATGAAGGTGAGTGCGACCAGGCTGGTCGTGACGGTGGTGCCGACGTTCGCGCCGAGAATGATGGGGATCGCGCTATGGATGGGCAATGCGCCTGATCCGACGGCGCTGACCGTGATTGCTGTTGTCGTGGTCGACGACTGGATCAAGACCGTGCCGAGCACGCCGACGCTGACCCCGACCCACGGGTTCGCGGCGAAATCGAACATGGTGTGCGCTACGTCGCTGCTCAGCCCCGCAAAGCCGCCGCTGATGATGCTCACGGCGCAAATGAGCAGGTAGATCAGCCCAGCGACACCACACCAGCCGAGGGCCTTGGTCCGTGCGGAGAGCCGGAGGTCTTCGGCGCCGCTCTCAGTCGTTGGGGCTGCGCGCGCCGAACCGCCGACGTCATCCTTGTCGGGCCTGTTGTCCGGCCCGCCATCGGATCTGGCTTCCGCCATGCACCACAGGCTATGAGGTTCCCGACGAGTGGTGCGTATGGCTGCGGCGTGCGGGCGGCCCGCGAGGCACAAGTGCTGCTCACCAGGTTGGCGGTAGCGTCGCGATGTGGCGGCATTGGTCATCGCTGCTGTGGTGCTGTGGGTGCACTCGGGCTGCTGGCGCATCGCCTGCTCGCCAAACGCGTATGAACCCAGGGCCAGGACTCCGCCGAGGGCGTGCCGCTCACCGACCTGTTGGCTCCGGTGCGCATCCTCGTCGCGCACCAGATCGGCACCTCGTCGTTCGGCGCTGACCCGCCATGTGACCAGTCAGGTGCCCAGCTCGCGAGTCACTGAACTGAACCCACCGGCGTTGTCGTCCAGCCAGAGCTGCATCAGCCCACGGAAGTGCGCCAGGAACTCCTCGTACTCCTGTGGGGGATACGTGGCAGAGACCGTCCCGCGCAGGATCCGGTCGAATCCGTCGGACCCCACCCAGTCGTACACCCGCTCCTCGAGGTGGCCGAGGTGCTCGGCGCACCACTCCCAGTAGCGCTCGCTCTCGAAGTGCTCGTCAGCCAGTGCGAGGTAGGCGGTCAGCTTCTCGTCGTAGGTCATGTCGGGGTCGTCGGCGATCGCGAAGTAGCGGCTGGTCTGCAGGTCGACCTTGGACTTGCGGCCGGTGACCACGCAGAACGTCGACCAGCGCACCAGCGCGGTGATCGCCCAGGGGAAGTAGTAGTGCAGCGACGTCACCGCGACGTCCGGGCAGGCATTGGCGTAGTCGATCGGGTAGACCTCGTCGCCCCGGACGAGCATCTCCGCGGAGTTGAACTCCCAGCGGAAGAACGCATTCACGATGCGGCTGATGGCGACGGTCTGCGAGCCGGCGGACTCTGACAGGAACTCGTGGGAGACCGCATAGCGGTTGTGCATCGGCTGGTCGGGACGGAAGTCCATGACCATGGTCTCGGGGCCGATGGACAGCGCCCGGGCGAAGTGCTCGTAGTCGACGGTCGCCTGCAGATGCATGAGCATCTCGCCGGACTCGTCGTACGCCCGGTGCAGGTCGTCACGGCCCTCGATCCGCGAGACGCCCCGCCACGCTCCGCCGTCGAACGGCTTCATGTACAGCGGATAGCCCAGCTCCTCGGCCAGCTTGTCCAGATCGAAGGAGCGGTTGTAGCGCTCCGCGGTGTAGACCCATCGCACGTTGTCGACCGGGTTCTTGTACGGCACTAACGTCGTGGGCGGCACGTGCAGCCCGAGTCTTACCATCGCGCAGTACGCGCTGTGCTTTTCCATCGACTGGAAGGTGAACGGGCTGTTCAGGAGATACGTGCCATTGACGATCGAAGCCTTCTTCAGCCATTCGCGAGGGTGGTAGTACCAGTGCGCAAGCCGGTCGATCACGAGCGGCGTACGGACCGGGTCGTCAAGCCGGAACGGCTCGATGGTCAGCCGCTCGCTTGTGAGCTTGTGCGTCTCACCTCCGTACTCAATCGGTCCAACCATGCCCAACATCGCCTCGAACGCCTGGGGCCAGTCCTCTTCCGCGCCGAGGAGGAGTCCGATCAGATGGTTTCTCACGGCAACGACCCTATGAGACGGCATCGGCTTAGGGCCATGCTCTGGGGATGGCCCGCAGTGCCGACGACGGAGGTGCGGTGACGTGAAGGCGATGGAGCGGTGGCAGTCGGACCGGATGCAGCAGCCGATCAGCCTGGCGCGATGGGGTCACTACGGCACGCCGGTGCTGGTCTTCCCGACGGCCGGCGGCGACGCCGAGGAGATCGAACGCAACAACCTGGTCGCGGCATGTTGGGAGCTGGTGGACAGCGGGCAGGTGAAGCTCTACTCCTGTGACAGCGTCGCGGGCCGGGCCCTCGCGTCGAATGCCGGCTCTCCGGCCTATCGCATGTGGCTGCTCAACCAGTACCACCAGGCGGTGGTGAACGAGGTGGTCCCCGCGATCTTCGCCGACCTCGGTGGCCAGCAGCGGCTGATCGTCACCGCGGGCGCCTCGATCGGTGCCTTCAACGCCGTGGCCCTGCTCTGTCGCCACCCCGAGCTCTTCGCTGCGGCGATCGGCATGAGCGGGACCTACCGACTGCAGCGGTTCCTCGAGGGCCAGTACAGCGACGACCTCTACTTCTCCTCGCCGATGGACTTTCTCCCCGGTGTCGAGGGTCCGCAGCTGGACACACTTCGGCAGCGGCGGGTCATCCTCGCCTCGGGCGAAGGCGCCTGGGAGGACATCGGCGAGTCGTGGGCGATGGCCGACGCCTTGGGCCGCAAGGGAGTACCGAACCGCGTGGACTCGTGGGGACCCGAGTTCGAGCACGATTGGTCCACCTGGTGGCGGATGCTGCCCCAGTACCTCGGCGAGGTTTGCTAGCGGCGCTCCGCCGGCTGCGCGAGGCGGTGCAGCAACAGCGCCTCCGCCAGGCAGGCGCATTCGAACTCCGCGAGGTGCAGGCTCTCGTTCGCCGCATGAGCGCGGGTGTCCGGGTCCTCGACGCCGGTGATCAGCACCTCAGCGTCGGGGAACGCGTCCGCGAACGAGCCCACGAACCCGATTGAGCCGCCGACGCCGATCTCGACCGGTGTCACCCCCCACGCGTCGGCGAACGCCTCCCGAGCAGCGGTGTAGGCGGGCCCGGTGGTGCGCGCAGCGAACGGCGCGATCGGCCGACCCGACGTCACCCGCACGTGCGCACCCCAGGGGGCGCTGGCCTCCAGGTGCCGGACCAGTGCGTCACGCGCAACACCTGGGTCGTCGCCGGGCGCGATACGCAACGCGAGGCGGGCTCGGGCCGTGGGTACGAGCACCAGACCGGCCTGATCGACCGGCGGTGCATCGATGCCCACGATCGACAGTGCCGGCCGCTGCCACAAGCGCGACGTCAAGGAGCCCGAGCCGATCAGCCGTACTCCTCCGAGCATTCCTGCGTCGGACTGCAGCCGTTCCGCGGTCAGATCGAGCGATTCGGCGTCGCCCCGCGCGAGCCCTTCCACCGCGACGTCGCCCTGCTCGTCGTGCAGCGTGGCGAGCAGCTGAGTGAGTGCCATGAGGGCGTCGGGCACGGCGCCGCCGTAGACCCCGCTGTGTACGGCGTGGCGCAGCGTCGCCACTTCGACGACCACACTGACGCCGCCGCGCAGCGTGGTCGTCAGGGCGGGCACGCCCACCCGCCAGTTCGTCGAGTCGGCGAGCACCAGCACATCCGCCGCCAGGCGTTCGCGGTGGTCGGCCAGCAGGGCCGGCAGCGTCGGCGACCCGATCTCCTCCTCGCCCTCGACGAGGACCGTGACTCCGAGGCCGGGATCGTTCCCAAGCGCCGTCAGCACCGCGCAGTGCAGGGCGATGCCAGCCTTGTCGTCCGCACTCCCACGCCCGTACAGCCGGCCGTCCCTTTCCACTGGCTCGAAGGGATCGCTCTCCCAGCCGGCGATGTCACCGGCCGGCTGGACGTCGTGATGGGCGTAGAGCAGCACCGTCGGGGCGCCCGGATGGGGCGGACGTCGCCCGACGACTGCAGGCAGGCCACCCTCCGCGCGCAGCACCTCGACCTCGGGCAGTCCGGCCTCGCCCAGCTGACGGGCGACCTCCTCCGCCGACGCCTCGACCTGGGCGCGCGACGAGGGGTCGGTCGACACCGACGGAATGCGCACCAGCCGTTTGAGGTCTGCCCGCGCGCCTGGCAGGGCGGCCGACACGGCGGCTCGCACGTCGGAGTCGGCCCGCATCAGGCGGCGTAGAGCGTCAAGTCCGAAGCAAAGCGCTCGGTCATCTCGATCACTCGTTGAAGCTCGTGGTGCCGCACGATCACGATGCCGTCACCGATGGTCGTCGCCCGCCAGTCCCGCCTCGGGGCTCCGATCGGGAGGAGGTCGACGAGAACGACGTCGTCGCCGTACTGCTGCAGCAGGCCGTCCATGCCCTGGACCGACGTGATCCGCCCGGCCCCATGCGCTCGCTTGCAGATCATCCCGACATTGTGCCGGTGCTCCAGCGCGCGCATCCGTCCGTGGACCACAGCCTCGGCCCAGCCGACGTACACGTCGCCGTCGGTGTTGAAGTTCATCTGGTCGACCACACGTACCCCTGGCGGCCGGGCCCCGATCTCGCCGAACACGACCTCGCCGTCAGGCTTGAGATACCACTCCATGTGCGTGAAGCCGGTCTCGAACCCGAGCGCCTCGATCACCTGCTGCCCCATCTGCCGGCCCCCTTGCAGATGCGGGGCGCCCAGGTCACGTAGGGAGATCGCGACCGGGCTCACCCACTCGTGCTGCGCCATCTGCAGCGGGCGAGGGCGGTACCAGAGCACATGCTCGAAGAGGATCCGGCCGTTCGCGCAGACGGTGTCGTAGGTGAACTCCTCGGCCTCGACGAACTCCTCCACGCTCACCTCCGGCACGTGCCGCAGCGCTGGGAGCACGTCGGACAGCGCCGCGGCCGAGTCGACGCGGTAGGTGTCCGCGGATCCGGCACCGGCGATCGGTTTCACGATCATCGGGTAGCCGACCTTCTCCGCCGCCTCCCAGACGCCGGCCACGGTCGTCGCGCTGGCATGCCACGGAGTACGGATGCCCGCGGCGTCGAGGGCCCGCTTCATGTGCTCCTTGTCGCGGAACGGGAGCGTCTGCTGGACGGTCAGGCCGGGCAGACCGAAGGACTCGCGCAGCCGGGCGGCCAGGATCATGTACGGCTCCCAGAGGCACTCCACACGGTCGATGTGCGTGTGACGGGCCAGACCGTGGAGCGCTCCCATGACGGCGTCCTGGTCGGCGAGAGAAACGTGCTCGTAGTGGGCCAGGGCTTCCCGCGCCGGCGCCGGCAGCGCGTCGCGGGGCTGGTCACCGACTCCGATGACGGTGGCCCCCACCGCGGCGAGCCCGCGGGTGAAGTACGACATCTCCTGCGGATAGCCCGGCGAGATCATCACGACGTTCGTCACTGCGCCTCCAGTAGCTCGACCCGGATTCCGTTGACGATGCGGTGCAGGCCCTCCCGTACAACCTCGGTCTGCGGATCCCGAAGCGTGACGTGCCCCTCGCCCGTGTAGTCCGAGCTGGCCGACTCCCCTCGCCTGGGCAGTCGCGACTCGACAACGAGGTGACCCACCTGCTGATTCACCTCGTCCACGCCGTGAACGGCCCGGACCGTGCCCCGGCCCATGCCGCGCAGGTACGCCGTGCCCGCTGCGAAGCGTCGCTCCGGGACGTCGAAGGAGCCGAGTACGGCGAGTTGTGCCCAGGCGGCGTACAGGTCGAACTCGTGCGCATAGCCGTGCATCGAAGTCAGCTGTGCGCCGGGCGGTCGCGCTGCCACCTCCGAGACCGCAACCGACCCGTCCGGTCGCCGGAACCACTCCAGGTGCGTGAGCGCGTCGGTCACGCCGAGCGCGCGGAGTGCGGCCGGGCCGACCTCGTGGATGCCGGCGTACTCGGGGCCGCTGATGTCGCGGGGCAGGAGCACCGTCCACTGGATCCACGGATTGCGCACCACCTCGAGAGGCGGCGGCTGATAGTCGGCGATCGACGACCAGACCGTACGGCCGCCCACCGTCACGCTGTCGAAGGTGTGCTCCTCTCCCACGAGGAACTCCTCGAGCAACGCCGGGACAGCATCGCTCGGCGGCATCGCACCGAGCCATCCTTCGAGCGCGGAGCCGTCGTCCAGCCGGTAGGTCGCCTGCGAGCCGGCGCCGGCCGGCGGCTTGGCCACGAGCGGGAAGCCAACCTCGGCAGCGAAGGTCCTCGCTTGGCCGGCGTCGTGGACCAACACGTGCCTGGCGCACGGCACGCCGGCCGCACGCAGCACGTCCTTCATCCGCGACTTGTCCCGCACGTTGAGCGCCGTGCCGACGTCCATGCCCTCGATCCCCATGGCCTCGCGCACCTGCGCGAGCGGGACCTGCAACTGCTCGAGGGCACCGACCAGCCGTTCGACACGCCCCATCTGTTGGCCGAGGCCGGCGACGCCTTCGGCGATCTGCCGCGGGTCCAGCGCGTTGTCCACGCGCCAGTGACCGGCCAGCCGGTTGCGCAGCTCCGGGTGAATCCGTTCCAGTGGCTCGCTGGTGACCAGACCGAGTCGCACGCCCGGCAGGGAAGCAGCGCAGGTCACGAAGCGCGCGGTGGCTTCGAGCAGGAACGGCGCGACGAAGGCGGCGGCGATCACGCCACGGACGTTACCGGGGCGTGCGTCGTCGACACAGCCCCGCGACTAGCATGGCCGAGGTGCGAGTGATCTTCGTCGAGCCCGGCTTTCCGAAGAACCAGCGCCAGTTCGTCCGCGGCCTCGCGGAGGTCGGCGCCGAGGTGGTCGGCATCGGAGAGTCACCGGGGGAGTTTCTCGACGACGAGCTGAAGAGCTGGATGGTGCACTACCACCAGGTCCCGAACGTCGGCGACGTCGATGCAATCACCGACGCGGTCCGCTGGATACAAGGCAAGCTCTGGGTCGACCGTATGGAGACGACCATCGAGGCGCACACACTCGCAGTCGCCGAGGTACGCGAGCGCTGCACCATCCCCGGGACGGCACGGCGTACCGCATGGCTGTGCCGCGACAAGCCGTCCATGAAGGCCGCGCTGCGTGCCGTCGGAGTGCCGACCGCGGCTTCGACCGCAGCCGACAATGCCGAAGAGGTATGGGCCTTCGCGGATACGGTCGGATTTCCGGTCATCCTGAAGCCGCGGTCGGGAGCAGGTGCACAGGACACGACACGTGTCGACAGCCGAGAGGAGCTCGAGGCGACCCTGTCCATGTTCGGTGCCAAAGGCGTCACGTCGATCGCGGTCGAGGAGTTCGTCGACGGTCACGAGGGGTTCTACGACACGCTGTCTGTCGACGGGCACGCCGCGCTCGACTTCGTGTCGCACTACTACCCCAACGTGCTCGAGGCGATGCGAACCCGCTGGATCTCGCCGCAGTTCGTCAGCACCAACCGGGTCGACTCGGTGTCGGACTACAACGAGCTTCGTGAGCTCGGGCAACGGGTGGTCGAGGCGCTCGGCATCGGTACCAGCGCCACCCACATGGAGTGGTTCTTCGGGTCCAAGGGGCTGCGGTTCTCCGAGATCGGCTGCCGCCCGCCGGGTGTCGGGGCCTGGGACCTCTACTCGGCCGGCAACGACCTCGATCTCTATCGCGAATGGGCGAACGCCATCGTGCACGGGCAGGTCGCGACTCGCCCCTCACGCCGGTTCGCCAGCGGCATCGTCGCGCTGCGCCCCGAAGGCGACGGCCAGATCTCCGGGTACTCCGGCGTCGAGCAGATGCAGGCCGAGTACGGAGATTGGGTGCTCGACGCGCATCTGCCGCAGCCGGGCACGCCCACGCAGCCGGTGGAGGCCGGCTACATGGCCAATGCGTATGTCCGCATGCGGCATCCCGACTACGACGTCCTCAGGGGAATGCTGGACGACGTCGGGCGCACGATCCACGTGCACGCGTGAGCCGCGAGGTGACGCTGCTCGGGCCGCAACGCCGGCCGAGCGTTCAGCATGTCGTACGCGATCTGGACCCGCAGGCGGCGGTGGCCACGGTGACGGCCGGCTGGCAGGAGCGCGAGGCCGACGATGCCGAGCTCGACGAGTTGCTCGGCGGGCGCATGGTGAACCTGACGTTGCACGCCCGGTGGCTCGACGTCCACGAGTCCGACCCGGAGTATGCCGATGCCGAGCGCGACCACGACGCGGTCCTCCGGGACCTGCGCAGCCTCTACATCGGCCAGCTCGACCACGTCCTGCGAGCGGCGTACGAGGTCGCGCACAGCAAGGAGGGTGACCCGCGCTGGCAGGAGGCTGCGCTCGGCGATGCGCTGGAGGTGGTCCGTCTCGTCGACGAGCAGCACCTGGCCCGCATCCGTGCCGCCCAGCACACCTTCTACGCCGCGTGGACGCCGCAGGACCGACCCGTCGTCGCCCGGCACCGCGACGAAGTACAGCGGATCCTGGAGCAGTCCCAGGCGGTCGTCGTCGCCGGCGGGCACGTCGGTGAGCTGTCGCGGGTGCTGCACCTGTTCCACGTCGAGCCGCATCTGCCGTCGGTCGTCATCGCCTGGTCGGCCGGCGCCATGGCGCTGTCCGAGCGCCTCGTCCTCTTCCACGACTTCGTCCCACACGGCGTGGCCCAGACCGAGGTCTTCGGCGAGGGCCTCGGTGTGGTTCACGGCTTCGTGCCGTTGCCACACATGCGTCGCCGGCTGCGGGTCGACGACCGGGTCCGTATGTCGGTGCTGGCGCGGCGGTTCGCCCCGACGCAGTGCCTGGTGCTGGACGACGGCGTGCGGGTGACCCTCTCATCAGAGGGCCAGCTCCCCGCCGACGCGCGCGTCCTGACCGAAGACGGCCGGGTCTCGGAGGCAGGTGCGGCATGAGCCAGCCTTCCAGCGTCGCTCCGCCCCGCCGGCTCGCGATCAACCGGCTCAAGGACCGCAAACCGCTCGACGCGGCTGCGGTCGACCGCTTCCTGGCCCGCCACGAGGTCCCCATCGTCGAGGGTTCCCGATGTACGTTCCTCTTCCGCGGCGAGGCCGACGAGGTGTTCGTGGTCCAGCGGATCGTCGGCCTACCGGAGCACTTGCCGATGCGGCGCCTGCGGGACACCGACCTGTGGTACCTCGTCCTGGATCTCCCCGAAGGATCGCGGGTCAACTATCAGCTCGAGATCAGGCGAGGAGACCAGGTCGAACGGACCAACGACCCGTTCAACGAGAAGCTCTCGTACAGCCCGGTCGGTACCTCGTCGGTCTGCTTCGGACATGGGTATGAGACACCCGAGTGGACGCTGCCCGATCCCGAGGCCCGCCCCGGCGAGCTCGTCGAGCTGACCGTGCCGAGCCGGGCGCTGCGCCGCAACTGCCAGGTGACCCTCTACCTCCCCGCCCGCTTCCGGCGCACCGCGTCGTACCCGCTTCTGCTCGTCCACGACGGACCGGACTTCCTCCAGTACGCCGCCGCGAAGACCGTCCTCGACAACTTGATCCACCGGCTCGACGTGGCCGAGACGGTCGTCGCCTTCGTCCACCCGAAGGAGCGGCTCACCGAGTACGCGAACTCGACGGCCCACTCCCGCTTCCTCACCAACGAGCTCGTCCCGCAACTGGAGACCGAGCTGCCTCTTATGGGCAAGCGGTCCGCCCGTTGCCTGATGGGTTCCAGCTTCGGCGCGGTGGCCTCGCTCGCCGCGGCCGTCAGGTCTCCCGAGACCTACGGCTCGCTCGTGCTCATGTCAGGGTCCTTCGTCTTCACCGACATCGGAAACGACCACGGAGGCGGCGAGGTCTTCGACCCGGTCGTGAAGTTCGTCAACCGATACCGAACCCGGCCCACGCATGTGGCCGATCGCCTCTTCGTCAGCTGCGGCGTCTACGAGCCGCTGATCGCGCCGAACCGCTCGATGGTCCCGACGTTCGAGTCGACCGGCATGACCGTGCGATACGTCGAGGCGCGCGACGGGCACAACTGGGAAAACTGGCGGGACCGACTGCGCGACGCTCTGACGTGGATCTATCCAGGGCCGCAGAAGTTCTATTACGAATGACTGCGCCCCTGACCGGCCGGTCGACTGGACGTTGCGTCCCGGTCAGATGTTGAGATCGCTGGGGTCGCACGTCGTGAGGTGGTCGACCCGCCACCGGTCCTCGAACTTCAGGACGGTTAGATTGGCCAGCACTTCGCCGTCGGTGGTCTCGACGGCGAACGTGGACTCGCTGTCGGACTCTGAAGTCATCTCGACGACCTGGCCGTTCTTGGTGATCGATCGCGCCGCCAGCTCGGCGGTTTCGTAGCCCTCGGGACCACCGTAGTCGAGGATCATCGGGGTGATGTCCTTGCAGGCGAGGGGCTTCTCAGGTGAACCGGTTCCGCATCCGGCGACCAGTATCACGGCGCCGAATGCCACGGCCAGGATCCGCCCCATGTCAGCATTGTCCGCCGCTCGAGTCACGATCCGGTCCCATCATTGGATCGTTGACACTTCGAGAACGTCCCAGGTCGGGATGCCTGGCCGTCAGGTCTGCTGACTTGTGGTGTCGCGGCTATTGCTGACGACCTGCTGACGCGCTGCCGGTATCTGGATTCTCGGGCCGGTTCGTCTCGGTGGTCTCAGGTGTGTCGTCGTCCGGGAGGGGGTGCGTGATGACCCACATGGCGACGCCGAGAAACCCCGCAGCGGTCAGGTACAAGCCGGCGGCTAGAAGGATGGAGAGATCTTGCTGTGTACCCGAGCTAGAGACCGCGCTGACCGTGAAGGTCACTCCGAGGATGAGAGGAACAAGCACGAGAGGGCCCATGACTGTCACGATCTTCCGAGGCGAGTCTCGCCCGGGAGCGGGTCGGGCTGGCGGTTCGTTGGCCGTGCGTAGTCGGACCAGGAGCCACCCGAAGATGCCCGCGAGAATCGCAGACCACACGGCACCGGAGTGATGGCCGGTCAGCAGGTTCAGCGCCAGACTCACCAAGCTGGCCACGAGTGCCGCGAGGAGCAACGGGCGTCTGGCCCGAGGACTGTTCACCAGCGGCAGTATGCCCCTCGGATCGCGTGCCGCGCGTCCACGTGCCTGGTGTGCGCTGTCATGCGACCCCTCAGACCGTCACCGACGAGTCCTGCCAAGCGCTCACATCGACCTAGGCGATCAGCGCACCAAGCAGTCCCAACAGCATGAAGAGCAGTCCGAGCAGCAGGAATGTGAAGCACCCGAAGATCCAGCCAACGGTCGCTCCCGGCACGAATGCTCCCGCCCAATATCGCACTTGGCGACTGGTGCAAGCGGCCGTTGCCGCAGCCGCGGGAGCAGCCATCCAAAGCAGGGAACTCAGTTCCGCTGACTGCGGCCGTACCATCCGGCAGCTCCGCCATGCCCAGGATCAGATAGCCCCAACGAACCAAGCCATGACGAGGCCGACGATCGCACCGGCCGCAGATCGGCCAGGCGCCCGCTGCCAGGCCAAGAACTGCTCACTAGGATCGCCCTTAGCCGCTAACACCGGAGAGCCCCTGCCCCTGGGTTGGCCACTCGGGCGTCATCATGTGCGCCCACTGCACCGGTACTCACAGCAGCGTGAGCCCAGCGATCAGCAGTCCAAGAATTGCAATCACGACGAGCAAGAAGAGCAAGATGCGGCGCCGGCGCGGCAGAGAAGCATCTGCGGTCCTCGCCACGCGCGGCCCTGTCTCCGGTTCGTAGCGCATAGCGGGCCGGCCTGGGTTCGGCGGCGGCTTTGACTCGTGCTCTGGCTTGCCCGGACCTTCCGTCATCGTTCACGCTCCGGTCGCGGTCGGGGACGCGGCTCGGGGCGGGGCGCGCCTCGCTTCGATGGTACGCCCGGGTTGGGCGGCGGCGAGGGCTTCTTCGGGGGGTCACTCGCCGGATCTGGTGTAGGAGGCGGCGGCCGGTTTGCCATAGTCCCGTCCCTATCCAGTCGTCAGAGCCAGAGTGAACCCAGCGATCAGCACGCCAAGTGCGATCACGGCAAGCAGGTAGATCCTCACGAGGAAATCGAGTTTCTCCTTGTTCGTATCGGCGTTCACCCCGGCGTAGTGAGCGCACCAGCGAAGGGTGTCATTCCAGTCTCGGCCAGCGTCAACGTACTGCTCCAGAATCACACGAGGGTCTGTCTCGAAGACCGTTGTGTGGGGCGCCAGGATCATGCACACGCAGAAGACCAGAACGCCAAATGCGCTCAGGCCGACGTAGAACCAGACCGAGCGGTCGAGCTCGGCGGCACCAGAGAAGCCGCCAAGCAGACCTGCCGTGAGCGAGCCAACAGACACCAGGGTTACAACACGCGTACGGAGCCGCTCCAGATCGTCTCGCTGAAGGTTCAGAACGCGGAAGCCTTCGTCATATGCGAGCCGTAACCGCGGGTCCTCCTCGGGATCAGCCATGTCTCCGATCTTTCCTCGGCTCTCTCCTGGCGGCGAGCGACACACCGATTTCGCCGCGACGCGCGACCTGGACGCGTCGATCTGTGCGACTGGCCATGCGTTGATGAGGCATGCACCGCCGAGTTCCTGCCGAGGTCGTCGCTCCTGTTGACTCCTGGCTGCTCACGTGGCGATGGTGTCAGGACGCCTGGTCGGCTCCGTCGTCCTCGCGGTCGTACAGGCTCTTACTGCGGCCATAGTCGCGGAGGATGTCCACGGCCAGCAGCACCAACATCGCAACGGCCACGAACAGTATGACGGCAGCAACAGTGTTGAAGGTCTGTCCACCGCCAGAGGCCTGAGCTGCCCTGCTGGTGAACCACGCTCCACCCATCAGGCACACGAGGCTGAAGCTGAGCGTGGCGGTCAGGTAGTCCAGGCGACTCAGGAAGCGTTTTTGTTGAAGGGACCGCACGAGGAACCAGCCGGAGACGAGCATGGCAATGACCCACAGCATCGAATCCCATAGGTGACCATCACGAAGGCTGCTAACGAGTTCGAACGACCAGAAGAAGAAGGCCGCTATCCAAAACCAGCCCCAGACCCAACGCGGGCTGGTCCCCCAGGCCGGTACGCGCACACTCAGATGATGTCGTAGGAGTCACTCACCGGCCACCTTCGCCTCGAGTGATTTCCCTGAGCGCGTCGGCGAGCCGTCTACGCCTGGTGGAACGCGACGATGTCCAGTTCGTTGCCTTCGGGGTCGACGAGGGTGTGACGATTCGAAGCGTGCTCGGTGACGATCCGTCCCCCGGCGGCCACAGCCGCGTCGATGCGGGCTTGGGCCTGGTCGTGAGGAACGAAGAGGTCGATGTGGATACGGTTGCGATGCTCCCGCCGGTCCGCGTCCGATGCGTCCATCTGCTGGAAGAACAGGACCGGATTGAGCCGACGCGGATCGTAGATGTCGGTCACGAACGTCCGTGGGTCGTACTGGTAACCGAGTACGGACGCCCAGAAGGCTCGCACCGCAGGAACGTCGACTGCGTCAATGCCCATCTGGACGAAACGCGGGCGCGTAAGGTCCGCAGAGAGCCCCAGATCGCGGGCTGTGGTCTGGATCCCGCCAGCCAGGTCCAAGAACCGCTTCGTGGCGGAGCCCTCCTCGTCCTCCCACTGGTCCTTCCCGCCGTCGATCGTGACGCCATCGGACCGCAGGTCCACCATCAACGGCAGCCCCGCGTCGTCGGCCAGACCCGCAACTGCCGACGCAAGTTCACCCGCCCGCTCAGGCGAGTCGACGGGGTAGAACGTCATTGCGCCGAACAGGACGTGCCAGTCGGCGGTCTCCGACCCCTTCGAGAGCCTGTCACCGGGGACCAGGTCGACCTCGTTCCCGTCGGCGTCGGCGAGCGCGACCCCGTAAGCGCCGAACGGCTGCTGTCCGATTGTGGCCCTAGCCGCCTCCACCGCGTCCGGCGCGCGAACCACATCGACGTGGATCCGATCGCGCAGCGGCCGGGACGGGCTCCGGTGAAACGACAGTGCGGGATCGCGTCGCGACGGATCCACGAGACCGTCGGTGCCGACTGGCTCGTAGGCGAGCACGGTCTGCCAGAACGACACGAGCGACGGCCGGTCTGCGGTATCGATCACGAGCTGGACGGTTTGGAGCGCGGCCGGGTCTGCAGCCAGGCCCAGGTCCTGGGCTGCCGCCGAGATTGAGCGCGCAAGCTCCACGTCGGCCCGGGTGAGATCCCCTGCTGCGCCGATCCGCACGCGCACCCCGCCGGGTCGCAGGTCCACGTCCGGCAGCCCCGTGGCGGCCGTCAGTTCGCCGATGCGGCGTACGAGTGCGGCACCTGCGGTCATCGACGGCGCTTCGAACCAGGCGCTCGCGCCGGCGTCTAGGGCGCGCCAGTCCTGGACACCGTCCGCTTGCTGGAACTCGGTCACTGTGGCTCGATCCATCAGAGTCCCTCTCAGTGTCCCGTCGGGGCGAACGTGGCAGTCATAACACAGCGGTTCATGCTTCGGACGAGAATAGGAGAACCTGGCCTCCTCGAAGCGGCTGCAGGCGGCCTTAGTCAGGTGCCGGTGGCTCGACGGTAGTCGTCGCCACCTGCGGAGCCGACCCTCGTCCAGCCCCCGTGTTCTTGCTGCTGGGACCGAGGACTGCCCTCCACCGATACGTCGTCGGCCACCGCCGAAACACCGGGGCGACGGTGGTAACAACCCGCATGAGGAGCGGAAGACGCCGCGGCCGCCAGCGTTCGGTCACGTCGAGCCCGGCCTGCACCTGGTCGCCGTCGCGTTCGACGAACCACCGCCCGCCGGTCGTCCCGGTCGTCCACTCGCACCTCGATCCGGCGGCCGTCAACGTCAGTGAAGAGGGCGGCGGCATGGACGCCGTCGTCGGAGATCTCGAAGAGCGCGTCCGCGAAGTCCGTCTCGACCCACGTGCCGGTGCCCGCTCCGATCTGGTAGTCGGCGGGGTCGAGTCGCAGGCCTCGCTGGGCGTAGTAGTCGAACACGTGGCTGTGGCGATTGCCCAGGAACGCGAGCATGCCCGTCCCATGAGCGGCGTCGTCGAACCACTGCAGCTCAAACCCGTCGTAGACCGGGTGGTCAGCGATCTCGAAGTTCAGCATCGCGGCGCAGGTGTCGGCGCGGAGGAGCGGCGGCCAGGACGCCATGGGTCTCAGCGTAGGAATACGACTCCGAGCCGGACGCAGCCGAACGCTGTCCTTCGCTATCAGAGTGTCAACGAGTGCGGTACGTGTCAGATCTACGCTGTCGTGGTGGTGGTTGCGAGTATGCCCGTCAGGTCATGCGTGACCCTGCCTCAGGAACCTGCGCGGCCAAACTGCGCCAGTACGTTGAGGAAGAGCTGGATGGGGACTCAATCTGCTGTTGAAGACGAAGAACTGAATCCGTCGCAGTGCTGGTGCTGCGGTAGGGTCGACGATCCTGCGCGGATGGTCCATCTCGGCAATCACCCCGAGGTCGCGCTGTGCCTACGGTGCGCCCGTTGGGCGTCGAAGCAGGCGTGGGAGATCGAGGATCAGGGCAAGACCGGACCGTTGGCGCACGTTCGTGACCGACTACGTGCCGCTCGCCGCATGGTGGTCGAGCACGGATGGCACAACAATCGGTGGTTCGGCGGCCCTATCCGCTGGCTCGGCAAGCGACTGCCGTAGGCGCGGCGAGCCGTTCGGCTGCATGGTGCTCATGCTTCCTCCGTGTCGGTGCCGGTCGCCGGCTCGGTCGGATGAGTGCTGCTCTTGGCGCTCGGGTCGCGGCTGTCGTCGCCCTGCGTCCGCGCGGCGGTCACGGCCTGTCGACGGCCGGGTACGTTTCGCCGAGTTTCGAGGCGGATGCCGCGTCTGACGGGGATGACGACGGCGATGAAGCCCGGTTTGACCTGCGATTACGCGTGGTCGGGCTGACAGGATTTGAACCTGCGACCCCTTCGTCCCGAACGAAGTGCGCTACCAAGCTGCGCTACAGCCCGTGGGTGCTTTGCGAAAGCCTGGCGAGTGTATCGAAGCGGGGCGGTGCGGCCCAAGTCGGTTCAGGGAGTGGGCCGCTCGGGCGGCTCTGGCTCCGCTGCGGTCAGGGTGACGAGGGTCGCCTCGGGCCGACAGGCGAACCGGATCGGCGCGAACGGCGAGGTGCCGAGGCCGGCCGAGACGTGCAGCCTGGAGGGCGGATTGGACCCGACCTGGTGCTGCGACAGCCCGCGGGCGCGCTTGCGGTCGAGGTCGCAGTTGGTCACCAGGGCGCCGTAGCCGGGCACGCGGAGCTGTCCGCCATGCGTGTGCCCGGCGAAGATCACCTGGTAGCCGTCGCGGTTCCACTGGTCGAGGACGCGGAGGTACGGCGCGTGAGCGACTCCGATGGTGAGGTCGGCGGTACGGTCGGCCGGCCCCTCGACGGAGGCGAGATCGTCGAACTTCAGATGCGGGTCGTCGACGCCGACGAACGACAGGCGCTGGCCGCGTACGACCAGCTCTCCATGCCGGTTGGTCAGGTCGACCCAGCCACGGTCGATGAAAGCATCGCGTAGCTCGCCCCACGGCAGCTTGTCGCCGAAGCGCTTCTCGGTCCGCTTGGGCCGGAAGTAGCGAAACGGGTTCTTGACGAGCGGCGCGTAGTAGTCGTTGGAGCCGAAGACGAAAACGCCGGGCAGGTCGAGCAGCTCACCGTACGACCGCAGCACGACCGGCACTGAATCCTGGTGCGCCAGGTTGTCGCCGGTGTTGACGACGAAGTCGGGCTCGAGGTCGGCCAGCCGACGAAGCCAGCGTTGCTTGGCCTTCTGGCTCGGGGTCAAGTGGGCGTCGGAGATGTGCAGGACGCGAAGCGGACGGCTGCCGGGCCGCAGCACGGGGATCTCCACCCGGCGCAGCACGAAGGCTCGGCGCTCGATGCCCGCGGCATAGCCCAGCGCAAGAACGCCGGCCGCGGCGAGGCCGATTGTGGTCGTCGTCAGGGCGCGCACGGGTCCAGGCTGTCACACCAGACAATGCGAGACTGGAGGCATGGCCGAGCTGAAGGCGCGAGTACGCCGCGACCTGACCGACGCGATGAAGAGCCGAGACGAGCTACGAGCCTCGACCCTGCGGTTGGCGCTGACCGCGATCCGTAACGCCGAGGTGGCCGGCAAGGAGCAGCGTGAGCTGTCCGACGGCGAGGTGACCGACGTTCTCGGTTCGGAGGCGAAGAAGCGTCGCGAGGCCGCGCAGGCGTTCGCGGACGCGGGTCGGCCGGAGCTGGCCAGCAAGGAGACCGCGGAAGCCGCGATCCTGATGGACTATCTGCCCGAGCAGCTCGACGCGGACGCGATCCAGGCCCTGGTCACCGAGACCGTCGATGAGCTCGGCGTCGCCGGCGAGGGCATGCGAGCGATGGGCCGGGTCATGGGCGCCCTGCAACCGAAGGTGAAGGGTCGCGCCGAGGGCGGTGTCGTCGCCGCCGAGGTCAAGCGCCAGCTAGGCGCCTGACCGCCGACGAGGGCTGGTGCGGGTGGCTTAACGGCCGCCGCCACCCGGGCCGCCATCGCCACCGGGAGCGGGGGCGGGTGGCTGGGGTCCGCTAAGGCGGCCGCCGTCGTTGCCACCGCCGTTGTCGTGGCCCGGCGGACCGCCGCCGTGGCCGCCGCCGTGGTCCCCACCGTCGCCGTTGTTGTCCGGCGGGGGCGGCACGTAGCCGGTGGACGGGTAGATCGTGACGATCTGGCCTTCGTACGCCTCGCTGCCGGCACCTGGATCGGTGTAGGCCACGGTGCCCTCGGCGTACTCGGAGTTGACCGCCGAGCCGACCAGCGGGTTGAAGCCGACGTTGCGGAGCGTGGCCTTCGCCTGGTCGATCGACATGCCGCCGGTGTCGGGCACCAGCTTGACCTTGCCGCCGAGCTTGGCCTGGTTCGGCGCATGGAAGTCACGACCGGACAGCCACTGATCGATCTTGCTCATCGCGGCGTACCACATCGGGCCGGCAACGGTCGATCCGAACGCCTCAGTGATCGGGGTGCCGCCGACGGTCTGGCCGTTCAGGGTCACCCAGTGGCCTTCGTCGTTGGCGCCGGCGATCATCGCCGCAGTGGCCAGATCCTCGGTGTAGCCCATGTACCACACCGACATGTTGTCCTGGATGGTTCCGGTCTTGGCCGCCGACGGGACGGAGAGGGCCAGGTCAGCGCCGAATCCGCCAGGCTCTTGGACTCCACGCAGGATGTCGTTGACCGCGTCTCCGACTGCCCGGGGGAACACCCGCTCGCACTTGGGCTTGATGGCATCGACGGTGTGCCCGAACCGGTCGAGGATAGACTTCACCGGCTGCGGCTCGCAGTACTTACCCCGCGCCGCGAAGGTGGCGTATGCGGCGGCGAGGGAGAGCGGGTTCGTGCTGGAGACACCGAGCGTGAAGGGTCCGAGGTCGTCACGATGCGCGCCCTTGGTGTCGACGTGGATCCCCATCGACTTGGCCAGCTTGACCGCCGGGCAGACACCGACGAGCGCCTCGAGCTGCGCGTAGTAGGTGTTGATGGACTGCTGAGTCCCCGTGTACATGTTGAACGTTCCGGATCCGGTCGAGCTCGACACCGTCCAGGGGAGCGCCGGATGCAGGCCGTTGCACATGGTGTACGCCGTGTTCGGCATCGTGATCGTGTCAGGCGACTGGAACTCCGTGGTGGTCGGATAGCCCTTCTTGAGGGCCGCCGCCAAGACGAATGCCTTGAAGGTCGATCCGGCCTGGAAGCCGTTGGAGTCGCCGAACTCCGGCGGGACGAGGTAGTTCAGGTAGGTGTAGCCGTCCTTCTTGTCGTTTCCCATCGGGCGCGACTGCGCCAGGGCTCTGACCTCGCCGGTGCCTGGCTTGACCATCGCCAGTCCGCCGATCGCCTGGTCGGTCCGATAGACATGCGACCGGACGGCCTTGTCAGCGGCCTTCTGGTAGCGCAGATCGAGGGTCGTGTTGATCGTCAGTCCGGCCGTCTCCAGCCGGTACTCGCGCTCGTCTCGAGTGTCACCCAGGTAGGGCTCGGTGAGCAGCCACTCGCGGACGTAGTCGCAGAAGAACGGCGCGACTGTGCTCACGCAGCCGTTCGACCGATAGCTGACGTCCAGGCCGAGGGGGGAGTTGTAGAGCGACCGCGCCTGGTCGTCGGTGATGACGTCAAGCTGGGCCATCCGGGCCAGCACGGTGTTGCGCCGGTCCCGGGCCGCCTCGGGGAACTGGGTCGGGTTGTAGGCGCTGGGGTTCTTGACCATCCCGGCCAGCAGCGCGGACTGCCGGAGATTCAGGTCGGCCGGCTCGACCGAGAAGTAGTGGTTGGCGGCCTCGTCGATGCCGTAGGCGCCGTCACCGAAGTAGGCGAAGTTGAGGTAGTTCTGGAAGATCTCGTCCTTGGTGTGCGACTCCTCGTAGGCCATCGCGTACTTCAGCTCGCGGATCTTGCGGGCGTAGCCGTCCATGCCGTCGCTCGCGGTGACCTCCATCCGCTCCTTCTTGGTGGTCGCCTGCGACAGCAGGATCATCTTGACCAGCTGCTGGGTGATCGACGAGCCACCCTGGACGTTCTCCTCGGCGGCGTTGTTGATGAAGGCGCGGATCGTGCCCTTGATGTCCAGCGCGCCGTGCTGGTAGAAGCGGTAGTCCTCGATCGAGAGGATCGCGTGCTGCATGATCGGCGCGACCTTGTTGAGCGAGATGTCCTGGCGGTTCTCGTCGTAGAAGTACGCGATCGGCTTGCCGTGGTCGTCGAGCACGGTGCTGCGCTGCGGCGTCGGCGTCTCCTGCAGCTGCAGCGGCAGATCGTGGAAGCCCTCGGCCACGTTCTGGGTCGTGATGCCGACCAGGCTCGCGAACGGCAGCATCAGGCCGGCAACGAGCACACCGCAGATCGCGCTGACGACCCCCATCGTGAGGAGACTCTTGCCGATCTTGCGATTGCCAGACGAAGGGCTAGGCAAGGACATGGGCTACAGCCTACGGGTGCCGGGCAGATCTTACGAAAATGATCGCAAGTGAGTGCAACCAAACTAGCCGCTGGCACGTCTATAGAGGTGTAAGGGTCGCAGGAGGGGGAGGGATCCTTGCGGGGGAACCACGGGGAACCGGGGGGACGCAACACCTGGGGTAGTGGCAAGGGGCGGTTCGCCGAACCGCCCCTTATCCATGTCTGACGTGGGTGTTTCACCCAGTGTGAGCGAGCAGGTCACCCAATCCGCGCAGCCCGTCGATGTCGTAGACGTCGGTGGGGAGCGCGGGCACCGCGACGGTCGGCACATCCGGGTGGGCGCCGGAGAAGCGGCGGCGTAGGCGGCGCTCACGCTCGGTCATCCGCAGCAGCTCGGCGTGGATCCGCAGCAGCCCGGCTAGCGGACCGGCCGCCGCCTCGTCGAGATGCGCGGCCGCCGCCTCCGCTTCGGCCGCGGTCAGCTCGGTCGCGGCCGGCACGGTCACCCGGTTGAGTACGAGCCCGGCCAGCGGCATCTCCTCCTGGGTCAGCCGCTCCACGAAGTAGATCGCCTCGCGCAGTGCGTCTGGCTCCGGAGTCGCCACGACAACGAACGCGGTGCCGTCGGCCTGGAGCAGCGCGTACGTCTTCTCGGCCCGCTGCCGGAAGCCGCCGAACAGGGTGTCGAACGCGGCGACGAAGGTCTGCACGTCCCTCAGCACCTGGGCGCCGAGGATCTTGGTCAAGGCGTTGGTCATCATGCCGAAGCCGGCGGTGAACATCCGAGCCGGACCCTTCGCCGGCGCCAGCAGCAGCCGGACGAACCGGCCGTCGAGCAGCGAGGCCAGCCGAGCCGGTGCGTCGAGGAAGTCCAGCGCCGACCTTGACGGTGGAGTGTCCACGATGATCAGGTCCCAGCTGCCGTCCCGATCGGCGTCGGCGGCGAGCTGGCAGAGCTTCTCCATCGCCATGTACTCCTGCGTGCCGGCGAAGCTGCTGGACAGGGCCTGGTAGAACGGGTTGGCCAGGATCTGCTCGGCTTTCTCCGGACTGGCATGCGCCGCCACGACCTCGTCGAAGGTGCGCTTCATGTCGAGCATCATCGCGTCGAGGCTGCCGCGGTCGCTGACTCCGATGCCCTTGACCGGTCGAGGCGTGTTGTCGAGCTCGGTCAGCCCCATCGACTGGGCCAGCCGGCGGGCCGGGTCGATGGTGAGGACCACGGTCTTGCGGCCGCGCTCGGCGGCGCGTACTCCCAGGGCGGCCGCGGTCGTCGTCTTGCCGACACCGCCGGCGCCGCAGCACACGATGATGCGCTGCTCCGGGTCGTCGAGCAGGCGATCCACATCGAGTGGCAGGTCCGCCGCGTCCGGCCGGCCATCGGGGACGACCCGGGACGGCTGCCGTCGGCGTCGGTCGGCCTGCGTGCGCGCTCGCCCGGTCATGGCAGCCCCTGCGCTTGCAGCTCATGGGCCAGGTCGTACAACGCGCCGAGGTCGATGCCGTCCGGCATCCGGGGCAGCTCGATGACGGGCTGGCCGAGACCGTCCACGACCTTTCGCTGGCGCTCTTGCAGCTCGAGCCGGGCCAGGTGGTCCTTCGCCTCGTGAAGCAGTCCGGTTGCGGTGGCTGTCGTGGTCTCAACGCCCACCTTGGCCAGGCCCTTGACGACGGCGCTGGGGCCGAGCTTGCCGTCGGCGATCTTGGTCTGCGCGGCCCGATCGAGTGGCGAGCGGTGCTGCAGGTTGACGATCACCGACCCGACCGGCAGATCGGCCGCCGTCAACTCCTCGATCGCGTCCTGAGTCTCCTGGACCGGCATCTCCTCGAGCAGGGTCACCAGATGCACGGCGGTTCGCTGCGATCGCATCAGGGTCATGATCGCGTCCGCCTGGCGGCGGATCCGGCCGACCTTGGCGAGTCCGGCCACCTCGCTGTTGACGTTGAGGAACCGGGCGATCCGGCCGGTGGGCGGCGCATCGAGCACGATCGCGTCGTAGACCGGGTCACCCGCCTTCGTACGCCGGCGGGCCGCCTCGTAGACCTTGCCGGTGAGGAGAACGTCGCGTACGCCTGGGGCGATCGTCGTCGCGAAGTCGATGACGCCGAAGCGGTCCAGTGCCTTGCCGGCCCGGCCCAGCCGGTAGTACATCGCGAGGTACTCCAGCAGCGCCGACTCCGGGTCGATCGCCAGCGCGTACACCTCGCCGCCCTGCGACGCGACCGCGATCGAGCGCTCCTCGTAGGGCAGCGGCGGTACGTCGAACAGCTGCGCGATGCCCTGGCGCCCCTCGACCTCGCACAGCAGCACCCGCTGTCCGGCCGACGCCAGCGCCAGCGCCAAGGCACCCGCGACGGTCGTCTTGCCGGTGCCCCCCTTGCCGGTCACGACGTGTAACCGCAGGCCAGGACGCCTCTCATCCTGTGGCTCGCTGCTGGGCATGAAACGAACTTACCCACCATGCTGTACGCAACGTCCCGCTAGGTGTGAGCTCGGGGCCACACCTCGCGGGACGCAGCTATGCCTCGGCCCGGATGGCGTCGACCACGCGTGGCCACCCGGCGGACAGTGGATCGATCAGCTCGAAGTGCCCGGTGGCGGGAAGCTCGGTGTACGCGATGCCCGGCAGATCGCGATTGTGCGCGGCCGGCACCCGGTCGTCGTCGGCCCCGTGCAGCACGACGATCGGTGGATGCTCGGCACGGGCGAGGAGGCGAGCCGGGTCGGTCTCCGCATAGCGGTCGGGCACCTCGTCGGGGCCGCCGCCAAGCAGGACTTCGACCGCATCGCCGTCGAGCCGCTCGGCATGGGCGCGGGCGAGATCGGCGACCGGGGCGAGGCCGACGGCTCGACGAACCGTGGTGGGGTCCGGGACGGTCAGCGCCCACCACATCGCGAGCTGGCCGCCGGCGGAGTGGCCGAGCAGGGTCAGCGGCTCGATGTCGCGGCGGCCGATCGCGACGTGGACCAGGTCGGGCAGCCGCTCGCGGACCGTGGCGATGTCGTCGAAGGTGGCCGGCCAGCCGCCGTCCCCGCCCGTACGCCGAAACTCCGGCGTCACGACGATCCAGCCGTCGCCGCGAAGCGCCTCCGCCATCGGACGCATGTGCCGCCGGTCCCACTCGTGTCGCCAGAAGCCGCCGTGGAGCAGGACGAGCACCGGTGCCGTCGCGGTCTCGGTCGGCGGCAGATGGAGGTCGACGAGCTGATCGGGATGGTCGCCGTAGCGCACCACCGCATCGGGGCCGTCGGCCGGGCGGTTCAGCACGCCTCGCGAGTCAGCCGACATGCGCCGGAGCCTAGGGCACTGCGGAAGTTGGCGTGAGATGCAGGTTGCGTGCCGCGAAACCCTGTATGTCACGCCAACACTCGCGCGCTGACCGGCGTCTCGTCCCCACTAGGGTGTGGCCATGACCCAGTGGGAGTACGCGACGGTGCCGCTGTTGGTGCACGCGACCAAGCAGATCCTGGACCAATGGGGCGAGGACGGGTGGGAGCTCGTCACAGTCCTGCCGGGACCCAATCCGGAGAACCTGGTCGCCTATCTCAAACGGCCGAAGGGAGCCTGAGCGATGTCTGACGCGACGACGCCGGAGCAGCGGCTGGCCGACATGGGCATGCCGGTGCCCGAAGTGGTTCCGCCGGTCGCGGCGTACGTTCCTGCCGCCCGTACCGGCTCGCTGGTCTACACCGCTGGCCAGGTCCCCAAGGTCGGCGACGGTTATCTCTACACCGGCAAGGTCGGCGCCGAAGTCACTCCGGAGCAGGGCGTCGAATGCGCTCGGCAGTGCGCGCTGAACGCGATCGCCGCCCTCAAGAGCGAGGTCGGCGAGCTGTCGCAGGTCCGGCGGATCGTCAAGGTCGTGGTGTTCGTCGCCAGCGACCCGGCCTTCACCGGCCAGCCAGCCGTCGCGAACGGCGCGAGTGAGCTGCTCGGCGACGCGTTCGGAGACGCCGGTCGTCATGCGCGCAGTGCGGTCGGCGTCGCCGTACTCCCGCTCGACGTGCCCGTCGAGGTCGAACTCATCGCCGAGGTGGCCTGACCGCCCCGCTCGCCCACTTGCCAGGCGCTGCTCGGCCTGTCACCCGACTGGCGCCTGACATCGCGTTTCGCTGCCCGGATTCGCCCGGGATCACGCCGACACGTCTGTTGTTGAAGTTTTGATGAAAGAAGGGTTCAGATGGTGCGCCCTGCGGCGTAGCGTCGGCCGGGTGTGCCCGGGCAGGCGCCTCGCCTGCGGCTCGGGGGCGAGCTTGAAACTCGGGAGTTGACGATGTCTTTATGCCTGCACAGACGTCGGGCCTCAATCGGCCGAGTCTTTGTAGTGTCTTCTGCGGCGGCGGTGGCCGCCTTCACGGTGGCCGGTGGTGCTGCCGTCGGCGCGGCTCCATCGGCGCCCACGGCGAGTGTTGGCCCGGACCATCCGGTCTCGCAGGACAGTCCATACGTCAAGGCGAACGGCGCACCGATCACGCCAGGCGATGCCATCTCGGCCTGCGGCACCAACCGTCGCCAGCAGAACGAGCCCTCGGCGGCGATCGACCCGACGAATCCCAACATCGTCGTGGCGGGTGCCAACGACTACTGCACCGTCCAGATCGGCGGTGACGCATGGGCCGGCTTCTATCGCTCGACCGACGGCGGCGCGACCTTTACGGACTCGCTGCTGCCGGGCTACCCGACCGACAACTCGCCTGAGGGCCAGGCCAGCCCGCTGAGCGGCCTCGGCAACCTCGCGGCCGGTGACCCGGTGCAGGCCTGGGACAACCACGGACGGTTGTTCTACATGGGCAACACGTTCAATCGCGCACATCCGCAGAACGGCTCGGTCTGGGTCGCGACCTACGACCAGCACGCCGCTCACTACGTGCGTACGGTGCTCATCGCGCGCGGCTCGCCAGCACTGGCCGGCCGGCTCAACGACAAGACCTCGATCGAGGTCGACCGCGGCTCGAACAGCCCGTACGACGGCAACGTCTACGTCGCATGGAGCGTGTTCCAGGGCAACGGCAACAACGGGATCATGCTGTCCCGGTCCACCGACCACGGCGCGACGTTCAGCTCGCCGATGAAGATCTCCGAGATGTCGAAGGGCAACCAGTTCGCCGACATCGCGGTGACGAGCGACGGCACCGTGTACGTCGCGTGGAACGGCACCGAGGGCTCTCGAAGCGGTGGCCATGACGTCATGCGCTGGGTCAAGTCCACCGACGGCGGTCGCAGCTTCAGCAAGTCGCAGGTCGCCGCGAACTTCGACGGCTACGACGCCGCCGACACGGTGGGCAACCCGGAGGCCGCTGAGAAGGCCCGCGAGGACGCCGTGAAGAGTGGCGACGCGTACGAGAGTGAGGCCGAGACGACGTCGGCCGGCAACGCCCGCGACTGCGGTTCAGGACCGTTCGCCTGCGAGTCCGGCTTCACGTTCTTCCGCCACGACAGCCAGCCACGCATCACCGCCGACCCGTCGGGCGACTCGAACACGGTGTACATGGTGTTCGACGCCACGGTGCCCGAGACCGAGGTGCCGTCGGATTCGACGTACAACACTGCTCCGGTCGCCGCTGACGGCACGCTGATGGTCGGCCAGGGCGCGGTCTACTTCACCAAGACGACCAACGGCGGGGCGAGGTGGTCGACGCCGACGCGGCTTGCACCGTCACCGGTCGGGCACCAGTTCTTCCCCGACGTGAACGCCGATGCCGGACATCTCTTCGCGGTCTGGCACGACAGCCGCAACGACCCCGGGTACAGCGTGCAGAACCCGCCTGGGAACGCTTCGGCGACCGACGCGAACGGCTTCCACCTGGCGACGGCCGGACTCGACACCTACGGCGCGACGTCGAACGATGGCGGCGCGACCTGGACTGTGTACCGCCTGTCGAGCCAGAGCCAGATGCCGAACTACGAGATGTTCGGTGACCGACGGGTGCCGTTCCACGGCGACTACAACTACGTGTCGAGCGACGGGAACACCGCGTTCAACACCTGGACCGACACCCGTCAGGTCGTCCCGGGCGTCGACCCGCGTGACCAGGGTGGCGCGGGCTTCGACGTCATGCAGTGCCGGGCACCCAACCCGGATGGCACGTTCGGACCCGACACCTGCCCGAACGCAGGTGGCCTCGACCAAGACATCTTCGGGGCCTCCTCGACCGGCTGACACCAACCACGCAAGATGAGGGATTGGGGTAGCCCGGCTACCCCAATCCCTCAACATTTGTAAGCCCGATGCGCGTCAGTGGCCCCGGAACGCCTCCTCGAGCCACCAAGATCCGGCGTCTCCCGTGACCTTGGCATCGACGAGCAACGGCGCCTGTCGATCGCCGTCCAGCCAGCTGCGTACGCCGTCGAGATCGTCGCGGCGGCGTACCGTCACGGCGTCGAAGCCGTACCCGCGCCCGATCGCCGCGATGTCGGTGTCGGGGAACCGGACGGTTTCCAGTGGATAGCCGTCGGGACCGAAATGGTGCACCTCGGCGCCGTACGCCGCGTCGTTGTAGACGACGACCACCATCGGCAGCCCGAGCCGAGCGACTGTCTCGAGTTCGGCTGCCGCCATCAGGGCGCCGCCGTCGCCGAGGGCCGCCACGGGCAGCCGCTCGGGTTGGGCCAGGGCGGCGCCGATCGCGGTGGCGAGGCCGAGCCCGATCGACTGGAACGCCTGGGTGAAGCAGAAGCCGTGCTCGTCAGGGACCGAGAGGAACATGCTCGGGTAGCCCATGAAGTTGCCGGAGTCGATCGACACGATGCGCTCGGCCGGCAAGAGATCGTCGAGACCGATGGTCAGGGTGCGTGGGTCGATGTGATCGGCCGTGCTGGTGTCGTCATACGGGACGTCCCGCCACCGAAGGTCTCGCGCGAGCCGGGACCGAATCTCCTCGGTCCGATAGCCGGTGGCCGCCGGGCGGTCGGCGGCCAGCATCTCCGTCGCGGCCCGTGCCGTCTCGGTCACGCCGCCGACCACACCGACGGCAATGTCGCGATGAGCGCCGAGTGCGTCGGCGTCGAGGTCGACCTGGGCCACGACCGCGTCGGGTCCGATCAGCCGGCCGTGTCGCATCGTCCACATGTTGAGGGCGCAGCCCCATCCGACGATCAGGTCGGCGTCCTGGATGAGTTCGGCGGCGAGGGGCGATGCGAAGCCACCAGACACGTCGAGCGACCACGGGTCGTCGTGGAAGAGTCCCTTGGCGACCGCGCTGGTCGCGAGCAGGGCGCCGCAAGCGTCGCCGAGCCGTCGCAGCTCGGCTCGGCTGCCTCGGGCGCCGCGTCCGGCGACGAACACCGGCCGACGCGCGGCGCGCAGTGCCTCGACCAGGGCCGCCACGCCGTCTGGATCCGGCTCCCGAGCCGCCGACATCGGGCCGACCGACTGAGCAGCAGCCGCCGCACCTGGCGCGGTCGACTCCACCTCATCCCCCTGCACCCGAAGCGGCAGGTTCAGCAACACCGTCCGGCGATCGTCTTGCGCCGTGACGTACGCCTGGGTCGCGGTCGCCACCGCATCGGCCGCGTCGCGTACCCGCATCGGAACCGCGCCGACCGCTGCCGCGAGCGCGTCCTGGTCGACGTAGAAGTTCGACCGTGGCTCGGTCACGTCGGCGGCCACGACGACGAGCGGAGTCCGGCTCTTCGCCGCCTCGGTCAGTCCAGTCATCGCATTGGTCAGGCCGCAACCCTGATGAACCGTGACGGCGGCAACCCGATCGCTCATGCGGGCATAGCCGTCGGCCATCGTGGCGGCGCCGTTCTCGTGCCGGGCCGCAACGAAGCGAGCTCCGGCGTCGACCATCGCATTGGTCACGTGGAAGTTGCCGGACCCGACGACGCCGAAGGCGCGATCGATCCCGAGCTCGACGAGGGTCCGTCCGACGGCGGTGGCGACGTCCAAGGGCCGGTCTCCGCGGGTCAGCGTTCGACCAGGGCGAGGACTCGCGCCGGACTGCCGGAGCCGCTGACGATCCGGAGCGGGCTCGCGATGATGACCGCGCCGGTCGGTGGCAGTTGGGCGAGGTTCTGCAACTGCGTCAGGCCGTACTTGCCGGCGCCGTGCATCATCGAGTGGCACGGGAACATCGGCTCGAAGCTGTGGGCGGCGCCGGCGTCGGTTCCGACGGTCTCGACGCCGAGCCCGATCACCGGCGCCTCCTCGGCGAGCCACTCGGCGCAGCTTGGTGACAGGCCGGGCGTGTGCGGCCCCGAGTCGTCGGCATTGAGGAACTCCTGCTGCGAGTGTGACCGGGCGTCCCAGCCGGTCCGATAGAACAGCCAGCCGCCCTCGGGCAGCGGCTCGTGCTCGCGCTCCCAGGCGGTGATGTGGTCGACCTCCAGCAGGAAGTCCGGGTCGTCGGCGACCACGTGCGAGAAGTCGATCACGGCGGCCGGCGCGATCAGGTTGGCCGCCGGCACCGAGGCGACGTCGTCACCGTCCTTGCCGGTGACCCAGTGGTTCGGCGCGTCGAAGTGGGTGCCGGTGTGCTCGCCGCTGCGGAAGTTGTTCCAGTACCAGGCGGGGCCGCGGTCGTCGTACCGGCTGATCTCCTCGAGTTCGAACCCGGCGGTCTGGCCGAACTCCGGTGGCAGCTGGATCTTCGGCGTATCGGCGGCCAGCGGCGCGGTCAGGTCGATGACCTCGACCGACCCGGAGGACAGGGCGGACGTGAGTGCGGACAGGGTCGACGGCATCGCGGCTCCCAACGCTCGATGTACGGATCGTACGGCGTCACCCACCACATTTGTCAGCCCTACGTTGCCTCCAGCGCCGGCGGCCCGGCCTCGATGCGCCGCAGGACCGGGTCGAGTCGATAGAGGTCGTCGCTGCCCTGGAGCTGCCGCTCGTCCCACCAGGTCGCCCCGGCGTCGGCGAGCGGTGCGATCAGGTTGCGCGCTTTGGCGGGATCGCCGGGGGTCGCGCCGCCGAGCACGATGTCGTACGGGCGATCTGGCCGGTCTGGCTCGATTGCTCCGTCGGCCCGAAGCCGGCCGATGTAGTCGACCAGGTCGCGGACCTGGTCGAGCGGCGGGATCCGCCCGTGCCGGGCGTCGACGAATAACGGCACGGCACCGTCCCAGCGTGCCGCCCGTCGCATGGGGCGCCGACGCGGCCAGAAGCCGCCGATTCAGACCGGAGGCCGAGGGCGCTGCACCGTGGCCGGCAGCAGGGTGACGTCGTGGACTTCGTAGTGCCGCCCGTCGTGATCGACCGGCTCGCTGGACCAGTAGCGCCGCAGCAGTTCGAGGCCCTCGTCGAGCCGCTCCGCGAGTACGCCTGGATCGGTCGTCTCGCCGAAGCTCCCGTACTCGTCCTCGATCGGTCCGCCAAGACCGGCCGCGAAAATCACTCGCCCACCGCTGATCGCGTCCAGGGTGCTCACCTGGCGGGCGAGCTGCTCCGGCCGGCGGCGGGCGACCGGCGTGAGCAGCGTGCCGAGCCGGAGTCGCGTCGTCGCGAGTGCGGCTGCGGTCAGCAGCATCCACGGATCGCCGAACGGTTGGCCGCGCCGCAGCACCTTGTCGTGCACGACGTGGTCCCAGACGAACAGCCCGTCCCAGCCGGCGTGTTCGGCAGCGGTCGCGACGGTCGCCACGGCCCGGGCGTCGGCGAAGTCACCGAAGTTCGGGATGTTGATCGAGAACCGCATCACCCGCATCCTCGTCGGTCCCACCGAAGTTGTCAGCCCCGGGTTGCCCTAGGTCCGGCGTCGGCTCGGTTTCCCATGAGCTCATGGGAAACCTCACGCCCCATGGGTTACAACCCGTGATGAGTGCGGTTTCCCATGAGCTCATGGGAAACCGATGCGCACCAACTCAACCGCGTGGGCGCCAG
>Ga0081455_10000612_pt1 | contig 46251 bp, 42 predicted proteins | sample TabmetS3T2R1_FD_70207 | JGI IMG/M metagenome (GOLD analysis project Ga0081455, IMG submission 70207) | Tabebuia heterophylla rhizosphere microbial communities from the University of Puerto Rico - S3T2R1 | ecosystem: Host-associated > Plants > Roots > Rhizosphere ...
TGCCGCTGATGTCGCGCCGGCCTCCCGGCGAGAGCGCCACCCAAGGGCCGTGGTTGCCGAGTACCTTATAGTTCATGTTAACACCGCGCACTTTTGCTAAAGGCATGGCTTCTCCTCCAATCTCTTTTGGCCGGTAACAAGTTTCTATGTGTGAGGTTTCACTACCACAATCGAGACGCCAAGCACAATCTAGTTTGTCGTGGTCCAGCAAGGATTGTATCGTGAATCATTCACAACCGAGTGACCGAGAAGCGAGCCTCTCCGATCGCAGGCAATGAGTCTGCGCCTTGGAAGAGTTCAATTCGTTCAAGTGGTTCAAATCGTTCAAGACGTTTTAAACGGCCTGAGCGTTTTGAACCCGGTTTCGCCATCCAACTCACCCCGACTCAAGACGAAAGGCGTTTGAGGGATTGTCGCACAGTAGGGCGCTGGCCGGACTCGATGTCCTTGCGCCGGCGCGTGTGAAACTCCGTGAGGGTTTGGTTGGCGCGCGCGAGCACCGCGATTTGCTCGCAATATTGTTCAAGCTTGCCGCCGGGAAACGCCCACATCGACACGCTGTCCGACAACGCATCGAGATAGGCGCGGGCGCCGCAACAACCTAAGCTCATCGCCGCCTGTCCGTGATTGAGCACCTGAGGGACCACGGCGCACGCCGGGCGTCCCATGGCTGGCGGCATTCCCTTATCGACTCGAGCCGCCGCCTCGCTAAGAATGAGCCCTTGCCGGGCATCGGCGAACAGGAGAACCACTTCAGGATCGACCGGGAAATCGGCAAGCGGACCGTAAACAACGTGTTTCGCTTCACGCTGGACTACCGGGATCGCCGCGACTTCCTCTGCGCGCACATAATCCAGTCCGCCCATCGCCTTGAGGGCTTCTTGAAGCTCTGTTTGCTGCGTAGCCGAAGCCCCAAATAAATGGTGCGTGTGCACGCCGATCGCGCAGAGCTCGTGATCCTTCGCCGAAGTGACAAAGGTCCGTGTCGCCGCCTCCTGCCAAAAGACGCATCCCGCAGGCACCACGCCGTCATACGAGGGAACCTTAGCCGGCGCGACATCACAGAACGAAACCGCAATCGGCGGCAGAGACAGCTCTAACGAAGTCATCAGATTTTTCGCCAGCTTTTGATGATCGTTCATTCATCCTCCCCGAATAATCGAGACCGGCACGCCACAAGCTGCTGCCACCGGTCAAACAAACATACCTGCCCAGCAGCTTGCAACCCATCTGGCGCGATGATTCTTGCTTCAGCGGAATCCTATAGTCGCTTCCAGCATTAAGCAAGTTTTCTATCGACCGGACGATGGGCAAACACCGTGAGATCGGGAGAGACTATCGGGAGAGACTATGAGGTTGACTTTTTGAGTCCATTTGTATTGACTAACCCTCAGCTAAGCCATCAATGTGACAAATCAAACTCATCCTTTGCACTACCTTCCTGCGTAGGAAGGGAGGTTCTATGGATTGCTGCAATAATTTGACGCCAAATCTTGGTGATGAAGTGCCGCTAATCGACCTCAGCAAGGTCATTGGCCGGCGATCGGCACTAAAAAGGCTGGCGGGCTTGGCGAGCGGGATTATCTTCGTCTCCGAGCGGCAGGCTTATGGCCAAGGCCGCCAGGTGCTACTCGCCTTTTGCGGCCAACTGCTCTGAGTCGTGCCCTATGAGGTCGCCCGTGCGCGCGGCCATTTTGCCGAGGAAGGGCTTGACGTCCGGCTGGTCTACACTCGCGGCGGCGTCGTCGCTATGCAGGCGCTGGTAGGGAACGCGGTGGATTACGCCGGCACCGCTTTCGACGTGGCGCTTCAGGCCTATGCCCGCGGCGCCAAGATAGCTCGCTTCGCCTCCACCGGGCGATTGCCGCTCTTTGCTCTCGCATCCGCGCCAAAAGCGGCGAAAGAGATTCGTAGCCTGAAGGATCTCGAAAACCGTACGGTCGGAATCACCGCTCTCGGCACCGCCGACCATACTTTGGTCATCTACCTGATGAAAAAGGCTGGCGCAGATCCCGACCGGGTGCGCTTTGCGACGCTCGGCACCAACATTTACGAGCCGCTCAGGCTTGGACAAGTTGATGCGGCAATGGTGCAAGAGCCGGCCTTGACGCTAATTACCGGCGGCGGCGGCGGCGTGATCGCCAATATGATGGATAGCGAGCAGGCGAACCGATATCTCGGCGGGGCATACGAATTTATGGGTGTCGCCGTGCGCGCCGAGGAACGTGAAAAACGACGCGACGAGATGGGACGGCTCGCCCGCGCCCTTGCAAAGGGGTTGCGTGATACTCGCACGATTCCAGCGAAGGACGCCGTGGCGGCGCTACCTAAAGAGCTGATTACGGGTGCTAACCGGGATCGGTTCGTCGGGATTCTGGAACGGTACCGGCAATCCCTTTATCCCGACAACGTCAAGATCGACCCCGCCAACGTGAACCGTGTCGTTGATGCGCAGAGGGCTGCAGGTTTACTGGCTTCGTCGGTTGATTACAAATCCTTGCTCGATCTGTCTGTCGTCGAGAAGTAAGTGCTCCACGTCTCAGATCTCGCCCTAGGGTACTCCGAGGAACCCGTCGTCGATGGAGTCAGCCTTGAAGTTTCCGGAGGCAAATTTGTAAGTCTCGTGGGACCGTCGGGGTCCGGCAAAACCAGTATTCTCCGGGCCGTCACGGGTTTACTCACTCCACGCGGTGGGCGTGTGGAGCTAAACGGAAGCCAAGATTCCCTCGGGTTTCTATTTCAAGATGACGCTCTCTTGCCCTGGCGAAGCGCACGAGAAAACGTCGCTTTGGGCCTTCGAATTCGCAGGGCTTCGAAAGCTGCGGCACTTGCTCAAGCCGACAGTTGGCTAAAGCGACTTGGGCTTGAAGGTTTCGGTGATCGTTTTCCCCACGAACTGTCAGGGGGCCAAAGAAAGCGCGTCGCGATTGCTCAGGTTCTTGTCTTGAGGCCAAAATTGTTGCTCATGGACGAGCCCTTCGCCTCACTCGACGCGATCGTGCGGACGCGGCTTACGCAGGAACTTTTGACTTGGGTTGAGCAGGAGCATATGAGCGTGCTCCTGGTGACCCATGATCTCGAAGAAGCATTGACTGTCTCTGATACTGTTTATCTGCTTTCACAGGGGCCGCGGGCGCGGATCCGAAAGTCTTATGGGATATCGATTCCCCGCCCGCGTGATGTTTTTGCCACTCGTCGCCATCCTAGTTTTGCTCCCCTCCTGGAGCAGCTTTGGAAGGACATGTTCGACGAGGCGAGTCCGGCTCGAGTCGAGGCTATGAAATGATGCTTCTTCTCGAAAAGTTGTGGGTAAGAAGATTCTTGTCGCTTCTTGTACTGGCGTTTGTCTGGGAGCTATTGTCGCGCTTCGGCATCTTGAACCCATTTTACGCTCCACCCCCTAGCGAGGTCCTGCGGGTTGTCTACTCATTGTTCGCCGAAGGACGCATCCTCAGTCATTTGGAAGCTACCTTCACTGCCGCCCTCGGAGGCCTCGTGATCGGCCTAGCGCTTGGGATCTTTTTTGGCTTTGCTGCCGCGTTAATTCCTCTGGTTGCCGAGCTGCTTGAGCCTGTCATGATGCTTTTGAACGCCATTCCTCGAGTCATCCTCGCGCCGCTGTTTGTGATTTGGCTCGGCATCGAACTCCCTTCGAAGGTTGCTCTCTCGGTAATCCTGGTTGCTGTCCTTATATTCTTCGCCGTCTACAGCGGCATCAAGGATGTCAATCAGCTTCTGGTCGATCGCGTGCGGACCCTGGGCGGTGGGCGACTGTTCTTGTTGCGCGAGGTCTATATTCCCTCGGTCACGGCCTGGGTGCTCGGCAGCCTCAAGGTGGCGGTCGGTTTCGCTTTTACAGGTGCGGTCGTTGGGGAGTTTGTCGCAGCTACTCGAGGGCTCGGCTACCTGCTCCAATTTGCCCAGAGCACTTATAACGCGTCGCTGACACTCGGCCTCATATTTCTCATCATGGCATTTGTCCTGCTTCTCTTCGTCTGCGCCGAAGCCATCGAGCATCGGCTTCTGCGCTGGCGTTACCAAGGCTACAATCAGAAGGCTTCCTAACATGGATCATTCACCCGTGACGACATTCAAGGGCCGCCACGACTTGCCTTTCAATTCGGTTATCGGCACAGGGACGGAGTCCAACCACCGACACAGGAATTTTCAATCCTCTTGCCGTAGCGAGACTATGTGTCACCATCGGTCGCTATTGGTATCTATTCAAGCGTTTAACGGCGGTATCAGCCGGTAGATTTTACCGATTCGAACACATAGTGTCATATAGTTCTTTCAAAGCACATTCAAAGCAACGAGCTATTTCGAAGCGCTTGCTTTTTCTTCGACAATAGGAGGCACCTGCGCAGGTTCAGGCACAAAACAAGCATAGCCGAGCACGCAAGGCTTAAATATCAATGTAGCGAAAGACAGACCCGTGAAAGAGGTAGATGTTCCTGATTCTTATGTCGCGACTGTTGCGGTTAAAGGACACGATGCGCGAACTAGGTACTGTGATTGGCCAGAGTAGAAAGCTACCCAAATCAGCCTAAAAGAAAACCAGTATTTCAAGCTACCATGACTCGATCGTCTGGCCAGCTTATGCTCCATACGAGACAGCAAAAACGACCGCGAGGCCTTGTTAGCGATTTCTCCATGTTTGAGTCCAAGTAAAAGCAGGAGGCAGATTTTTAGAAAGTGTCTATACAAAGTCGACTTACAGGAAGCTACCAAAAACAGAGTCATATCTGTCACATGTGACCTGGGCTAAATCGCCCGTTACTATATCTCGCCTATAAAACTGAGGCATCTCCACACCTATCATACTGAGACTTTTCAGGAACCCCTCGTCAATCCGCGCAGTTCTTTACTCGTTTCGGAGCGGTACCGGCATTGCTCTATCCCCTTGCCGTGACGTGGGACAATGCCTGCAAAAGATTTCTATTTCATCATTGTTCTCTGTCGTCATCGGTCTTTTAGTCATCAAGATCGTTGTTGCCAAGATTGGCCAGCGTCGATGGACCCGCCGTCTAGAACGAGAGCTCGCAGAGTACTTGCGCAAAAGGGCGGCGGTACAAAATAACTGAAAACGGGTTGAGTGAATTGAAGAAAAAAATTCTTATCGTTGAAGATAATAAGGACTCTCTTGAGACTCTGGGCGTGCGCTAAGAAAGTTTGGATATGATGCTATAAACGCTCAGCAAAGAAGCAATCGCATTTGCTGAGGCGAGGTGCCCGACCTAATTTTCATCGACCGGAGAGCAATTACTTGACTGAAGGAAACTATTATCTACTCATTGGGTCGTCCCTCATCGTCGCATCATTGCTTGTACGTTGTGTTACAGCCAGCGTTCGGCAGCCCCAGTATATGAAGCGCAACGGGATTCTTGCTTCCAACATTCTTCGTTATCTCGGTTTCGTCTGGCACAGCAGTCCGAAATGGAGCATTCTCAGCATCCTGCTCGTGGTGCTTCAAGGGGTTCTGCCACTCATCACCCTATACCTAGTCAAATTGGCGGTGGATTCGGTAGCACTTCATGGCTACGACACGATCCTTGGCTTTAGCTCCGTGACGTTTTTTATCGTCCTTTTGGGGATGGCCACTCTATTCGAAGCGGTATCCAGCTTGACGGATAGGCTCGTCAGTTTGATTCAAGGGAACTTATTGATGGAACGCATGTATGACATGCTGCACACCAAATCCGCTGAAGTGGACCTTGAATATTATGAAAGCTCGAACTATTACGATGCGCTCCACCGCGCGCAACAAGAGGTCCCCCTCAGGCCTACCAGGGTCCTCGCCAATCTGAGGCAGCTTGTTCAAAGTGGCATCTCGATCGTTGCCGTAGGTGGACTACTCCTATGGCTTCACTGGAGTGTCGTTTTTGTGCTGCTCGCCGCAGCCTTGCCGGGAGCGCTTGTGCGGATAATCTACGCGAAGAAACTGCATTACTGGGAGCGCCAAAGAACGCCCAAGGAACGAGAAGCTTCCTATCTCAACTGGATGCTCACCCGAGACGGCTATGCGAAGGAAATCCGACTCTTTGACCTGGCATCTTTATTCAAGGAGCGGTTCCGCAATACCCAATCTCAAATTCTCCGAGAGAAAGTAAACCTTCAGTCCAAAAGGAGCGCCTCTGAGCTGTTCACATTGAGTAGCGCCATCTGCGTTTCTTTCGGACTATTGGGCTATCTCGCCTTGCGCACGGCACAGGGCCTGATGAGCCTGGGCGATCTGGTGATGTTCTATGCGGCGGTCCAGCGCGGGCAGATATTGCTTCGTCAGGTGCTGTACAGCGTCGCAGACCTTTACGAGGATAATCTTTTTCTATCGAATCTGTATGAGTTTCTCGAGCTGAAACCTAAGTTGAAAGAGACTTCTCACCCCAAGCTGCTAAATCAGCGACTGAAAACTGGCATTGTTTTCGACCAGGTAAGTTTTCAATACCCCGGTGATCTAAAGCCGGTCCTTGAAGACATCAACCTCACGATTCGACCGGGAGAGCACATTGCGCTGGTCGGTGAAAACGGCGCTGGAAAAACCACCCTCGTTAAACTCTTATGCCGGCTTTACGATCCGACAAGTGGAGCGATAACTCTGGACGGAGTTGATATACGGGACTACTCGACAAAGCAGCTGCGACGCAATATCAGCGTGGTTTTCCAGGACTTTGCGCGCTACCAGCTAACCGCACGGGAAAACATCTGGCTTGGTAACATTGATGTCCCGCCGAACGGTAAACGTCTGGGTGCGGCTGTCAGCAAAGCCGGCGCTGACGGCGTCATATCCCAGCTGGCCAACGGCTACGATACGATTTTGGGAAAATGGTTCGAAGGTGGCCAGGAGCTCAGCGCCGGCGAATGGCAGAAGATCGCGATCGCACGGGCGTTTTTGCATGACGGACAGATCATCGTCCTGGACGAACCGGGCAGTGCTCTCGATCCGAAGGCGGAATACGAAATTTTCGAACAGTTCCACCAACTGGTCAAAGGCAAAACCGCCGTGCTCATCAGTCACCGCTTGGCAACGGTTAAAATGGCGAATCGTATCTATGTTCTGAAAACCGGAAGGATCGTGGAGTTCGGCACCCATAATGAATTGTTGAGGCAGAGGGGAGCTTATGCCTGGATGTTTGAAACTCAAGCGCGAAGGTATCGCTGACGCTCCAAGTTCAGATGACCTGAGAACGTTTAGACCATTGATTTGTTTCGTGCCAAAAATCGATGATTTGAAATGCAGAAACCGATATGGCACTCATCATTGAACCGCATCTTGACTCGGGCCAAGCCAACTGGCCTTCACCTCAGAGTACCTCGGCTGATTCCCGCAAGAATTTCGACGGGCAGACCAACGAACTGTTAACACTTCAACAGTCAAACTTGACCAGTCACCAACTGCAGGTTTGGATGGGACAAAGCCTCATTCCGGAGGTGCCCATCTATAACTTAGCGGTCGCTCTGAAGATTCAAGGCGCTGTCGATTTGGGTCATTTTGGAAAAGCATTTCAGGTTCTGATCAATTCCAGCGACGCGCTCCGCACCGTCATCGAGGAAATTGACGGAGTACCCATGCAGAGAATTCTCTCGAACCTAACTTACACGACGAGCTTCGTGGACTTGTCGAACCTGCCTGACCCGCATGCGAGGGCACAGAACTGGATGCTTGAACGTTGTAACACGCTCCTGGATCGGCAGCGTCGCTTGTTCGATTCTACGCTAATTAAGTTAGCTGAGACCGAATTCGTTTGGTGCCTGGTCGTTCACCATTTGATCAGCGATAGTTGGTCATTTGAGCTGATTTACCGCCACATGGCGGATTTGTATCGGCGCTCTGTGCAAGGAGAACTGCCAGATTCCCTAAAGTTATTTCCCTTCGCTAATTACGTGTCTCATGAGCGGGTTCAACGGAATTCAGCGCGGCATCGGAGTTCCAAGGCGTACTGGAAAGAGTTCCTATCCGAAACTGGCGACGAAACGGACTTTTATGGAAAGGCACGGGAAAAAGCGACTACCCGCGTCCGGCGGATCTCGCGCGATCTGGGTCCTGAGCGCACCAGACGCCTAAGATCCGTATTGGCTTCGGTGGGACAGCAGGCATCCGTCTTACAGATCTTTGCCGGGATTCTCGTGGGCTATCTCCACTGCCTCAATAAAAAAGAAAGCTATGTGATTGGGATACCCTTTCACAACCGCCGATCCAAAACATTCAAGGAGACGATCGGATTTTTTTCCGAAGTTCTCCCTGTTCGTATCAGCGTCGGCGACGACGAAACGTTTGTTTCCCTTCTCCCCAAGCTCAAGGCAGCGGTGTTCCAGGCGGCTCGGCACGGCGGCTATGCGGTGGCCAGCCCCTATTTCAAGCGCCCCTATGACGTTGTCCTCAATTATCATACACATTCACTCTCCGATTTTGCCGGCATGGCGGCTTGGCAGCAGTGGATTCATAACGGGCACGGCGATGAGAGTTTGACGATTCAAATCAGCGATTTCGGCTCGTCGAAGAGCCTAGCTGTAGACTTCGAGTTGCATGAAGCAATTTTCAGCGAGCAACAGTCGGAGCAAGCGGCGAGTCACTTTTTTCGGGTGTTGGATGCTTTTTTGGCTGACCCGCAGCAATTGCTGCGGCGCTTGAGTCTACTTTCGCCCGAGGAAGCGCAACGCTTCGCAATGGCTTGGAATCAGACCACGAGCGAACCGCTAGAGGAGCGGTGTGCTCATCATCTTTTTGAGGATCAGGTCAGGCAGAGACCCGACGCGTTGGCGGTCGTTCTCGAAGAAAAGCAACTCTCTTACCGGGAATTGAATGGTCGAGCTAATCAGCTTGCCCACCGGCTGCAAAGCTTTGGAGTGGGGCCGGAGACCCCTGTTGGTTTGTACGTGGAGCGGTCGCCGGAGATGATCGTTGGAATTCTGGGAATCCTAAAGGCCGGCGCCGCCTACGTTCCCATGGATCCCGGGTACCCAACGGAGTGGGCCAATTTTGTCGTGGCGGATACTAAAATACCAGTCTTGGTGACGCAAGAGAAATTGCTCGAACGCGTCGCTGAGCTTGGGCCCAAAACGATTTGTCTGGATGCCGAAGCGGAGGATTTAAGCCAGGAGAGCGACGACGACATCGATTCCGCCGTGGCGGGGCATCATCGCGCATATGTCATCTACACGTCTGGATCGGCGGGAAATCCGAAAGGCGTGGAGATCACGCACGCAGGCCTGGCTAACTATGTCGGCCAAGCCGCAGGAATTTTTGGACTCAGTCCTGCCGACCGAGTTTTGCAATTTGCTTCGATCAGCTCCGACATCTCCGTGGAGGAAATATTCCATTGTCTCACGCGCGGCGCGGCGCTGATTTTGCGCGCCGACTCAATGGTGGATTCGGCTGCGGGGTTCTTGGAAAAATGTCACGACTGGGGCGTCACCGTTCTTGATCTGCCAACCGCCTATTGGCACGAACTGACGGCAGCGCTCTTCTCGGAGCATTTGTCCATCCCGCCACGGGTTCGGTTGGTAATCATCGGCGGAGAAAGAGCAATCCCGGAAAGATTAGCCCTGTGGCAGGCGTGTGTTAATCGTCGCGTAAAGCTGCTCAACACGTATGGACCTGCGGAGACCACGATTGTTGCTACCGTATACGACCTGACGGATTTCCCGACCCAGAACGGCTGTTTCGGCGAGCTCCCGATCGGATGCCCGATTCTCAACGTTAACACCTATGTGTTGGATGAAAACTTGACCCCGGTGCCGGTCGGAGTGCCGGGCGAGCTATGCATCGGGGGAGTCGGGCTCGCGCGCGGCTATTTGAACCAGCCCAAACTGACAACCGAGAGATTTGTTCAGAACCCCTTCCTTGAAAGCGCCCGTCTCTACCGAACCGGGGATCTGGTTCGCGAACGGGCGGACGGCAACCTTGAATTTGTCAGGCGCATTGATCGCCAAGTTAAGATTCGCGGTTTTCGCGTTGAGCTTGAAGGAATCGAAGCGGCTCTTCGGAAACATCCACTGGTTGCAGACGCTGTCGTCGTCCACGACAATGCCTCCAGCCAGAGAGGCTTAATTGCCTATCTAATACCAAGAGACACTGCCGTATTGAACTTCGAGGATGTAAGACTTTTCGTTAGCACGAAATTGCCCGACTATATGATTCCGACCACCTGGGTGTTATTAGAATCCCTGCCACGGAGCTTGAGCGGAAAGGTGAATCGGCGAGCCCTGCACCTTCCCCAGAAGAGCCCCCTTCCCGGACCCACACTCGTCCCGCCGCGGACGCCAACGGAAACCAAAATTGCCGATCTCTGGTGTCATGTGCTGGGTCTAAAGGAAGTCGGTCGGTATGACCACTTCTTCGAGCTCGGCGGACACTCTTTACTGGCAGTCCAAGTCATCTCGCGGTTGCGCAAGGAGCTGCGGGTGGAGATTCCGCTGCGGGTAATTTTTGACGCTCCGACAGTGACGCAGCTGGCTAAACACGTCGATGCAGCTTTGCGGGTTGACGAAAACCACCACGGGCCGGTACCGGCATTAGCTTCGCTGCGTCCGGCAGAGGTAGCTCTTTCCCACGCGCAGTCCCGGATTTGGTACATGCATCAGCTTTCTCCCGAAAGCGCAGCCTACAACATCACGGCACCCATCCGTTTTACCGGACTGCTTCACAAGGAAGCACTGAAGCGGAGCATTGAGGCGATGACCCAACGGCACGAGTCCTTGCGGACGACGTTTCGAACCGTCGATGATAATCCAGTACAGGTTATTGCTCCGGCAGTGACAATCGAGCTACCGGAAAAGGACCTTCGGACCGTGCCGGAAGAGCTTCGGCTGTCAGAAGCCAAGCGTATATTAGGTGAAGAGGCTCAGCGCCCGTTCGATTTAGAAAAAGGACCGCTGATTCGGTTGCTGCTTGTTCAACTGGGTGACGAAGACCATATTCTCCTGATCAATATGCACCATGTCATCTCCGATCAATGGTCCATGGGAATCATCGCCCGGGAGGTTACTGCGCTTTACAACGCTTGTTGCAAGGCGTCGAAAGCGCCGATGGATAGATCGGCATCTCAATACGCTGATTTCGTAACATGGCAAGATCAATCGCTAACGCCGGATCGGTTGCAGATGGAATTGTCTTACTGGAGATCGAAACTTGCCAATGCTGAGCCGTTGACCGTTCCAACGGACTACCCGCGGCCTTCGGCACAGACATTCCACGGGGCCCATCAGTCCTTCCGCCTGTCAACGGGCTTGGTGGAAAGGTTAAAAAAGCTCGCCGTCCAACACAACGCGACGTTGTACATCGTGTTTTTAGCGGCTTTTAAGGCGCTCCTTACTCGATATTCTGGGCAATATGACGTCACAATCGGCTCTCCGGTGGCCAACCGCGGCCGACTGGAATTGGAAAATATTATCGGCACTTTCATCAACATCGTTGTCCTGCGAACGGACCTGTCAGACAATCCAACGTTCCGGCAAGTTGTCGACCGTGTCCGTGAAGTAGCTCTTGACGCGTTCGCGCATGCTGAGTTGCCGTTTGAAAGGCTGGTGCAAGAGCTGCAGCCTGATCGTGACCCAAGTCGCTCCCCGCTCATTCAGGTGTTGTTCAATTTCCAAAGCGCTCCTGTTGGGAAAATAGAGCTATTGGGCCTCTCCTGGATGCCATTCGATATCGATCAGTCCGCGTCGCAGTTTGACATCAGCGTCACCATCGATTCGGAGATTACGCGCAAGATCTTGGTTGCCTATAATACTGACCTCTACGATCCGGACACGATCGCCCGCTTCCTGAGGCATTACGAGCGCCTGCTTGAGCTTGCGGCGGCCAATCCAGACCAACCGATTGCAAAATTCCAGATTTTAAGCGATCACGAGCGGCGACAACTTCTTCATGGCTGGAACGAGACGGGCGTCTCTTTTCCGCGGTGTTGTATCCATGAACTTTTCGAGGGCCAGGCACGGCAAAACCCCGACTCTGTCGCCATCGTGTTCGAGGACCAGCAGATTACGTACCGAGATTTAGATCGCCGCGCCGATCAAGTCGCCCACCGATTGCGAACCATGGGCGTAAAGCCTGAAGTGGTTGTTGGGATTTGTGTCGAGCGCTCGCCGGAGCTTGTGATTGGACTATTAGGGATTCTGAAGGCCGGCGGCGCGTACCTGCCGATCGATCCTGCGCATCCGTTGGAGCGAATTGGTTTCATGATTGAAGATAGCGGGATGACGATTTTACTCACCCAGGAAAAACTGCTCCGGGATTTGCCGCTCAGCAGTCTCTCGGTCTTGTGCCTGGACAGATTGCTGGAAATAACTATCTCTGAGAATCTCGACGCCGAGGCTCAACCATCCAACCTGGCCTATGTAATTTATACCTCGGGTTCGACCGGCGAGCCCAAGGGAGTTGAAATCCAGCACCGCGCTTTAGTCAATTTTCTCCACTCGATGCGTCAAAAGCTGGGACTGACGGAGCAAGATATTTTTCTTTCAGTTACCACCATCTCCTTCGACATTGCCGCACTCGAGATTTTCTTGCCTCTGACGGTGGGCGCACGCGTTGTACTCGCCAGCCGTGCCGTGGCCGCTGATGGCAGGCTGTTGAAGGATCAGATTGCAACAGCCGGCGCCACGATCATGCAAGCAACACCCGCCACTTGGCGCATGTTGATAGAAGCCGGATGGACGGGGTGCGAGAAGTTCAAGATCTTGTGTGGCGGTGAGGCGTTACCCTTGGATCTGGCGAGAGATTTGTTGAAGAGGGGCAATATTACCTGGAATCTCTACGGCCCCACCGAAACGACAGTTTGGTCTGCTATTTGGCAGGTGGAGTTGGGCTGTAGCAGGGTACCTATTGGAAAACCTATTAGCAATACGCAACTCTATATCCTTGATGCCAATCTAGAACCGGTGCCTGTCGGCGTTCCGGGAGAGCTTTATATCGGGGGCAACGGTGTTGCGCGCGGTTACTTGAAGCGCGTGGCGCTCACCTCGGAGAAATTCATCCGTAATCCGCACAGTGACGATTCGGGTGTGCGAATGTTCAGGACCGGAGACCTAGCGCGTCATCTTCCCGACGGAAACGTCGAATGGCTCGGGCGGATCGATCAACAGGTGAAGATCCGTGGACACCGGATCGAGTTGGGAGAAATTGAGGCCGCCTTGAGCCTACATCCGGCGGTTAACCAAGCCGTTGTGGTGGGAAGGAAGGACACGGTGGGGGAAACCGGCCTCGTAGCCTATGTAGTCGCCCGCAAAGAGTCTGCTTGTCAAGTCGAGGAGCTGCGCAAGCTTCTAACGGGAAAATTACCGGCGTACATGACCCCGTCGGCCTTCGCTTTTCTCGAAACGCTGCCGCTGACTCCGAGCGGGAAAGTCAACCGTCAAGCCCTTCCACCGCCCGACCTAGCAACCTCGGAGCATGGAGGAACCTTTGTGGCGCCCCGCGACCGGCTTGAATTTCAGCTTGCGCGGATTTGGGAGAGGGTTTTGGGTGTTAAGTCCGTTGGGATAGATCATAATTTTTTTGAGCTTGGCGGCCATTCGTTGAGCGCAGTTCGGTTGCTGGCTCAAATTGAAAAGGAACTCGATGTTGATCTTTCTCTGCATGCCGTTTTCAAAGCTCCGACCGTCGAGCGGCTGGCCTCCATAATTCGGGGTAACGGCTGGATGCCCCCGAAGAACTGCTTAGTCGAGATCAGAGCGTGCGGGTCCAAGCCTCCTCTCTTCCTCATCAATGACGGCTACTCGTCTCTGGTAAAATACCTGGACGATGATCAGCCGGTTTACTCGCTCTCCTTGTTGGGGTTATTTGATCAGCAAGTTGTCTCGATGCGTTTAGAAGATATAGCAGCATCCTATATCGAATCCATCCGTACGCTCCAACCAACCGGTCCTTATTATATCGGGGGCCATTCGGCAGGAGGAGTTGTCGCTTTCGAAACCGCCAGGCAACTCCACATGAAAGGTGAGAGTGTAGCTCTTTTGGCGCTGTTTGATACTCAAGGCCCAAAGTCTAGAGCCTTGCCGATAGCTGACAAGATCCGCGCTTATCTTACTATTATGCGGCAAATGGAATTAAGAGACGGGTTTTGTTACGCACTTGCAAAGTTGCGGGTGTTGAAGGAGGAGGTTGTGAGGAGTGTTTGGCGTCTTGTTCACTGTCATTCCCTGAGGGTCAACCTGCCCCTCACTCTGACTCTTCGAAATATCAAAATGATCTACTTAAAAGCCTTGCGGGACTATCTGCCGCAAGTGTACCCGGGAGGAGCGGTTCTCTTCCGGGCGCAGGATCGGAGTATCGCATTCGAGGCAGATTCGCAGCTCGGATGGGACGGAATGGCAGCGGGTGGGCTTACCGTACATGAGGTGCCTGGAAATCACTTCAATTTGCTCGCTGAACCGCATGTCCGGGCCGTCGCCGAACGGTTGAATGCATATCTTCGCGAGTCCCAACCGGAACCGTAAAATCGCCGGCAGCACCCGGTCCGCTTCGCCCCGAAGGTTACGATTGCACGCAAGGAGGAAGTATGATTGAGGCGGCTGTGCCGGCATACAAAACGAACCGGGCAAGCCAAAGCCGAAGAGTTGATTGAACGTCTCAGTTACCGACGTTGGTAGGTGAGTTACGAACAATTGAATGTGAACTTCTCCACGTCTTAAAGCAGGGCTCGTCAGAATTGTAAATGAAAGGAGGCGTATGTCGCGTTAGCCAATAGGGAGGACGGCGAAACGAACACTTTATTGCCGCGGCGGCATCCGAGTGCGTCGCCTCCGCCTCGAACGCAATCGAATGACAGGAGCAGAGGACTTCCAATTCTCTGTCCGCTGCAAGGTCCAGAAAATAACAAGAACCCATCCCGCCGGTAGATTGCAAAAAGACAACATTTGAATGCTATCATTTCCAACTTTTCCAGGCTTCCTATGCGTGGAAGAAACATCCATCCTTTTGACCGCTTGAACGTCAGCGGATTATCTGGTTCTAGCAACTCTTATCATAGAGATTCGGACAGCCATTAATTCCTAATCATCGTTCCTGTGGCGGACTGGAAAAACAGCGACTTGTCCTTTTCATAGTACGGGAATAAAACGGACGAAGGAGCAGTCTCAGTTGTGGAGGAAAAAGACAAACTGGCCCGTTTTGAGCAAATTATCTTGCCGCATCTGGATGCCGCATATAATTTGGCTCGCTGGCTGACGCGAAATGAGCATGATGCAGAAGATATGGTTCAGGAAGCGTACTTACGCGCTTTTAAGTTTTTTAGCACCTTTCACGGTATGGATGGCCGCGCCTGGCTGCTCACGATTGTGCGCAACACCTGTTATACCTGGCTTCATCAAAATCGAGCGCATGAAATGACAACCATGTTTGACGAAGAAATACACAGCGTTGACACCGACACCTCAAACCCGGCAACTCTTGCCATGCGCAGCGCTGATCATCAAATTCTCACCCGAGCTTTGGACGAACTGCCAGTAGAGTTTCGTGAAGTGGTGGTCTTACGCGACCTGGAGGGCTTCTCCTACAAAGAAATCGCTGGCATCGCTAATATTCCAACCGGCACTGTTATGTCGCGCCTGGCACGTGCGAGAGAGCGACTCAAGAATATCTTATGCGGTCACCCAAAGGAAAAGCTGTAGGATGGACTGTAAAAATGCACAAACCTTAATCGCCGGTTACCTGGATCAAGAGCTGGATCCGGTGCGAAGTTCGGAGATCGAAGATCATCTCCACGAATGCGTTGCCTGTTCTAAGGTTTACGACAACCATCAAATCCTTAGCGCAGCGCTTAAGACAGGCTCTGTCTATTGTAACGCGCCGGCCGATCTTCAGAAGCGTATTCAACGCGCCGTGCGGCAAGCGGCCAAACCCGTGTCACCTCCTCGATGGCTGTCCTGGTCGTGGGCTCGGATGGCGGCTCCCATGGCGGCTGCAGCGCTTGTCTTACTTACCCTTTTTCCGTTTTTGCGCGGGCCATCCACGGAGGAGATTCTCACTCGGGAAGTTGTCTCCAGCCATGTGCGCTCCCTTATGGCGAATCACCTGGCGGACATCCCTTCTTCCGACCAGCACACCGTGAAACCGTGGTTCAGCGGAAAGTTGGATTTTTCACCGCCCGTGCAAGACTTGGCTAACCAAGGCTTTCGGCTGGTCGGCGGCCGTCTTGATTACCTGAATAGTCAACCGGTGGCCGCGCTGGTTTACCAGCGTGACAAACATCTCATCAATTTATTTATCTGGCCCTCCGACAAAAGTGCACCGGCCGAAGTAGCTCGCGTGACGCGTCAGGGTTACAATCTAATCCACTGGAGTCGGTCAGGAATGAATTTTTGGGCGGTCTCCGATCTCGAAGAGCGTCAGTTGGAGGAATTTGCCCAACTATTGAAAAATCAATCCCCGCCGCCGCAATAGCCTGAAGCAGTGGAAACGACCCTTGTTGCGACACCAAACAGTAAATCTCAACGACCAACCCGTTTTCGGGCTTTCTAATGTCTCATAGCGCCTTCCGCTTGACTGCCAGAACCTTCCTTGCGGGTAGCGATCACGGTCATCACGGCCACGGCCTATAACATCCTTTGCCACTTATAGCGGGGCGGATTGCCCGTCAATTAACGCTAGGTTCCCGCGCCAGTCATGTTTGGCCGCAGCCTTGCGGGCCTTGTTCAATTTGCCCAGCGCGTTGTACGCCGCGTATTTGTAGACATCGCTCAAGGTGGGATAATTGAAGACCGTGTGGATGAAGAAGTCTATGTCGCCGCCGAAGCTCAGGCAGGCCAGTCCGATGTGAACCAGCTCGCTGGCTAGCTCGCCGATGACGTGCACGCCGAGGAGCTTGCCGCTGGGGACCTCGAAGATCATTTTGATCATCCCCTCGGTGTCGCCGATGATCTGGCCACGGCCGTGATTACCGTATTTGTCCTTGCCGACGACGTACGAAATATTTGCGTTTTTGCATTCTTCTTCGGTTTTGCCCACCTGAGAAATCTCCGGGATCGTGTAGATCCCGGAGGGAAGAATCGGGGCGAGCTTGGTCTTATAGTGCAGGCCAAAGGCGTGGCACATGGCGAGGCGGCCCTGCTCCATGCTGGTGCTGGCCAGAGCGGGTGCACCGATGACGTCGCCGGCCACGTAGATGCTGGGGACCTTGGTCCGATAAGTGATTGGATCGAACCCATCGGGGCTGTCGCATTTGGGATTGGAGCCTTTCTTCATCAATGAGCCGTATTGGTTGATCGGGATGCCCAGTTCCTTCAGTCCCAGCTCCTTTGTGTTGCCGTCCCGGCCAAGAGCATAGAGGACCGCGTCGGTCGTCAGAACCTTGCCGCTCTTGAGTTTGATCTTGACCTGACCGTTTTTGGAGACCACCGCCGCCGGCTCTTGCTTGGCGTCGGGGAGGCTTTCGTTCATGCACAGTTCGATGCCGTCACGCCGCATGTGGCTGGTGAATTCCTCCCCGATCTCACCGTCGAGCAGAGAATCCATTGGCCGCGGTTTGGGATGGACCAGTGTGGTCTTTACGCCCAGAGCGTTGAAGAGACAGGCATATTCCGATCCGATGACGCCGGCGCCGATCACCACCATCGACTTGGGAAGCTGCTTCATCTCGAGCACGGTGGTAGCGTCAAAAACGTTGTTCTCGTTGAACTGAACATTTTTGGGCCGCGCTGGAGTCGAGCCAGTGGCGACGAGAATGATTTTTCCGCGGACCTTTTTCAGGGCGCCGTCGGGACAAGTGACCTCGACCGATTTGGGATCGACGATGCGGCCGACGCCGGTCATGCGGGCGATGTTGTGCCAGGAGGCGGCGAGGTTGCGGGCGGCGCGCTCCTGTTCGCGGCGCTGGACGAGGTTCTTGCGGTACATGAAGCTGTTCAGCGTGATGTCGGCCTTGAATTGTACGTTCAAGCCTTCGCCGAGCTGGCGAGTACGGAAGCCGGAGAGGAACAAAGCCGATTCGCGCAGGGTTTTGCTGGCGAGAGTGGCCCAGTTGATGCAGGCGCCGCCCAGCTCACGGTAGGCTTCGATGACGATAGTCTTGTGACCGAAATAGGCCGCCTGCGCGGCGCCCTTTTCACCGGCGGGTCCACCGCCGATCACAACTAGTTCATAGTCATAATGAGGCATAAAGCACGCTGTCGTTGAGCCGCTGCATTTTCAGCACGGGCGGTACCACGCATCACTGCGCACGCACGACAACGCGGCCGGTCATATACGGGTGCACCGAACAATTGTAATCGTAGGTGCCGGGCCGATCGAACCGACGGCTAAAACTTGCTTTAGGCAGCAATGGATCGGTGCCCGGTGCGCCGTCATTAAATTCCAGCCCATGAGGCGCACCGTCATCATTCGTCCAAGTGACGCTCTCACCGGGAGCTATCGTGATCTCCGCCGGCGCGAAAGCAAAGTTAACGATCGAGACTTTCGCGCCCTCCTTCGCTGGACTCGCCGCATGCACTATCTGGGCGCAGACGGCGAGGGTGAAAGGGCTAGTCAAAAGGATGCCCATGACAGCGCACAACGGCCAGAAATGCTTTCGAATGCGCCTATTCCGTGTTGTAACCATATGATTATCTCCCAGCGGTCGCCGCGGTTTGCTGCACAACAACCCTGCGTGGCGCGTTGCCGACCGAGATCGTCGCAGTTCGGCCAGTCGCGAGATCGACGACGGTGACATCGTTCGAGCCCTCATTGGTTACGTACACGGTTTTACCGTCGCTGGACGTGGCCGCCCAGTTGGGCTGTTTACCGACCGCGACGCTGCGCGCCGGCTTGTTTGTCGCTGGGTCGAACAAGAGCAGCTCCCCCGGCCCCTGCACGACTACTATGCCGAACGCCGAGCCGCGCGGGTAATTAACGAAATGGGGCGATACGCCCGTCGGAATCTCCGCCACGATCTTGTTGGACGCCGGATCGAGCACCTGGACTGAACTGACTCCGGCCTGGGTAAAGTAGAACAACTTGCCGTCGTAAGCGAACTCGCCGTCGCGCGGTGTTTTCTCGAGCGATACGGTGTGAACCACGCTGCGCTTATTCAGGTCGATGAGGTCGAGCTCGAAGTGGCCCGGTTCCTGCGCCGTGACATACGCGAGTTTGCCGTCGGGGCTGATCGCGACGGTATGCGGTTTAGGTACCGCGATCGCATCAACTACGGTCTGGGTCGAGGTATCGACAAAGGCAAGACGGTTCTCGCCATAGACAGTGACGAGCAGCAGTTTGTTGTCGGGTGTGAGCGCTATGCCGTTCGGCGCCTTGCCGACGTTGATTGTCTTCACCACTTTGTCTGTGGCCGTATCGATGACGTCAAGCGACGAAGAACCATCGCCGCTTACGTAGACGGTGTGGCCATCCTGCGTTATCGCCATGCCGTGCGGACCCGCGGCTACCGGCACCGTCGCGACGACCTTGCCAGCATCGGTATCGATGACACTTACTGTATTGTCTTTGAAATTGCCTACATAGGCCTTGGCTGGCTGAGCGGAAGCGGCAGGCTGCACCATCTGGGCGCAGGCAGCCAGCGCAAACAGGGCAACTCCCGGTAAGGTGCGCAGCCACCGAAAGCGGTTGTTACGGATCGGTATATTATACGTTGTCATTTTGAAGTCTCCTCCTTATAAATAAAAGTTCTTCTGCACATCTGTATGACTCTTTCACATGAACAAATATTCCCACGGGAAGTGGCTCGACCCCTAGGAGCTCCTTAGAGCTCTGCTGGCAAACGAGAATTATCTGCGTATTGCCTGAAAACTAATCGCCGACTCGTCGTGGAGTTATGCCGAGGACGATGCCCACCGGGGGCAACAGTTTATCGCCCGTTGCCCCCATTGACTAAATTAAGAAATCCTCAATCGTTGTACTCGCTCTGGAACCTGTGCTGCATCTCAAGTTTCTGAGACTGAATCTCCTCCTTTTCCAGAGGATCATGGTTGCACGCACCATAAAAATCGATGATGTCATCGGTATCCTTAAGGATCGGTTGAGACGACGCCAAAGTGTCTTCGCGAATGCTCTCGAACTTCGTGTGGCAATAACTGCCGTCAGCTAAGACATCTTTGGAGATGACATTTTCAGCCCCAACTGACACTGTGCTCAATCCTAAAGCTCCCGTAAGAAACACAACAGAAATAAGCGACTTGATGTTTTTCATGTTTATCACCTCCTTTCCGGCCAACTCACGGCCTCTGTTCTGTCAAACAATGGAGCACCGGAAAATATTCCCGTAATAATATTTTCAAAACTTTTGATCGCGCGCTGAAAGATCGAGGAGGAGCCCCGCAATCGAATGAAAAGAGCAGAGGACTTCGAATCCTCGTGTCAGGTCCATCTATTCTCGCCGCGCTCGCTCTACTCTTCGATTAGGACACACAGCGACAAATAGTCCTGTCAAAGTTGGAGCAAAGTCAGTGAACCCGTTCGCCCCCACATCGTCTCGATCCAGCCATTGAATAAGTCTGTTGGGGCGCCGAGAGTCGAACTCCGGACCCGCTGATAAGAGTCAAGGTCAGCGCAGACCGGAACACAACATTGATAAGAACCCAACCGTTTCGACGGGCCGCTTGCTTTTTCTCCGACAATGGAAGGTGTATGTTCTACACGGAGATCTCCGTAAGTTCAGAAAATGACGAACACGCTGTCTTTTCACCGAGCATCACTGTCACACGATAACCAATAAGTTCGATTAGGAGGATTTATGAGTGAGTTTACAGGAAAAGTCGCATTGATCACCGGCGGCAATGCCGGTATTGGTCGCGCCACCGCAATCGAGTTTGCCCAACACGGCGCGAAGGTAGTCATCACTGGACGCCGTGAGAAGGAAGGCCACGAGGTCATCGCCGAGATCAAGGCCTTGGGCGGCGAAGCGATCTTCGCCAAAACCGACGTCTCGAAGGAGAGCGATGTCAAAGCGATGATCGAACGGACGCTGGAGACATTCGGCCGGCTCGATTGTGCCTTCAACAATGCCGGCATTGAGGAGACGCTCACTCCGCTCTCGAATCAGACTGAAGAAACTTACGATCAGATTATGGACATCAACGTGAAAGGAGTTTGGCTGTCGCTAAAGCATGAGATTCCGGCGATGCTCAAAACCGGTGGGGGTGCCATCGTCAACAGCTCTTCCATTGCGGGGCTGGTCGGCTTTGCCATGGCTCCGGTCTACGTTGCCAGCAAACACGCTGTCATCGGGTTGACCAAATCGATCGCGCTGGAATACGCAAAACAGAATGTTCGAGTCAATGCCGTCGCGCCCGGATCAATTGAGACGCGGATGCTCCGCGACTTTGCGAGTGCACCTGAAGTAAGACAGATGCTGGAAGCCGGGCATCCTATGGGACGCATCGGCCAGCCGAAGGAGGTCGCCAGCACCGTGATCTGGCTCTGTTCCGGCGGCGCGTCGTTTGTTACCGGACAAACTCTCGCGATCGATGGCGGTTACACTGTGCAATAGCGCAAACAATGGTCAAAATTGAAACCACCAAAACAAATAGTTAGGAAATTGGACGGATCGTTTATGCGAAAGGCGCGGCGGTAGGCAGCATCACGCTCGGCACTTATGGTTGAGGCCATGGACAACTTCGGGCGGCAGCGAATCATAGATACGCTATACCGAGATGGGACATCGAATCGAAGATGTCTGCCGATTGAATATCAGATGTTCCAATCTAACGTGGTGAATGCTCAAAGCTTCCGAGCTGACGGTTTAAATATTATTATCCTCCACGAGTAGAAATCAGCTTGGCGGCGATGATCTCGCCGGTAAGTTAAAGGTGAAGGTAGAGCCCCTGCCTAACTCGCTCTCTACCCAAATCTTTCCGCCATGCAGTTCGACAAATTTCTTGGCCAATGTTAACCCAAGTCCAGTTCCTTCCTTTTTGTGAGCATAGTCGCCTCCTACCTGACGAAACTCCTCGAAGATCTTGGCCTGATCCTCAGGCGAAATGCCGATCCCAGTGTCACTGACCGAAATCTCCACGGAGCCGTCGGTTTGCCTAGCGTTAATGCCGATCCGACCTCCCTCTGGGGTGAACTTAACGGCATTAGAAAGAAGATTGAGAAGAATCTGCTTGATCTTGCGCTCGTCGCCGACGAAGTCGCCAAGCCGCTCGTCAACTGTAACATCGAGGTTTATGCCGTGCTTCGTGGCTCGCTCGCGCACAAAAGTGCGAGCGTTGTCTATTGCCAAGGGGAGATCGAATGTAGCAACCTCCAGCTCCATCCGCCCGGCCTCCACCTTGGAGAGATCGAGTATCTCATTGATGAGCGAGAGAAGATGACGGCCGGAGGAGAGGATGTCCTCCGTATACTCGGCTTGTTTCTCGTTTAGCTCGCCGAACATTCTCTCCCCCAAGACTTCAGAAAAACCAATGATGGCGTTCAGCGGCGTGCGTAGCTCATGCGACATGTTGGCGAGAAACTCCGACTTGTGCCGGTTGGCAGCCTCGATCTGTTTACTTTTGTCCTCGATCTCGCGGAACAGTCGCGCGTTTTGAATCGCCAAGGCCGACTGGGCGGCAAATGTCTGAAGCAAATTCACGACCTCGGGCGTAAAGTTACCCGGTGCCCGTCTCCACACCGTCAAGGCCCCCATGATTTGCTGTTCACGTAGAAGGGGGACCGCAAGGAGAGAACGATACCCGAGCCGCACCAATATGGGCCGCGCTCGTGTGCCAGTATATTCCCGCTCCTCTAGGATGTCTGGAATTTGGATGGGCGTTCGAGTAATCGCCGCTCGTCCGGTGGCACCCTCACCCAGACGGACCGGCGTTGCCTTAATGGCCTCAACTACTTCGTCTTCCATTCGGTGGCTGGCCCTAAGGTGAAATTCTTGGGTAGTTTCATCATACTCGTAGATCACACCACCATGAGTCCCACTAAGCTGAACGGCATGCGAGGCAATGCGCGTCAACACCGTCTCAAGGTCCAATGTCGAGCTGACCGCTTGCCCGACTTCTCCCAACGCTTTCAGTTCCCCGACCGACCGAGCTAACTCCCGCGTCCGTGCTTGGAGTTCCTGAAACAGCCGGACGTTTTCAATGGCTATCACCGCCTGGTCGGCGAAGGTTTTGAGAAGCGCGATCTGTTTGTTTGAGAAACGCCGCACTTCCCTTCTGCGTATAGTAAGTGTTCCAATGGCGACGTCTTCGCGCATTAATGGCATGCCCAAGATGGTTCGGACGCCGGCTGCTTTAGCTATGGGGTAAAACTCGGGAAATTCCCTCTCCCCCTCAGCTTGCATATCTTCGATGTGAATTATCTCTCGGTCAAATACCACGCGGCCAGGCGGCGAACGACGATCGATCGGCAAAAGATCCTGTGACACATGTGGCACAGGTCCGTGGTGCGCCACCCATCGGAGTACGTTTCCCTCCACGAGCCGGATCTGTGCGTCTTCTGCCGCACAAACACGGACCGCACTCTGTGCAATGGTGTCCAGCACCGGCTGAATATCAGTCGGCGAACTGGCAATAACACCGAGGATTTCGCTCGTTGCAGTTTGCTGCTCCAACGATTCCTTGAGTTCTTGGAACAACCGTACATTCTCGATGGCGATCACGGCTTGGTCCGCAAAGGTTTTGAGAAGGGCAATCTGCTTATCAGTGAACGGACGGACCTCAAGGCGACGGATCAAGATTGCGCCTATCGCAACTCCTTCACGAAGCAAGGGCGTAGCCACAGCAGTCCGGATACCGATGGGTCCAGCGAGGGCCCAGTTTTCGGGAAATTCGGCCTTGGCCTCAGGCGTAGATACGTCATGGACGTGTATGGTCTGTCGCCCAAGAATGGCTCTGGTGGAAAGTAGGCCGCCGGTGATGGGTCTAGCTTCTTGAGGTCGGGGAATCGGGATCGATCCGTGCGAGGACACAACGCGGCATTCCCTACCGTCTACGCGGAAAATGTGAGCATCGGACGCATCACATAGACGCGCAGCAGTCTCCGCAACCGTATCCAACACCGGCTGGAGATTTGTCGGCGAGCTAGCGATTACGCCTAGGATCTCGCTGGTCGCCGTCTGCTGTTCCAGAGCCTCGGTGAGTTGCCGGTTACGATCTTCCAGTTCCTTAAAAAGGCGCACGTTCTCGATGGCAATCACCGCTTGATCCGCGAAAGTCTTGAGAAGCGCAATTTGTTTATCTGAGAAAGGCCGGACCTCCGTTCGGCGGATCACAATAGCGCCGATAGCAAGACCCTCCCGCAGCAAGGGTGCGGCTAGCGTGGTACGAAGCCCTTCTCGCTCGGTAATCGGCACCGTCTCAGGAAACTCGGTCGCAGCCACCGCCAACAAGTCATCTATATGAACGATTTGGCGATCAAGAACGGATCGGCCGGATACCGAGAGCCGATCAATAGGGCGCGGAGCAGGTTCGGGTCTGATTTGTCCGTAATGGGCACGTAGGTAGAGTAAATTACCTTCGACGAGTCGAATGAATGCATCGTCCGCACCGCATATTCGTGCAGCGCTCTCCGCAATCGTATCTAGCACCGGCTGAATATCGGTCGGCGAGCTGGCGATAACTCCCAAGATCTCGCTCGTCGCAGTTTGCTGTTCCAATGACTCCTTCAACTCGTTGAACAACCGCACGTTCTCGATCGCGATGACGGCTTGATCAGCGAAGGTCTCGAGTAGTTTGATCTCCGCCGAAGTGAAGGGGTGCACCTCTGTGCGACGTGCGCTCAGGAATCCAATGAAGTCCTCCTGCTGACAAAAAGGAACGGACAAGAGGGTGCGCCAGCTGACGGTTGCTATTGTCGGAAATTCGTTCTGCGCTTGAACGTCGGGAATGTGGAGCGTGCCGTGCTCACGCATCCAGCGATAGTGTGGCTCATCAATAGACCTCACGCCGCCAACGGGTATGGGACCAAAATGTGCACGCGGAATTATAGAGTTCCCCTCGCGGAGTCGCAGCACCACATCATCGATCCCACACACCCGAGCGGCGCTCTCGACGATAGCGTTGAGAACCGGCTGCACGTCGGTCGGCGAGCGGCTGATGATGCCGAGTACTTCAGATGTTGCGGTCTGATGCTCCAGAGCTTCGCGGAGTTCCGCGTTGCGTTCCTGCAATTCTCTGAACAGCCGCACGTTCTCGATCGCAATCACAGCTTGATCAGCGAAAAGTTTTAGAAGTGCGATCTGCTTTTCCGTGAAAGGTTTTACTTCCGTACGCCTGATGAGAATCGAGCCGATGGGAATGCCCTCTCGAAGTAGTGGTGCCCCTAGCACGGATCGACTGCCATCACGGGCCGCGCGCGGTTTCGAGAGTGAGAATTCCTCGTCCGGTCCTGCTTGGATATCGTGAACATGGATGAACTGTCTGTCGACCACGGCTCGACCGGCTACAGAATCACGGTTTACGGGGGTTTGCGTTTCGCCTTCACTCCTGGAAATCAGCCCATAGTGTGCTGCATCGTGGAGAACATCGCGATCTAGCCGGTGAATGATAGCATCGTGTGCTCCACATAGCCGCGCTGCATTCTCGGCGACTACATCGAGCACCGGCTGAATATCCGTCGGCGAGCTGGCAATGACACCCAGAATCTCGCTCGTCGCAGTCTGCTGCTCCAACGACTCCTTGAGTTCCTGGAACAGCCGCACGTTCTCGATCGCAATCACGGCCTGATCGGCGAATGTTTCGAGAAGTTTGATCTGCGTCGGAGTGAACGGACGCACCTCGAGGCGACGCGCGGTCAGCATTCCAATGAAATCGTCCCGCTGACGAAAGGGAACGGACAAATGCGTGTGATAGACGCCTCTTGAACCCAACGATGGAAAATCATTCTGCGCAAGGACGTCTGCAACGTGGAGCGTGCCGTACTCAAACATCCACCGGACGTGGGGCTCATCAGCACTGATCTCAACGCGACCGATGGGTATGTGACCGAAATGCGCCCGCGGAATCATAACGTCGCCCTCGTGAAGTCGCAGCAGTACGTCATCGATCCCGCAAACGCGCGCGGCGCTCTCGACGATAGCATCTAATACCGGCTGCACGTCCGTCGGGGAGCGGCTGATGATACCGAGAACCTCAGCGGTTGCCGTCTGGTGCTCCAGCGCCTCGCGCAACTCTGAGTTGCGTTCTTGGATCTCTTTGAACAAGCGGACGTTCTCGATCGCGATAACGGCCTGATCCGCGAACGTTTTGACTAGATCGATTTGCTTGACGGTAAAGGGTTGGGGGTCAGTTCGGAGCACAACAATCGCCCCGATCGCTGCAGCCTCACGCAACAACGGCACGGCAAGGATGGCGTTAGCCCCAAAGCGTTTGGAGATAGCCGTTACTAAGGGAAAATCATCCTCCGATACGGTAGCAGTGTCTTCAATGTGAACGACAAGTCGATCGACCATCGCACGTCCTGCTGCTGAGGTCCTGTCGAAGGGCAACGTAATTTGCTCTCTGAGTGTCGGCCCAAGAGAGCCGAACGTCCCCGTGGGCCGAAGGTTGTCACCGTCCCGGAGAAGCACTTGGGCCTCGATCGCATGGCAAAGGCGGGCGGCGTTCTCCGCGACAGCCTCTACGACCGGCTGAATATCCGTCGGCGAGCTGGCGATGACACCCAAGATTTCGCTCGTCGCCGTTTGCTGCTCCAACGACTCTTTTAGTTCTTGGAACAGTCGAACGTTTTCTATAGCGATGACGGCTTGGTCGGCGAAAGTTTCAAGCAACTTAATCTGCACGGGGGTGAAGGGGTGCACCTCGCCGCGACGTGCGGTCAAGGTTCCAATGAATTCCCCTTTCTGACGAAGGGGGACGGTCAAAAACGTGCGCGAGTATCCACCGGACCCCACCATTGGGAAATCGTTCTGCGCGCGAACGTCGGGAATGTGCAGCGTGCCGCGTTCCCGTATCCAACGAAACTGTGGTTCATCAATGCTGATCTCGACGCGACCAGAGGGTAAAGAACCAAAATGCCCGCGCGGAACCATTACGTTTCCTTCGCGGAGTCGCAGCACCACATCATCAATTCCACAAACCCGTGCGGCGCTTTCGACGATGGCGTCGAGCACCGGCTGTACGTCCGTCGGCGAGCGGCTGATGATGCTGAGCACCTCGGACGTTGCCGTCTGATGCTCCAGCGCCTCGCGCAACTCAGCGTTGCGCTCCTGGATTTCTTTGAATAGCCGGACGTTCTCGATTGCGATCACGGCCTGGTCAGCGAAAGTCTTGAGAAGAGCTATCTGTTTGTCCGTAAAGGGTTGAACTTCCGTGCGTCGAATGAGAATCGCTCCAATCGGAAGACCCTCCCGGAGCAGTGGCGCACCGAGCACAGACCGGGTCCCGTCGCGGACAGCTCGCGCCTTCGCGAGTGGGAACTCCGCGTCGGACTCTGCTTGCAGGTCAGTGACGTGAACGAGCTGTCGGTCGACAGCGGCTCGGCCAGCCACACTGTCACGAGTCAAAGGGGTTGTCGTATCTGGAGTCCTGGGAATCAACCCGTAATGGGCCGCATCGCGGAGAACGTCGCCATCGAGCCGGTGAATTATGGTATCTTGCGCGCCGATCAGACGTGCGGCGTTCTCGGCCACAGCGTCAAGCACTGGTTGCAGGTCTGTGGCGGAGTTGGCGATAATCCGCAGAATCTCGCTGGTGGCGGTCTGCTCACGATCGCGAGACTCAAGCAGTTCGGTGAGGTGCTGTACTTCTTTTTTGAGTTGACTCAGTTCGGCAGCGCGCGGACTCTTTTTCTTCTTTGAGGCTCCGAGTCGAACCATGGGAATTCTCCTGACGCCTAGTTTAGAACCCTTTCAGCGGCCAACTCTGAGACGGAGGCGTTCGAGCCGAATGAAAAGTTACTCCGATTTCTTACCGCAATCGGGACGCATCTGTCCAACTCGGTCCGCAGGCAAAGACAAATTGACATAATTGCGCGTTATCGGATACTCTCCGCCCAAAATTCTATGGGAGGGCTCGTTCAGTGAAAACGAATTCTCGATTCCATGTCGCGAAGCGGATCGCTCTTGTGCTGCTCGTCTTGGCGGTGGGGACCGCTCTGGCTGCAACGGACCTCGATACCACCACCCCGATCAAGCATCTGGTGGTTATCTACCAAGAGAATCACTCGTTCGATGCGTACTTCGCCACCTACCCCCTGGCGGTCAACCCACCCGGGCAACCCGCGTTCCACGCACGTCCGGAAACGCCTTCGGTCAACGGGCTCACGCCGGCCTTGCTCGAGCGGAATCCGAACTCATCGAATCCATTCCGCATCGATCGGCTACAGTCGTTCACCTGCGATCAGGATCACGATTACACAGCCGAGCAGCGCGCGCGCAACGGCGGTCTCATGGACAAGTTCCCCCGCTTCGACGCTCAAGGTCCGACCGACCCCCGTCAGTTCTGTCACAAGGGCAGCGATGGACAGTGGGACACCTTGATGGGGTATTTCGACGGCAACACCGTCACCGCGCTCTGGAACTATGCTCAGCATTTCGCCCTCTCCGACAACAGCTTCGCCACCATGTCTGGACAGTCGACACGTGGCGCCCTGAACCTGACCGCCGGTGATACCTTTGGCGTCCTCTGTGGGCCGTTAGACTCCGTCTTCGGGGACGTCCCCGAGTGCGGTCCCCCGGTATCGTCCACGAGCACGCCCGCCCCGACCAACGGCAAGCTCGGCACCTTCGTCGATGACACCGATCCCTACTGGGACGTCTGCTCGCAGGGCAGCACAGCCGCGATGACTGGCCGAAACATCGGTGATCTGCTCACCGCGGCCAGGGTGACCTGGGGTTGGTTCCAGGGAGGATTCACGCGCACAGGTGATGGCGGCTGTTCGAGCAGCCACCCGCTCGAAGCCTTCGACCGCGCGGTGGGAGTCGACCCTGCCACCGACCCTCTGCGGTTCATCGACTACGTGCCACATCACAACCCCTTTCAGTACTTTGCTTCCACTGCGAACCCGCTCCACTTGCCGCCGACGTCGGTGGCTATGGTCGGCAAGACCGATCAGGCGAATCACCTCTACGATCTCACCTGGTTCTGGAGAGCCGCGCGCGCCGGCAATCTCCCGGCGGTCTCGTTCCTCAAGGCACCCGCCTACCAGAATGGACACCCGGGTAATTCCAACCCCCTCGACGAGCAGGTCTTCTTGGTTACCGTCCTGAACTTCCTCCAGCAACTCCCGGAGTGGCGCAACATGGCGGTGATCATCGCCTTTGACGACTCGGACGGTTGGTACGACCACGTGATGCCGCCCATCATCAACCAGTCGAACACACCGCTCGACTTTTTGTGCGGAAGCCGGACTGATGGGCCAGGGGCCCGTTGCGGTTACGGACCACGGCTGCCGCTGCTTGTGATCTCGCCCTGGGCGAAGGAAAACTACGTGAGCCACACGCTCACGGACCAGACGTCGATTCTGCGCTTCATCGAGGACAACTGGCTTGGTGGGAAACGCATCAGTCCGATTTCGTTCGATAACATCGCCGGTTCGCTGCTCGACATGTTCGACTTTTTCTTTCCCAACCCGCGGCGGCTCCGGCTCGATCCCACGACCGGTCTGCCACAGCGCTGAGCTACGCGAGCCCGGCATCGACGTGCTATGGTGGATATAGTGCTTAGCCTGTGTGATACCTTGGCGAGACGAACACTCTATTGTCAGTAAAAGGGTCCAATAAAACCCGTGGACTATTCAGTGATTTGTTCTTCGTCTGTGAATTGTCCGTCTCTCTGATTGTGTGAAGAAAAAATGCGCTACGCACCGGTTGCCGTTCCTCGTCCATCGCCGGAAACTCGAATTTCAGACCCGCCGGCACCATTCCGGTGAGCCGCGGTTGCTTCGTTTCGTCTACTTGGCCCGCAAGTCGGGCGTGGAAATATCTCACGTGCTCATTACAGGAGAAATATAATGCATCGGCTGATTTTGGTGATATGCTTGTTGATCCTCGGCACTTGGTTCGTTCTCTCGTTCGCGCAGGCGGCCGAGAAAGCCCAGAAGAATCTGCAAGGGAGCTGGACTGCAACAAAAGCGGAACGCGACGGCAAAGCAGCGGATGACGTTGTCGGACATCGACTCTCCTTTACCGGAAACCGCTTCCGGATTCAGTCCAAAGATGGCAAGCCCCTTTACGCAGGAAGCGTCCGGGTGGACCCGAGCGCGAAGCCCGCGGCCATTGACTTCGAGCTTACGGAAGGGGAGCTAAAGGGGAAGACGTGGAAAGGGATCTACGCCCTGGACGGTGACACGCTGACAACCTGCGACAATGCACCGAATCTCGACAAGGGCCGGCCTACCGCGTTCGAGGCAAAGAGTGGGTCCGGCTATGTTCTCATCACGTTCAAGCGCTCGAAGCGTTGACGGCAATGACTCCCAGCGTGAAAAAACGATACTGGTCCGAGCCAACCGGAATGTCGCGTGAACGTTAGGGAACCGAACATGGACATAGCCCTTCTCATCATCGGCGCAGGACCATTCGGCCTCGCCATGGCGGTCCAGGCCCGAGAGCTTGACATCGATCATGTGGTGCTCGGGCAGCCGATGGATTTTTGGAAAAAGCACATGCCTGCAGGGATGGTGCTTCGCTCCGGGTGCGACTGGCACCTGGATCCCACGGAGCGACATACCCTCGAGCGCTTTCTTGAGACACGCGGCCAGAAGCCGTCCGACGTCGAGCCGCTCTCTCTGAACTTCTACTTGGAGTACGCCGAGTGGTTTCAGAAGATGAACGACATCCATGCGCGACCGTTGCGTGTCACGCGACTCGACGAGCGCGACGGTCGTTTCGAGGCGAGCTTGGACGATGGTACAGTGCTGACGGCCAAGCGGGTACTGCTCGCCCTCGGTTTCAGATCGTTTGCCCACATCCCCGACGAACTAGAGGCACTGCTCCCGGCCGAACTCAGCTCGCACACCTGCGACTGCGCCGCACCCGACCGATTCGCTGGCCAACGCATCCTCATCATAGGCGGACGGCAGAGCGCGTTCGAATGCGCCGCGCTGCTCGCCGAGGCGGGGGCGAGCTCAGTACATGTGTGCCATCGTCACGATACGCCGGCATTCACTGCTTCGGACTGGTCTTGGGTCGATCCGCTCCTTCAGCGCATAGGGAGGGAGCCGGGCTGGTATCGCGGCTTGTCGGACCCCGAGCGCGAGGCGCTCAACGCCCGCTTCTGGACGGAGGGTCGGCTGAAGTTGGAGCCGTGGCTAGGGCCCCGTCTGCGTCACGAGGCGATCACGATCCGTCCGAAGACGCGGGTCGTCGGCTCCGAGCAGAGCGGAGGCGCGCTGCGTGTCCGACTCGACACCGGCGACACGATCGAGGTCGACCACATCCTCTACGCGACCGGCTATAAGGTCAACTTGCAACGTGTTTCCTTTCTGAAAGCCGGCAACCTTATAGGTCGCATCGAGTGCCGCGACGGCTTCCCCGTCCTCGACAACTCCCTGCAGACGACGGTACCGAGCCTCTTCGTTACAAGCCTGCCGGCCGCTCGCGACTTCGGCCTCTTCTTTGCGTTTACCGCCGCGGTCCGGGCCTCGGCGCGCATCGTTGGTCGCGCAATCTAGCCCATTCAATACGTTTTGTCCGCCCGGCGTTCCTCCCAAAATTAATCCGAAATTGATTGTTTCCAGGCTTGGCGATAAAAGACAATACACCCAAGCATTGAGCCAAAAGATTTCCCTGGGAGCCGACTATGTTTCCAAATCCGATCACCCCAACGGCTCATACTCTCCACTCCGACACACTGCTTCGCCTGTTGGGATACATGTCCTTGTTCACGATGCTCTTGACGATTCCACAGTTTTTTACCATAAGGTTCGGTCATCAGGCCGCCGGGGTTTCGCTGGTATCGTGGAGCGCCTATCTCGTTTCTGCCGTTCTGTGGTTTTGGTTCGGGATACAGAAAAACGACAAGAACATCTATTTGCCCTGCGTGGGCTGGATCGTGCTAGATAGTGCTGTGATCTTAGGAGTGATTATCCATGGATAAGTGACCTAAATACGTGCCCGTGAGGTGAGTGGACGTCGAAGCGACGCAATTATCAAACGATAGTTTGCGGAGAAAATAACGCCATGAAGCCTTATGCGTTGATCCGGTCAGTGCTGCTTGGAAACCGATCGTGGGAGCAATTTGCGATCCTGCTCGCCCGCGTTTCGCTCGGAGTGTTTTTCGCTATTTCGGGAGGCAACAAGCTCCTCGTCCCCAGCCGTACTCGTCAGATGTACGAAACTCTCGCCGCCGCCGGGATACCGTTTCCGCATTTCATGACCTATTTCGTCTCCTCGGTTGAATTCATCTGCGGCTGTCTGCTCGTCATCGGTTTGCTTTCGAGCCTGTGCTGCGTGGCTCTTATCATCCAGATGATCGTCGCGATCACGACGGTCCAGCTAGCAACGATTCCGAAAGGACTCTCGTTTCTCAACTGGCTCGATGACTTACTCTATCTGCCCGAAACCATGTATATCATCATCTTGATCTGGTTAATCTGCTCCGGACCGGGAAGAGTCAGCGTTGATCGCCGGATTGCCCGCGCATTCGGGTATCAGGACGGATAAAGGTGGAGCACGCCGCAGGAGCATAGTCCCAAGGCGCTGATTTGGCACGAGATGTTAATCCAGCTGTCCCCAATTTTTCGACAAACCATTTCGTCGTTCCGATGCCGCTATGCTGGTAATAGAGGCCGATCGGTGTGTAGTCGATCAGCGTCTGCAACCCCTTTTTTGGCCCGATAGGCGAACGACTGCTCGAGCAATGTAGCTTGAATCGCTTCCTGAGCGACTGCGGCCAATCGCTTCTGAATTACTCCCCGTCTGGGAAATCGCTTCAGGCGGCAACTATTCCGCCGAAAGCACAATAGTAAAGCGTGATCGTTAACAATCGTAAAAACGGCAGATTTTTTGAGGTGAAGGCTGTAACGGTGGATCCACTGTGGCGCCAAAGTCGCGATTCTGATCGAAGATGTCATTCGATGCAGCCACTGCCGACGACGTCGAAGCCGATGCATCGTAAGACGCGGCGGACGGGCGCGGCTGAACGTGTTCGTCCTTAGTAAACGGCTGCGCGATCTTGTGTGAATCGACAACTTTACTCTCGGTGTCGGTAAGCAGGCTCTGCGCCTTTAAGGGGAAAATGGCTTCATGGATGACTGATAGGGACAGCGTATATAGACCAGAGCAAATGACTAGGCCCAATGTCAGGAAGAAGACGCCTTTGGAAGCGTACCGTAACATGCTTATGCCTCCATTTGATGCTTCAGGTCTCCGTACGCCGTGAACGACTCGGCACGCGCTGCTCATCATTACTTCCCGTGAATTCATGACATCTCCTCTTTTGCAGATTTCGTGATATACAAAGCGATCGTAGCAACGGATGTGCCAGTTTCGATTCGTATCTGAATCATCCCAAATGGTGCACCTCTCCCGCGGATGTGCCGAGATGTGTTGACCAATTATCGGCACCTGCCGAAATGTCGGCTCTAATTAGGAGGTCACTTGCACCATAATAGCCAGTCATGCAGCAATAGCTTCGGCAAGATGACTTTCCTTCCTCGCTCGCAGCGCCGCGAACGACTAGATTCTAGGCCTATGATTGACGACCTGATCAACCCAATCGTGAGGAGACAGGAGTTTTTAGCCTTTCCAAGGCCGGACGTGCCAAGCTGTTTCGTGTTGGACGTCCAACTCCCCGGACTAAGTGGCCTCGATCTACAGGAGGAACTTGCCAAGGTGGACGTTCAGATCCCGATCATTTTTCTCACCGGTCACGGCGACATTCCCATGACAGTGCGGGCGATGAAAGCAGGCGCGCTGGAGTTTTTAACCAAGCCCTTTGACGATCAGGACCTACTGGAGGCGATTCATGAGGCCATAAATCGCGACCGAGTTGCGCGACGGGAAGGGCGAATATGAGGACACTGTATCATCGCTATAATTCATTGACTCCTCGCGAGCAGGAGGTAATGAAATGGGTCATTTCGGGCCTGCTCAATAAACAGATCGCCGCCGAGTTGGGCATTAGCGAGATCATGATTAAAGTTCATCGCGGCCAGGTTATGCAAAAAATGCAGGCTGAGTCATTGGCGGACCTCGTTAGGATGTCTGAGAAGCTGTCATTACCGCACGGCAAGAAATCATAGGAGTTGGCGCCACTGTGCCTATCTATACGAAGGTATAATAGATTTCTCTTTCGGAACGTGTAAATGGCTTTAGAAAGGCATGGGATAGTGGGTCTACTAGCTGAAACCATGTACGTTCCATCCGCCTTGATGCGCCAGCAGGATCATAGGGTAAGCGAGGTGGTAAGATTTCTGCAACATCATCAGGCGAGTATCAGCATGATGTTGTTGTGGGGAGCGTACAAATCAATTGTATAGAGTGTCTGACCCACGCTTCCCTCCGCCGCGGATCTGAAACCATTGAATGTCCTGGTTGACTTTGACGCTGATCAGGTATGGCTCAGCGAGCTCATCGCTTTCAAATGGAGGTGAGGAGTGAGCCAACTACTTACCGTACTCCTTCGTCTCTTACATGCTCGCCAGCGCGTATTCCTTGATATGCGTGGCATGACTCGTTTGATCCTCGACACAGCACAACTCCAGGAGTCCAGCCGATAACTCGGATCTCTAGAAAGAGTCTGGTGCGACCTCGAAGATGGTATTAGACATCGATCTGTTCTGGCACATGCGTTGCGTAGCTTAGCTCGTGTAATCCGAATGATGCAACAAACCCGTTCAAAGGAGTAAGCAATGAACTCTCTTATAATAGAGACTATGATACGGGCACGTGATGTCGCGCTTGATTCGTCAAGTCGATTTCCGATCGCCCGATGGGCTCCCGTTCCGCTGCGCTTGATCGCTGGATTTGGTTTCATGCAGCACGGTTTCTCCAAGCTCAGTAGGGGCTCAGACGCGTTCGCCGCTATTCTGCACGCGCTGGGCGTGCCTGCACCACATTTCATGGCATGGCTCACCATACTGATAGAACTACTCGGCGGTTTAGCAGTCATTCTCGGCGCTTTCGTGACTCTTGTTAGCTTACCGATGGCCGCGCTTCTATTGGTGGCTATCTTTACCGTGCATCTGCCCTACGGGTTTAGCTCGATCAAGCTCATAGCCGTGACTCCTGCCGGCGCGCAATTCGGACCGGTAGGTTACGAATGTAACCTCTTGTACCTCGCCTGCCTCGCCGCCCTTGTTATGGGTGGTTCCGGGCCACTGGCGATAGATGGCCTTATCAGAAAGCGGAGGAAAGTTGGGATACATAGATCCACGCTAAACATTGCCAACTGATCAGGCGCGTGTTTATCGCGCGGAAGTTCTCGTTGCTGAGTTAAAGCCCACATTTTCACCTGTCGACAAGGCGTCAAAGGATCTGCGTCATAATCCCGTCCGCCAGGCTGCTGATGAGCAGGGTGCCGTGGATCGGAATTCAATCGCAAGTACGGACTCCGTCACCGCATCAACGCCAGAGCTTGATTAATTGGGTGGCCAGACTCGGAAGGTCCGGCGCTACAGCTTGCGGCTGGGGCAAGCCATCCACGGGCAGAAGAGCATTGCCGGGTCTGGTGATGAGCGCTCCTGAGCAACCGATGCTTTGCGCTCCGATCGCATCCCAGACATGCGCCGCCACCATGCAAATCGCGGCAGGCGGCACATCCAATTCTTCGGCGACCATGTGGTAGACCTGCGGCGCTGGTTTGAACCGGCGCACGCGATCGACGCTGAACGACTTTTCGAACCAACCGTCGATGCCGGCGTGCTTTAGCGGGCTGGTCTGTGAGTCGGGCGGCGAGTTGGTCAAGGTGACCAGGCGAAACCCCGAATCCTTCAGTTGCTTCAGCCCTGCCGGCACGTCTGGGGGCGCGGGCATTGTGAGCAGCCGCATTCTCAACTCTTCAATGTCGACCTGCTGAATCGATACGTTGTGGATCGAGCCCAGCATCTTTAGCACGCCCTGTCCCAACGTGAAAAACGTCGTGTAGGGCCCTGACAAGGTTATTGCCTCCGAGTAGAGGATGAGCTGTCCAAACCACTCGTGCATGACCTTGCTGTCGCCGAATAGTCGTTCAAACAGCGGCGCTAGGAATTCGATGTCGAGCAGCGTCTCATTGACATCGAACACAAAGATCGACGGCACCATAGCGTTGCTGCGACGCTGTGGTGAGGGCGAAACATCGTCAGTCATAACGATTTCTCCTGTTCCATTTAAGCGCCACGCGCCGGTCTGCGGGCGTAACGCAAGCCGCCAAACGGTCGCCGTGGCGCGACGGAGGAACCAGACGCCAGCGCTTGAAAAATCTAACAGAGCAATTGCAGGGCCAGCATTGCCGGATCGGTCTTTGGAGTCATGCATTCGTCGCTGATTCTTTTGGAAAGCACAACGATTTTCGTATAGCGAGGAAATTCTCTGACGAGTCGTTCTATCTTATCCTTATCGACGGGCTTTACATGTTCTTTCCTGAACTCCGGATCGTAACCATTCGCCTTTCCAGGGGAACTGGATCATCGGCAGCCCAGGACATCGCTGAACTTGGCATGAAACACGCAACTCCTCAAGCACGGATAAAAACTGGGCATGGCTCGTCTCAACCAAAGTCGACATTTCGACACTCGCCGATAAATCAACAAGGATCGTCGTCACAATCTGTCCGAAGTCGAGCTGCCACACCCGAGATTCTTTTGTTTCTCACATTCTATACTTTCGCGACATTGATCTGTGCTGGCACATGCATTGCTCCTAATTAGCGCTTGTTTAGAAAAGAAGATTTAACGAAAAAGCATCTGAATATGTCGATTATGAAAGTTTCACGGTCAGCGGGATTCTTGAGCGCTCTCTTTGCGTCCGCCATGCTGACGGCGGCGCTGATGGGGATTCTCTTCTTTGCATGGAGAGTCGCAGGGCTGCCGTTCGTGCCCTTCGACGTTTTCGACTGGACCACCCGCGTGCTTCCGGGGCGCCTGATAGCTTTCGGCATCGGGACAATGGTGACGGTGATTCGCGCGCTTAACCTAGGTCCAACTGCCGAGACGGCCAAGTTGGCAGAGCAGACGATGGCGGTAGCGGGTCTGTTCCTTACCGGAGTCATCGGCGGCGCAATCCTGTTCGCGATCCTTGGGGCGCTGCGCCGAGGATATGGAATTGCCTTAGGACTCGCGCTCGGAATCATCTTGGGCATTCCGATAATGCTAATTAGCGTGCAGGCGAGCCAGACCGCCAGCGTCGGGCCGGAGGCGCGCGCGATTTGGGTGCTGCTGGCGTTTGTCGTCTGGGGCGCAGTTCTGGGCAGCGTGGAACAGCGGCTGATTTATGCCCAGGGGACAGCGCCGGCCGAGGCAAGCGTGGAGCTAGTCGACCGGCGGACGTTCCTGATAAGGCTCGGCGGCGCCACGGCGGCGATCACGGTTGGTGGGGCTGTGGTCAGGGAATTGGCTGAGGCCAGGCGCAGAGAGGCAGTGCGCATGGCAGGCGCCGAGTCGATGCGCTGGTCGACGACGCACCCATTGCCGAATACGAATGCCGCCGTGAAGCCCGCGCCGGGGACACGGCCTGAGTTCACACCGCTGGAGCGACACTATCGCATCGACATCAACACGATTCCTCCGGCGGTCGACGGGCGGCAGTGGCGGCTGAGTATCAACGGCTCGGTGGAGAAGCCGCTGGCGCTGATGCTGGAGGACCTGCGGCGTTATGCGCCATTGCACCAGTTCGTAACCTTATCTTGCATTTCGAATCCGGTGGGCGGAGATCTCATCGGCACCACGCGCTGGACCGGGGTGAGCCTGCAGCGAATGCTGCCTGACCTGCGGCTCAAGCCGGGGGCGACGCATTTGAAGATCCGCTCGGCAGACCAGTTCTACGAGGTGGTCGCGCTGGACGCCATCAAGGCCGATGAACGGATCATGCTGGCGTACGAGTGGGACGGTGTACCGCTCACGCGAGAGCATGGGTTTCCGCTCCGAATCTACATCCCTGACGTTCACGGAATGAAACAGCCCAAGTGGATCGAATCCATCGAAGCCATCGACCACTGGGAGCCCGGCTTCTGGGTGGAGCGCGGCTGGAACAAGGTGGCGCAAATGCATGCGACCTCGGTGATCGATACTGTCGCAGTAGATATGACCATCATCGGCGCTGACCGGCGCAAGCTGGTGCCAATTGGCGGCATTGCGCATGCGGGGGCGCGCGGAATATCGAAGGTCGAAGTGCAGGTGGACGGCGGTCCGTGGGAGCAGGCGGAGCTACGCACGCCGCTGTCGCAGTTGACCTGGGTCATCTGGAAATACGACTGGCCGTTTCAGTCAGGCAAGCACACCTTTACAGTCCGTTGTTACGAGGGGAATGGCACACCGCAAATCGCGACACCGAGCCCGCCGGAGCCGAACGGGGCCACGGGCCTGCACAGCAGGTCAGTGATGTTGTGAGAAGCGGCTGTATAGCGAAAGGGAGAAAGGTAGGCAGGGCAAGTCTTCAGGTCGATCACGACTGTTGAGGCCGTTGGGGCGTAATTTTGGCAGGCGGAGACGGCAAGCGCCTTCTTCCGCTTACGAGAAAACTTACAGGCGAGGATAGACCAAAGCAGGTTTGCGCTCTGTCGGGTACAACGGGTCTCGTACGCAGTTCCACAATCGAACATATTGCTGGTTTTAACGAGAACTGATGAGCGCTTTTATGTAGATCAAATACTATGATTCTCGAGCAAGCTCGTACTCAGGCCGATCAAACGAACTCTGGGCCTCGCGCATTGAATGCACTAGGGACGTTGGGCCTCCACTGGCCAGAGTATGTGATGGAAGGCGTCGAGTTGGGACTTTACATGATCTCGGCGTGCGCGTTTGTGGTACTGCTCCAATATCCGACGTCATCGGTGCACCAGGCTTTCCCGGATCCCGTCCTACGCCGCGTCTTGTTCGGCGTGGCCATGGGCGTGACCGCCATCGGCATCATCTACTCCCCTCTGGGTCAACGCTCGGGTGCACACTTTAATCCCGCAGTGACGTTCACCTTCCTTCGCCTGGGCAAAGTCGAATTCTGGGATGCGGCCTTTTACGGCGCCGCGCAGTTCATCGGTGGGCTGCTAGGAGTGGTACTGTCGGCGCTGGTTCTTGGAGAGCTGGTTGCGCACCCTTCCGTGCGGTATGCCGCAACTGTCCCGGGCATGGCCGGGGTGGGCGTGGCGTTTCTCGCCGAAGTCGTCATCTCCTTCCTGCAGATGTCACTAATCTTGCGCTTCTCCAACAACCCGCGCCTGGCGCCTTTTACCGGCCTGTTCGCCGGCGCCATGATCGCGACCTACATCAGTCTCGAAGCGCCGTATTCAGGGATGAGCATGAACCCGGCGCGCACCTTCGCCTCTGCCTTGCCGGCGCAGATCTGGACGGCGTTATGGCTCTACTTCACGGCTCCGCCGCTCGGCATGCTGTTAGCGGCAGAGCTGTACGTGCGGCAATACGGCATCCGCCAAGTCTTTTGCGCGAAACTGTATCATAACAATGACAAGCGATGTATCTTTCACTGCAACTGGAAGCAGCTCTCAGTTGGCAGTGGTAAGTTATCAGTTTCTGATACGTGAGCAGACGCTCATATCGATCTGAGAACTGACTACGGAGAACTTTCCAGGTGGCCAAATCTCTTATGACCATCTGGAACCGATATCACACCAGGATAGAGTCGACATTTCGACACCTGGTCGATGAGTCGCCCAACGATCATCGTCACAATCGCTCCGCAGCCGAGCTGCAGTTCTGAAAGTGTCGTGATCATTACACTTTCAGAGATCCCAGACATCGATCTGTTCTGGCACATGCGTTGCTCTGATTCCCTCGTGTAATTCGAAATGCGCGACAAACCGGCGCGCTGAAAAGGAGACTCCCAATCAGTCGGACCCTTCGGAATTACCTAAAGCCAGAACGTCATGGAAAGCCGAAAGGAAAGGTCGCAGTCACAACCGGAGGAGTAGTGGCATCGGCTTTGCCACGGCGAAGCAGTTTGTAAACGAAGGCGCGTACGTTTTTATCACAGGGCGCCGTGAGCCAGAGTTGGCTCGGGCGGTAAAGGAGATCGGCAGAAATGTAACCGGCGTGCAAGGAGACGTGGCGAACCTTGGTGATCTTGATCGCCTGTTCGCGCAAATCAAGCGAGAGAAAGGCAAGCTCGATATTGTGTTCGGGAATGCCGGAGTTGTGAAGTATGCTCCCTTCGGCTCGATAACGGAGGAGCACTATGACTCGATCTTCAGCATCAATGTGAAAGGGCTCCTTTTCACGGGGCAGAAGGCGTTGCCGCTGCTGCCGGATGGAGCATCTATTATCCTGAATGCCTCCATCGTCGCCAGCAAAGGATTTTCGCGGAATAGCGTTTATAACGCCACAAAAGCCGCGCGTTCGTTCGTGCGGACATGGACAACTGATTTAAAAAAACGCCGCATTCGCGTGAACGCGATGAGCCCAGGCTCCATCAACACTCCTGAGTTGAGTACCTACTGCCTTCCTCAGAAGTCGGCGAACAACAAAAGAAACTGATTTCCAATACTGTTCCGTTCGGCAGGTTCGGCATACCCGATGAGATTGCCAAGGCCGTGGGTCTCTCGGATCCGACGAATCACGGGAATAGAACTGTTCGTGGATGGCGGCGTCGCACAAGTGTAGGCCCTTAATAAATAATGGAAGGGCGCCGCGTTCGGCAATTCGGTGCCGCCGCCTCCATACCGGACGGCTGAACACTCGGTGTGTGACTTGTGCGCACCTGCGAACAGGTTAAAAGGGCGGTCCGTGCCGGAATGTAGTCTCAGCATGCGATATTTCGACACGACTTCTTCGTCACCGTAAACAACTTTGCTGAGTTTCCGAACGGAAAACTCGTTCATATCCGTTGATTATCGATACTCACATCTCGTTGGCATGACCCTTGCCCCTCCGAATTACAAAAGGAGAACGAGATGAATAGCATCCAGCTAATTTTGTCAGGCCTCTTCCTCGTTGCAATACTTCTAATGGCTCGAGTGGGAGCTCAGAACACTGCCACGACAACGACTTCTGGAAACGGCCGAGCGTTCTTGTTCTCTGCAATGAAGTGAGTGTTTACAGATCAAGGATTAATAGCATCGGTCGTCACATGAATCCGTACGCACCAGGGCGCGCTGCTAGCGAGTAGAAGTATAGAGACAGCAACATCGGCCAACGTAACTTGGTTATTGAAACGAGGAGTCTTGTTATGGAGACAGGAGCCAAATTGAATGTAACGAAAACTATTCGGTCCTCGAAGACGGGTATGTTACTGCCGAGAAAAGCCACGCTCGTTTCTGTAACCGAGAATCTTGGACGGACTCTTTTGCTGGTTGAATTCGCAGACGGACAACACGAGTACCTATTTGAGCACGAGGTCAAATTCGAGAACGGCAATGCATTGCGGGAGGAGTACGAGGCCGGTGCCAACGCACACATTTGAAAGTACGTTCTGCAATGGCGCAAACATCTGACGGAGGTCAGTTAGGGCAATGAGGAATAAAATCCGTTTGATCATTTTGGGCATTCTCATCCAGTTATTCTTCTTTAGCGGACTTCGTGCTGGGGAAATACCACCGGGGGAAAACGAGTCAAAGCAAGAAGTGAGCGGACCGGAGCAGCACCAGATGACTCTTGTTTCGTTGGAACCGTGGGTTGTTGAAGGCGAGCTTTTGGGCTTGGTGGCTGCATACACCTATGACGATGTGAGCACCGAAAGGCCGGCTGATTATTGGGAGCTTTACAATAATCAAGGCAGCCTCGTGGCGGTTAGTTGGTTCGACAAGTTCGGTGCCCGCAGGACGGCTGTCGATCGTGGAATTGTTGAAGAGGCAGACCAACTCGAGGGAGTTTTTGTTATTGTTTCAGACGGCAGCTCGAGCTGACGAAAATATTCAGATGCCCTTTGGGGAGCACGCCATTCCGGCCAATTGGCGCCGGTTTCCGCCATCAGCGGAGCCAGCTGCGATCGAAGTCTAAGGAGATTATTCGCGAGTCGGTTAGCCATCCGGTCGGCCCGGAGTTGTTTGCCTGAATTTGTTTCGGATTTCGGTATTCGGATTTCGGATTTGTTTCGTTAGCCGAGCCCACAGCGAGGGAGAGGTTGAGCCTCTCCTCGCTTGTTCACCGAAAAAATTGGCTATTGTCTGTTTCGCCAGAAAAGCCGATCCAGTTTTTGCTGCCAGACTTGATCTTTTCCGGTCGGGGTCTCGTCACACGGCCCATAATAGTCGATGACATCACCTGACGTTGAGCTCCGGAGACTCGGATTGTCTGAGTCTAATGTGCTCGGGTCGATTGCGCGGAACTTCTGATGGCAATAACTGCCCGGAGCCACGGTTTTTTCGATAACGCCATCGTCGGCTGGAGCCATGCTGCTCGCAGCGATGTTACTTATAGCGCTGCGAAAATTGTTTTTGCGATTTTCATTTTGATTTACCTCCTTTCGTTGTTCTTGAAAACCAGTTTGAGCAACGGGAGTGGCAACATGGCCTGATCACGAAAAATGTCCGCGATAAGGGGACTTGGGAATGAATCGACGGCAGTTCACGAGCGCTTGTATCAATGAATCGTGCTTGAATATTTGACCGGCGTCGAATTACAGAAACTTGCTTTGGAGTCCTTGCCGCGGGTTTAGAGGCGGGAGATCGCTACCAGGAAGCTAAATCGCAGCTACCGGTAATGTCGGGATTTCGACTTCGTTTCCGATATACCGACACGACACTTTCGTCAGGAGCAGCCTACGGAATAAGAAGGTTGCCGATTCTGAAGCGCTTCTTCGTCTCCGTTCCTCATAAGTTTGGGCGGTCCCTTAGATCGATCCCACAAATCATATCGCCAATGGTTGGATTCTTGGCTGACGATAATGTTACCAATCCTGCGGCTAATTCTGGAGATCGAATAGCCTTGCGGATGATTACAAGTAAGCCGACTAGACTTCCATAACCTAGCTCTAGTCGCTGGGCGAGCGTCCTCAGGTTTTCCCCTCATTCATCTTGTTGACTGCGGAATTCTGGATCGTTCGATATCTGTTGATATGACGACTCGAGCCGTGTCGCTCCTTAGAATAATCGGGTCGAGCACTTGGAAAAATCCTCCGCAGTTAGATGGCACATGGATTGCCAGTCCTCTCAACCAGTGAGGAGGACGTCTTATGTTCCTAAATCAGCGATTCGGAGAGCCTGAGACAAACGAAACAGAACATGCGAACCACCTGGCTCATGTTGAATCTGAGTTTTGCTGGTGTGACCCGATCGTCGAGATAGGCGAATATGGTCAAAGGGTTGTTGTGCACATAGAGGTCACGTGGCATTGACCGCGGCTCGAAACCCAGAATCGAAATCAACCCTGGAATCAAAGGTCAGCCACTAAGTCATGTGGAAGACGATATTGATCTCGCACGAACTACACCTCAACTTCGAGCTACGAAAGGAGACAGGTCGATATGACGAACGCACACTCATCCGAAAAAACTACAATAGCTTTGGTCAGCGGTGAGAACGCAGCCATCGGTATCGTTTTGGAATCCTGCGTGGCCGGCCCTGTGGCGACTTTGATAAGCGACGACGGCTCGGGGCGGCGCGCGTTTCCGATCGAAATTGAAGTGCAAAGGATGAGTTGTCCGAGATGCCAACATACCTTTCCAGTCGGATTCTATTGTATCAAGTGCGGCTACGTACCCACGGGCCAAAAAAACTGACGATCCAGGAATGTTTCTAATGAGCCGAAGAACGGGATTGAGCAAGGTCAAATTAACTGGATAGGCAACAAAACAAATGTCACTGACACAAGCAAACGAGCGCAATGAAGCTTTCGCGTCGCAAGGAGAATGCGCAAATACCGAGCCGCTCTTTCGCGCGATCGCGCGACAACATTTCCATCTCGGACCAAGTGGTTCCGGGACGACCATGAAATTGGTGGTCAATACTTTACTCGGCGTGGGAATGGAGGCCATCGCCGAAGCGGGTTGCGCTTAGCCAAAAGCCGGACTCAACCGCGATCGCCTCTTCGATGTACTTTCCCATACCGCTGTGATTGCGCCGGCGCATGTTGGGAAGTTCGCGAGGGCCGCAGGGAACGATTACAGCCCTCAGTTTGCGACGCGGCTGATAAACAAAGACTTCGGTTTGATCTTGAAGATGGCGGCCGAGCTGCGGGTGCGCCGATGCCGGCGACGGCAGCGGCCTTTCAGATCAACACGGCGAAAGCAGCCGAATCTAGCGAAGAAGATTTTTCAGCTGTGATTCGCTTGGCCGAGAATCTCGCCCGCGTGAACACTCACCAGAACGGGCGGGACAATTTACAAAGTTCGAAACTCGAAATTCGAAATTCGAGACAAATTCAAATGACCAAACATAAGGAAAACTCCAAACGAGCTTCTCTGGATTCTGTATTTTGGATTTTGTTTCCTGGCGCCTTTGGCGGGAAGATGTTCACATGGTTGGTAGATACCAATGGCGATTGGGCATTCACCATCGTTGGCTGAGACTCGGCTCCCGATCTCCCCTGCATGTTGGGTGATCGGGTCCAGTTGCAACGAATAACTCTGAATCTTATAGTGGACGGCATCGAAGCTATGAGCGGGGTCACGGACCGATCGCGTGACTTGCTCATCCGTTCTGGTCAATATGGACGGGTCGTCCGCGTGCAAACTTCCCCCTTGGGATCCCGCGGGAGTGTCGGTGGCTGTAACTTCCACGGTTGCAATTGACTCTTCAGTCATCGCCCAGATCATTTCGATTATTGGCAGCGCGATTTTACTGTGCCCATGCCCAATTTGCCAAAAACACAAGAATTAGAGTTCGCTGTTTCAGCAGGCCAGTAGAAGTTTATGGCCGAGCCAGAAGAAATCGTCTTTGTTGTGGAGGACGACGCGTCAGTGCGAAGAGCCCTCGGAGCTCTGGTTCGCTTAGCAGGGTTGAGGGTACAGACCTTTCCCTCGGCGCAGGAATTTTTAGCGTTTCCAAGGCCGGACGTGCCAAGCTGTTTAGTGTTGGATGTCCAACTCCCCGGGCTAAGTGGCCTCGATCTGCAAGAGGAACTTGCCAAGGCGGATGTTCAGATTCCAATTATTTTTCTTACCGGTCACGGCGACATTCCGATGTCGGTGCGGGCGATGAAAGCAGGCGCGCTGGAGTTTTTGACCAAGCCCTTTGACGATGAGGATCTGCTGGAGGCGATTCATGAGGCCATAAAACGCGACCGGGTTGCGCGACGGGAGCGGGCGAATATGAGGACGCTGTATCATCGCTATAATTCATTGACTCCTCGCGAGCAGGAGGTAATGAAATGGGTCATTTCGGGCCTGCTCAATAAACAGATCGCCGCCGAATTGGGCATTAGCGAGATCATGATTAAAGTTCATCGCGGCCAGGTTATGCAAAAAATGCAGGCTGAGTCATTGGCGGACCTCGTTAGGATGTCTGAGAAGCTGGCATTACCGCGCGCCAAAAAATCCTAGGAGATGGGGGTGGGACTGAGACCCACGTATGCGAAAGTATAGGTATACGAAAGTATAGCTAGATTTCTCATCGGAAATGGCGGTAAATCAATTTTAGAAAGACGGCGGCTATAATCTTCCTATGATCTCGATCATCGAAGATGATGACTCCGTTCGTGAATCCCTACAGCGTTTAATGAGGTCTGTTGGGTTTGCGGTGAACGTATTTGCCTCGGCCGAAGAGTTCCTGAACTCGGATCGTCTCCGCTATACGGACTGTCTGATTCTCGATGTCCGCCTACCGGGGATGAATGGTTTCGATCTCCAACGTCACCTGGCAAACAGTCATTCTGAAATCCCAATTATCTTCATCACATCACACGAAGATGACGAGCTGCGCGCACGAGCTCTCAATGGCGGAGCAGTAGATTACTTGCTCAAACCGTTCAATAATGAAGATTTACTGGATGCAATCGACGAGGCTCTCAAATCTAAGGTAGACGGAAAGAAATAAAGAAGAGTGTAAAATTCGACAAGGTGGCAAAACGGAGACGGTGAATACCGTCGGATCGGCGGGGGTGTTGCAAGATAGTGAATGAGCGGCGCTTCGGAAGAGTCTTTCTCAATCAAAAGGTGGTGATTTATGAGTAAGACGAGTGCCCTTGTATACGTGGTCGATGATGACGACTCAATGCGAAGAGCCCTCGGAAGTCTGATTCGGTCACCAGGGTTGACGGTACAGACCTTTCCCTCGGCGCAGGAATTTTTAGCCTTTCCAAGGCCGGATGTGCCAAGCTGTTTAGTGTTGGATGTCCAACTCCCCGGGCTAAGTGGCCTCGATCTGCAGGAGGAACTGGCCAAGGCGGGCGTTCAGATCCCGATAATTTTTCTCACCGGTCACGGCGACATT
>Ga0081455_10000613_pt1 | contig 46197 bp, 44 predicted proteins | sample TabmetS3T2R1_FD_70207 | JGI IMG/M metagenome (GOLD analysis project Ga0081455, IMG submission 70207) | Tabebuia heterophylla rhizosphere microbial communities from the University of Puerto Rico - S3T2R1 | ecosystem: Host-associated > Plants > Roots > Rhizosphere ...
GGCGTGGTCGCGGGACACGACCGTCGATCGGTCGGGTCCCACGTCCGGCGGCTCGAGGCGTCAGATGGCGGCCGGCACCACATCCGGACGGCGCTCGCGGAGCCAGTTCCAGGCGAGTGCGCCGACCCAGAGCTCGTACCCCAGCGTGCTGAGCGCGAGCAGCGGAAAGAGCGCGCCGGTCACGAGAGTCGCGCTGCCCACCGCGCTGATCACCAGCAGCACGATGCCGGTCCGCTGGAGCCAGGGCGAGTCGCCGGTCGCCCGCAGCGCAAGCACGAGCGCACCCACGAAGAAGATCCGTGGCAGCACCGAGAACGCGAGCGAGTACGGCGCGACCGCGTCCCAGCCGGCGAGGATCCGTGCGTCGGTGCCCATGTCGGCGGTCTCTAGCGCGACGTCGTGCAGCATCCCGGCCAACGGCCACACCAGGGCGAGCAGGGCACCGGACGCGACGGCGACCGTGGCGAGGATTCCGGTGTTGTCGATCCGCCGTAGGCGTAGCTGCACGGCGCCGAGGAAGCCGAGCAGCAAGGTGCCGGAGATCATGAACAGGTAGTTGCCCGCCCGGTAGAGATCGGCCGCGTCGAGCACGTTCTGGCCTCGCTCGAGGGCGGGGTCGTTCGGTGATCCACTGTGCGGGAGGACGAAGATCGCCATCAGGATCATGACGGCGAGCTGGCAGATGGTGAAGGCGACGCCGAACCGGGTGCTGAGGCGAGCCAGATCGACTCCGGATCGCTGCTCCGTCGCCCGGTCGATGCGGTAGGTGGTCATTGAGATGCCTTTCGTGGCGGCGCCGGTCGCGCCGATCGAGCTGGTGCTTCCGGAACCGTACGAACGGCCGGGCCAGGCCCACATCGACCTGAGGGACGCTTCTGGATCAGCCCGGAGCGCGGTCCGAAGTCAGTCCGTGGGCTGATGTCAGTGCAGGTCGGAGCGCCGTACGCTCCCTTCGTGGCCATCACCCTGGATCGCCTGAACACCACGCGGGTCGACGCGGCGCTGGCCGTCGCCTTCACGGTCGCCGGTCTGGTCCAGGTCGTGCTGGCGCCCATCGCCGCGCCCGGGCTCGGCGAGCTGTTCGTCGTCGGATCGACCCTGCCGTTGGCATGGCGACGCACCCGTCCGGTGGAGTCGTCGCTGGTCTCGGCGGCCTTCTGGCTGATCCCGCTCGACGGGTTCCCGATCCTGGGCTTCGTCGTCGTGATCCTGCAGTTCTTCGCGCTGGGCAGCCGGGGTGCGCCACGTCTGGCCGTCGCCCTGGTCACCGGCTGGGCGGCCGCGGCCGCGGTGGTCGGCACCCTGCTGGGTCCGGAGCAGCTGGTCGCGGTCATCGGGGCAGTACTCGTGGTGGTCGCGCCCGTGCTCGCGGGCCAGCTGGTACGACATCTGCGGCAGCAGAACCAGGTGCTGGCCGAGCTCGCCGAGCAGCTTCAGGAGGAGCAGCGCCGGGTCGAGGAGGCGGCCGTCGACGCCGAGCGGGCCCGGATCGCCCAGGAGCTCCACGACGTGGTCGGACACGAGGTCACGCTGATCGCCATCCAGGCCGAAGCCGCCGCCTCGGCGCTGAAGACCAGTCCCGAACGGGCAGGTGCGCCGGTCGAGGCGATCCGAGCGACCGCCCATCGCACGCTGACCGAGATCCGCGGTGTGCTCGGCCTGCTGGCGCCCGGTGGCGACACCGGCGGCGCGACATCCGAGGGGCTGACCGAGCTCGCACGCCGGGCCGAGGCCGCCGGCATCGCCAACTCGCTGGTGGTGAGCGGAGACCCCTGGCCGGACAGTGCACCGGCCGGGCTCGCGGTCAACCGGATCGTGCGCGAGTGCCTCACCAACGCCGGCCGACACGCGCCCGGCGAGCCGGTGACGCTCAACGTCGCCTGGAGTCCGCAGCAGGTCCAGGTACGCGCGACCAACCCCACCGACTCCCGGCGACGACCGACTCCGGGCCGCGGACTCACCGGCATCCGTCATCGCGCCGCGCTGCTCGGCGGGACCTTCGACGTCGATGTTCACGACGGCCGGTTCGACCTGTCGGTCCTGCTGCCGGCAGCCGCCGCTGGAGACACCCGATGACCCGCGTCGTCGTGGTCGACGACCAGGACATGGTGCGCCAAGGCCTGCGCATGATCCTGGAGCTGGCCGAGCTGGAGGTCGTGGCCGAGGCAGCGGACGGCGCAGCCGCGATCGAGGCGGTGTCGGCGTACGCCCCCGACGTGGTGCTGATGGACCTTCGGATGCCCGGCATGGACGGCGTCGAGGCCACGCGTCGCATCGTCGAGGTCAGCGAGACCCGGGTCCTGGCCCTCACCACCTTCAACGTCGACCAGCACGTGGTCGACGCGCTGCGCGCCGGGGCCGTCGGCTTCCTGCTCAAGGACGTCACCGCCGAAGGCCTGGTCGAGGCGGTACAGCGGGCCGCCGCCGGCGATCCGGTCGTCGCGCCGGCCGTACTCGCGCGGATGATGGACCACTTCGCCGCTCGGCCACCGCTGCCGGCGCAGCAGCCGCCCGGATTCGAGGACCTGAGCGACCGCGAGCGAGAGGTGCTGGCGCTGATCGGTGCCGGGCGCTCGAACGCCGAGATCTCCGACCAGCTCGTGATCAGCATGGCGACGGTAAAGACGCATGTGCGTCACGTCTTCGCCAAGCTCGATCTCCGCGACCGCGCCCAGGCCGTCGTCGTCGCGCGGGACGCCGGATTGACCGAGCCTCGGTCGTAGTGATTGAGGTTCCACAAGGTTCTTGCGCCGTCGCAAAAATTACCCAACCTGAAGGTCTATCCCTACGGGGTTCGGCTGACGTACATTCGTCCGCGGCGCAGGCTGCGTCACACGAGACGGGACGCCGCCGGGCTGGTCAGCACTGCCGACGGCCGGCCCGACGGCGCGGGGCATGAAAAAGCAGTCGCCTTGATCGGAGTCCGATCAAGGCGACTGCTGTGTCTAGGTGCGATGGGTTCCTAGATGAACTGGTTCAGGAACGCCCGTGAGTACGCCGTGTCGACGCGCTGGTAACTGCCGGTCGCGTTGCAGGTCAGCGAGTTCACGTACGACGCGTCGCCCACGACGTAGCGGCCGAGGAAGACCGGGCCGCCTGAGTCGCCGAAGCAGGAGCCGCCGCCCGCCTTCGAGTCGCTGTCGCTGATCTGGAACGTGACGACCTGGCTCTGTACGGCCTTGAGGAACGACGTGGTGGACTGCCGCTCCGGGATGACGATCTGCGACTTCTTGGGGCCGATGTCGACGCCGTAGCCGACCAGCGTGTAGGTCTGCCGCTTGAGCGCGCCCTGGTTGCCGTCCATCGTGCCGACCGGAAGCAGCGGCGCCGGCGTGATGCCCGGCCACTTCGTGGTGGCCGGCTGATCCAGTACGACGACGCCCTGGTCGTGCTGCTTGCTGAACGACAGCTTGCCGGTCCAGCCGGGATCCGGATGCGCGGTGCCGGTGATGTAGTTGGCCGCACGCGCAGCCCGCTCGGCATCGGAGATGCCCGGCGCCAGCGGATCGAGCGGCAGGTCGGTGTTGAACGAGACGTACACGTTCGTGGCCGGACTGGCGCCGGTGTCCCCGGTGCAGTGGCCTGCGGTCAGCACGACCGTGGGGGAGATCAGGGTGCCGGAGCAGCGGAACCGGCCCGACTCGGTCGTGAACCGGACGACGCCGACATTGGTGTGCACCTCGTCTCGCTGCCCACCGGTGATCGCACTGGCCGGCTGCGCGGTGATGGCCATCCCGGCCACCAGGGACACGATGCCAAGGCTGCTGAGCACACTAGTTCGATACCGCCTCATCGCATGAAACTCCTCTCGTAGGTCGCCCAGAGCAGTATCACCGTCGCCTGTGACGGCTGCAATTGCGCTCAGATAGCCACGAATCCGGACGACAGGATGACCTGCGGCGACGCCACCGCTGCGGGCGATCGGTCCGGGCGGAGTCACGTCGCCGTCACACCGTCGTCACGCGCCGCTGGCTTCCTGGAACCACGGATCGGATCGACCCGCGTACGCCGATGCGCCGAGGGGCTCTGCTCAACGCGCTGTCGATGTACGCCTGCCATGAGACGTACGCCGAGGAGGTGGAGATGAGGGCACTCGTGACCGGCGGCGCCGGCTTCATCGGCGGGCACCTGTCGGAAGCGCTGCTCGCGGAGGGCCACGGGGTGATCGGCGTCGACGATCTGTCGACCGGCGATGTCGAGAACGTCGATCGGCTGCTCTCGAGTCCGGGTTACGAGTTCGTCAAGGGCTCGGTCCGCGATCGCGAGCTGCTGGACGGCCTGATGTCGCAGGTCGACACGGTCTTCCATCTGGCGGCGGTCGTCGGGGTGCAGTTGGTCATTGACCGGGCGCTCGAGGGGCTTCGCACGAACGTCCACGGCACCGAGCGCGTCCTCGACTGCGCCGCGGACCACGGCACTCGGGTTCTGATCGCGTCGACCAGCGAGGTGTACGGCAAGAATCCCGCCGTACCGCTGGCCGAGGACCATGATCGGGTCGTCGGGTCGCCGCTGATCAGGCGCTGGTCGTACGCGGAGGCCAAGGCGCTGGACGAGACGCTCGCCTACCTCTACTGGTCCGATCGCGCCGTGCCGACCGTGATCGCCCGCCTGTTCAACGTGGCCGGGCCGCGGCAGACCGGGCGCTACGGCATGGTGATCCCGCGCTTCGTCGACCAGGCACTGCGCCACGAGCCGCTGACCGTCTTCGGGGACGGCCAGCAGACCCGGTCCTTCTGCCATGTCCGGGACGCGGCCGAGGGCCTGATCGCTCTGGTCGACGAGCCGACCGCATACGGCCAGGCGGTCAACATCGGACGCGCCGAGGAGGTCTCCATCCGGCAGCTGGCCGATCGGGTGATCGCGCTGTCCGGGTCCCGAAGCGAGATCCGGTACGTCCCGTACGACCAGGCCTACGGCGACGGCTTCGAGGACACCATGCGCCGTGTCCCGGACATCTCGCGGGCCCGCGACCTGATCGGCTTCGACCCGAGGCGCGGGCTGGACGACGTCATCCGGAGCGTTATCGACGACCGGCTCGGCAGTGCGACGTCAGACCAGCTCGGATCGCCAAGACGAACGGACGCCGAAGGTGTTCGGTGACGAGTTCCTCGCCCGGCAGCGGCTGCTGGTGATCACGCCCCACGCCGACGACGAGACGTACGGCTGCGCGGGGAGCATGGCGCGGATCAAGGCGCTCGGCGGCGAGGTCTACGTCGTGCTTGTCACCGCCGGCGACCTCGATCACTTCGCCGACGGCGACACCAAGCTGGTCAGCCACCAGACCCGGCTCAGCGAGTTCGAGTCAGTGATGCGGCTGCTGAAGGTAGACGACTGGGACGTGCTCTTCACCGACGCCGACACGCATTTGGCGCTGGACGCGATGCCGCGCAAGGAGTTGGTCCGGCTGATCGAGTCGGACGGCCGGCTCTCCATCGGCAACGTCCGGCCGACCATGGTGATGATCCCGGCGCCCAGCTACAACCAGGACCACGAGGCGCTGTTCCACGCCTGCGTGACCGCCACCCGGCCCGGCGTACCCAGCCAGCGGCACCTGGCCTCGACGGTGCTGACCTACGACAACACCTCGCTGTTCTGGTCGTTCGGCCAGGAGCGGTTCCATCCGACCTGCTACATCGACATCTCGGACTACCTCGACGTCAAGATCCAGGCGATGCGCTTCCACGAGTCCCAGGTACGGCCGCCGATCTACCACGGCAGTCCGGAGAGCCTGGAGATGGCGACGCAGCTCCGCGGCCGCGAGGTCGGCGTGGAGGCCGCCGAGGGCTTCGAAGTGCTTCGAGCCGTCCTGTGAGGAGCCGATATGACCGACCCGACGGTGTCCGTACACCAGCCGAACTTCATGCCGTGGCTCAAGTTGCTGGACAAGATCCTCGCCAGCGACGTCTACGTGGCCTACGACACCGCGCAGTTCACCAAGAGCGAGTACCACGCCCGGCAGAAGGTGATGACGCCATCGAAGCCGGTCTGGATGACCGTGCCGGTCCTGAGCACCGGTGACTACCAACCGATCCAGGATGTGCAGATCGACAACAAGCAGCCGTTCCGCCGTCAGCATCTGCATCGGCTGCGCAAGGCCTACGAGTCCACGCCGTACTTCGGCGAGGTCTATGACCTGGTCGACCAGGTCTACGCGGGCGGGCACGAGCAGCTCGTCGACCTGAACCTGGACCTGATCGAGGCGCTCCGCGGGTACCTGGACGCACCCGTCCGCATCGTCCGGGCGAGCACCCTGCCGCACGAGGGCGACCGGACCGAGCGGCTGCTCCAGCTCGTGCAGACCGTCGGCGGGTCCGAGCATCTGACCAGCACGTACGGCGGCGACCAGGACGTCGACTGGGAGCGGTTCGACCAGGCCGGCATCGGCATCGTCGAGCAGCGGTTCGAGCACCCGGAGTACGACCAGATCGGACCCGACTTCGTGCCCAACCTGGCCGCGATCGACATGCTGTTCACGCACGGGCGCGAGACCGGCGAGATCCTGGCGCGCGGCCGGTCGTTGGTCCCGGTGGGGCCGGCCATGCAGGGCGCTGCGCCCCGCTAGGTGCCATGGAGACGACGGCGCTGCTCGTCCTCGTCCTCGGCATCAACCTGACGCTCTGGACGCTGGTCGGCGGAGTCCGCTTCGTCTCCGAGCGACTGACCGACCGGCGCGGCGAGGCCTACACCGAGGCACTGCGACCGAGACGTGCGCCGGCTGACGTGGGCATCCTGATCCCGGCCCACAACGAGGAACCCGTGATCGCCGCGACGATCAGCTCGGCGCTGCGGCTGGTGCCGGCGACGAACATCCATGTCGTCGCGGACGGCTGCGACGACGCGACCGCCGAGATCGCTAGATCCACCGGCGTCCACGTGCTCGAGCTGGACCCCGGACGCGGCAAGGCGGGCGGCATCGAGGCCGCCATCGAGCGTTTTGACATCGTCAGCCGTTTCGTTGCGCTGCTGATCGTCGACGCCGACACCGAGCTCGACGAGCACTACCTCGCCCGCGGCCTCCCGCTGCTGGAGCGGCCCGGTGTCGTGGCCGTCGCGGGATATGCCAAGGCGGGCTGGCGTCCGGACGAGCTGTCGCCGGTCGGCCGGTTCCTGGTCTCGTACCGCTCCCGGCTCTACGCGATCATGCAGTGGCTCAAGTACGGCCAGACCTGGCAGCGGACGAACGTCACCGCGATCGTGCCGGGCTTCGCCAGCATGTACCGGACCAGCGCCCTCGACCGGATGGAGCTCAACCCGCCCGGCCTGATCATCGAGGACTTCAACATGACGTTCGAGCTGCACCGTCGGCGGCTCGGCAAGATCGCCTTCCAACATGACGTGTTCGCGACGACGCAGGACCCGGACAACTTTCTGGACTATCGGCAGCAGGTCTTTCGCTGGCATCTCGGCTTCTGGCAGACCCTGCGGCGACACGGCTTCTGGGTCAGCGGATTCTCGGCGGCGCTCGCGCTGTTCGTCCTCGAGATCCTGGTCGCGTCCGCGGGCATCATCGTGTTGGTCGGCGCGGTCGTGCTGCTCACCCCGATCGTGCTGGTCGGGTATGCCTTGCAGGCCTGGGGCTGGTTCGCCGGACTCGACACGCTCACCGAGTTCTACCTGCCGTTGGTGGGTGCGCTGCTGATCCTGGCCGGGCTCGACTATCTGCTGACCTGCGTCACAGCGCTGGTCTTCCGGCGACCGATGATGCTGCTCTACGGCGTGGCGTTCATGGCGCTCCGCTTCGTCGACGCGGTCGAGATCCTCCGGTCGATTCCACGGGCCTGGAGCGATCGCTCGGACGGTCGATGGACCAGTCCCACCAGGCGTCCCGCTGCGGGTCCGCCGTCGCCGGTCGATCGAGGTCAGGACGCGTGACGGCTGGTACGACCCGGCGTCGGCCGTCCTGGCGGGCGGTCGGCGTGATCGGGTCGGTGGTGTTCGTCTGCGTGGCGCTGGTCGCCGTCCTGCTGACCGAGGACCCCGGCGAGACCGGTGGGACCGGCGGGACCGGCGATGCCGCCCGTACTGGTGAGGCGAAGCCGGTGCGGATCGGCTACGTGCCCTACTGGGATCAGCGGCGTGCGCTCGACGTCGTCTGGCAGCACCCGGATCTGTTCGACCAGGTCAGCCCGGTCTGGTACTCACTCACACCGGCCGGCCGGATCGTGCTCGCCGACGACCATCACACCCATGTCGACCCGGCGGCAGTTCGCGCGATGCAGGCTCGCGGCACCAAGGTCCTCCCGACCGTCACGAACCTGCGCAACGGCGACTGGGACCTCGACCTCGTACCCGCGATGCTCCATGACCCGAAGGCAAGGCGGACCCACATCCGGGCGCTCGTCGAGTTGGTCCGCGACAAGGGCTACGACGGCATCGACATCGACTACGAGTCGCTCAACGCCGCAGATCGCAAGGCGTACACGGCGTTTCTCACCGAGCTCGGCCGGCGACTGCAGGCCGATGGCAAGCTGCTCGCCACGGCGGTCCATCCCAAGACGTCCAATGCCGGCGACGACCCGCGCAATCTGGCGCAGAACTACCGGGCCATCGGTGCTGCGGTGGACCAGGTGCGGGTCATGACCTACGACTACTCGTGGGACACCTCGCCACCGGGTCCGGTCGCGCCGGCCAGGTGGGTCGACAGGGTGATCGCCTGGACGGTGACGCAGATCCCGCCGCAGAAGGTCGTCCTCGGCGTTGACCTGCTGGGTTACGACTGGAGCGGCGGACGCGGCGTGACCGTCAGCGATCAGCGGGCCCGGTCGCTCGCGGACGCCCATGGCGCCAGGATCCGGCGGTCCGAGGACGGATCGCCCTGGTTCAGCTATCGGGACTCGTCGGGCAACCGGCATGAGGTCTGGTGGGAGGACGCGAGGAGCGCCCGCGCCAAGCTGCCGCTCGTCGATCAGTACGGACTCGGTGGCGTGTTCTTCTGGCGGCTGGGCGGCGAGGATTCGGCCCTGTGGCCGGAGGTACGGGCGACCTGGTGACGAGCGAAAGCCGCAATCCGGACAACGACATGCGGCTGACCTGGTTGAAGTTTGGCGCACATCGCCCCGGGTACGGACGGTCGGTCAATCCTGACCCGCAACCTCCCGACGACCCTGGTGAACGCATCGACATGAGTGACCCGATTCTGCGTCTGTCGCTGTTCGACGGCTGGCGTCTCGTCGCCGACGACGAGGTGCTCCATACCCCCGCTCGGAGCCAGCGCCTGATCGCGCTGCTTGCGCTTCGCGGCCGCCAGCCCCGTGCCCAGCTCGCCGGCACGCTGTGGCCCGACGCCGACGGCCAGCGCTCGGCCGCGAGCCTCCGCGCCGCGCTGTCGGCGTTGCATCGCCAGCTCCCGGGTCTGGTCGAGCGCGATCACGGCGAGGTGCGACTCGCCGACCGGGTCCGAGTCGACGTCGACGAGTTCCGCGCCAACGCACAGGCCGTGCTCTCCGGAGCCATGTCCGCGCTGCCGACGACGATCGACCATCCCACCGTGACCGGTGGCGAGCTGCTGCCCGGCTGGTACGACGACTGGGTCATGGCCGAGTGCGAGCCGATCCGCCAGCTCCGGCTGCATGTCCTCGAGGCGCTGGCCGGGCGGCTGATCTCGCGGGGCGCGTACGGACAGGCCATGCAGACCGCGCTGCTGGCGGTGGAGCTCGACCCGCTGCGAGAGAGCGCCCATCGCCTGGTGATCCAGGTGCACCATGCCGAAGGCAACACCGTCGAGGCGGTGCGCGAGTACGAGCACTTTCGAGCTGTACTCCGCCGTGAGCTCGATGTCGAGCCGACCCGTCAGATGACCGAGCTGATGGACGAGGTGATCGCCCCGGCTCATTCGCGAGCCTGACGGGCGTCGTTCGATACCGGATTTGTGGGAGGGAGATCTGGAGTGAGCGCTGACCTAGCAGTGATCGGACTGGGCTACGTGGGGCTGCCGTTGGCCCAGGCGGCCGTCGGCGAGGGGATGCGGGTGCTCGGCCTCGACGTGGACGAGACTGTCGTACGTCGGCTCAATGGCGGTCACTCGCACGTCGATGATCCGACGGACGCCGACGTCGACACGATGCTGGCCCACGGGTTCCGGGCCACCAGCGACGAGCGCGACCTGGCCGATGCCGACGTCGTGGTGGTGTGCGTACCCACGCCGTTGACCGAGGACGCTGGACCCGACCTTCGCGCCGTGCAGGACGCGATGCGCATGGTCGCCCGTCAGCTGCGTCCCGGCATACTCGTCGTGCTGGAGTCCACGACGTACCCGGGAACGACCGACGAGGTCATCCTCCCGCTGCTCGAGGAGTCCGGCCTGGCCGCAGGGCGAGACTTCAACCTGGCGTTCTCACCTGAGCGGACCGACCCGGGCAACAGCGCCTTCGGCATCCACAACACGCCGAAGGTGGTCGGCGGACTCACTCCGGACTGCACCGATCGGGCGGCGTCCTTCTACGGCCGGTTCGTCGACACCATCGTTCGAGCCCGCGGGACCCGCGAGGCCGAGACCGCGAAGCTGCTCGAGAACACCTACCGCCACGTCAACATCGCGCTGGTCAACGAGATGACCCGGTTCTGCCACGACCTGGGGATCGACCTCTGGGACGTCATCGAGTGTGCGGCCACCAAGCCGTTCGGCTTCCAGCCGTTCTATCCCGGTCCCGGCGTGGGCGGTCACTGCATCCCGATCGACCCCAACTACCTGAGCCACAACGTACGCGCGAAGCTGGGCTACCCGTTCCGGTTCGTCGAGCTGGCCCAGGAGATCAACGCCACCATGCCGGACTACGTGGCGCGACGGGCCCAGGACCTGCTCAACGACCATGGCCAGGCGATCAAGCACGCGACCGTCCTGCTGCTTGGCGTGACGTACAAGCCCGACATCGCCGACCAGCGGGAGTCGCCGGCCGTGGCGGTAGCCCGGCGACTGCGCGCGCTCGGCGCCACCGTGCGCTATCACGATCCGTACGTGCCGCGCTGGAGTCTGGGTGACGACACGCTGACCTGCGTCGACGACCTCGACACGGCGCTGCAGACCGCCGACCTGACCGTTCTGTTGCAGGGACACGCCGACTACGACGGCGAGACGATCGCGGCCAAGGCGATCCGGGTCCTGGACACCCGGGGGATCACGCCACGCGCTCCCACGGTCGAGCACATGTGACGAGCGTGGGAGCGCGAGCGCGAAGGCGTCAGGCCGCGCCGTGGCAGCGCTGCGACGGGTAGCGCTGCGGCAGCTTCATGCCGCGGTCGGACATGATGTCGCGGACCAGGTTCGGCAGGTCGGTGATGATCCCGTCGACGCCGATGTCCATCAGCGACTCCACCGTGGCCCGATCACTGACGGTCCACGGAATCACCCGCATGCCCGCCTCGTGCGCGGCGTCGACCAGCTCCGGGGTGGTGAACGGCACGTAGCCGGGGTCGTTGACCGTTCCGCCCTGCGGGTCACCGTGGACGGGTGAGACGGCGTCGGCGCCGAACGACGCGGTCGCGGCGACGAACTTCTGCTGCAGGCTGCCGGGGAAGTCGTCGATGTCGATCCCACCGAGCCAGGGCGAGGCGCCGGGCTGGCCGGCCTGCAGGAACTGCTGCCCGTTCGTGAGCGCAACGATCGGCAGCCGCGGCTCGACCTCGCGCATCCGCATCAGCGAGCCCCAGTCGAAGCTCTGGATCGTCACCTGGTCGAGCATCCCGGCCTCTCGCACCTCACGGGCGACGACCTGTACGAACTGCTCACGCGGCGCGGTCTGCTCGGGTGCGCCGGCCTCGACCTTGGTCTCGATGTTCATCATCACGTGGTTGGCGTTGCAGCTGTTCACCAGGTCGAACACCTCGGACAGCAACGGCATCCGGGCGCCCGGTGACAGCTTCTGGTCGGGGTACTGCGGCAGCCGCAGCGAGCCGCAGTCGATGGTCAGTACCTGCGCCAGTGTGAGGTCCTTGATGAACCGCTGGCCCGGTACGTACGGGAACTCGGGGTCGCCGGGGAAGGCGGGCTCGGTGTCGACGCACTTGGACGGCGACGGATCCCGGTCGTGGGTCACGACCGCATAGCCGTCCTGGGTGATCTGGACGTCGAGCTCGAGTGTGGTCACCCCGGTGCGGAGTCCGTTGGCGAACGAGGCCAGCGTGTTCTCGACGACGAGGCCGAGACCGCCGCGGTGACCTTGGAGGTCGAACTCCTTGTCTGCTTGATGATTGCCTGCTTGGGCGGGCATCGTCAGGGCGGCGGTCGCGAGTACGACGCCACCGATTCCAGCGAGGGCATGGCGAGTCAGGGTGTAGGGCCGCATGTCGCGAACCTGCCGGACCAGGGCGGACCCCAGCATGTCGTCGGATCGTCCGGGCGTCGGCAAGACGGTAAACATTGCGAAGCCCGGACGATCCGACTGGCGACTCCTCTCAGCGGTCCTCGATCGATCAGCGCAGGCTGATCACCAGGTCGGTGTGGCGAGCTCCGCCGGCGTCGACGATCACCTCGTCGCCACGGGCGGTGTGCCGCAGCTGGTGGTCGACCGACCGTCCGTTCAGGCTGACCGAGGCGACCTGGGCGCCGGCCGGCAGCACCTGACCGATGAGCAGATCGGCATGCACCCGGGAGTCCACTGCAGTGCGCAGCTCGCTGGCCGTGGCCTCCGCCGAGACATCGACCCAACCGGTGCCGAGCCGGATGTGGTCGCCGGCGATCCGGGTCTGGTCGGGCGGCAACTGCGGCACGACCTCGACGACATCGCGACCGAGGTCGGGGCTGACGCCGAGCTGGTGATGCACGACCGGCCAGAGCGTCCCGTACGTTCCCCAGGCCTGCAGCACCATCGACCGGTCGGTGAACCGCTGGTCGATGTTGGCGGTGAAGTCAGGGCTCGGCGCGATCTCCGGCATGGCTCCCGGCATCTCCCACACGTCCGGGTCGAGCTGAATCCGCGCGTTTGCGGTCGTGTAGCGCTGCTGCTGATCCGGGCCGAGCCGGCCGAAGTTGCCCTCGGCGACCGCCATGATCGCGGTGTTGAGCCCGAACTGCACCCGCTCGCTCGGCACGCTGGAGACCGCGCTGTCGCACGAGGCTCCAGGGTTGCCCTTCTCGGCGGACGTCGGGCCGGTGCCGGTGTGGAACAGGCCGAACTCGCCGGAGTAGCAGTCCTCCTCACGCTTGGCCAGCGCCGTCTCGCCGTGCTCGTCAGTGGCGAGCGGCCGGGTGACCTGACCGGGACGTACGAGCAGGGCGTCCATCGGCGTCACGCCGATCCAGTGGCGCTGGAAGATCCGCGTGTTGTCGTTGGCCGGATCCGATGGGTTGTCCAGCGAGTCGGCGTACTGGTCGGTGTCGCCGCCGAACCACCAGGCCTGGTCGAACGCCGCCTCGAGTCGCTCCGCACGCGAAGTCGCCCAGGCGGCCGTGTCGGTGTCGTGCTTGCTGCGCGCCATGTCGGCGAGGTCGCGCAGCCCGCGAATCGTGTAGACGGTGTTGTCCAGCTTCTCCACTCCCATGCCGGAGCGCTCGACGTTGCCGAGCCCTTCGGGCCAGCCGTCGCCGTCGTCGTCCAGCTGCTCGACGACGTAGCGCATGGCGCGCACCGAGAAGCCGTACAGGTCGTCGCGGAACGCGTCGTCGCCGGTCCATCGCCAGACCAGCGCGACGGCACTTGGGAACTTCGACGTCTCGTCGGTGTTGCCTGGGTCCTCGTTGTGGCCGAAGTAGACGGCGCCGTCGTGGGTGACCTCGTGGACCACCTTGCCGCTGCCCTCGTTGACGATCTCGCTGGCGTCGCGGAGCGCGCGCAGGTGCGCCTTGATCGGCTCGAACTGGCCGGCCGCGACGCTGGCGAACGCGGTGTACTCACCGTCGGTGCCGAACAGCCACGGGTAGTCGGGCCATCCGGCGCCGAGCCAACCGGCCTGCTTGAGTACGCCGGCGGGCTCGGGATACTGCCGGCCCTCGTGCGTCACCCGGAGCCGGAGATTGCGTACGTGCTGCACCGAGTCGGCGAGATTCTGCTTGCTCCACTCGATGCTCTGCTGCAGCAGCGGATCGCCCGGCAGGTCGACATCGGTGTTGCCGGCCAGCTGCATCCGGTGCGACACCTTGTCGGCCAGCAGTCGCTCCGGGTTGCGCAGCGCCTTGTCGAGGGTGCGGCGGGCATCGGCGAGACCGTCGTCCGAGCCGGCGACCGCGACCCACACCGTGACCGGCCGGTCGCCTCGCAGCCGGACGTCGTAGGTCAGCCGGCCTCCGGTGCCCTTGCCGAAGGCGGTGTCGTCGCAGCGCTGTGGCGGGTCGCCGGTCGTCGGGCAGATCACCGCGGGCTGTTGCGGACCGCGGTGATCGGGGCCTAACGCGTGCTGGCTCGGTGCCCGGTCGGCCGCCACCAGCGCCGCGAAGTCATGCCGGTCGGCATTTGGGGTCGGCGGCGTGCCTTGCTCCTGGAAGACCAGCGCGTCGTCGGCGTAGGTCCCGGTGTCGGCCAGGTTGAACGTGGTCTGGTCCGGGCTCGTCCAGCCCCACGGGAACGTGGTCATCAGCTCGGAGTGAGCGTCGACATCAAGTTGCACCGTGCGCGACTCGTCGGCGGTGAACGTGAGCCCGATCAGCCCGGCCCGCATCCCGTCCGGCGCGACATCGGTGCGCTTGACGGACACGCCGTTGGTCGAGCCGTACTCGGTCCGGGTGTAGCCGTAGCCCGAGCTGAACCGCTCGGCCGGTGCCTGTGCACCCAGCCAGGCGCCGTCGACGGCGAACCAGATGCCGTCGAGGAGCTTCACCGGCGGCGCCCAGAGTCCACCCATCTCGCCGCGGATGTGCCATCCGGTCGCGGGGTAGAGGCCGTCCTCGGACGACACGCCGTAGAACCGGTCGCCCACCACGACCGCACGCCGGTCGTCGAGGCGGGTGGTCACCGACAGTTCCGGTGACTGCGCGAGGGCTTGCCGACTGTCGCCCGGCCCGGTCGTCACCGCCCCCGATGCCGGAACCGCGACCACGAGGGTCGAGGCAAGAGTGAGTACGACGGAACGGGTCAACATGGCGCCTCCGGGTTGAGCGTGCGGGCGATGGTCCGGGGTGCGAGACACTCGACCAAATCGGTCGAGTAGGGACCGTCAGTCTTGATCTGTGTCAAATGCGTGTCAAGGCTGTCGATACGACTCAGACCGGGCCGATCGCGAGGGCGAGAGCACCGTCACCGATGGCTACCTGCGGGGATGCGCCACGTCGCGTACGACGTGAATTCGTGAAACCGATTCCGAGGCCTTGCGGTCCGTTGAACTTCGGCGGACCCTGAGACGTATACGGGGCGTGACCCCGGAGGTGCTGGTCATGCCGAACTCCAACAGCGGTTTGCCGCGGCCCGACCCGAGCGAAGTCCAGTCGCCGCTCGACCGAGCCCTCGAAGCAGAGCACGCCTACATCCGCGAACTGGCCGGTCTGGCCCAGCTGGCCCGGCCGACCGACGACGATCCCCGAATGCATTACCGCCTGGCCGACACCTTCTCCGCCGTACTGTGCCGGCATCTGGCGGCCGTGGACGACGTGGTGCTGCCGAAGGCTCGCAAGGAGCTGTCACACGGACATGCCAGGGTGCACGACCACGTACGACATGCGCGTGGACTCGAGCACACCCTGCATCTGCTCAAGGCGCGGCTGTACGGCGACGCGACAGCGTTCCATCGCACGTGGGACGAGGTGTGGCTCGGCCTCGAGGACTGGCTGGACGACCACGTCAAACATGAGCAGGCGCTGGTGCATGCCCTGGCCGAGCATCTGACGGCCGACGAGGCCGAGCAACTGGCGGCGCGGCTGCCGGCCGCCGAGGAACACTCACCGACCCGGCCGCATCCCTACACGCCGCACACCGGTGTGATCGGGCGGCTGGCCCATCGGTTGTGGGCCCGGGCCGACAGCTTCTGGGACGACGCGGAGGCTCGCATCGTGCCGCGGCGCCATCCTGGGCGCGCCCATGCGGGGGAGGGACTGCTGTCCCGCTACGTCACGGGGATCTCACCGCACCAGTCCGAGCGCCCGAGGGCACCAGAGCGTCGCGGGTCGACCGAGTCCTAGCTGGACATCAGTCCTAGCCGGCGTCGAGGTCAGTGCCGCTTGCGGCGGTCCTGTTTCGACTGCGCTCGCCGCTTCTTGCGCTCCTGCCGGGCGGCGTCATTCTTCGTGCTGTGGGACTGGGTTCCGCCGCTGCTGCTCCCGCGAGACTTGCTGCGCATGTTCTGCATCACGACAGCGACGATGAGAAGGATCGCCAGGCCCGCGAAGATGAAGGTGTACCACCACACGCTAGCCTCCCGTCACCGGTCCTCGAACAGCCGGAACATAAGGAGATTACCTGGTGACCCCTCACCTTCGGCGGGTGATGTTAGGGCGAAGGGCCGGGCCAAGAATCTGCTCAGGCGATCGCCCTGGCGGCCGCCCGACGGGAGGAGTACGGCATTCGCGGGACGCGGCGGGTGGGCCGGCGATGAGTGCGATCGCGGCTGCGTGGATCCGCCGCTGGGGGCCGCGGGCGGTTGCGTTGACCCTGACCGGGGTCGGTCTCTACATCGTGATGCCGAGCCTGCTCACGTTCTTCGGCTCCTGGCCGCGGCTGGCCGATGTGGACCCACTGTGGTTCGTCCTGCTCGCCCTGCTCGAGTTCGGCAGCTTCGCCGCACTGTGGTGGCTCACCCGGATGGCCCTCGAACCGGATCCCGATCCGGCGATGGCGGAGCTTCCGGACGAGCCGCCGCCGCAACCGAGTTGGGGATCGGTGGCAACCGCGCAGCTCGCCGGCAACGCGGCCAGCAAGGTCGTACCGGGTGGACCGGCCGCGGGCGGCGTGCTCCAGGGCAGTCTCCTGGTCCGCGACGGTCAGCCGGGTCCCGTGGTCGCCTCGGCCCTGGCAGGGGTCGGGCTGCTCACGACCGCGGTCCTGCTCCTGCTCCCGGTCCTCACGGTCCCGGCGCTGCTGATCGGCCCGCCGCCGGACGAGGAGTTGCAGCTCGGCCTGCTGGTCTCCCTGATCCTGGCGGTGGTGCTCGTCGGGTTGGGGGTGGCGGCACTGACCTGGCCGCGATCGGTGGCCGTCACGGGTCAGATCGTCGGTCGGTGCATCCACGTGGTGAAGCGGTCGGTCACGCCGACCCGGGTGGCCGACCAGCTGCTCGCGCAGCGGGCCAGGGTGCGGGCGGTGTTCTCGGGCCGATGGATGCGAGCCGTCTTCGCCGCCGCGGCCAACCGGATGCTCGACTACGCGGCGCTGGTCGCGGCGTTGATCGCCTTCGGTGCCAACGCCCGGCCTTCGGAGGTCCTGCTGGCCTACGTCGTCGCCCAGGCGCTGCAGATGGTGCCGCTCACCCCCGGTGGCCTCGGATTCGTCGAGTCCGGACTGACCGCCTTGCTCGTGGTGATCGGCGTCAGCCCGGACACCGCCGTGGCCGGGACCCTGCTCTATCGCCTGGTGCAGTTCTGGCTCCCGATCCCGGTCGGTGCGCTCGCCTGGGCCGGGTGGCGGCTGCGAACCGGCCCTGCCTGACCGCGCCGGGTCGGCCTATGGTTTACCGGTGAGCGCCGAGACCACCGAATCCACAGCCCGCACCGAGACCTTCGACAGCGCCGCCTTCCGGGCCGCGTTCCCGTCTCTCGAATCCGGCATCGCGCACTTCGACGGGCCCGGCGGTACGCAGGCGCCTGGCGTCGTGGGGGAGGCGATGGCGCGTACGGTGACCGGACCGCTGTCCAACCGCTTCGAGGGCGCGCTGTCGGAGCAGAACGCCGAGGACGCGGTGGCGAGTTTTCGGTCCGCGTTCGCCGACCTGCTCGGTGCCGACCCGCGCGGCGTCGTCTACGGCCGCAGTGCCACCCAGCTGACCTTCGATCTGTCCCGGGCGATCGCGCTGAACTGGCGACCGGGCGACGAGGTCGTCGTGACCCGGCTGGATCACGACGCCAACGTGAGCCCCTGGCTGATCGCCGCGGCCGCCATCGGCGCAGAGATCCGCTGGCTCGACTTCGACCCGGAGACCGCCGAGCTCGCCGATCCGAAGGGTGTGATCACCGACCGGACTCGGGTGGTGGCGGTCACGGCGGCATCCAACCTCCTCGGCACCAAGCCATCGCTGCGCCAGATCGCCGATGCCGCGCACGCGGTCGGTGCCCTCGTCTACGTCGACGGCGTGCACTACGCGGCCCATCACCTGCCGGACCTGACCGGATTCGGGGCCGACCTGTTCGTCTGCTCGCCGTACAAGTTCTTCGGCCCGCACTGCGCCGTCCTCGCCGCATCGCCAGAGCTGCTGGAGTCGCTCCAGCCCGACAAGCTCGCCCCGGCGACCGACGTCGTGCCGGAGCGATTCGAGCTCGGCACCCTGCCGTACGAGGTGATGGCCGGCGCGACTGCGGCGGTCGACTTCATCGCCTCGGCAGTGCCCGGTGAGGGCAGCCGACGGGAGCGGCTGGCGCGATCGTACGAAGGCTTCGACGAGCACGAGCAGCGGCTTCGGGAGGTCGCCGAGAAGGGCCTGATCGACCTCGGTGCGACCGTCTACTCCCGGGCGCAGCACCGTACGCCGACCCTGCTCGCCACGTTCCCCGGCCGCAGCTCGGCGGACGCCTACCGCTTCCTGCTGACCAAGAACGTGCTCGCGCCGGCTGGCTTCTTCTACGCGCACCAGGCCGAGCTCCGGCTCGCGCTCGACGACCCTGACGCGCTACGGGTCGGACTGGCGCCGTACACCACCGACGACGACGTTGCGCGGCTGCTGGACGGGCTCGCGGAGTTCCTCGCGACGTAGGGTCTCTGGTCCCTCCCGCGCCCGTCACGCCCGTGGCAGGGTGATGGCGGAGCAGCGGCGTGGCAGACAGCAGCGACACCAGCAGGATCGCCGAGCTCCGGACATCGGCCCGGGGCTGGCACGGCGTACAACTCGCCGTTCTCGGATTCATCGGACTATGCGGCGTTCTGCAGCGCGGCCACGAGGACCTACCGCGGTGGCTCCAGGTGCTCGCGGCTGTCCTGGTGCTGATCGCGCTCGCCGTGGCATGTGTGGCGACTGTGCTCGTGGCGCTGGCCGCCTGGCCGGTCTACGCCAAGGCGCCGGTGTCCGACGGCCAGGTCGAGGTCCGGCGTACGGTCGGGCGACTGCGGATCGGCATCGCCCTCACCTTCGTCGCGGTCGCCCTGACTGCCTTGGCGACCACCTCGCAATGGTGGCCGACCAAGGCCGAGTCCGGATCGTCAGCGGCGCTGGTCGACGTGACGACCGCCAGCGGTGAGGTGTGCGGTGAGCTGCAGCAGATCGACACGTCAGGCATCACGCTCAACGCGAACGGTCAGGACGTCTCGTTCGCATTCGGCGAGGTGATCTCGCTGCGGTCAGTGACGGCCTGCTGAGCTCGTCCCCGTCAAGCGACGGAGTCGCACCACTTCTTGTACGTGCCGGGCTCGTTGGTTAGCTGGGCCTTGAGGCCGAGCTTCCAGTTGCGCAGCCACACGCTCTGGCTGTCGGACCGCTTGCCCCAGGTCTGCATGCCGGCGTTCTTGAAGTTCTTGACCTTCTGGCTCGTCCACTGGTTGCTCCAGGCCATGGCGGCGTTGACGCCGAGCGACTGCGCCTGGCTGACGTTGAAGTTAGGCTCGCCCGGGTCCGGCTTCCACGCGGTCTTGGAGTTCGGCGCGACGGTGCGCATGGCGGTCAAGAGCCGGTACGTGGCGTCGTTGCTGAAGTAGACCCGCCCGGCGACTCCCGCCGCGGCGGCGGCGTCGTACAGCTGCCCCAGCTTGGCGTTGTTGTTGGCCCACCAACCGGGACCCTTGACCTCGAGGTCCATCACCTGACCCGGGTTGCCGGCCAAGGTGGCGAACGCCTCGTTGGCCGTCGGGATCTGCTGGTGGTTCGGCGTGGTGTGGCACTGCTGCTTGATGTCCGCCATCACCCAGGTCTTCACGTCACCGACGCAGTTGGTCGTGTGGGCGATGCCCTGGTTGTGGATGATCACGAACTTGCCGTCTTCGGTCAAAAAGACGTCGTTCTCCGTCCACGCGCCAAGCTGTGCCGCGCGCTCGATGGACTCGAGCGTGTTCTCGTCGACCGTGGCCGAATGTGCTCCGCGGTGCGCGAACGCCTCCGAGCCACAAGCCCCCGCCGCCTGGGCGCCAGGCCCGCCGAGAAGGACAAGCACGCCCGTCATGAGCGCAGCCGAAACTGTTGAGCCAAGCCTAAATTTTCGCACCATCTCACTCCCTCGCCAGAGGACCGTATTGGGTCGCCTGCGAACGTCCAAGGGACCTTCGACCCCTCAAATCGAGGACTAATGACGCCGCAGGTTCGGTTGCCTGTCTCGAGACCATCCGTCCTTCTACCGGGCGGATAACAGGGATAGCGCCCTCCGTACTTCGGTGCCACGATCGCAAGGTCGGCCGAGGGAGGACGCATGACCGTTCACGAGATCCGGATCGACCGTAGCAAGGCCCTGCTCGACGAGCCGAATACCGGTCACAACCGATGGCATCCCGACATTCCGCCGGTGGTGCGATGCCAGCCGGGTGACGAGGTCGTACTGGAGACCCGCGACGCGTTCGACGGACAGATGGGTCCGGATGCGACGCTCGAGACCGTCGCAGCTCCCAACCTCGATGTGGTGCATCCGCTCACCGGACCGGTCTACGTCGAGGAAGCCGAACCAGGTGATCTGCTCGAGGTCGAGATCCTGGAGGAGACGCCGGACAGCTACGGCTACACCGTGCAGGTGCCCGGCTTCGGCTTCCTCCGCGACGTCTTCCCCGAGCCGTTCAAGGTCAACTGGGACATGGCCGATGGCTGGGCGACGTCGGCCGATCTACCCGGCGTACGCATTCCCGGCTCGCCGTTCATGGGCACGATCGGACTCAGTCCGGGACCCGAGCTGCTGGCCACGACCATCGCACGCGAGCAGGTGCTGCTCGATCAGGGTGGCGCCGTCCTGCCGCCCTCCGCGTCGGACGCCGTGCCGACCGATCCGCGCATCGCGGCCGAGGCGCTTCGTACGATCCCGCCGCGGGAGCAGGCCGGCAACGTCGACATCAAGCAGCTCGGCATCGGCACCACGTTGCTGATCCCGGTCGACGCTCCCGGCGCGCTGTTCTCCGCCGGAGACGCGCACTTCGCCCAAGGCGACTGCGAGACCTGCGGCACGGCGATCGAGATGCGGGCGACGCTTCGGGTCCGATTCGGACTGCGCAAGGGAGAGGCGGCCGAGAAGGGCATCCGCGACCTTCGGTTCACCCGCTCCGACTACTACCTGCCGCCGGAGTACGCCGCGCCGCGCCGGTTCTTCGCCACGACCGGGATCTCGGTGACCCGGGACGGCGAGAACCGTTCGGAGGACGCGACCCTCGCCGCCCGTAACGCCCTGCTCAACATGATCGACCACCTCGGTGAGCGCGGCTGGACCCGGCAGCAGGCGTACGCGCTGTGCAGCGTCGCGGTCGACCTCAAGGTGAGCCAGCTCGTCGACGTGCCGAACTTCCTGGTGTCGGCGTTCCTGCCCGAGGACATCTTCGAGAGCTAGGCGACTTACCTACGGTGCTTGATCTCAAGTGCACTTGAGGTCGCACGATCTGTCCATGGGCAAGCCCGCTGGACCGATGACGAAAGCCGACTTCGAGTCGCTGATGTCGGCACTCGCCACGGCGTGGAACGACGGCGACAACGCGACCGCGATGGACTGCTTCACCGCCGACGTCGTGTACGTCGAGCCGCCGGATCGGCAGCACTACGTCGGCATCGACGCGATGTACGAGTTCTCCGGTGGAGCGAATCCGCCGCCGATATCGCTGGTCTGGCACCACCTGATCTTCGATCCCGAGACCGGCATCGGCATCGGCGAGTACACCTATCGCGGCCAGCGGCAGTATCACGGCGTCGCGATCGTGCAATGCGCCGATGGCCGGATCCGGCGCTGGCGGGAGTACGAGTACCAGAGCGATCTCGACTGGGCCGACTTCGTCGGCGGCAGCGCGTTCGACTGAGACGAAAGCGCCGGCCGACCGCGAGTGCGGTCGGCCGGCGCCTGTCGTGGGCTATCGGCGATGGGTCAGTTGGTGAACTTGATGTAGGTCCACTCGCCCTGTCCAGCCATGTTCATGTCGTCGGCAGCCGACTCGAATCGCATCCTGAACTTGGCACCCGCCGCCGGGTTGCCGATCAGCTTGTAGCTCGCGGTCGAATCGACGGTCAGCGTTCGACACGCCCGCTTCACGGTGGTGTAGGTGCCGTTGACACTCTTCTGGACAACGGCCGTCACGCAGCGTCCGGGCCGGGCCGGCAGCACCTTCGCCGTCAGCTGCGGGTCCCGAGTCTTGCGAACCAGGTAGGTGTCACCCGACTGGCCGTACGAACCGTTCAGCGTCTGCGTGATCCGCGGCGCGACCCGGATCGTGAAGGTGCGGGTGCCCGCCTTCCACCGGTCCGTGGCCTCGGTGCTGATCGTCAGCGTGCTGGTGCGGAACATCTTCGGGCTGAAGGCGGTCTCACCGGTGTCGGACGCGTCGACAGGGACGGCCGGCCGCTTGTACGGCTTCAGCGCGATCGTCGTCGGCAGGTTGCCGTTCGGCGAGCTCAGGGTGAGCGAGGCGCTGTCGCCCGCGGTGTAGGTCGGCTTGTCCTTGGTGAGCTTGAATCGCGGCGTGCCCTTCCAGATCTCGTGGGTCGAGGACTCCCAGTAGGTCGGGTTGCCCGCGAAGGTCACGTCGATCCGCAGTGGAGCCTCGTTCGAGACACCCGGCTTGGTGTACGTCGCCTGACCGTTGGCATCGGTCTTGGTGCCCTGCTCCCACGTGCCGCCGTCGTTCAGCACCACGCGGACGTCGGACACCGGGTCGCCCGCGCCGTCCTTGAGCGAGATCGTGAAGTTGACGGTTTCCGGCGACGCCGGCAGGTCGGCGGGCCCGGACAGCGTCAGCTTGGTCTCGTACTTGAGCTGGAACGTGACCTGACCGGTGGCCGGCTTGTTCGGCGGGCTGCCGGCGTACGACAGGTCGACCGTGTGGTTGCCGGCTGCTGCCTTGGGCACCGTGATCGTGAAGGCGCCGTCGCTGTCGGTCGTCGCCTCTGCGAGGTCGGAGGCCGTCCCACCGACCGTGTCGGTTCCGGTGATCTTGGCTCCGGCCAGCGGCTCGCCGACACCGTTTGTGAGCGATCCAGTCAGCGCGATGTCATCGCCGGCGAACTTGGCGTCGACCGGGTCGATGGACAGACCGGTGCCGCTGTCGACCTCGAATTCAGCCGTCTGCGTCGACGGCTCGTTGACCTTGTCGCCGACGAACGAGAAGGCGATCGTGTGGTTGCCGGCCGCGACGTTCTCAGCGGTGACGGTGAAGTTCCCGTCGCTGTCGGTCGGCGTCGTCGCCAGGTCGGCGGACGGCTGACCCTCGACGGTGTCCTTCGCCTCGACCTCTGCGCCTTCGATCGGGTTGCCCGTGGTGGTCTTGAGCTGGCCGACGACCGAGACGTCCTCGCCGATCGTGACACCGGTCGGGTCATCGGCGGAGATCGCAGTGGTGGTGCCGTTGACGTCGGTCTCGCACTCGTCCGACGTGGCCGCGTAGGTGTCCGTGGCGTCGACGCTCGCCAGGTAGGTCTGGTTGCCGCGGTTGGCCGGTGTGTCGGACACCTTGCCGAAGGCGCCGTCCGGGCCGGTTTTGGCGGTGCCGAGATCGACTGGGTCGCCGCCGAAGTCGTCGACCCGGGTGACCTTCACCTCGACCTGGTGGAGCGGCGCATCGGCGTCACCCAGCAAGGTGCCGCTCAGATCCCCCGCGTCGCCCAGCGCCAGCGTCGTCGGACAGTCAAGCGTGAGGCTCGGCTCCGGCAGACCGGCGTCGAACAGTGGCGTGGCACCCGATGCCACGGTGATACCTAACCCCCCTAGGGTAAGAACTGAAGCAGAAATAGCAGCTGCGGTACGCACCCGCATTGGCGGACCCCTCCCAAAGAGTCGAGGCTGCCCGCGTGGGCAGCCGGCGACAAACTAGCGGCACTTGCGAAATGCGGCAAGGCCACCCCGTAACTACCGACGGGCACGTGCGTCGAAGCGGCGATGCCCTTGCATGTAAGGACAATCGAGTCGACCATTCGATCGGGCTGCTAAACGCCACCTGACCTCGTACGACGGATTGACGGACCGTTGAGAAAAGCGAGGGATGAACGCCCGTACTGCGCAATCGAAGAGGCGCGTCATAACGAAAAGGCGACGTTAGGCAACTTCTTGACGAAACCCTTCGACGGCCGTCGGCGGCGCCAGACTGCGCGAGCCTAGTCGGCCGGTGGCCAGGTGGACGGATACCGCTCCAGGTAGGACTCGATCCGGCCGGCCGGGGTGTCGACGCCGGTGGCGGACAGGATGGCGTCGACCAGGGCCAGCGTCACCGCGTCGGCGGCGGCCGACTCCACGGCGACCAGGCCGCCGATCTGCTCGGCGCCGGCCCAGGTGTTCGGCGCCGCGGCCACCGGATCGCGCTGGCCGACCGACATCGTGAAGACGACGTCGCCGTCGACCAGGGTGTGCACCGGGCGGATCGCGCGGGCCAGGCCGGCGTGGCCGGCGGCCGCGACCCGCTTCGCCTGCATCCGGCTGAGCCGCGCGTCGGTCGCCACCAGGGCGAGCGTGGTGTTCGTGACTGCCGACGGTCCGGTCGAGTCGGGTGGCTCGACGACGGCCTCCGGCGGACGCGGCCGGATTCGTTCGTTCTCGACGTACTGCGCGGCCAGCAGCCCACCGGTGGCCGGGTCGAGCGGTGAGCCGTACGCGTTGGCGACGACGAGCGCTCCGACCACGGTTCCGCCGAACAGGCGTACGCTCGCGGTCCCGACGCCGCCCTTGAGCTTGGCCAGCCCGAATACGGCGCCGGTGCCGGCTCCGACGTTGCCGGTGGCGACTGACCCGCCGACCGCTGCTGCCGCTGCCTCGTAGCCCATGTCCGCGTCCGGGCGCGCCCTCGGATCGCCGCCCCGGCCGAGGTCGAAGACGATCGCCGCCGGGACGATCGGCACCACGAGGCCCGGGCCTACCTCGAAGCCGCGGCCCTGCTCCTCGCACCAGCGCTGGACCCCGCTCGCGGCGACCAGGCCGAAGGCACTGCCACCGGCGAAGGTCACCGCGTCGACCGTGTCGGGCAGTCGGCCGGGTGCGAGTACGTCGGTCTGCTGGGTGCCCGGTCCACCGCCGCCGACATGGACCGCGCCGATCGTGCCTGGGGGCGGGATGACCGCCGTGACACCGGTAAGCCAGCCGTCGCCGATCCGCTCGGCGTGGCCGACGAGGACGTCCGGCAGGTCGGTGATCGCCCCGAACGGATTGGCCACGACGCCACAGTAGAGGCTCCGGCGGCGGCCGTTGCGTGAAGAGTTGGTGCAATCTCGCACCAACGCTGCGCGAGAGCTGCGGTTTCCCGCCAACACTCGGGTGGCGCCGATGCCTACCGCAGCAGCGGTGCGACGTCCTGGGTCGAGAAGCGAATGAAGCCGGCGATGTCGGTCTCGTCGGCGAGCGGCTGGAGCACGACCGTGTCGACGCCGGCGTCGTGCCATCGCATGATGCCCTCGGCGAACGCTGCGGCATCTCCGCTGAGCATGTTGTTGCCCACCTCGATCGGGATCGGCGCCTCGTTGGCAGCCCGGGCCAGGGCATCCGCACCGGTGGCGGCCAAGGCATAGAGGACGACCGGGTGCGGCTCGGTAAGCCCGGCCTCGGTCCGGCCGCGCTCGATTCGCTCCCGTGCCCACCGCACCTGGTCCGACGACGTGTGCGACACGAGGATCGTGCCGTCACCTGCGGCGCCGGACAGCGCGAGCATCTTGGGTCCGGTGGCGCCGACGAGCACGGGCGGCGGCTCGGCGGGCGGCCAGTCGAGGGCGACCGCGTCGAGTTGGACGTAGCGTCCGTCGACGCTGACCGACTCGCCCGCGAGCAGCGACCGGATGGCGTCGAGATTCTCCCGAACCAGGGTGAGCGGCGAGTCGACCCGCTCACCGACCTGACGCATCCAGTCCTGCACGCCCGGCCCGAGCCCGATCCGCAGCCGGCCCGGGAAGGCGCGGCTCAGTGTGGCCAGCTCCATCGCGGCCAGCGCCGGATTGCGCAGCGGCACCGGCAACAGCCCGATCCCGACCCGTACCCGCCCGCTCCACGCCAGGGCCATCGCCGCCATCGAGATGCCGCCCTCGAGGAAGCAGTCCTCCCACAGCCACAGCTCGTCGAGGCCGCACTCCTCGGCGGCCGCGACCGCATCGCGCAGCCGCTCCGGTGGCAGTTGCGGACGGAACACCACGCCCAGGGTCGGTCCCGGCATATCGGCACCTCTCGTCGGGTGGCAGGCGGTCGACGTCCACGACGCTACGGCGAGCGCCCGACAGTGTCACTGTGTCGGTCAGACGGGCTACGTTTGCTGCGTCGCCCGTCCAGCACTGCCCCGAGGAGGACCCGCATGGCTGCCGCGTCGACTCGGAGTCTGTCGATCATCGGGGCACCGACCAGCGCCGGCGCCTATGGACCGGGTCAGGAGCGCACGCCAGGGATCTTCCGGGAGTACGGACTCGTGGACGCGCTGCGCGACGGCAGCTTCGACGTCGTCGACCGCGGCGACGGCCGGACGGCGCCGTGGCAGCCCGACGAGGCCAACCCGGCCGCACACAACGTAGACATCGTGGTGGCGGTCGCCACCGAGTTGGCCGACTCCGTCGCCGCCGCATTCGCCGACGGTCACGACATCCTGGTGCTCGGCGGTGACTGCACCCTCGAGATCGGCACGGTCGCCGGCGCGGTCGCCGACGGCGCGAGTGTGGGCCTCGCCTATATCGACCTCGACACCGACCTCAACACCCCGGAGACCGGCGACGGCGTGCTCGACTGGATGGGTGTCGCCCACCTGCTCGACGTGCCTGGGGCGCTCGACGGGCTGGCCGGGCTCGGCAGCCGTCGCCCGCTGCTCGATCCCGCCGACGTCCGGGCCTTCGCCGCCGAGAACATCACGTCGGCCGAGCGGGCCGTGGTCGACCGGATCGGACTCCATGTCGAGCCGCTGGCCGCGGTCGTCGACGAGCCGGAGGCGGTTCTGGACCGTACTCAGTCCTGGGCGAAGGCGTACGACCGGCTGCTCGTCCATGTCGACATCGACGTGCTCGACTACACGAAGTTCCCGATCGCGCACGAGGTCCGCGACTCGCCCGGCCTCGAGCTGGCCGAGCTCACCCGGCTGCTTCGCGACCTGTGCGGTCTGGACAACTGGCGGGCCCTGACCGTCACCGAGGTCAATCCCGATCACGCGCCGGACGAGGCGGACAGCTTTCGCCAGCTGATCGGCATGCTCGTCACTGCCCTGCGCGCACGGTAGTCCTAGCCGGAGCCGGGAGTACGGTCGGCAGATGACCAGCCTCCAGGTCGGCGTCGGACTGCCGATGGCCGGTGCTTGGGCCACGCCGGACAATCTTCGTCAGGTCGCGCGTCGAGCCGACGAGCTCGGCTATGCGTCGCTGTGGACGTTCCAGCGGCTGCTGCACCCGATCGACGAGGACTGGGGTCCCACCTATCAGTCGGTCCTCGACCCGGTCACCGCCCTGTCGCACGCCGCCGCACTCACGTCGCGGATCCGGCTCGGCCTCGCGGTCGTCAACCTGCCGTGGTACGCCCCGATCGTGCTCGCCAAGGCCCTGACGACGCTGGACATCCTGTCCGACGGGCGGCTCGATGTCGGTCTCGGACTCGGCTGGGCGCCGCCGGAGTTCGCCGCCGTGGGGATCTCGTCGGCGCGTCGGGGCCGGCGAGGTGAGGAGTTCGTGGCCTGCCTCAAGGCGATCTGGACCGAGCCCGAGGTGGAGTTCCACGGCGACTTCTACGACATCCCGCGGGTCCGGGTCGAGCCGAAGCCCACGCAGCAGCCGCATCCGCCGCTGTTGCTGGGTGGCACGGCCGACGTGGCGCTGCGCCGGGCCGGCCGGATCGCCGACGGCTGGATCAGCAGCAGTCGCATGGACCTGACCCGGATCGGCGAGTCGATCGACGTCATACGGTCCGCGGCCGCCGATGCCGGGAGGGATCCGGGCGCGCTGCGGTTCGTCGTACGCGGAGTGGTGCGGCTGCTGCCCGACGGAGCCGATGACCGGAAGCCGCTGCAGGGGACGGCCGATCAGATTCGCGGCGACCTGGACGAGCTCGCCCGCAGCGGCGTCACCGAGGTGTTCTTGGACCAGAACTACGACACGCGCATGGTCTCGGGACAGTGGAATGCGGCGGCCGCGATGGACCATGCGGAGCAGGTGCTGACCGAGCTGGCGCCGTCGGGCTGAGCCGATCGGATCGGGTGACCGAAATCACCGTTGTGCGAGGTCCCTCGACGTCGTTTGCTGCGGCCTCGCCGACGTAGCATTTCGGTCAGGATGGGCTCCCATCCCGCCGGCCCTGCGGCCACTGTTCAGGGCATTCTTTCGCCGATCTCCACGCAGTCGTGCGTGCCCTCATCCGGGAGTCGAACCATGTCAGCTCCGTCGAACAACCAGACCCGCCACGTGCCGCCGTACTACTTCTTCGGCCCGGACCAGGACCAGAAGCAGCAGGCCCTGTGGCAGCGACGTTCGTCGGCCAAGCGCCGTTGGCGGTCCCTGCTGTCGCGACGCTCCGGGCGACGCTGACAAAGACGCGAATCGGCCTCGTGGGTCCCCGCACCCACGAGGCCGATTCCTTTGTCAGGCGAGCGGTCGGTCAGTCGGCCAGCGCCGCGTCGAGTGTGATTGCCGTGCCGGTGAGCGCCTGGGACACCGGGCAGCCCACCTTGGCGGCCTCGGCGGCTTCGACGAACGTCGCGTTGTCGATCCCCTCGACCCGGCCGCGGACCGTGATGTGGATGCCGGTGATCCCCTCACCGGGCTGGAACACGACGTCGGCTCGAGTGTCGAGCGCCTGCGGCGGGGTGCCGGCGCCGGCCAGCTCGTGCGACAGCGCCATGCTGAAGCAGGTCGAGTGCGCCGCCGCGATGAGCTCCTCGGGGCTGGTCTTGCCGCTCGCGTCCTCGGCCCGCGCCGCCCAGGTGACGTCGTACTTCCCCAGGCCGGACGAGTCGAGCGACACGGTGCCGGCGCCGTCCATCAGGGAGCCTTCCCAATGCGCGTTCGCCGTACGCGTGGTTGCCATGGTGCCTCCTGTCGATCGGAGTCGATGTCCCCATCCTTGCGCGGGCGCAATCGGACCGGCCCACGGCGCCCACTTACGGCGTCGGATCAGACCGGGCGAGGGCGTTTGGTGTGCGGCGGCTTGACGTTGCGCAACTCGGTGAGGAAGTTCGACGCCCAGGTGGAGATGTCGTGCTCGGTCACTTGTTTCCGCATCGCCCGCATCCGCCGACGCAGGTCGCGCGGCGTCGCCTCGATGGCTCGCAACAGCGTCGTCTTGAGTCCGTTGATGTCGTACGGGTTCACCAGGAACGCCTGGGTCAGCTCGTTGGCCGCGCCGGTGAACTCGCTGAGCACCAGCGCCCCGTCGTCCTCGTAGCGACAGGCGACGTACTCCTTCGCGACCAGGTTCATCCCGTCGCGCAGCGGCGTCACGACCATGACGTCGGCGGCTCGGTAGAGCGCCGCCATCTCGCTGCGGGGGTACGACGAGTGGAGGTACGTGATCGGAGGCTGTCCGATCCGGCCGAGCTCACCGTTGATCCGCCCGACAAGCCGGTCGATGTCGTCGCGCAGCTGACGGTACTGCCGTACCCGATCCCGCGACGGCGCCGCGACCTGGACAAACATCGCCTGGTCGACGTCGAGATGCCCGTCGCGCAGCAACTCGCCGAAGGCTCGCAGCCGCTGCCGCAGGCCTTTCGTGTAGTCGAGTCGGTCGACGCCGAGCAGCAGCTTCTTCGGATTGCCGAGGTCGTCGCGGATCTCGGCCGCCCGCTGTCCGGTCTCGGGCTGCCGGGCGATCGACTCAAGCGCGCCGACGTCGATCGAGATCGGGTACGAGGCGGCCGTCACGATCCGCCCGTCGTCGAGATAGACCGTGTCGCGATGCGTCTTGTAACCCACGTGCTGCCGGACCAGCCGGATGAAGTTCGAGGCGCCGCCGCGCAGCTGGAACCCGACCAGATCGGCCCCGAGCAATCCCTCGAGGATCTGCCGCCGCCAGGGCAGTTGCTGGAACAACTCGGTCGGCGGGAACGGGATGTGCAGGAAGAAGCCGATCCGCAGGTCCGGCCGGTCCGCCCGCAGCATCTGCGGGACCAGCTGCAGTTGGTAGTCCTGCACCCAGACGACCGCGCCCTCCTCGGCCACCTCGGCAGCCCGGTCGGCGAAGCGGCGGTTGACCGAGACGTACGCGTCCCACCACTCGCGGTGGAACTCCGGTGGCGCGACGACGTCGTGATAGAGCGGCCAGAGGGTCCCGTTGGAGAAGCCCTCGTAGTACTCTTCGACCTCGTCGGAGGTCAGCGGCACCGGGATCAGGCTCAGGCCGGCGTCCTCGAACGGCGCCAGGTCCTCGTCCTCCGCGCCGTGCCAGCCGATCCAGGCGCCCTGGTTCTGCCGCATCACCGGCTCGAGGGCCGTGACGAGACCGCCGGGGGAGCGCCGCCACGTGGTCGAGCCGTCGGCATGGACGACCCGGTCGACCGGCAGCCGGTTGGCGACGATGACCAGCTCCGCTCGAGGCGGGCTCCCGCGCCGCCGGGACGTCCCGTTCGAGTTCGCCATGGCGGGCTCTCCCTCCCCTGTCCGGCTAACCGTACCCAGAGTCGTCGGCCGATATCGGTCCTTCGGCGTGCCGGAGGGGCGCGGCAGTGGCATTGTCTACCGAGCTAGTACGCTTTCATCCGTGACGATCTCCGCTGTGAACCTGCCGGCCTTCGACGAGTCCGTGACGGTCGTACGTGCGCCCGGAGTGGGCCCGGGCAACTGGGCCGGCGCACCGAGTGCGGTGTGGGCCGACGACGCGTACTGGCTCGCCTACCGGGTGCGCCGACCGCTCGACGCTGGCCGCGGGGTGGCGGTCGTCGTGGCCCGCTCGTCCGACGGCGTCGAGTTCGAGCCCGAGGTACGGCTGTATCGCGACGACTACGGTGCCGAGTCGTTCGAGCGTCCGGCGCTGGTCGGGCTGCCGACCGGCGGCTGGCGGCTCTATCTCAGCTGCGCGACGCCGGACTCCAAGCACTGGTGGGTCGAGGCGGTCGACGCGGCAACGCCAGCAGAGTTCGCGGACGGACGACGACGCATCGTGCTGCCGGGCGACGATGGTAGTGCGTTCAAGGACCCGGTCGTGCTGCCCGGCGATCCGTGGCGGATGTGGGTGTGCCGGCATCCGCTGGACGTCGTCGGTGCCGAGGACCGGATGAGCACGTGCTTCGCGACCAGTGCCGACGGATTGTCGTGGCAGTTGCATGGCGAGGTGCTGCGTGGACGCGCCGGCAGTTGGGATGCTCGCGGCGCGAGGGTGACGGCCCTGCTCGACCCGGACGGTGACGCCTTCCTCTACGACGGACGCGCCACCGCTGCCGAGAACTGGCACGAGACGACCGGGCTCGCCCATCAGGTGAACGGACGGCTCGACTCGCTGTCCGACCGGCCGGCCCTGCGATCGCCGCACAGCGACGGCGCGCTTCGCTACGTCAGCGCGGTGGCCGTGCCGGGGATGGGAACCCGCTACTACTTCGAGGCGGCCTGCGCGGACGGCGCCCACGACCTTCGGACCGTCCTGGTCGAGCCGCCCGCCGCGCCCGGGGTCGTCTAGCCCTCTGCGAGGTCGTCTCACCCACTGGCGGTAGCCAAATCCCGAAACACGCCGGCGCGTCTCGGGATTTGCCTACCCTCAGCGGGGCGGTCAGCGCGACGCCACTGCGGTCTGGTCGGCGACGCGACTGGCGAAGGCGCCCTGGCCGGTCTCACTGCGCCAGTCCGCGAACGACTGCTGCGTCACGTGCTCCAACAGATCCAGGTCGGTGCGGAAGTGGTCGAGCAGAGTACGGCGCTGCTCGGCGGTCAGGGTTGGCCGCTCGGCCCGGCCGCGCCGGTGTAGCGCCTTGACCAGCGGCCGTGAGACGCGTCGCCAGGCCTGCGGCTCGAAGGCGGACCCCACTCGCGATCCGGCCCGGACCGCACTCGACAGCGCCCGGGTCTGCCAGCCCTCGGCGACGAAGGGCCGCGTGTTGTTGTCGCCGGGGATCGCGCTGACCGCACCAGGCCGCACGCCGAGAAACTCGCAGACCCGGTCGAGCGTCTGGCCCGGCGCATCGACGACGTCGCGATAGCGAATGACCAGCACCTGGTCGCGGGGGAACAGCTCGTACAACGCGGCCAGCTGCTCGCCGTACCGGCCGAGCCGGAGGTAGTGCCAGAACGGCGCCCAGCCGTCGTGGATGCGCTGCGGCCCGGCCAGGCACGCCTCGACGACGTCGGCGATCGGCTCGAGACCGTCGACCCATAGGTGCGTCCAGTTCGAGTACGCCCGGTCGACCGGATCGCGGAGCACGCAGATCAACCGGGCGTGCGGAATCGTGGCGGCGATCCGGCGACGGGCGTCGGCATCGGCCAGATAGAGCGGCGTGCTCTCCCCGCTCAGCACCTCCGCGGTCGGGTCCGGAAACAGGTCCCGGTAGTCGTCGCGTCGCCAGATCCACTCGCGTCGGCTGTGCGCGTCGCCGGGGCCGGTGAACAGCGGCGGCGGGACGTCACCGCACAGGAAGTACTTCGGCTCCTTGACCGCACTCATCGCGAGCTGCGGATGCTGCGTCAGGGCGGCATGGAGCGCGGTGGTGCCGGCCTTCGGCGCACCGACGATCAGGAAGTCGGGGAGCCGGCCGGGCGTCTGGAGGGTGGCCATGACGTCATTGTAAAGTAAGCCTATCGACTTTATCACTGACTGTGACGGAGTTCTCGCCGGCCCGACCGGTACCCGGTCGCTGTACCCGCCTGACCGCGCAACGGTGACTCGTCCAGCGCTGTTTTCCGGCATCGCGCCGCGGTGTGACATCCTCGACCTGACGCCCACGCGGCGTCGCCACGTACCACGACATCGACGTCGGAGTCGTTGGCCAGCTCCTCGTCCGAGCCGTACGCGCGCGATGCCGTACTCATCAACGAGGGTGCGCCGCGACTTCAAGCCGCCCAGCGCCCGGTGGGCTGATTTCCGCCCCGCCGAGTGGGTAAATGACATCGATGTTGTTTGTCACCTACGATGAAGCGCGTACGGGGCGGAATGACGGTGCAATCCGCCCACGACGGACGAAGGGACTGGGAGCGACCGCATGGACGCCGCGAATGTCGTGACCTCAGGGCAGGCCGCCCGGGCGGCGGAGGAACTCTCCGAGCGCGACCAGGCCATCTTGGCGTTCGAACGCCAGTGGTGGCGGTTTGCCGGTGCCAAGGAGCAGGCCATCCGCGAGTCCTTCGACATGTCGGCGACCCGTTACTACCAAGTCCTCAACGCGTTGATCGATCGTGAGTCCGCCCTCGCCTACGACCCGCTGCTGGTGAAGCGGCTGCGACGGCTGCGGACGGCCCGGCAGCGGGCCCGGTCAGCACGTCGATTGGGCATCGAGCTCTAGGGGGAGCCCATGCATCCGCGACTGCGTGATCGCGACCGAGGAGTCGCACTGCCGTCGTGGGCCATCGGGGTCAGCATCGGCGTGGTCGTCCTGGCCATGCTGGCGCTGGTCGTCACGGGCCGGCCGGACCGCGGTGACGAGGCGGCAGCCGATCAGGTGTCGGACACGCCCACGGCGTCCGAGCCGGCGTCGCAGGCGCCCGACCAACCCGAGAAGTCCCCGCCGGCCACCAAGTCGCCATCCCCGTCCGCGGACAAGCCGGGCCACGACAAGCCCGACAAGCCAGCGAAGCCCGAGCCCGACCGCAGCGCCTACGTCGAGGTCTACAACAACTCCGGCATCACCGGGCTCGCCAACGAGACCGCGGCGATGCTGCAGGACAACGGCTGGAAGGTCGTCGGCGCCGACAACTGGTACGGCAGCATCCCGGCGAACACGGTCTACTACCCCGCCCGGCTACACGACGTGGCCCGGGTCCTCGCCGACGACCTCGGCATCGGGCGGCTGCACAGTGCGGTGGCGCCGATGCGGTTCGACCGGCTGACCGTGATCCTCACCGGTCCGCTGTGAGCCGGTCGGCGGCGCGATGACCGAGCCCACCACGGCGGCCGGACAGGCGGCCTGGCGCCGCTTGGTCTCGCAACCCGAGTCGGCCCTGCTCGCCTTCGACTTCGACGGCACGCTGTCGCCGATCGTCCCCGACCCCGCGCAGGCGTACGTCCATCCCGATGCGGTGGCCGTCCTCGGCCGGCTCGGTGCTCACGTCGGCGCGATCGCGATCGTCACCGGCCGGCCGGTCGAGATGGTTCTACGACTCAGCGGTCTGGCCGAGGCGCCGGGACTCGGGCGACTGCAGGTGCTCGGGCAGTACGGCGTGGAGCGTTGGCGGGCCGACACGGGCCAGATCGAGGCGCCGCCGCCGCCGGCCGGGATCGCCGTGGCTCGTGAGCAGTTGCCCGGGCTCCTCGACGAGCTCGGATTGGGCGCGGCGCATTTGGAGGACAAGGGCCGGGCGATCGGCGTCCATGTCCGGCGACTGCCCGATCCGGTGTCGGCGTTCGAGCAGCTTCGCGGACCCCTGCAGGAGTTCGCCGATGCCAACAACCTGCATCTCGAGCCCGGTCGGATGGTGTTGGAGTTGCGCGGCGCCGGCGTCGACAAGGGCGAGGCGCTGCGTGGCCTGGTGGAGGAGGTCGGCGCCCGAGTCGTTGCCTATGGCGGCGACGACCTCGGCGACCTGCCTGCCTACGATGCTGTCGAGGCGATGCGGTCCGACCCGGACGGGCCCGCCGGGCTGCTGATCTGTCCCGCGTCCGATGAGCAGCCGGTCATGGCGGCCCGAGCCGATCTGGTCGTCGACGGGCCGGCTGGTCTGGTCGCGGTCCTCACCGAGCTGGCCGACGCGATCGAGACCCGACCGGGATCGGTCGAGAGCTGACGCCCGGGGGCGGCCCGCGAGGCGCCGAAGTTGGATCGGCCTGATCAGCCCGGCGAGGGCCAGGGCCGCACCTCGACCGGCTTCTCGACCAGCTCTGACGGCGCTGGCGCGGTTGGGTGGCCTCGTCGCCGTCGAGCGTCGCGCCGATGGCGTACGCCGCTCGCACCCCCAGAGTTGGCGTGACATCCAGGTTTCGTGGCGGCGGAACCCGTATCTCGCGCCAACATTCGCCGAGTCGCCGTCGCACTCCTCACGGCATCTTGTCACTCCACATGGGTTACAACCCGTGGTGCGTGCGGTTTCCCATGAGCTCATGGGAAACCGCACGCCACCGCCCACCGCCGGCCCGGCGAGTTGGTCGGACCGGCGGGGTCAGCCCGACGAGGGCCAGGGCCGCACCTCGACCGGCGTCTCGACCAACTCGCTCACCAGATCGCCGACGACGACTGCCACGGTCCGGGCCCGGAGCAGCACGACATCGTCACCGGGCCGGATGCCGAGGTCGAAGCCGACCTGTCGCCGGCGGCCGACGATCCGTACATCGCCAGCGCCGGGCGGATCGCGACGGGTCCAGCTCCAGTCCTCCTGGTCGAGCAGCGCCTCGATCCGGTCGAGCCGAGCCGATGCGACGCCGGCGAACCCTGGCAGGCGTGTGGCTGCCTCGGCGCCGACGGCGTCGGTCGTCGAGGTTGGGAGCCACCGCAGTCGAAGCTCGGCCGGCGCCGACTCCGCTGGGAAGAAGGCGGCCCATCGCTCGACCAGTGTCTCGACGGCCAGGGTGTCGATGGCGTCGGCCTCGTCGCGCGCCACGTGCGGATCGACTCGGCGGCCGGTGTCGACCGGCGCTCGGCGCGCGACCACGTCGATGTCAGGGAGTCGACGCCGGAGCTCATCGAGGAACAGGTCGTCGATGCTCATGCGTCGCCGGTGGCGGCCGGAACCGCGAACCGCTGATCCTCGGCGGACTCGTACTCACTCTGCTGCGCGGGCGTCGCCGGCAGGCAGGGTCCGAGGACGCGCATCAGCAGATAGGGCTGGTCGTCATAGAGCGACACGTTGAGTGTCAGGTCCTCGCGCTCCACGGTCACGACCCAGTGCGACGTGAGCTCCCGGATGCCCTCGCTCGAGGTGGACGTCTCATGGGGCGCCCAGCCGACGCTGACCAGGTCGTCGCGGATCGCCTCGGCGTCGGCGCGAGTGGAGCCGGCGGGCGTCTGTCGATTGAGTCGGCCGTTGGCGGTAGCTCGCCAGTCGGCGCCCTCGTCGGTGCAGATCGAGTACCGGGTGTAGCCGAAGGTCGGAATGTAGCCGGCGTCCCGAAGCCCGAGCGTGGCGTCGAGGAACGCCCGGCGACTGCGTTGCAGGGCGTCGGCCATCATCGCGTCGGACGGTGTGGCCGACGGCGCGGTGGCCGGGTCGGATCCGTCGTCCATCGAACTGTCCTCACTGCCGCTGTCACAGCCGGCCGACAGACCCAGCACGGTTGACACCATCAGGGCGACGAGCATCGTGGCGCGTCGAAGGGTCATCGTTCCTCACGTGCCATGCGTGATCTCGGTGGGGGTGCGGTCGCGTTCAGGATCCTGCATCGCTATGTCCACATCAACGTGAGCCGGCACCGGCGGTCCGACCGGCACACCGAACAGCTTCGGCGCCCTCCACTCGACATGGACGTCGGCCAGCGGATCGTAGCGGTGCTGGGCCTCCTGCACGTCGGAGTACTGCCCCGTCGTGATGGCGGCGATGTTGTAGAGCGACTCGGTGTTCTGGTCGTAGTAGCGGCCGTGGTCGGCGACGTTCCAATGGCCACCGCGGTCGAGGTTCTCGGCCTGGAACCGGCGGGCGCCGAAGTCGTCCTCGGCGGGATCGTTGCCCATCAGCTCGACGCCGGGAATCAGGCGGGCCGCGACATCGCTCGGATCGGTCCAGCCGGTGCGGCCGAGCGCGGTGACCACGTCGCGACTGGCGCTTCCGACCCAGGTGTGGTGGTGCCCGGTGCTGAGCTCGCCCGCATCACCGACCGGCACGCCCGGACTGCCAGTCAGGATCAGGTCGTCGGCGTCCAGGTCGAACTCGGCGGCCGCAATGGCGGCCGTGGTGCTGCCGTAGGAGTTGCCGATGACCGTCAGATGCGCCGGATCGTCGTCGCGGGACGCGATCAGTCCCTCGACGTCGGCGGCCAACTGCTCGGCGCCGGCGCGGGCCATCCGCTGGTTGACCACGCCGACGATGTCGTGGTTGTGGAGGCTGCTGCCGCTCGGCGCGTCATAGCCGATCCAGTCGAGCACCGCGACCGAGTCTCCGCTGGCCCAGCGCGACTCGTCGTAGACGTTGAGCGAGCGTCCGGCCGACATGTCCTGCACGTTGCTGCCCATGCCGGGCACCATGACGGCGACATGGTCGGCGGAGTCGAGGTTGCCGGTCGCGATCGCCAGCCGGCCGTCGCCGTCGAACGCGTAGGGCTGGTAGATGTAGAGCTGCGCGTGGGTGTGCTCACCAGTGACCGGGTCGATGTGCGACTCGCGGGCGTCGAGGTTGCTGATCGCCTTGCGGATGTTGGCCAGCGCATCTCGCTCGAGCCGGGACAGCGTGCCGTCGCGTTCCTTGCCTTCCAGGCGCGCGAGATCGTCGGCCAGCACGAGCCGGTTGGCCTCGTCACGCACCTCTGCCGGCAGGCCGCCGGTGTTGCCGAGCTGCTCCGGATGCGCGGCCATAACGGCCACCTGCTGGGCCAGCGACAGCGAGTCCCACCATCGCCGCATCGCCTCGGCGTCGTTGCCCGCGGGCGGGCCGGCCATCGCGGTCCGCAGGACGCGGGAGTCGAGCAGGTCGAGCGGGAGGATGAAGCCGTGGTTGCGGAGAAACCGCATGTCCTCGGCATTGGACCCGCGCTCGAGCATGGCGGCCACCCGAGCGGCGGCGGCGTCGAGATCCGCCTCCAATTGCGCCTGCTCAGCCCTCAGCCGCTGCAGCTTCGCCGCTTTGCCGACCGACATCGCGTCGAACTCGCCCTCATGCACCTGGGCGTTGAGCCGGTCGATGCCCCGGTTGTAGGTCTGCACGGCCTGCGCGAAGAGCATCACCGCGCCACTGGCGAACCGGGCGGTCCGCGCCAGGTTGGCACCGGTGTGGATGACCGGCTCCGGAGCGGTGCTCATCGAGAACGTGAGATCGCCGTCGACGGCATCGACCGCGCGGCCCACGCCACCGCGTACGTCCGAGATCGTCGCCTCGGTGTCGCCCGCGGTGCTGATCAGTTGCGCGGCGATCCCGACGAGCTCTTCGGGTGGGCTCGGATAGGGAGGGAACAAGTCGGTCATAAAGACCCCTTCCGCCTGTCCTCACGTTAGGAGGCGGCAGGGTCATCGCTCGGTGCGTTCCGGCGGCTGTGGACGGCCCACCGCGTACCACCTGCTGTGGACGAATCCGCACGACCAACAGCTCGCGAACACCCGGAGCGACCGCCCGCATGGCGGGACACAGCGACGCGATGTGGGATGGCTCGTCTACGCTGAGACGACTCATCGAGAGGGGCAGAGGGAAACGGCCCAATGAAGCCCCGGCAACCGGCCGCTGGTCTCGTCCGATGCGAGGTCCCGGCGGTCACGGTGCCACGTCCGTCCCGTGCCGAGAGCCGGCCCGGGAAAGATGAGAGGAGGCCTCGTGAGTGCGACCGCCCTGGACAACGGGAACCCCGCAACCCTCCGGCCGGGCGCGTTCGGCAATGCCGTCGCGCTGAGCTGCCGGGCCTGTGGCGCCCAGCAGGAGCTCGGCCCGTACTACGCGTGTATGGAGTGCTTCGGCCCGCTCGAGGTCGCGTACGACTTCGGCGAGGTCAGCCGGGACGCGATCGAGTCCGGGCCGAAGAGCATCTGGCGCTACCGATCGCTGCTACCGGTGCCGGCCGATGTCGAGCGGTTCCCCAACACCGAGCCGGGATTCACCCGACTGCTCCGGGCCGACAACCTGGCCCGCGAGCTCGGTCTCGACACACTGTGGATCAAGGACGACTCCGGCAACCCGACCCACTCGTTCAAGGACCGGGTCGTGGCCGTCGCGCTCGCCGCGGCCCGTGAGCTTGGCCTGAAGGTGCTGGCCTGCCCGTCGACCGGCAACCTGGCCAACGCCGTCGCAGCCGCGGCCGCTCGCGCCGGCATCAAGAGCGTCGTGTTCATCCCGGACGATCTCGAGCGGCCGAAGGTGCTGACCACGGCCGTCTACGGCGGCACGCTGCTCGCCGTCAAGGGCAACTACGACGACGTGAACCGGCTGGCCAGCGAGATCGCCGGTGAGGAGGAGGGGTGGGCCTTCGTCAACGTCAACGTCCGTCCCTATTACGCCGAGGGGTCCAAGACGCTCGGCTTCGAGATCGCCGAACAGCTCGGCTGGCGACTGCCGCAGCAGGTCGTGATCCCGGTGGCGTCCGGCGCGCAGTTGGTCAAGGTCGACAAGGGATTCCGGGAGCTGGCCGACCTGGGGCTCGTCGACTCGAGTCCGTACCGGATCTTCGGTGCCCAGGCCACCGGCTGTTCCCCGGTCGCCGAGGCGTTTCGCGAGGGGCACGACGTCGTACGTCCGGTGCGACCCGACACGGTCGCGAAGTCGCTGGCCATCGGCAATCCGGCGGACGGGCCGTACGTACTCGACGTCTGCCGGCGGACCGGTGGCGCGGTCGAGGACGTCAGTGACGACGAGATCCGCGACGGCATCGCCCTGCTGGCCTGGACCGAAGGCGTCTTCGCCGAGACTGCCGGCGGTGTCACGGTCGCGACGCTGAAGAAGCTGGTCGAGACCGGGCAGCTCGATCCGAGTGCCGAGACGGTCATCATCCAGTCCGGCGACGGGCTCAAGACGCTCGACGCGATCGCCGATCGGGTCGGACCGGCGGCCACGATCGACCCGACCTATGCTGCGTTTACCGAGGCCTACGGCAAAGTCTGATCGAAATGGAGTGTCGATGAGCGTGAGCGTGCGGGTGCCGACGATCCTGCGGACCTACACCAAGGGCGAGTCGCAGGTGACCGTGGACGGCACGACGCTGTCCGAGGTGATCGACGCGCTCGACGCCTCGTACCCCGGGATCAAGGGCCGCATCGTTGACGAGCAGGGCGAGGTGCGCCGGTTCGTCAACATCTACGTCGGCAACGACGACGTACGGTTCGCCGAGGGGCTCGGCACGGCGACGCCCGCGGGCAGCTCGGTCTCGGTCATCCCGGCTGTCGCCGGTGGCTGAGCACACCGCCGTCACGTTCGTCACCTGCTCGTGGCTGCCGGATGCGGCAGGCGAGCGGGGTCCGGTCACAGCGGCCCTGCGGGAGTACGGCATCGACTGCCGCTGGGAGGTCTGGGACGACCCGGCCGTCGACTGGTCGGTCACGCCCCTGGTGGCGATCCGTACGACGTGGGACTACTCCCCGCGGCACGACGAGTTCCTCGCCTGGGCCCGTCGGGTCGAGTCGGTCTCGCAGCTGGTCAACTCCGTCGCGGTGCTGGAGTGGAACACCCACAAGGGCTACCTCGTCGACCTGGCTCGCGAGGGCGTGCCCTGCGTCCCGACCTTCGTGGGCCGACCAGGCGACCGGGTCGATGACGCCGTACTCAATCAGGACCGCGTGATCGTCAAACCCGCGGTCGGAGCCGGCGGACTGGCGATCGAGGTACGACCCTCTGACGCGGTGTGGGACGACATTCCCGCCCAGGCCGACCGGGTAGTCCAGCCCTTCCTGAGCAACGTGCTGACCGAGGGCGAGCGATCGGTCTTCGTGCTCGGCGGCCGGGCCGCCGGCGGAGTCGCCAAGCAGGCCGCCGAGGGCGAGATCCGGGTCCATGAGGAGTACGGCGGGCAGTTCCACGCTGTCGAAGTCGATCCCGAGCTGGGTGCCATCGCAGTCGACACTGTCGCAGTCGCATCGCGGCTCGTCGGCGTCGAGCTGCCGTACGCCCGGATCGACTTCCTCCGGGCCGACGACGGACGGTGGCTGGTCAGCGAGGTGGAGCTCGTCGAGCCGGGTCTCTACCCCGGAACGGTGCCCCAGGTCGTCGAATCCTACGTTGCGGTAGTAGCCGGCTTGGTCCGTCGATCCGGCCGAGTGGACGTGGGATAAGGTCGCGGCGTTCGACTCAGTACGACGCAACAGGAGTGGCAATGGTGCAGGGCACCGTGAAGTGGTTCAACGCCGACAAGGGATTCGGGTTCATCGCAGTCGAGGGGGAGGATGACGTCTTCGTCCACTGGTCGAAGATCGCGATGGACGGCTACAAGACACTCGACGACGGCCAGGCGGTCGTGTTCGAGGTCGTCGATGGTCCCAAGGGTCGCGAGGCTCACGAGGTCAAGCTGGCCTGACAGCTTCTGACAAGAGGACCCGGTCGCAGCCCGGAGCGGCCGGGTCTTCGCATGTCCGGAGCCAGAGCTGGGGAGTCGGTGGTCCCTGCGAGGATGGCGGCGATGAACGCGAGCGCTTCCGAATCGGTGTCCTTCGACCGTGCGGCTGACTTCTACGACGCGACCCGGAGTCTGCCGCCCGACGTGGCGCGAGAGCAGACCGCGCTGCTGCATTCCGAGCTCGACGGGGATAGTCCGGTGCTGGAGATCGGCGTCGGGACCGGGCGGATCAGCGCGCCACTTGCCGACCGGCATCGGATCGTCGGCGTCGATCTGTCGCGCGAGATGCTGCGGGTGCTCGCCGCGAAGGAGTCGGGCGTACGGCCGGTCGAGGCCGATGCGGTGCGGCTGCCGTTCGGGTCGGCGACGTTCGGCGCCGTCATCGCCTGTCATGTCCTCCATCTCGTACGCGACTGGCGCCGCGCCGTCGACGAGGTGGGCCGGGTGCTCGCACCTGGCGGTTTGCTGCTCGCGACTCGAGGGCGTCCGCGTAGCGGCCTCGCAGCCGAGATCGACGGCCGGCTGCGCGATGCGTCCGGTCTGACCGGCATGTTCATCGGCCTCGACGATCTCGACGAGCTGGATGCGCTCCTCGGCGCCCAGGGCTGGTCGGTGCAGCAGCTCCGGCCGATTCCGCTGCCCCTCTCTCGTACCGTCGCGGAGCATCTCGAGGGTGTCGAGTCCAACTGCTACTCGTGGACCTGGCAGCTGACCGACGAGCAGCGGACGGCCGCCGTGCGAGAGGTCCGGGCGTGGGTGACCGCCGAGCTCGGCGACCCGGCGCAGACATCGTTGCCGGCCGGACCGATCCGGTGGCGCGCCTACCGCCGACCGTGACGGTCCGGCCCGTCCCCGCGGTCCGGGACCCCCGTCGCAGTGTGCGGTTTCCCATGGCCTCATGGGAAACCTCACTCCGCATGGGTTGCACGCCGTGATCAGTGCGGTTTCCCATGACTTCATGGGAAACCGATGGCGCGCGACGAGGGTCCCGGACTCCGACTGCGGTCAGCCGAGGATGAGGCTCAGCCCGTACGCGCTGAGTGCCTCTCCGATCGGCTGGTAGAAGCTGACGTTCGGCTGGCCGACCTTCTGGCCGCACACCAGCCGACCACCGGACTGATAAAGCTGGCCGCCGCTCGACACGCCCTGAGCGAGGTTGCCGGTGATGTTCGAGCCGCCGCTGTCACCCTGCTCGACACAGGCGCTGTGCCGGACCAGTCCGGACACGATGTCGCCGCCGCCGTAGTTGACGGTCTGGTTGTAGGCCTGGATCGTGCCGCAGGTCCAGCCGGTGGTCCGGCCGCTCTTGCACACCGACGACCCGACCGGCGCCTGGCTCTGGCCGCGGACCAGGCGGGCGTACCCGTTGTACATGTCGACCGCGCCCTGCGGGTTCCAGGTCGACGGACTGTTGATGTTGACCGCGGCGTAGTCGTTGCCCGGGAAGCTGTACGCCCGGGTGCCGCCGATGGTCACGCCGTTGCGCGAGAAGGTCGGGAACCCCTCGCCGCAGTGGCCGGCCGTCACGAAGACATAGGCGCCCGACGACGTACGGGCGTTGAAGCCGACCGAGCAGATGAAGCCATTGCTCATGTTGACCTGCTGGCCGCCGTACAGGTAGGCCGCCGGAGTCGCCCGGCCCGACACCTGGGTGATGTCGACCGGGTGGCCGAGCGAGCGTGCCTTGTGCAGGAACTGCCGCGAGGCCTTGGACTGGGCGCCCTTGGCGGCAGTGACGACGACCCGGTTGGTCCGGACGTCGACGTACCAGCCCTGGACCGTGCCGGCGCCCTTCGTCCTCGCGTACCGGTCGAGGGCGTTGTGCGTGCGGTCGAGGGCGCGGGTCGAGAAGCGCACCTGGCGCGGTGTGGCGCCGGCCTGCCGGACCTGGCGCGCCGCCGCGGCGTCCGTGACGGTGACGACGAGCGCGCCGGTCCGGCCGTTGAGGTAGGCGCCGCCGCTGCGAGCCGTGCCGAGCTTGTGGGTCAGCCGGTCGGCCAGCCGGTCGTCGCCGCGCTGCTTGGCCAACCGGGTGCGCGCCCGATCGACACTGATGCCGAAGTCGCGGGCCATGGCCCGGGCGGCCGCACTGCTGGCCTTGCTGGTGGCGCTGGCGCCGGTGGCCAGCCGCTCACCGCTCGGCGCCGAGCCGGACGCAGACAGGGGCGAGACGAGGAGCGCGACGGTCGCCGCCGCCAGGCCGATGGAGGTACGCCGTCGATTGAATCGGGTAGTGGACATGGGGATCCTCCCATGACGGGTGTTGGCCGGGCGGACTCCCGACCGAGCCCAGACCGCCGGATGTGGCGGGTTTGGTGCCAAAAATAATGAGATGCCCGACTCGCATGGTCAAGGGGCTTATGGGGCTGAATCGCTGGACGGTTCGGAGACTGCCTCGATCAGCCGTCAAGAGTTGGCGTGAGATACAGGTTTTGCGCACCGCGGATCCTGAATCTCCCGCCAACTTTCGCGCCGGGGCGATCGGCTCGCCTCGGCTTGCACTCGGGCTGGGCGAGTGCTAAACACGAACTAGCACTCTCAGTCTGAGAGTGACAAGTCAGGGACCAGGAACGATGAGGTTCCGCGCCCCGGCGGGAAGGGACCGCCGTCGGCCGGGATCGTCCGTCGCGGGCATCGCCTGGACCACCAGCATCGACGCGTGAGGAATCGCGGAGAACAATGCCGAAGATCATTGCGTTCGACGAGGAGGCCCGACGCGGTCTCGAGCGGGGCATGAATGGCCTCGCCGACGCCGTCAAGGTGACGCTGGGTCCCAAGGGCCGCAACGTCGTCCTCGAGAAGAAGTGGGGCGCACCCACCATCACCAACGACGGCGTCTCCATCGCCAAGGAGATCGAGCTCGAGGACCCGTACGAGAAGATCGGCGCCGAGCTCGTCAAGGAAGTCGCCAAGAAGACCGACGACGTGGCCGGTGACGGCACCACCACGGCGACGGTGCTGGCCCAGGCGCTGGTCCGCGAGGGCCTGCGCAACGTGGCCGCCGGTGCCAACCCGATGTCGCTGAAGCGCGGCATCGAGCGCGCCGTCGAGGCGGTCAGCGAGCAGCTGGCCAACGCCTCCAAGGAAGTGGAGACCAAGGAGCAGATCGCCTCGGTCGCCGCAGTGTCCGCCGGTGGCGACACCAGCGTCGGCGAGATTATCGCCGAGGCCATGGACAAGGTCGGCAAGGAAGGCGTCATCACGGTCGAGGAGTCGAACACGTTCGGCCTCGACCTCGAGCTGACCGAGGGTATGCGCTTCGACAAGGGTCACCTGAGCGCGTACTTCGTGACCGACCCGGAGCGGATGGAGACCGAGCTCGAGGACGTCTACGTCCTCATTCACGAGGGCAAGATCTCCAACGTCAAGGACCTGCTGCCGGTTCTCGAGAAGGTCATGCAGGCCGGCAAGCCGCTGCTGATCATCGCCGAGGACGTCGAGGGCGAGGCCCTGGCCACCCTGGTCGTCAACAAGGTGCGCGGCACCTTCAAGTCGGTCGCCGTCAAGGCGCCGGGATTCGGCGACCGTCGCAAGGCCATGCTCGGTGACATCGCCACCCTGACCGGTGGCCAGGTCATCAGCGAGACCGTCGGTCTCAAGCTGGAGAACGCCACCCTCGACCTGCTGGGCCAGGCCCGCAAGGTCGTCACCACCAAGGACGAGACCACCATCGTCGACGGTGCCGGCGACTCCGACCAGATCCAGGGCCGGGTCAACCAGATCCGGGCCGAGATCGAGGCCAGCGACTCCGACTACGACCGCGAGAAGCTGCAGGAGCGGCTGGCGAAGCTCGCCGGCGGTGTTGCGGTCATCAAGGTCGGCGCGGCCACCGAGGTCGAGCTCAAGGAGCGCAAGCACCGCATCGAGGACGCCGTCCGCGCCGCGAAGGCGTCGGTCGAGGAGGGCATCGTCGCCGGTGGCGGCGTGGCGCTCCTGCAGGCCGGTCAGAAGGCGTTCGAGAAGCTGGAGCTCGAGGGCGACGAGGCCACAGGCGCCAACATCGTCAAGATCGCCGTCGAGGCCCCGCTCAAGCAGATCGCGGTCAACGCCGGTCTCGAGGGCGGCGTCGTCGTCGAGCGCGTGAAGGGTCTGGCCGAGGGCCACGGCCTCAACGCCGCGACCGGCGAGTACGGCGACATGCTGGCGGCGGGTGTGCCCGACCCGGCGAAGGTCGTGCGCTCGGCGCTGCAGAACGCCAGCTCGATCGCGGGTCTGTTCCTCACCACCGAGGCGGTTGTGGCGGACAAGCCCGAGAAGGAGAAGGCTCCGGCGGGCGACCCGACCGGTGGCATGGGCGGCATGGACTTCTGAGCCACGCCACACCAGCCGCGTAGCCAACACGAAGGCGGCCCGGGACTCATCTCCCGGGCCGCCTTTCGCATGCCCTGGCCCCGTAAACCCGGGGCGGATCGGGTGCGATTTCTTGCCGCGGAGCGATGAATCCGGCCCCGGCCGCGGGTCTCTATTGGTATGACCACCGTGAGTTCCGCTGCGGCCGTCGAGCCCGAGTCCGACCTGCTTGAGGTGGGCCGCTGGCAGAGTGAGGGCGCGTTCGAGCGCGTGATCGGGCCGCACCGGGCCGAGCTGCTGGCGCACTGCTATCGGATGCTCGGCTCGCCGGCCGATGCCGAGGACGCCGTCCAGGAGACCCTGATCCGGGCCTGGCGAGCCATGCCGATGCTGCGGACCCGAGGCGCGCTTCGCTCGTGGACCTACCGGATCGCGACCAACGTCTGCCTGACGATGAACGAGCGGCGTCCCAAGCGGATGCTGCCGATCGAGTACGGCCCGGCCGACGACCCCGACCAGGTCCTGCTACCGCCGTTGGCCGAGTCAACCTGGCTCGAGCC
>Ga0081455_10000614_pt1 | contig 46194 bp, 40 predicted proteins | sample TabmetS3T2R1_FD_70207 | JGI IMG/M metagenome (GOLD analysis project Ga0081455, IMG submission 70207) | Tabebuia heterophylla rhizosphere microbial communities from the University of Puerto Rico - S3T2R1 | ecosystem: Host-associated > Plants > Roots > Rhizosphere ...
GGGCCCGACGACACGCTGGCATTCCGACAGCCGGACGGGACGCCGCTGCCCGATGTGCCGTCTGCGTGTGGGCTGCCCGACGATCCCATCGCGGCGATCCGCGCGCGTCATGAATCGGAGGGCGTGCAGATCGGCTCCCGGACCGCGTGCCCGGCCTGGACCGGCGCGCGGCTCGATCTCGGCTGCGCGATCGACGTCCTGTGCCCTCGGGCGGCAACTGCGGGCCGCGGAGCGACGGCGCCGGCACCCTCAGGACCTCAACTCCAATGATGAGAAGAGTCGAACACTCAGCCTCGCCGTCGCGATGATTTTCTGGTCGACATCGAGCCCAAGGAGACAAGCAATGGCCAAGAGGAGCGTGGTCTCGGTCGAAACATTGAAGGCGATCGCCAATGCGTTCAACGCCCACGATCTGGACGCCATCATGGAATTCTTCGCCGACGATTGTTCGATGGACATGCCCCGGGGCCAGGAGCCCTGGGGGCAGCGTTTCACCGGCAAGGCAGCCGTGCGTGAGGCTCTCGCGACGCGCTTCAAGGGCCTCCCGGACGTCCACTACGGTGATGATCGACACTGGGTCGGCGGCGACATGGGCGTCTCCGAGTGGCTTCTGACCGGCACCATGCCCGACGGACGTCCGGTTCGCGTGCGCGGGTGTGACCACTGGGAGTTCCGAGACGGCAAGGTCATCCGAAAGGACTCGTACTGGAAAATCGTCGAGAGGACGGCCTGACCAGCTTCGCCCCGCCTACTTCGCGTCGTGGAAGATGATGCCCAGCGTGTAGCGGTGGCCCGACGTGAGGCGGCTGACACCGTGGCGCAGGCTCACGCGATACGGGCCGCGCGCTCCCTGCACCGGGCGCTCCCGCGTGGCGAAGATGACGATCTGGCCCTGCGCCAGCGGCACCACCTCACCGCGGGACTGGGCGCGCGGGCGCTGCTCGACCAGGAGGAACTCGCCGCCGGTGAAGTCCTCGCCCGGTCGGCTCAGCAGGCAGGTCATCTGCAGCGGGAACGCCACGTCGCCGTAGAGGTCCTGGTGGAGGCAGTTGTAGCCGCCGGCCTCGTAACGGAGCATCAGGGGCGTGGGCCTGGTCTGGCCGTGCTCGGCGCACACGGCCAGGAAGTCGTCGAGGTCGGCGGGATAGGCGGGCTTGACCCCGAGGGCCACGCTCCAGTCGTTGGCGATGGCGGCCAGGTGGGGATAGGCGTGCCGGCGCAGCGCGAGCACCACCGGCGGCAGCGGATGGGCGAAGTACTTGTACTCGCCCTCGCCGAAGCGGAAGCGGGCCATGTCGATACGGCTGCGGAAGCGGCGCTCCTCCGGGTAGAGCGCGATGAGGTCCGCGCACTCGGCGGCGGTGAGCACGGTTCGCGTGGTGGCCCAGCCGCGGTCGGTCACCGTCCGGGCGATCTCCGCCCAGTCGACCTGCTGCAGTCGCGCCTGGGCCGACGGCCCTCGGGCTACGCGGCGGGGCGACATAGCTTGCACGGCCGATAGCCGACGGAGCGCGCGTCGTCGACCGTGGCGAACACCACGCGGTGCTCCGGCCGCATGTGGCGGCCGTGGGTGCAGCCGACGCGACAGACGATGCGGGTGCTGGTGCAGCCTTCCAGCACCGGAGTGGTGCGCTCCAGCGCGGTCAGCCGGTTCTTGACTCCCGTGCCGAAGATGTAGCCGCCCACGCCGCCGTCGCTGCGCCACACGCGGTGGCAGGGCAGGATGAGCGGCACCGGATTGCGGCCGAGCGCGGTGCCCACCGCCCGGACCGCGCGAGCGTGGCCGATGCGCTCGGCGATCCACGCGTAGGGCCGGCTCTCGCCGAACGGGATGTGTCCGGCCGCCTCCAGCACGCGACGCTGGAAGTCGGGCACCGCCTGGAGGTCGATCGGCACCTGGAAGAAGGCGCGTCGGCCGCGGAAGTACTCGTGGATCTCCTCGCGCGCCTGCTCGATCAGGCGACGCGCTGCCCCGGTCGCCGGCTTCTCCACGCGGCCCAGGCGGACGAGGGAGACGCCCCGCCCGGTTGCTTCGACCTGAAGCCGCTGCTCGAGACGCTCCAGCACCGAGTCCGATTCGCGGGTGGCGGCCGCGATCCGGCGGCCGAGCGCTGCGGAGGCGGCCTCGGGGCGGAAGTAGTTCGACAGCAGCGCGTCCAGATGGTCCAACTTGCCCATGATCAGGCTCCTCGCTTGCCGAGCTCGTCCCGGAGCAGGGCCTTGCCCCGGGCCAGCTGGCTCTTCACGGTATTGATCGAGATGCCCCGGATGCGCGCCAGCTCCCCGTAGGAGAGGCCGTCGACGTAGCGCAGGGCCAGCAGGATCCGCGCCTCGCGCGGGACGCGCGCAAAGGCTCGGTGGAGGTCGAGATAGGCGGCGGGCGGCCGGTGGTTGGTCGAGGCCGCGGAAAGGGCGGCCGCCGAGCCGTCGGCGTGGGCGGCGCGAGTGGCCCGGCGGCGCAGCTCGTCCACGCAGATGTTGGTGAGGATACGGTAGAGCCATGTCGAGACCGCCCAGCGCGCGTCGTAGCCCGCGGCGCCGGCGTAGCATTGCAAGAATGCGCGCTGCACCGCGTCCTCGGCGTCGGCACGGGAGCCGAGCAGCCGCCCGGCCACCGCCAGCATCTTGCCGCCGTAGCGCTGGGCGAGGTCGGCGAACGCGCCCTGGTCCCCCCGCGCTACCTTGGCCATCACCCCCCGGTCGGCGTCCATCTCATGCCCTCACGAGATATACGCGCAGCGGACGCCAAAGGGCGGAACAAGAACCAAACCGAAACCAGAAACGGTTGTCCGCCGCTGGGGGGACGCAGGACCACGAGGGGTGCCCGCCATTTGGGGGAGTGCGGGGGCCACGGTTGTCCGCAACTGGGGGAGTGCGGGGGCCATTTCTGGGCCCCCGCATTGGACAGAGCCTGAAGACTTGAACGGCTGCCCGCCGTCCCCTCACCCTGCCCTCTCCCCGGAGGGGAGAGGGAGAATGGAGGAGGGCTAGATCTTCTCCCCCAGCTTGTTCCAGTCGTCGAGGAACTTCTTGAGGCCGATGTCCGTGAGCGGGTGCTTCATCAGCATCTCGAGCACGTTGAACGGCATGGTCGCGACGTGAGCGCCGGCCTTGGCCGCGTCCACCACGTGGATCGGGTTGCGGATGGAGGCGGCCAGCACCTGGGTCTTGAAGCCGTAGTTGCGGTAGATCTCGCAGATGTCGCGGACCAGATCCATGCCGACGTGGCCGATGTCGTCCAGGCGGCCGAGGAACGGGCTGATGTAGACGGCGCCGGCCTTGGCGGAGAGCAGGGCCTGGGGCGCCGAGAAGCAGAGGGTCTGGTTCACGCGGATGCCCTCGCCGCTCAGGTGCTTCACCGCCTTCAGCCCGTCCTTGGTGAGCGGGCACTTGACCACCACGTTCGGGGCCACCTGCGCCAGCTCCTTGCCCTCCTTCACCATGCCGTCGAAGTCGCCGGCCACCACCTCCAGGCTCACGTCGCCCGGCACGATCTGGCAGATCTCCTCCACCAGGGGCCGGAAGGGACGCTTCTCCTTGGAGATCAGCGACGGGTTGGTGGTGCAGCCGTCGACCAGGCCCATCGCGACGCCCTCGCGCAGCTCGTTGACGTTCGCCGAATCCAGGAAGATCTTCATGCCGTCCTCCGTCTCAGGCGCGCTCGACCCGGACCGTGGTCCCGGAGCGCACCGGCTTGAATACCGTGGGATCGCCCAGCAGCCGGCCGAACACGGTGACCGGGCTCGCAGCCCGGATCTCGTCGCCCCGGCTGGCCGGCGTCGGGCCGTAGAAGATGCAGAACGCCGATCCGGGCGGCCAGTAGGCGAGGTCACCCTTCTCGACCACCTCGGAAGGCTGCTCGGGCTTCGCCTTCACGGGAATGCCGAAATAGATCTCGTCGCCCCACGTCGAGCCGGGGACGCTGAGTGGCAGCGCGCCCCAGATCGCGGCAGCGGTCTCCGTGTCGTTCAGCACCGCCTCGGCGGTGATCTTGCCCACGGCTATCCGGATCTTGCGGTCGGCCAATGCGTATCGCCTCGCCTGGAGTGTAGCCCCGCGCCGCAGGGCGCGGCAAGGCGTAGCGGGGACTCAGCCCCCGACACGGCGGCGATACGCGGCGAGGCGCGCCTCGAGCGCGGCGCGGTCGGGGATGGAGGCCACGCCCTCGCCTTCCACGGACGCGGCCGCGCAGCAGGCGGCGACCGCGGCCGCGTCCCAGGCGCTGCCGTCACGGTTGTAGGCGATGAGCAGCGCGGTGGCGAAGACGTCGCCCGCGCCGGTCTCGTCCACCTCCACCGCGCGGTCCGCCTCCACGCCGTAGCGCTCGCCGTTGACGAAGAGCAGGGCGCCGTCGGCCCCGCGGGTCACCGCACCGATGGGCACGCGCTGGAACCACTCGAGCGCCTCCTTCTGGAACGGCTCGATGTCCTCGATGCTCACCACCACGTGCTGCACGTGGGGGAGCACCAGGTCGGCGTCCTCCCACGGCTGCGGCGACACGACCCCGCCCGCGCCGCGCTGGCGCATCCAGCCCTGCGGCAGCGCGGTCAGGGGCGTATCCGGGAACGCGCCCGCGAGGGCGGGATCTACCTCGGCCACGACCGGGCAGAGCGCGGCCAGGCCTGCGTCGCTCCAGTCGTCCGGGAGCGCGGAGGCCTCCAGGTCGGCTGCCCGCGAGAGCACCGAGAGCTGCCGCACCCGGCGGCCCTCGGCGCTCTGGGTCTGGCCGATCTTGAAGACGGTGGTCCGCGGCGACGGGACGTTGACAACGCTGAGGTCGGGGGGCAGCGCATCGCGGGGGAAATCGGGGCCGAACGAGGTCAGCAACCCCACGCGAAGGCCCTGGCGGTGGGCGGTGATCGCGGCGTAGTAGGCGGCGCCGCCGGGCCGGGGTCCGCGCGGCGTCTGGTCGATCGTCAGGTGCCCGATCGCGACGAAGTCCACCGCCCGGTCACAACGCCAGCTGCTTGGCGATGATCTCCTTCATGATCTCGGAGGTCCCGCCGCCGATGGTCATGAGCCGGATGTCCCGGAAGAAGCGCTCGATCGGATACTCGCGCATGTAGCCGTAGCCGCCATGCAGCTGCACGCAGTCGTACGCGACCTTCTGGGCCATCTCCGCGGTGAAGAGCTTCACCATGGAGATCTCCCTCACCGCGTCCTCCCGGTCCCGGAATTTCAGGCACGCCGCGTAGGTGAGGCAGCGCGCCGCCTCGATCAGGGTGGCCAGGTCGGCGAGCTTGTGGCGCACCACCTGCTTCTGCGACAGCGGCTCCCCGAAAGCGTGGCGCTGCTGCACGTAGGCGATGGTGTCCTCCAGCGCGCGCTCGCAGCCGGCCACCGCGTGCAGCCCGGCCACCAGGCGCTCGCGCTGGAACACGCGCATGACCTCGTAGAAGCCGCCCCCCTCCTGCCCCAGCAGGTTCTCGGCGGGCACCCGCATGTCCTGGAAGGCCAGCTCCGCGGTGTCGGAGGCGCGGTTGCCCATCTTGTCGAGCTTGCGGCTCACCGAGAATCCCGGCGTGTCGCGCTCCACCAGGAACATCGAGATCCCGCCATGCCGCTTCCGGGAACCCTCTCCCCCCTGGGGAGAGGGCAGGGTGAGGGGCGAATCCTGAATCCTCGCCGCCACGAAATACAGATCCGCCATCACCCCGTTGGTGATGAACATCTTGGAGCCGTCCAGCACGTAGTGCCGTCCGTCCCGGCGCGCCCGGGTGCGGATGGCCGCGACGTCGGACCCGCCGCCCGGCTCGGTCACCGCGATGGCGGTCAGCGCCTCCCCGCGGCAGATCGCGGGCAGGTACTTCTCCTTCAGGGCCTCACTGCCCGTCCAGTAGAGATGGGGCGAGGCCATGTCGGTGTGCACCCCCACCGCCATCGCGAGCGAGGCGCAGCGCGAGCGGGCCATCTCCTCGCACAGCACCGCGGTGGTGAGCAGGTCGGCGCCCGCCCCGCCGTACTTCTCGTCGTACTCGACACCGAGGAAGCCGAGGGCACCCATACGCGGCCAGATCGACTTGGGGATCTGACCCGCCGCCTCCCACTCCTCGACGTGCGGCTCGACCTCCTTCTGCACGAACGCCCGCACCGCCTGCCGGAAGAGCTGATGCTGCTCGTCGAAGATCCTCACGGCGCTACTCTACGACGTTTCGCCCCAGCGCGCCTTCACCGCGTCGCGGTCCACCGCCCCGTCCGCCCCCCGCGGCAGGGCATCGGTGAACACGACCACGTGGGGCCGCTTGAAGCGGGCGATCTTCGAGCCCACGAAGTCGATGACCTCCTGGGGCGTCCGCCCGGCCCGCTTGGTCTCCACCACCGCCTTGATGGCCTCACCCCACCTGGCGTCGGGGATGCCATAGACGCAGACCCCGGTGACGTCGGCCATCTGCACGATCACCGTCTCCACCTCGGCCGGGTACACGTTCTCGCCGCCCGGCTTGATCAGCTCCTTCTCCGGCTTGCGCTTGACGTAGTGGAGATACCCGTCGGGCTCGAAGCGGCCCACGTCGCCGGTGTGATGCCAGCCGCCGCGGAACGTATGGGCGGTCACGTCGGGCTGGGCGAAGTAACCCTGGAAGACGAGCGGGCCGCGCACCAGGATCTCCCCCGGCGTGCCCGTCGGCACTTGACGATCGTAGTCGTCCACGATGACCACCTGCGCCGCCGGCACCGGCCGCCCGGAGGCGCCCGGCTTCTCGGCCACGCGCTGGATGGTCACGAACCCGCTGGTCTCGGACTGGCCGAAGCCGGTCCAGAACTGGGCCCGGGTCTTCTCGTGCAGCCGCTGGATCGTCGGCGGGGCGTCGAGGCCGGATACGTGCAGCAGGCTGGCCAGGGCGCTGCCCGCCTTCTCGGCCGCGTCCAGCAGGCTCGCCAGCACCGGCGGGAAGTCGGAGACGTGGGTGACGAGGTGGCGGTCGATCAGCCGCACCGCCTCGTCGGCGTCGTAGCGCGGGACGACCACGACCGCGCCGCCCGCGTGCAGATGGGCCAGCGACATGCCCAGCGCGGTGATGTGGAAGAGCGGCAGCGCGGCCAGGTAGCGGTCCCGCTCGGTGAGCCCGAGCGCGCCGATCGCGGTCAGGTTGGCGGTGAGCACGTTGGCGTGGGTCAGGACCGCCCCGCGCGGCACCACGTCCACCGCCGCGGTGGAGATCACCGCGAAGGCGTCGGCCGGCGCGACGTCGGCCGGCTCGGGCGCGGCGGCGCGCCGGTACAGGTCGGCCACCGTGCCGAACCCGTCGCCGCCGGGCCCGGTCAGCCGATAGCGGTGCGGCGCGTCCTTGCCGGCCAGCCAGTCGGCCACAAGCGGCTGCGTGGACTGGTCGATCACCATCATCTTTGGCCGGGCCCGGTCCACCACCCGCTCGACCTCCGGGCCGGTGAGCCGCCAGTTGATGGGATACGCGACGATGCCCTGGCGCGCGCAGGCGCCGTAGAGCTCGAGATAGGCCGCGTCGTTCTGGGCCAGCACGCAGATGCGTTCGCCCGCGCCGATGCCGAGGCCGGCCAGCCCGGCGGCCAGCGCGTCGACCCGCTGGCGCAGCTCGCGGAAGGAGACGACGCGCTCGCCGTGGATCACCGCGGGCGCGTCCCCGTGGACGGCCGCCCCGCGGGTGATCAGGTCGTAGACGGTGAAGGCGGAGACGCTCAGCTCAGCCACCGCTTGCGGCGCTTGTAGTGCTTGACGTCACGGTAGGACTTGCGGGCACCCACCTCGGTGAGCCCGAGGTAGAACTCCTTGATGTCGGCGTTCTCCCGGAGCGACGCCGCCGCGCCCTCGAGCACGATCCGCCCGTTCTCCATGACGTAGCCGTGCTCGGCGATGCCCAGGGCCAGAGTCGCGTTCTGCTCGACCAGCAGCACGGTCACCTTCTGCTCCCGATTGAGCCGCTGGATGATCGAGAAGATCTCCTCGACCAGCATGGGCGCCAGGCCCAGCGACGGCTCGTCCAGCAGGATGACCTTCGGATCGGACATGAGGGCCCGGCCGATGACGAGCATCTGCTGCTCGCCACCCGACAGATAGCCGGCCTGGACCGAGCGCCGCTCCTTGAGCCGGGGGAAGTACTGGTAGACCCGCTCGATGCCGCTGGTGACCCGGTCCCGGTCGTTCTGGATGTGGGCCCCCGCCACCAGATTCTCCTCGGTGGTCAGATGCTCGAAGACGCGCCGTCCCTCGAAGACCTGCGCCACCCCGCGCTGCACCACCTCGAAGGGACGGAGGCGGTCGATCCGGTCACCGCCCAGCTCGATCGAGCCCTTGGTCACCTCCCCCCGCTCGGTGCGGAGCAGGCCCGAGATCGACTTCAGCGTGGTGGTCTTGCCGGCTCCATTGGCGCCGAGGAGCGTGGTGATACCCCCTTCGCGCACCTCGAGCGACACCCCTTTCAGTACCAGGATGACGCCGTCGTAGATCACTTCGATGTTGTTGAGGGTCAGCATGGGCGATCCGCCGTCGGAGGGGGCCTGTGCCCCCTCCGACGCCTGTCCTCCGTTCCCGCGGCCGCTCGGGCCGCGCGCTCGACGCGGCCGGCTACGACTTGGTGGCCGCCTCCTTGATGTGCTTGGCGAGGACGTCCGGATAGGCGGAGAACCAGTCCGTGACCTTCACGAACTTGCCACCCTTCACCTGCCAGATCTGGACGAGCCCGCCCCCCTCGTGATCGGTCGGGGTGATCTTGAGCGGCGGCACCAGCCCGCCCAGGGTGAAGTTGGAGATCTTCTCGAACCCGCTCTTCACGTCCGCGCCGGTGATCTTGCCATTCGGCTTGGCCTTGAGTGCGTTGCGGATGGCCTCCACGTGGAGGGCGGCCACCAGGACGCCGCGGTTGTAGTAGACGGTCGAGTCCATCACCTTCGGGGCCGGCTTGCCCTGCTTCTTGTACATCTCCCGGATCTCGTTCAGCACCGGGTAGTCCGTGCCGACTCCCGCGAACTGCATCGTGTAGTAGCCCTCGGCCGCCGCGAACCCGCCGGCGGCGTCGATGTTGGCCTCGGCCGAGCCCCACACGAACGACACGACCTTCTTCAGCGGGTAGCCGACCCGCTTGAACTCCTTGATCGAGACCGCGGGCGCGCCGCCGAAGAGGTGGCCGATCACGAAGTCGGCGCGGAAGCGCTGCGCGATGTCGAGCACCTGGGCCCCCATCTCCACGCCCGGGGGCGGCACCGCGAACTCCTTGAGCTGGAAGCCTTCGCGCCCCGCCAGGTCCTGGAGGACCTGGATCGGCTCGCGGCCGGCCGGGTTGTCATAGAAGATGTAGGCGATCTTCTTGCCCTTGAGGCTACCGCCCAGCTGCTTCTTGGCGAAGTCGACCGCCGCGGTGCCCTGCGACCAGTAGGTCGCCGCGATCGGGAAGATGTACGGGTAGCGGGTGCCGTCGGCGGCGGCGGCGCTGCCGAATCCCGGGGAGGTGCCGGGGATCCGGTCCTCGGTGAGCTTCTGGGTGAGCGCGTAGATCTGCGGCGTGCCGTACACCGAGATGGTCACCGCGCCTTCCTGCTTGAAGCGCTCGTAGGACTCCACCGCGGGCGGGACCTTGTACTCGTGGTCGACCTCGAGGGCCTTGATCTTGTGGCCCTCCACCCCGCCCTTGCTGTTGATGAGGTCGATGTAGTCCATGAACCCCGGGCACAGGACCGTCCCCACGATCTGGGTCGGCCCGGTCCGGTCGCACTGCGCGCCGATGACGATCTCGCTCTTGGACTGGGCGAGCGAGGCAGTGCCGCCCCAGAGGGCGGCCCCGGCCGCGGCGAGGAGCGCGACCAGGATGACCAGGCGATGTCTCATGAGGTGTTCTCCTTTCATCGCGTACCTCAGTACGCGAATGGCCAGATGCGGAAGTAGTTGCGGATGTTCCGCCACAGGCGGTTCAGCCCCTCGGGCTCGACGATGAGGAAGAAGATGATCAGGCCGCCGAACAGCATGAGGCGCAGGTTGGGGATGAGGTTCAGCACCGTCTGCGGCTCGAAGAACACGCCGCCGAAGGTCTCCATGACCCGCCGGATGACGATCGGGAGCAGGGTGATGAAGAACGCCCCGAAGATCGCGCCCTGGACCGACCCCAGCCCCCCGATGATGATCATGGCCAGGTAGTCGACCGACACGCCCAGCTGGAACTGCTCGTAGTTGGCGATGCCGAGAAAATAAGTGTATAGCACCCCGGCCACTCCCGCGTAGAAGGAGGAGATCGCGAAGGCGAGCAGCTTGTAGCGGAAGATGTTGATGCCGATGATCTCGGCCGCGATGTCCTGGTCGCGGATGGCGATGAAGGCCCGGCCGATCCGGGACCGCACCAGGTTCATGGTGCCGAGCACGGCAAGTGCCACGAAGAAGAGCAGGAAGTAGTACATGTCGCGCTGGCTGTCGAGCACCAGCGGCCCCAAGGTCGGGCGCGCCACCTCGATCGACGCCTGCACCCCGCCGCTGATGAAGGTCACGTGGTTGATGATCCACTCGATGATGAACTGCCCGGCGAGGGTGGCGATGGCGAGATAGAGGCCCTTGATGCGCAGCGAAGGAATGCCGACCACCGCGCCCACCGCCGCGGCCATGAGGCCGCCCGCGAGGAGGTTCACCGGCCAGGGCGACTCGAGACGGTTGGCCAGGTTGGCGGCGGTGTAGGCGCCGACCGACATGAAGGCCCCGTGGCCGATCGAGACCTGGCCGGTGTAGCCGACCAGGATGTTGAGCCCGAGCGCGCCCACGATCGCCACGAACACCAGGTTGGCGACCGACAGGTAGTACTCGCTCAGGGTGAGGGGGATGACCGCGAAGAAGACCACCCCGACCAGCCCCACCGCCCAGCGCGCGACGGGCAGCGGGTAGAGCGCCATGTCCGCTTCGTAGGTCGTCTTGAGGACACCGCACTCGCGATGGATCATCCCGCTAGATCCTTTCGATGATCTTCTTGCCGAAGATGCCGTAGGGCCGGATCATGAGGGCCAGGATCATCAGCACGTAGGGGGCGAAGTCCTTGGTGCCGCCCCCCACGTACGGGTCCACGTAGCCGGCGGCCACGTTCTCCACGATTCCCACGATCAGCCCGCCCACCACCGCGCCGGGGATCGAGTCGAGGCCGCCCAGGATCACCACCGGGAACACCTTCAGGCCCACCAGGGCGAGGTTGTTGTCGACGCCCACCAGGTTGCCCCAGATGATGCCGCCGAGGGCCGAGACAATGCCGGTCATCGCCCACGCGAGGCCGAAGTAGCGCTGCACGTTGACGCCCATCGCCAGCGCCACCTGCTGGTTGTCCGCGATGGCCCGCATGGCGATGCCCTTGCGGGACTTCAGGAAGAACCACCCGAACCCGGCGAGGAACACGAGGCTCACCGCGCCGCCCAGCAGCTGGATGGGCGGGATGAAGAGGGGACCCAGCACGATGGGCTCGTCGGGGATGGGCAGGGGCAGGGTCTTGGTGCCCGCGCCGAAGAAGGCCGGCCCGACCCCGCGCAGGACCGAGGCGAGCCCGATGGTGGCCATGACCACCGCGATCACGGGTCGGCCGATCAACCGGCGGAGCATGACCCGCTCCAGCCCGAATCCGAACACCACCATGCTCGCCACTCCCAGGACGGCGGCCAGCCCCAGGTGCCCGCCCCAGGCGGCCAGCGCCCCCGCCACCACGATGCCCGCGATCATCACGAACTCGCCCTGGGCGAAGTTCACCGCGTCGGTGGCCTTGTAGACGAGCACGAAGCCGAGCGCGACGAGGGTGTACATGAGGCCGATGAGGATGCCGTTGGAGAGCAGCTGGAGGAAGAACGCGAACTCGTCAGACACGCGCGGCCACCTCCACGTCCTCGATGCGCAGGCGTGACTGGATGGTCGCCTGCCGGCCGTCCTCGTAGGTGACCGCGGTGGCGAGGTCGACCTCCTCGCCGCCGCCGTAGAACGCGTCGATGACGGCCGCGTACTTCTCGAAGACGAAACGCCGCCTCACCTTGCGGGTCCGGGTCATCTCCGCGTCGTCCGCCTCCAGATCCTTAGTGAGCAGCAGGAAGCGGCGGATCCTGGTCGCGTCGGGCAGCGTGGCGTTGCCCTTCGCGATCTCGTTGCGGATGAGCTCCCGGATCTCGGGCTTCTGCGACAGGTCCATGTAGCTCGTGTATGGAATGCCCCGGCGCTCCGCCCAGTTCCCGACCGTGTTGAGGTCGATGGCGATCATCGCGGTCACGAAGGGCTTCTCGTGGCCGAACGCGACCGCTTCCCGGATGTAGGGGCTGAACTTGAGCTTGTTCTCGAAGAACTGGGGGGCGAAGGGAGTCCCGTCGGCCAGGGCTCCCACGTCCTTGGCCCGGTCGATGATGACCAGGTGCCCCTGCGGGTCGATGAAGCCGGCGTCGCCGGTGTGAAACCACCCGTCGGCGTCGATGACTTCCTGGGTCGCGTCCTGGTTCTTCAAGTAGCCCTTGAAGACCGCGCACCCGCGAACCATCACCTCGCCCCGCTCCCCGATCTTCACCTCGACGCCCGGCACCGGCCGGCCCGCAGTGGTCGGGTTGGCCTCCCGGTCCGGCTGCAGCGACACGAGTCCGGTGGTCTCGGTGGACCCGTACACCTGCTTGAGGTTCACCCCGATGGAGCGGAAGAAGCGGAAGGTGTCCGGCCCGAGCGGGGCCCCGCCGGTGAGCACCCATTTCGTGCGACTGAGACCGAGCTGGTCGCGCACCGGGCGGTACACGAAGAACTCGCCCAGGGCGGTGGCCAGGCGCAACCCGGTGGGCACCGGCTTGCCCTCCGACCGCAAGATCTCGGCGCGCTCGGCCACGCCGCGGAAATAGTCGAACGTCCGGCGCTTCAACGGGGTGGCATCGGCCGCCCGCACCTGCACCGCGGTGAGCATGTTCTCCCAGATCCGGGGCGGAGCCAGCAGGGTGGAGGGGCCGAGCTCCCGGAGGTCCCGCTGCACCGTCTCGGGGCTCTCCGGGCAGTTGGCGCAGAAGCCGACGAAGAGGCTGGCGAAGAGGGTGTAGACCGAATCACCCGCCCAGGCCATCGGCAGGTACGCCAGCGAGGTGTCCTCGGGCGTGAGCCGCGACTCCTTGTTGAAGGACTCGGCCACCCGGACCGCGTTGGCGTGGGTGATCATCGCGCCCTTGGGATTCCCGGTGGTGCCGGAGGTGTAGCAGATGATGGCGACGTCGTCGGCCTGCCCCTTGTCGATCTCGCTCTCGAACAGGCCCGGATGCTCCGTCGCGAACTTCCGGCCCAGCTGCTGCACGTCCTGGTACGACTTGAGCCAGTCGTACTGGTAGCTCGAGAGGCCCCGGGGATCGTCGTAGATCACCAGGCGCAGGGCGGGGAGCTCCTCGCGCAGGGCGAGGATCTTGTCGACCTGCTCCTGGTCCTCGGCGACGATCACGCTGACCTCGGCGTGGTTCCACACGTAGGCCAGCTCCTTGGCGATCGAGTCCTGGTAGACCGGCACCGGGACCCCGCCGAGCGATTGCGCGGCCATCTGGGCCCAGTACAGCCGGGGCCGGTTGTCGCCGATAACCGACAGCCGGTCGCCCCGCCGGAAGCCGAGCGCGGCCAGGCCGAGGGCGAGATCGCGCACCTGGTCGTGATACTCGCGCCAGGTCCACGTCTGCCAGATGCCGCGGTCCTTCTCGCGAATGGCCGGGCGGTTCCCGAGCTCGCGGGCGTTGCGCTGCAACAGGCGAGGAAGCGTCGTCAGGTCTGCCACGTTACCCTCCGTTGTTCGCGCTCTTGACCTCTCCCAGGTAGGCCTTGATCACCTGCGGATTGGCCCGCACCTCGGCGGGGGTGCCGTCCGCGATCTTCTGACCCATGTCCAGCACGGTGAGCCGGTCGGAGATATCCATGACGACGCCCATATCGTGCTCGATCAGGATGATGGTCGTGCCCCACTCCTGGTTCACGTCCAGGATGAAGCGGGCCATGTCCTCCTTCTCCTCGTGATTGCAGCCGCCCATCGGCTCGTCGAGCAGCAGGATCTTCGGGTCCAGCGCCAGGGCCCGCCCCAGCTCGACGCGCTTCTGCAGCCCGTAGGCGAGCGAGCCGGTCGGCCGGCGCCGCAGGTCCTGGATGCGGAGGAAGTCGATGATGTCCTCGACGCGCCGGCGGTGGGCCACCTCCTCGCGCTGGGCGAGGCCCCAGTAGATGAAGGCCGCGATGACGCCCGATTTCATGCGCACGTGCCGGCCGAGCATGAGGTTGTCGAGCACGGTCATCCCGCGAAACAAGGCGATGTTCTGGAAGGTACGGGCCACGCCCAGCTCGGCCACCCGGCTCGGCGCGCTGTGGGTGATGTCCCGGCCCTCCAGCGCGATCCGCCCCGAGTCGGGATGGTAGAACCCGCTGATCATGTTCAGCAGGGTGGTCTTGCCGGCCCCGTTCGGGCCGATGACGGACAGGATCTCGCCGCCCCGGACCTCGAGGCTGACCCGGCTCACCGCCTGGACGCCGCCGAACGACTTGGAGACCTCCGCGATCTCGAGCTGGGAGCTCATGGCCGCCTCTTCACGAGAGCCACCGCTTGCGACGCTTGTAGTGCTTGACGTCGCGGTAGCTCTTCCGCTGTCCGACTCCGGACAGTCCGAGGTAGAACTCCTTGATGTCCTCGTTCTCGGCGATCGCCTTGACGTCGCCGTCCAGCACGATGCGGCCGTTCTCCATCACGTAGACGTACTGAGCGAACCGTAGCGCCATGTTGGCGTTCTGCTCGGCGAGCAGCACCGCCACCTTCTCGTCCCGGTTCAGCCGCCCCACGATCTCGAAGATCTCCTGCACCAGCATGGGGGCCAGCCCCATCGAGGGCTCGTCCAGCAGCATGAGCCGGGGATGGGCCATGAGGGCGCGGCCGATCGCGAGCATCTGCTGCTCGCCACCGGAGACATAGCCGGCCCGCACGGAGCGCCGCTCGCGTAGCCGCGGGAAGTACTCGTAGACCAGGTCCAGATCGCGCCGGAGGGACTGGGCGTTGCGCCGGGTGTAGCCGCCGGTGAGCAGGTTCTCCTCCACCGTCAGGTGCTCGAAGACGTGACGTCCCTCCATGACCTGCACGATCCCGCGCCGGACCACCTCGGAGGCCGCGAGGCGATGGATCGGCGCGCCGGACAGCTCGACGCCGCCCTTGGTGACCTCGCCGCGCTCGGTGCGCAGCAGGCCCGAGATGGCCTTCAAGGTGGTGCTCTTGCCGGCGCCGTTGGCCCCGAGGAGGGCCACGATGCCCTCCTCGGGGACCCGGAGCGACACGCCCTTCAACACGAGGATCACGTGGTCGTAGATCACCTCGATGTTGTTCACCGAGAGCAGCGGGCGGGCGAGCTCGCTCACCGCGAGAGCCACCGCCGCTAGTTCTCCTTGGAGCAGTCGCGCATGGTGTAGCCGAGCTTCTTGCCCTCCTCGACCGCGGCGGCCTCCAGCTTCGGGCGCACCACCTCGCGCATGGGCTGGACCCAGTCCGACACCACGCTCCACTTCTTGCCGTCCCACTGCTGGATCAATACCGGGCCGTTGCCCTCGTGGTCCTCGCAGGTGACCTTCACCGGATGGGTGAAGCCCTTGAGCCCGATCTGGTCCAGGCGCGCGTCGGTCAGGTTGAAGTGCTCGTAGCCCCAGCGGGCTTGCTCGGCGGTCAGGGGCTTGTTGCCGTATTTCGCCATCGCGGTGCGGAACGCCTCGGTCATGTACATCGCGTTGATGACGCCGCGATTGTAGAGGGCCTCGCCGATCTTCTCCTTGGGGCCGATGTTCTTGCCCTTGTCGTACACGTGCTTGACGATGTCGGCGTGCACCTTGAAGTTGGTGCCGGGGGCGTGGAAGGTGGCGCCCTTGTAGCCCTTGGCGCCGTCGCCGGCCGGGATCACGTCGGCCTCGCTGGCCGACCACCAGTTGCCGATGAAGTGATCCATCGGGAAGTTGATGGCGGCCGCCTCCTTCACCGCCACCTGGTTCATGACGCCCCAGCCGGACATGTAGATCCACTGGGGATTGATGCGGCGCACCTGCAGCCACGTGGCCTTCTGCTCCTGGCCCGGATGGTCGACCGCGAGCAGGGTCAGCTCGAAGCCGTACTTGCGGGCCAGCTCCTCGAGGGTCGGGTTGGCTTCCTTGCCGTAGGGGCTGTTGTGGTAGACGTGGACGATCTTCTTGCCCTTCAGCTTCTCGAGGCCACCCTCCTGCTGGCCGATGTAGCGGATCACCGCCGAGGCCTGGCTCCAGTAGGTGGTCGGGAAGTTGAACACCCACGGGAACCACCGCCCGTCGGCGGCCGCGGTCATGCCGTAGCCCATCGAGTGCACCACGACGTGGTCCACCCCGGCCTTGGGGATGAGCTGGTAGGTGATGCCGGTGCTGAGGGGATTGAACACCAGGGCGCCTTTGCCCTTGAGCCGCTCGTAGCACTCGACACCTTGCTTGGTGTCGTACTGGGTCTCGCACTCCTCGACCACGAGCTTGATGCCGTTGATGCCGCCGTCGCGCTCGTTGAGCATGGTGAGGTAGTCCCACACGCCGTTGGCGAACGGAGTGCCGCTCGGGGCGTAGGGCCCGGTGCGGTACACCAGCGAGGGGATGAACATCTCCTTGGCCTGGGCCCACGCGCTCTCCGTCAGCGGAAGCGCGATGACGCTCAGGGCGAGCAGTGCGAACATGACACGTCGTAGGGTCATGGGTGATTCCTCCTGCGGGTGATGGGATCGATCGCTAGTACGGGAAGGGCCACAGGCGCAGCTTCTCCTTGCCGATCTGCCAGAGCCGGGCCAGCCCGTTCGGCTCGACGATCAGGAAGAGGATGATCAGGCCGCCGAAGACCATCAGCTCGATCTGCTTCTGCAGTGCCACCGGCATGGCCAGGTCGAGCAGATGGGGCACGTTGGTCAGGAAGATGGGGACCATCACGATGAAGGCCGCCCCGAGGAAGGAGCCGAGGATGCTCCCGAGGCCGCCGATGATGATCATGAACAGCACGAGGAACGACAGGTTGATGTCGAAGGCGAGGGTCTCCGCGCTGCCCAGGTAGAGGAACACGTACTCGGCCCCCGCCACTCCGATGAAGAAGCTGCTGACGGCGAAGGCGAGCAGCTTGGTGCGCAGCGGCCGCACCCCGATGATCTCGGCCGCGATGTCCCGGTCGCGGATCGCCATCCAGGAGCGCCCCACCCGGCCTCGCACCAGGTTCTTGGCGATCACCGCGAACAGCCCGACCAGGATCAGCGCGGTCAGGTATCGCACCTCCGCGGTCGCCTCCGGCCCGGTGACCATCACCCCGAGCACCGTCCGCGGCGGCGCGGTGATGGTGCCGGAGGACGCGTAGTCGGTGAACCACGCCACCTTGTTGAAGAGCCAGACGAGGAAGAACTGAGCGGCCAGCGTGGCCACCGCCAGGTAGAAGCCCTTGATGCGCAGCGACGGGATGCCGAACATGAGCCCGACCAGCGCGGTGATCAGCCCGGCGAGCAGGAACACCACGATGATGTTGAGCCAGGGGAAGGCGCTCGACAGCTTGAAGGCGGAGTACGCGCCGACCGCCATGAACCCGCCGGTGCCGAGCGACACCTGCCCGGCGTAGCCGGTGAGCAGGTTGAGCCCGAGGGCGGCCAGCGCGTAGATCAGGAACGGGATCAGCACCGCCTGCAGCCAGTACTCGTCGGCCACCAGCGGCAGCGCGACCACCGCGGCGACCAGGGCCAGCCCGACGAGGATCCGATCCTGGCGGATCGGGAACACCGCCTGGTCCGCCGCGTACGTGCTCTTGAACTGCCCCGCCTCCCGGTAGATCACGCGCTAGACTCGCTCGATGATTCGTTCGCCAAAGAGGCCCTGCGGACGGAACAGCAGGAAGGCCAGCGCGAGGACGTAGGCGAACCAGTTCTCGATGGCGCCCCCCACGAGCGGACCCCAGTAGACCTCGGCGAGCTTCTCGCCGACGCCGATGATGAGCCCGCCCACGATGGCGCCCGGCACCGAGGTGAAGCCACCGAGGATCAGCACCGGCAGCGCCTTCAGCGCGATGAGCGACAGGCTGAACTGCACGCCGCTCTTGGCCCCCCACATGATGCCGGCCACGATGGCCACCAGGCCGGCCACCGACCACACCACGATCCAGATCGTGTTCAGCGGGATGCCGATCGAGAGGGCAGCCTCGTGGTCGTCGGCCACCGCCCGGAGCGCGCGGCCGATGCGGGTGCGCTGGAAGAACACCGCCATCACCGCTACCAGCACCGCCGCGGTGAGCGCGGCCGTCATCTCGAGCCGGTTGATCTGGATGCCCCATAGCATGAACGAGCTGTCGGGGATCCCCACGTCGAGCCGCTTGACGTTGCTGCCCCACACCAGCTCGCCGAAGCCCTCCAGGAAGAAGTTGAGCCCGATGGTGGCCATGAACAGGATGATCTGCTCCTGGTTCACGAGCGGGCGCAGCACCACGCGCTCGATGGCGAAGGCGAGCGCCCCCATCACCAGCATGGTCAGGGCGAGGGCCGCGACCAGCGGCGCGCCGCGCTCCATGAGCCCGACCAGCGTCAGCGCCGCGAAGAGGACCATCACGCCCTGGGCGAAGTTGAAGACGCCGGAGGCCTTGTAGATGAGCACGAAGCCCAGCGCCACCAGGGAGTACATGAGCCCGGCCGCGAGCCCGCCGATGACCACCTCGGCCAGGAAGGTGGGCGCCCCCAGCATGTCCTTCACCGGACCGACCACCACCGCGTACAGCAGCTCAAGCATGCGCCACCCCGAGGTAGGCGTCGATGACGCCCTGGTCGGCCCGCACCTCGTCCGGCCGGCCGTCGGCGATCTTGCGCCCGTAGTCCAGCGCGACCACCCGGTCCGAGATGTCCATGACCACGCTCATGTCGTGCTCGATGAGCGCGATGGTGGTGCCGAACTCGTCGTTGACGCCGAGGATGAAGCGGCACATGTCCTCCTTCTCCTCGACGTTCATCCCCGCCATCGGCTCGTCCAGCAGCAGGAGCTTCGGCTCGGCCGCGAGGGCCCGGGCCAGCTCCACGCGCTTCTGCAGCCCGTAGGGCAGCCGCCCCGCCGGGCTCTTGCGGATGGCCTCGATCTCCAGGAAGTCGATGATCCGCTCCACGAAAGCGCGGTGCTCGAGCTCCTGCTTCTTCGCCGGCCCCCAGTACAGCGCGTCCAGCAGCACGTTGCCGTGCATCTTGAGCAGACGCCCGGTCATGATGTTGTCGAGCACGCTCATGCCCTTGAACAGGGCCACGTTCTGGAAGGTCCGGGCCACCCCGAGGGCGGCCACGTCGTAGGGCCGGAGATGCGTGCGGTCGCGGCCCTCGAAGAGGATGCGGCCTTCCGCCGGGTGGTAGAAGCCGCTGATCACGTTGAGCAGGGTCGTCTTGCCCGCCCCGTTGGGGCCGATGATGGCCACGACCTCCCCGCGATGGATCGTGAGGCTGACGCGCTCCAGGGCCTGCACTGCCCCGAAGCGCACGCTGATGTCCTGCACTTCCAGCATCGGGGTGAGCCCGGCGCTCGGGTCGACCCTCACGCCGGATCTCCCCGGCCCGCGAAGGTCTCGGCCTCGCACAGGCGCACCGCGGCCCGCAGGGTGGCGGTGCGACCGTCCTCGTAGGTGACCTGCGCCTCCACGTTGACGTGGTCGCCGCCCCCGTAGAGCGCCTCGATCAGCGTCGAGTACTTCTGGGCCACGAAGCCGCGGCGCACCTTCCGGGTGCGGGTGATCTCCTGGTCGTCCGGATCCAGCTCCTTGTGCAGCAAGAGGAAGCGGCGGATCTGGGCCCCCCGCAGCGCCTCGTCCTCGAGCAGGCTCCGGTTGACCCGCACCACCTCCTGCCGGATCAGCTCGTAGACCTCGGGCTTCTGGGCCAGGTCTCCGTAGCTCGTATAGGCGAGGTTGCGCCGCTCCGCCCAGTTGCCGACCGAGGACAGGTCGATGTTGATCAGCGCGCTCACGAAGTGGCGCCCGTCGCCCACGCACACCGCCTCCTTGATGAACGGGGAGAACTTCAGCTTGTTCTCGAGGTACTTGGGCGCGAAGATCGTGCCTCCCGAGAGCCGGCCCACGTCGCGGGCGCGGTCGATGATCCGCACGTGGCCGTCGCGGTCGAAGAGGCCGGCGTCACCGGAGTGTACCCAGCCGTCCTCGAGCGTCTCGGCGGTGGCCTCCGGGTTCTTGTAATAGCCCTGGAACACGCCGGGGCTCCGGTACATCACCTCGCCGCGCTCGTTGATCCGCACTTCCACTCCCGGCAGGGGCGGCCCCACCGTGTCGAGCTTGACGTCGCCGTCCCGCTGGATGCAGATGAGCGCGCTCGACTCGGTCATGCCGTAGAGCTGCTTCACATTGATGCCGAGCGAGCGGTAGAACTCGAACAGCTCGGGGCCGATGGCCTCGCCCGCGGTGTAGGCCACCCGGATGCGGCCCATGCCCAGGTTGTCGCGCAGCGGCCCGTAGACGAGCAGCCAGCCCAGCGGGTACAGCAGGCGGTCCAGGAGCGCGGTCGGGCGATGGGCGAGGCGGCGGCGCTCCACGCGGCGGGCCACGTCGAGGAAGAAGTGGACCATGCGGCGCTTGATCCACGCGCTGTCGTCGATGCGGATCATCACCGAGGTGAGGATGTTCTCCCAGATGCGCGGCGGCGCGAAGAAGTAGGTCGGCCCGATCTCCTTGAGATCCGCCAGCACGGTGGCCGCGCTCTCCGGACAGTTGGTGGTGAAGCCGGCCACGATCGACTGCCCGAACGAGAACATGTGGTCGCCGATCCAGGCCATCGGCAGGTACGCCATGACCTCCTCGGAGGCCCCCAGCCCCTCGCGCTCGATCGCGCTGCGCGCGGTCTCGATCAGGTTGCGGTGCGACAGCATCGCCCCCTTGGGCTGCCCGGTGGTGCCCGAGGTGTAGGCGATGACCGCGGTGTCCTCGCCGCGCCCGCGGGCCACTTCCTGCTCGAAGTAGTCGGGGTTGTCCTGGAGGAACTTCCGGCCGCGTTCCTGCAGCTCCTCGAGGCTCAGCAGGCGCTCGTCCTTGTAGTGGCGGAGCCCGCGCGGATCGTCGTAGACGATCCACTCCAGCGCCGGGCAGCGCTCGCGCACGTGCAGCAGCTTGTCCACCTGCTCCTGGTCCTCGACCACCGCGAACCGCGCCTCCGCGTGGTCCACGATGTACTCCATCTCCCGCTCGATCGAATCCTGGTAGAGCGGGACCGGCACGCCGCCCAGGGCCTGGGTGGCGAGCATGGCCCAGTACAGCTGCGGCCGGTTGTCGCCCACGACCGCCGTCTTGTCGCCGCGGCTGAAGCCCAGGGCGGCCAGGCCCAGCGCGATGAGCCGGGCCTGCTCGAGATAGTCGCTCCAGGTGTAGGACTGCCAGATGCCGAGGTCCTTCTCGCGGATCGCCACCTTGCCGGCAAGGCGCTGCGCGTTGCTGATGACCAGCTTGGGGAAGGTGTCCGCGGTCGGCTCGAGCATCAAGGGGTGGGAGCGTGCCCCGGCGTCACGCCGCCGCGCGCGCCGGGAATTAGCTGCGCCGTCTGGCAGAGTCTCCATGATTTCGTCGGAAACACCCTGGGAATCCCCGGGGTCGGGGTGATAGAGTGGCGAGAGTCTAGCCCACGGATTCCAGAGTGTCAAGGACTTCGCCCGCCAGGACAAGGGTTTACGGCTACGTCGTCCCGACGCTGGTGCTCGGCTGGCTCGCCGCCGCTGGTCCGACCAGAAGCCAGCCGGCGCTCGATTGCGCGCAGCCGGCGGAGGCGCGAATCCTGGTGGGGCGGCTGCGGCTGGCCGAGATCGAAGGGGCCGAGGACATCCACCGCGCGGCGATGTGGGACGCCTTCGGCCGCTGTCCGGGCGGGGCGACCGGTCAGCCGTGTCGCGACGAGGAGCGGGGCCGCTTCGAGCGGCAATGGGAAGAGCAGAAGCGCCGGATCGAGGACAAGTACCGAAGGGTGCTCGGGGAATTCGAGCAGCGCTGTCGGGCGATCCTCTCCCTCGGCTAGGCCGGCGGCCCCGGCCGGGGATAGAACCTCGCGTCGCGCCGCTCGTCCCACGCCCGATTGGCGATCTCCATCTCCCACGAGGTCATGCACTCGTTCTGGGCGCGCACGACCTCCTCGATCATCTCCCGCGGGTCGCGATGGAAGGAGGCGTGCAGCAGCCGCTTGGCGTGCCCGGTGGCGGTGCGCGAGGAGTGGAACGCCCGGTCGACGATGCGGGCCAGCGCGTCGTCGACTCCGGATGGGTCCACCACCCAGTTGACCAGCCCCATCGCGAGCGCGGCGGGGGGCGTCACGTCGTCGTTCAGCAGGGTCAGCTCCTTGGCCCGCCCGAGGCCCACGATGCGGGCCAATCTTAAGATCGAGCCGTCCGGAATGAGCCCGTGGCGCGTGGCCCCGAGGCCGAGCACGGCGTCGGTGGTGGCCATCCGCAGATCGCAGGCCACCGCGAGCTGCAGGCCACCGCCGATGGAATAGCCGTGCAGCACCGCCACCACCAGCTTGTCCATGTCCTCCAGAAGGTTCAGGGCCCGGATCCAGTTCCGGTAGAACGCCTCGTCGATGCCGCCGGCGGACAGCACGGTGCGATCCATTCCTGAGCAGAACGCCCGGCCGGCCCCGCGCACGACCACGACCCAGACCTCGGGATCCACGGCGGCCGCCTCTGCGGCGTCCGCGAGCTGGGCCGAGAGCGTCCGGTCGAGCGCGTTGAGCACGCCCGGACGATTGAGGGTGATGGTGGCCACCCCCTCGCCGGTCCGATAGAGCACGCGCGCCTCGTCCATCGCGCTCACGCCCCGCGCCCGCTCAGGATCTCGCGGGCGATCACCATCCGCTGGATCTCCGACGTGCCCTCCCCGATCTCGGTGAGCTTGGCGTCGCGGAAGATCCGCTCGATGGGGAACTCGGTGATGTAGCCGGCCCCGCCGTGGATCTGCAGGGCTCGGGTCGCGGCCTTCATCGCCACCTCGGAGGCGAAGACCTTGGCCATGGACGCCGCCACCTTGGCCGGCTGCCCGCAGTCCTTGAGCGCAGCCGCGCGGAGCGTGAGGAGGCGGGCCGCCTCCACCTCGGTGCCCATATCCGCGATCATCCCCTGCAGCCCGTTGAACTCGGCCAAGGTCTTGCCGAATGCGGCGCGCTGCTTCATGTACTTGAGCGCCTCGTCGAGGGCGCCCTGGGCCAGGCCGACGCCCATCGCGGCCATGGCGATGCGCCCGCCCTCGAGCACCTGCATGGTGTTGACGAAGCCCATGCCGCGCTCGCCCAGCAAGGCGGAGGCGGGCACGCGCACGTGATCGAAGTGGAGCTCGGCGGTGTTGGACGCATGCAGGCCAAGCTTGCGATACGGCTTGCCGGCCGAGAACCCGGCCATCCCGCGCTCCAGGATGAAGGCGGAGATGCCCTTGTTGCCCAGCGGGGGGTCCGTCACCGCCATCACCACCGCGATGTCGGCCACGCCCGCGTTGGTGATGAAGGCCTTTGAGCCGTCGAGCACGAAATGGTCGCCGTCGGCCACCGCGCGCGTGCGCATGGCCGCCGCGTCGGAGCCCGATCCGGGCTCGGTGAGCCCCCACGCGCCGAGCGATGCGCCCCGGGCCAGCCGCGGCAGGTAGGCGGCCTTCTGCTCGCGAGACCCGAACAGCACGATGTGGTTCGTGCAGAGCGAGTTGTGGGCCCACATGGTGATGCCGACCGAGGCGTCGACCCGGTTCAGCTCCTCCACCGCGAGGGCGTAGGCGACATAGTCGAGGGCGGCCCCGCCGTACTCCTCCGGCACCAGGGCCCCGAGCAACCCGGTGCCGGCCAGCTTGGTGAGGATCTCGTGGGGGAATTCCTGTGCCTCGTCGAAGTGGCGGCTGACCGGCGCCATCTCCCGCTCCGCGAAGTCCCGCGCGAGCGCCCGCACCTCCTGCTGCTCGGCGGTCAGCTCGAAGTTCATGCCCGTGACTTCCCTTCTGGTATTCGCTCGTCTCGCCTTCGGCTGCAACTCGCTAAGCAACGGCGCGGATGTTGTCGCGAACGAACCGGATGATGTCCTGGGTGGAGGTGCCCGGCGTGAACAGCTCCTTGACCCCGATGGCCTTGAGGGCCTGGATATCGTCCTGGGGGATGATGCCGCCGCCGAACACCGCGATGTCGTCGGCGCCCTGCTCTTTCAGCAGATCGAGCACGCGCTTGAAGAGGTAATTGTGCGCCCCCGAGAGCACGGACAGGCCGATCGCGTCCACGTCCTCCTGCACCGCGGTGGCCACGATCTGCTCCGGCGTCTGGTGCAGCCCGGTGTAGATGACCTCGAAGCCGGCGTCCCGGAGCGCGCGCGCCACGATCTTCGCGCCGCGGTCGTGCCCGTCCAGCCCGGGCTTGGCCACCAGCACGCGGACCTTTCGCTCGGCCATACCGCTCCTCTCAGTTCAGCAGCGCGCGGAGGCGCTCTCCCGCCTTCATGATCTGCTCGCGGTTGCCCGGCACGAGCTTCCAGTCGAAGCCCTTGCCGTCGTTGTTCCACCGCGGAATCAGGTGCAGGTGGAAGTGCGGCACCGACTGGAAGGCGGCCGGCCCGTTGGCCTGCAGCATGTTGAGCCCGTCCGGCTTGAGCCCGTCGCGGATGGCGAGGGCCACCCGCTGGGCGGTCGCCATGGCGGCCTGAAGATCGCCCAGCTCGGCCTCGTAGATGTTGGGGGCGTGGGCCTTGGTGATGACCAGGCAGTGGCCCGAGTTGATCGGGTTGATGTCCATGAAGGCGATCGTGCTGTCGTCCTCGTAGATCTTCATGGATGGGATCTGTCCGTCCCGCAGCTTGCAGAAGACGCAGTCGGTCATCTTGCGACCTCCGGTCGGGCGCTCTCCCGCGCCGTCTTGGCGATCAGGTCCTGCACGCGGCCCGCCACCTCAGATCGTCAGCGTCCAGCCGTCCGGGTCCGGCGCCTTGCCGTACTGGATCGCGACGATGGCGTCGTACAGCCGCTGGGTGAGCGGCCCGATCCGGCCCCCGTTGATCACCATCTTCTTGCCCTGGTAGGCCAGCTCGCCGACCGGGGAGATGACCGCGGCGGTCCCGGTCCCCCACACCTCGTCGAGCTTGCCGCGCTCGTGGGCCTCGACCACCTCGTCGATCGACACCTGGCGCTCGCTGACCGTCAACCCCCACTTGCGCAGCAGCGCCAGCGCCGAGTCCCGGGTCACCCCGGGCAGTATCGTCCCGGTCAGCGGCGGGGTGATGATCTCGTCACCGATCTTCACCATGATGTTCATGGTGCCGACCTCGTCGAGGTACTTGCGGTGCACGCCGTCGAGCCACAGCACCTGCGTGAACCCCTCGTGCTTCGCCTCGTCGGAGGCAAAGAGGCTGGCCGCGTAGTTGCCCGAGGTCTTGGCTCCGCCCACCCCGCCGTCCACCGCGCGGACGTACTTGTCGACCACCAGGATCTTCACCGGGGCCATGCCCTCCGGGTAGTAGGCGCCCACCGGCGAGAGGATGACGAAGTAGATGTAGGATTTGGCCGGCCGCACCCCGAGGAACGGCTCGCTCGCGATGATGGTGGGCCGGATGTAGAGCGACGTGCCCACCGTGCTCGGCACCCACTCCCGATCGACGTCGACGACCTTCACCAGCGACTGGAGCGCCAGGTCCGCGTCCAGCGGCGGGATGCAGAGGCGCCGCGCGGAGGTGTTCATCCGCTCCACGTGCTTCTGGGGGCGGAAGAGCCGGATCTTGCCGTCGACCCCCCGGAAGGCCTTCAGCCCATCGAACACCGCCTGCGCGTAGTGCAGGACCGCGGTGGCCGGGTCCAGCGACAGCGGCCCGTAGGGCTCGATGCGCGGGTCGTACCAGCCCTTCTCCTCCTGGAAATCGGCCACGAACATGTGGTCGGTGAAGATCTGCCCGAACCCCAGGTCGGCGTCCTTCGGCTTGGGCTTGCGGGTCGTGCTGCGGTGGATCCGGATCGGCTCGGTCATGGTTTCACTCTCCTCAAAAGATGATCGGCTCTCGATAGAGTCCGAACACCCGGCGATACACGTCGGCGATCTCGCCCAGCGAGACGTAGTCCTTCACCGCGTCGACCAGCACCGGCATGACGTTGTGGTCGTCGCGACACGCGTCGGTGAGCTGGCGTAGCCGCTTGTCGACCCGCGACGTGTCGCGCGAGGCCTTCACCCGGGCCACGCGCTCGATCTGCTCGCGCTCGATGGCGGGGTCGATGCGGAGGTATTCCACCGGCTTCTCGTCGGGCATGACGTACTTGTTCACGCCCACCACCGTCTTCTGCCCGCGGTCGTCCATGAGCTGGTACCGGTACGCGGCGTCCGCGATCTCCTGCTGGGGATACCCCATGTCGATGGCGCGCACGATGCCGCCCAGCTCGTCGATCTTGCGGATGTAATCCATCGCCTGCGCTTCCATCTGGTCGGTCAGCCGCTCCAGGAAGTAGGAGCCGCCGAGCGGATCCGCCGTGAGCGCGACCCCGGTCTCCTCGGCGATGATCTGCTGGGTGCGCAGCGCCACCGTCACCGCCTCCTCGGTGGGCAGGGCCAGCACCTCGTCGAAGGAGTTGGTGTGGAGCGATTGCGCTCCGCCCAGCACCGCGGCGAGGGCCTGCAGGGCCACCCGGGCCACGTTGTTGAGCGGCTGCTGCGCGGTGGCCGAGACCCCCGCGGTCTGGGTGTGGGTGCGCAGGCGCATCGACTCCGGCTTGCGGGCGTGGAAGCGGTCGCGCATCACGGTGGCCCAGATGCGGCGAGCCGCCCGCAGCTTGGCGATCTCCTCGAAGAAGTCGTTGTGGATGTCGAAGAAGAACGACAGGCGTGGGGCGAAGTCGTCCACGTCGAGGCCGCGCTCGACGCCGGCCTGCACGTAGCCGAAGCCGTCGGCGAGGGTGAAGGCCAGCTCCTGCACCGCGGTCGAGCCGGCCTCCCGGATGTGGTACCCGGAGATCGAGACCGGGTTGAAGCGCGGCACGTGCCGGGCGCAGAACTCGATGGTGTCCACCACTATCCGCACCGCGGACTGAGGCGGCGAGATCCACTCCTTCTGGGCGATGAACTCCTTCAGCATGTCGTTCTGCATGGTGCCGCCCAGCTTGTCCCAGCTCACCCCCTGCTTGTCGGCCAGGGCCAGGTACATGGCGAGCGCGACGGACGCGGTGCAGTTGATGGTCATCGACGTCGTGACCTGATCCAGCGGAATATCGCGGAACAGGATCTCGAAGTCGGCGAGGGTGGAGATCGACACGCCCTCGCGGCCCACTTCGCCCCGCGCCCGCGGATGGTCCGCGTCGTAGCCCATGAGCGCCGGCATGTCGAAGGCGGTGGATAGCCCGGTCTGACCTTCCTGCAGGAGGTACTTGAAGCGGGCGTTGGTGTCCTCGGGACGTCCGAACCCCGCGAACATCCGCATGGTCCAGAGCCGGCCTCGGTACATCGACGGATACGGGCCGCGCGTGTAGGGAAACTCGCCCGGATACCCGAGCTTGTCGTCGTAGCGCCAGCCGGGAAGGTCTTCCGGGGTGTAGAGCGGCTGCACCGGAATGCCGGAGAGCGTCTCGAAGGGCACCTCGCGCTCCGGGGCTCGCCGCACGAACGGCCCGTAGCTCTCCTGCTCCCAACGCTCCTTGCCCTGAGCCATGTCGGAACGCTCCTCAGGCCACCTGTCCGACGGCTCCCAGGAGCCGGCGGGCGATGACGAGCTTCTGGATCTGCGACGTGCCCTCGTAGATCTGGGTGATCTTGGCGTCGCGGAAGTGCCGCTCGACCTGATACTCGTTGATGAAGCCGTAGCCGCCGTGTACCTGGATCGCGTCGGTCGTCACGCGCATCGCGGTCTCGGCCGCGAAGAGCTTGGCCATCGCGGCCTCGGCACCATACGGGGCGCCGGAGTCCTTCCGCCAGGCCGCGCGCCGCGTGAGCAGGCGCGCCGCCTCGATCGTGGTCGCCATGTCGGCCAGCATCCACTGCACCATCTGGTGCTGGCCGATCGGGACGCCGAAGCTCTTTCGCTCCCGCGCGTAGGTCACCGCGGCCTCGTAGGCCGCCGTCGCGATACCCACCGCCTGGGCGGCGATGCCGATCCGGCCGCCGTCGAGCGTGGCGAGCGCGATCTTGAAACCGTGTCCCACCGCACCCAGGCGGTGGGCCGCGGGCACCCGGCAGCGCTCGAACAGCAGCTCGGCGGTGTCGGAGGCGCGGATGCCGAGCTTGTCCTCGGTCTTGACCACCGTGAAGCCGGGCGTCCCCTTCTCGACCAGGAAGGCACTGATGCCGCGACGGCCGGCGGCCTGGTCGGTCTGGGCGAAGACCAGCGCGGCGGACGCCTCCCGGCCGTTGGTGACGAAGACCTTGCGCCCGTCCAGCACGTAGTCGTCGCCGGCCGACCGGGCCAGCGTGGTCTGGTTGCTCGCGTCCGAGCCCGCCTCCGGCTCGGTGAGGGCGAAGCAGCCCAGCTTCTTGCCGGCCGCGTACGGGGTGAGGAAGCGCGCCTTCTGTTCCTCGGTGCCGTGCGCCAGCACCGGATCACAGTAGAGTGAATTGTTCACCGACATGATCACCGCGTGCGAGGCGCAGGCCCGCGCGAGCTCCTCGACGGCCAGCGCGTAGGCCACCGCGTCACCGCCACTGCCGCCGTACGTCTCGGGCACCGCGACGCCCATGAGCCCCAGCTCACCCATCCGCGCCACCGTCTCGCGCGGGAAGCGCGCCTCGCGGTCGATCGCCGGAGCGATCGGGCGCACCTCCTTCTCCGCGAAATCGCGGGCCATCTGCTGGATCATGGCCTGCTCCGGGGTGAGCTCGAGGTGCATGTTGTCTCCTGGCTACCGTTTAAGTCTTCAAGCCTTTCATCTGCGGGGGCCCAGAAATGGCCCCCGCACTCCCCCCAGTCGGCGGACAACCGTCGGCGGCTTCGCGCTGTGGTGTTGTGCTTGCACTTACCTCTCCAAGAGGCCTTTGAACTCCTGCGTGAGGAGGGGGGCGACCTCGAAGAGGTCGCCGACGATGCCGTAGTCGGCGATCTTGAAGATCGGCGCCTCCGGGTCCTTGTTGATCGCGCAGATCACCTTCGAGGTGCGCATGCCGGCCAGGTGCTGGATGGCGCCCGAGATGCCGAAGCCGAGATAGAGCTTGGGCGAGATGGTACGGCCGGTCTGGCCGATCTGGAAGCGATGCGGCCGCCACCCGGCGTCGACCGCCGCGCGCGAGGCGCCGACCGCGGCGCCGAGCACCTTGGCCAGCTCCTCGAGGATCACGAAGTTCTCGGGGCCCTTGAGGCCGCGGCCACCCGAGACGACGATCTCCGCCTCGGTCAACTCGGGCAGGCCGGTGGCCGCCTCCTGCTTGCGCTCCACCAGCTTCATGCTCTCGCCGGGGATCGACACGCTCGGCTTCTCCACCGCCGGGCTCGCGCCGGTCTGCGGGTCGGCGGGCCTGAACACGTTCGGGCGCAGCGTGGCCATCCACGGCGTCTTCGACCAGGTCATCTTCGAGAGCAGCTTGCCGGCGTAGACCGGCCGCGTGGCCACCAGCTTGCCGCCCTCGGCGGTGAGCCCGGTGGAGTCGGCGGAGAGCCCAGCTCCGAGCCGCGCGGCGAGACGCGCCATGAACTCGCGCTGGCGCGTGGTGACCGGCGCAAAGATGGCCTGCGGCGATTCCTTGCCCGCCAGCTCCGCGACCGCGGGCGTCCACACCTCCGCGCGGTAGGGCGCGAAGGCCCCGTTCTCGAGCAGCCAGATGCGCTTGGCGCCCCACTCGGCGAGCTGCTTCTGGCCTTCCGGGGTCGCCTTGTCGGTCACCCACACCGCCTCGGCCTGCGCGCCCGCCGCTCCGGCCAGGCGCGAGGCCTCGCCGAGCACCTCCGCCATGACCTTCTTGGGAGCGCCCTGCCGATCGTCTTCCACCATGCACCAGTACGCGCCGGCCATTCCGTTCTCCCTGTTGGGTCTGTTCGTGTTCCGGTACTTGTTCTCTGCCGTTTACTTCTTCAGGCTTTCCACCGTTTACTTCTTCAGGCTCTTCAGGTGCGGGGGCCCCGACATGCCCCCGCTCCCCCCGCCGCGGACAACGGGCGGCCGCGGACAGCCGTGAGTTGGCCGCGGACCTCCGTTGCGCGTTAGATCGCTTTGGCGTCTTCGCGCAGGGCGCGGACCAGCTCCTTGGCCGCCTCGGCGGGCTCGCCCTGGATGATGCGACCGGGCGGGCGTGGCGGCAGGCTCTCGAGCTTCACCACCGACAGCACCGGCGGCTCCGCGGCCAGGCCGACGTCCGCGGCCTTCACTTCCCTGATCTCCTTCTTCTTGGCGCCCATGATTCCCTTGAGCGTGGGATAGCGCGGCTCGTTGAGCCCTTTCTGGGCCGACGCCACCGCGGGCAGCGGCAGATCGAAGATCTCGAGACCGCCCTCCACTTGACGGCCGACCCGGATCGTCTTGCCGTCGGAGTCCACCGCCTCCTCCATGATCCAGGACGCGCACGGCCAGCCCAGCAGCTCCGCGACCTGGGCGGCGACCGCGCCCATGTCGTCGTCGATGGCCTGGCGCCCGAACAGGGCGAGCGCGGGCGCCTCCTGCTTGACGACCGCCGCGAGCGCCCGCGCGGTCGTGAGCGTGTCCGCGCCGTCCCAGGCCGGATCCTTCAGATGGATGGCGCGGTCGGCGCCCATGGCCAGGCAGGACCGCAGCGCCTCCTTGCCGCGCTCGGGTCCGAGCGAGACCGCGACCACCTCGCCCTGGCCGCGCTTCTCCTTGATGCGCAGCGCCTCCTCGACCGCGAACTCGTCGTAGGGCGAGACGATCCAGGTGATGCCGGTCGTGTCGATGGCGCGGCCATCACCGCCGATCTTCACCTGGGTGGCCGTGTCGGGCACCTGCTTGATCATCACCAGGATCTTCATTCCGAGTCCTTTCGTCTAGCCTTACTGTCGAAGACTCCAGTTTGGCGGCCGGGCTCCTTCGCGCAAGCGGATCTTCCGGGTGCTTGAACGTCGAAGACTCCAGTTTGGCGGCCGGGCTCCTTCGCGCAAGCGCTCATCCGCGGACTGGCTCGCGCTCGGTCGAAGGATCGCCCAGGGGCGTGTCCCCTGTCTGGCCGTTGGAAATGTCGTAGCGGAGCTGGCGGGTAATGCGGAAGCGGTCGCCGGGGATGAAGACGCGGTCGTAGACGATCGGGGCGCCGTCGGCGCCGGTCGAGATGCGGTCGGAGCGGAAGGCGGGCGTGCCGGGGCGGCAGCCCAGCTCGCGGGCGGCTCGGCGGTCCAGCGGCACCGCGGAGACCGTCTCGTGGGCCGCGGTGATCTCGATCCCGAGCTTGAAGGACAGCACCTGGCGCAGCGGCGTCACCGCCAGATCGGCCTTCGAGACTTCCTCTCCGATGGCCGCGGGCAGATACGAGGCCTGGAAGCTCACCGGCTGGCCGTCCACGAGGCGCAGCCGCTCCAGCACGAAGACCGGCGCACGCTCGAGAAGCCCGAGCGCATCGGCGACGCGACGATCGGCCGGCAGGCGGTAGCTGCGCACGAACCGCGTGGCCACGTCCTCGCCCAGCGCGGAGAGATCGGCGGCGAGAGCGCGCAGGTGGAGGATGTCGTAGTCGATCGACGGGCGCGCGATGAACGTGCCGAGCCCGTGCCGCCGCGCGATGAGGCCGTCGCGCTCCAGCAGATCGAGGGCTTGCCGGAGCGTCATCAAGGTGACGCCGAACTCGCGCGCGAGGCTGCGCTGGTTGTCGAGGCGCTCGCCCGGGCCGTGTCCGCCCGCGACGATCCGCTCGCGCAGCGTCTGAGCGATCTGGTGATAGCGCGGCACGCGACTGGCCAAGTGACCCCTCGCCTTCGAGTGTTCTAGAACTCCGGCCGGCCGCCGAATGCCACGGTCGAGCTTCGAAGCGGGATTCATGCAAGCGCGACAGGCAGTTACTGCGACCGGCGCTCATTGTACCCGCGCCGGCGTCCCGTGGTCAATGGGCGGGCGGGCTAGCCCGAGCCCTCCGCCGCGAGACGCTGCGACAGCGCCACGAGCGTTTCGAGCTTGCCGGCCGCCGCGCCCGAGTCGATGGACTGCGCGGCCAGGCTCACGCCCTCCCTCAGATCGCGCGCCCTGGCGCCGGCCACCAGAGCCGCCGCCGCGTTCATCAGCACGATGTCGCGCCGCGGCCCCGGCGCGCCGCCCAGTACCCGGCGGATGATGTCGGCGTTCTCCTGTCGGTCGCCGCCCTGCAGCTCGGCGATGGTGGCCCGCGGCATGCCGAAGTCCTCGGGGCGGACCCGCGTGCTCCGCACCACGCCCTCGTGCACCTCGGCGATGTGGCTCTCGCCGGTGTTCGAGATCTCGTCGAGCCCGTCGGCGCCGTGCACCACGAAGGCGCGGATGGTGCCCAGCTCGGCCAGGACGCGAGCGAGCGGCTCGGTCAGCGCCGGCGCGTACACGCCGATGAGCTGCGCGTTGGCCCCGGCCGGGTTGGTGAGCGGCCCGAGCATGTTGAAGACGGTGCGCACGCCCATCTCGCGCCGGGCGGCCATCACGTGCTTCATCGCAGTGTGGAGCAGCGGGGCGTACAGGAAGCCGATGCCCGCCTCGTCCAGGCAGCGGGCCACCTTCGCGGGGCTCAGGTCGATGTTGATACCGAGCGTCTCCACCACATCGGCGGAGCCGCACAGCGAGGACACCGAGCGGTTGCCGTGCTTGGCCACCTTCAGCCCGGCGCCCGCCACCACGAACGCGGTGGCGGTCGACACGTTGAAGGTGCCGGAGGCGTCGCCGCCGGTCCCGCACGTGTCGATCAGCATCTCGCGATCGGTGCCGGTCTGGGCGACCACGTCCGCCCCATCGGCGCGCACCTTCACCGCCTTCTGCCGCATCACCTGGGCGAAGCCGATCAGCTCCTCCACGGTCTCGCCCTTCATGCGGAGCGCGGTGAGGAAGGCGGCGATCTGGGCATTGGTGCCCGCCCCGGACATGATGGCTTCCATGGCGCCCGCCGCCTCCAGGCGCGTCAGATCGCGCCGGTCGACGAGCGCGCGCAGGGCCTCGGTGATGATGGGGCTGGTCACGGCGGGCCGTCTCCCTGCCCGCGGGCGCGCAGGATCGCGCTCACCGCGCCCATCACGTCCCGGATCTGCAGCGGCTTGGCCAGCACCAGGTCGACGCCGTTGGCGCGCAGCTCGTCCGGTGCCACCTCCACCCCGAATCCGCTCATCAGCACGATACGAACCTCCGGCACCCGGGCCTTGACCGTGCGCGCGACCTGCCAGCCGGTCATCCCGGGCATGGCCAGGTCGGTGAGCACCAGATCGAACCGCTCGGCCCCCACGCGCTCCACCGCCGCCTCACCGGTGCCGACCACCACCGCGGTGTGCCCCGCGGCGCCGAGGATGTCGGCGACGACCTCCGCGACCTCGGGCTCGTCGTCCACCACCAGACAGTGCAGCGAGACCACGGCGCCCGCGGGGGCCGCGGGAGCCGCGGCTTCCGCGACCTGGTCGCTCGAGGGAAATACCAGGCGGAACGTTGTGCCGCGGCCCTCTTCGCTCTCCACCGTGATCCGGCCGCTATGGCGCGCAAGGATACCATAGGCCATCGAGAGGCCGAGACCGGTGCCCTTCGGTCCCTTGGTGGTGAAGAAGGGATCGAAGATCTTCTGACGGATGTGCTCGGGGATGCCGGTGCCGGTGTCGGCGACGTCGACCCGCACGTCGCCGCCCGACCCGGCACCGGCGCTGGTGCGCAGGGTGAGGGTCCCGCCGTGCGGCATCGCATCCAGCGCGTTGAGCACGAGATTGGTGAAGGCCTCGCGGAGCTCGGCCGGGTCGCCCGCGATGCGGGGCAGCCGGTCGGCCAGATCCGTGACCACCGAGACCTCCGCGCCGCGTCGCGCGCTGTCGTGCCGCCACGTCGACTCGGTGGCCTCCAGCACCTGCTGCACCACCTGATTCAGGTCGACCGCGACCGCGGGCTGATCGCGGCGCACACCGGTGAAGTCCTGCAGCCGGCGCACGGTGCGGGCGCCGTCCATGGCCGCGCGCTCGATGACCTTCAGCCACTGACGTAGCTTGCCGTCCTCGAGGCGCTCCAGCAGCAGCTGCGCGCGGCCCAGGATCGAGGCCAGCACGTTGTTGAAGTCGTGCGCCACTCCCGACGCCATCTCCCCGAGGGCCCGCAGCTTCTCGGTGCGCACCAGCTGGTCCTGGGCGTCGGCCAGCTCGCTGAAGGCGCGCGAGCGGTCCTCGTACAGCCGCGCGCTGCGCAGCATGAGCGCGGCGAGCTGGGCGATGTTGACGAGCAGGCGCTCGTCGGCGTCGGTGTAGGGCCGGTCGGTGTTGCGCAGCGAGAGCACGCCGAGCACGCGATCGCCCGCGGTCATGGGCACCACCAGACAGAACGGCAGCCCCACCACCGCGGGCAGCGGCGCCACCCCGAGGCGTGCGCAGTCGCCCAGGTAGTCTGCGCTCCGGATCGGGCGGCCGGTGTCCAAGGCGTAGCCGGACAACCCGGCGCCGTTGCGCGGGTAGAAGGGCGGCGGCTCGCCGTCGCAGCGGCGGCCGTCGCGCACTCTCAACACGACCTGCAGCCGATCGTGCTCCTCGTCCAGCAGCAGCACCGCCAGGCTCTGGACGTCGAGCACCCGTGAGACCTGCTGGTACACCGCGTCGAGCAGGCCGGCCTGGTCGAGCTGGCCAGTGACCGCGCGCGACAGCTCGTGCAGCACGGACAGCTCGCGGACCCGGCGCTGGTTGTCCTGGAACAGGCGCGCGTTCTGCAGGGCGACGCCGACCTGGCTGGCCATCGCCTCCATCAGCCGCAGCTCGGCCTCCGACACGTCGTGGGCCTCGTGCCACCAGCCGGCCGCGAAGCCGCCGATGATCTGCTCCTGCGCGACCACCGGCACGAACAGATGGGTGCGCACCGGGATGGCGCGCCGGATGTGCTCGGGCAGCCGGGGATCGTTCGTCCCGTCCGTCGTCACCACCGCCTGCCGCCGCCGCAGGGCGTCCTCGTGGAAGGGGTGACCGCCGACGAGCGGGATCCGGATGCCGCGCATCTGCCCGAGGTGCTCGGCGGGAATGTGGTAGCCGGCCAGCGGCACCATCGAGTGCCCGTCGTCCTCCACCAGCCACATGCCGGCCAGGTCCGCGCCCAGGCCGCGCACCACGTGTCGCAGCAGCTGTCGCGCGAGCGCCTCCACGTCGAGCGTCGAGGCGAGCGCCTGGCTCACCGACAGCAGGGTCTCGGTCTCCTGCAGCTTGGTCGCGGTCTGGCGGGCCAGCTCCGCGTTCTCCATGCCGAGGCCGACCTGGGCCGCCACGCCCTCCAGCAGGCGCACCTCGGAATCGGAGAACTCGCGCCCGGTCTGCCACCAGACCAGGAACAGGGCGCCGACCGCCTCGCCGCGCACGGTGGTGGGCGCGAAGAGCACCGAGTGCGCGTCGAGGCCGGCCATCGCCTCCGGGTCGAACCGCGGATCCGACCGGGTGTCCGAAGACCACGCGGCGCGGCCGTCCCGCCAGCCCTGGGCGAGCGCGGGGAATCGCGACAGCTGGAAGGGATGGCTGACGAAGTGCTCGCGGAGGTGCCTCGGCACCTGATAGCCGGCCACCGGCACCAGCGCGTCGTGCTTGGCATCGAGGGCGTAGATGCCGGCCATGTCCGCCCCGAAGGCCTGTCCGACCTCGCGGGCCACCAGGCGCATGAGGTTCTGCGGGGAATCCGGCTGCGACAGGGCGCGGCCGACCGAGAGCAGCGCGGTCGTCTCGCGCAGCCGCTCCTGCACCTGCGTGTAGAGGCCCGCGTTGGTGAGCGACAGCGCGAGCTGGCCGGCCACCGCCATGGCCAGGTCCACCTGCCAGGACTCGAACGGCGTGGCGCGCTCGGTGTGATCGAGGATCATCACCCCGATGACCTCGTCTTGCCGGATCAGCGGGACCGCCATCGCGGACTTGACGCCGAAGAGCTCCACCCACGAGGCCGGCACCAGATCGCTCGCGACCGCGTCCGCCACGATCACCGGCCGGCGGGTGGCCACCGTGCGCGCGTGCAGCGGCGGATCGAGCGGCAGCGTCACCGTCATGCGGCGGGCCTGCTCCGATCCCTCGGCATCCGGGCGGCCGTCCGCGAACTGCGACATGAGCGGCACCACCCGCCCGTCGACCCAACGCTGGATCGAGCAGCGATCGACCTGGCAGACCTCGGCGATCTTGATCGCCACCTGCCGGAGCAGCCGCTTGGAATCGAGCGTGGAGTTCAGGATCTCGGCGACCTCGAGCAGCGCGCGACTCTCTTCGAGCCGGCCCCGGGTCTCCGCGTAGAGGCCCGCGTTGCGGATGGCCACCCCGGCCTGGGCCACGAAGCTCTCCAGCAGCTGCTGGTCGTCGGCTCCGAGCTGGATCGGCCGGCTCCCGACCAGGGTGAGCACGCCCAGCAGCGAATCCTGCACCAGGATCGGCACCGCGAGGATGCTGCTGATGCCGTGGGTCACCGCCCACGGCTTGAACTCGAACCGCGGGTCCTCCATGACGTCGTGGATCTCGAGCGGCCGGCGGTGATCGGCCACCCAGCCCGCGGCGCCCTCGCCGAAGCGCAGCTGTCGGGTCGGCAGGTCCAGCCCGAAATCGGCGGACACGGTGCGCAGCGCGAGGGTCCGATTCGCCTCGTCGGCCAGCCAGAAGTTGGCGAGCGGCACCGCGATCAGCTCGGCGGCCGCCTCCGCGATCGCGCGCAGCACCTCGTCCATGTCGAGCGACGAGGACACGATCTGGGCGAGCCGGGTCAGGCGGCGCAGGCGCGCCGCGCGCACGTCGAGGGCTTCGTAGAGCCGGGCGTTCTCGAGCGCGGCGGCCAGCTGGTTGGCGAAGACCGACAGCTGCTCGATCTCGCGGTCGATGAAGCGCTCGCCGCGCCGGCGGTAGGCGACCAGCGCGCCCCGCACGTGCTCGCGGACGAGGGGCACGGCCAGGATGGCGCGCCCGCCGATCTCGGCGATCCAGCGCCGCGACTCCGGGCGGAGATGCATGCGCGGATCGCTCAGCACGTCGGCCGTCCACACCGGCCGTCCCTCGGTCAGCGCGAGGCCGACCACGCCCTCGTCGCCCCCCAGCGGCTTGGCCGTCTCGGCCAGCGCCCCCGAGAACTCGCCCTGCCCCACCGCCAGGCGCAGCAGCTGGGTGTCCGGATCCTGCAGCCAGATGGCCAGGTCCGGGAAGGCGAGTGTCTCCCGCGCCTGAGTGGCCACCAGCTCCAGCACGCGGCTCTCGTCGAGCGTGGAGACCAGGACGCGGCCCAGCTCGGCGACCGCGCGCATCCGCTCGGCCTGCTCGGAGGCCTCGCGATAGAGCCGGGAGTGGTCGATGGCGATGGCGGCCTGGCCCGCGAAGGTCTCGGCCAGCTCCTGCTCACGCGCGGTGAACGGGCGACGGCCGCGGAAGACGAGCACGCCGATGGGCCGCTCGCCCACCAGCAGCGGCACGCCCAGGAAGTGCGTGTAGCCGAGCCGCTGGCCCGCCACCTGATGGTCCGCGATCACGTCGGCCCCTTCGAGCTCGCACATCAGGGCCTGGCCGGTCGCCAGCACCTTGCCGCTCAGGCTCTCGCCCACCTGCAGCCGGGTCCGCACCATGGTCTGGGCCGCGGTGCCGGTGAGCCCGGCCACCACCAGCTGGTCGCCGTCCAGCAGCCGGAAGCCCGCGTTGTCCAGCTCGAGCAGCCGGGCCGCCTCCTCCGCAATCGAGGTGAGCAGGCTCTCCGGGGTGACGAGCGCGCCGATCTTCTTGTTGATCTCGAGCAGCGAGGACAGCGACGCCTTGCGGTCGCGCTCCTGCGCGAAGAGCCGGGCGTTGGCGAGCGCGATCGCGGCCTGCCCGGCCAGGCCGCTCATGAGCGAGATCTCGCTCGGCGACGGCGAGTGCGGGTCCCACCAGTAGGCGGCCAGCGCCCCGTGCGCCTCTCCCTTGCTCACCAGCGGCACCGACAGCACCGCGCGATAGCCTTCGCGCTCGACCAGGCTCCGCGTCTCCGCGGTCATGGGCACCGCCGGGTCGTTCAACACGTCCTCGCTCCACGACGGCTCCCGGCGCTCCACCGCACGGCCGGTGGTGCCCTCGCCCACCCGCACCCGCAGCGAGCTCATGAACTCGGGCGACAGGCCGCGTCCCCGCTCGTAGACCAGCAGCCCGCTCGTGCGATCGAGGCGGAACACGCCGAGCCCGGCCACGCCCAGGAGCGCCCGGCAGCGATCCACCACCAGGTCCAGCACGCGTTCGGGCTCGAGGGTGGAGGAGACCACACTGCTGACCTCGAGCAGGGCCTGGTACTGGGCCGCGTTGCGATTGGCCTCCGCGAAGAGCCGGGCGTGCTCGAGGGCGACCGCGGCCTGGGTGGCGAAGTCGGTGAGGATCGAGAGCTCGTCCTCCGCGAACGGCGGCGCCCCCGGCCCGCGGCCGGCGGTCATCACCCCGAGCGGCCGGCCGCCCGCCATCAGCGGGGCCACCAACAGCCGGCTCGTGAACGGCAAGAACTCGGGCATCGCGTGCGGGGACACGGCGTAGTCGTTGATGAGAGTGCCGCGGCCGCTGGCCAGCGCCACCCCGGCCTCCCCGCTGCCGATCTTGAAGCGGACGTCGCGGATCCAGTCGCCGACGTCCGACCACGCGCGCGGGTGGAGGGTCTCGCCTTCGAGCAGGTAGAGCGCCGCGTAGGCGCCCCCGACCAGCTGCTGGGCCGAGCGCGCGATGACCACGAGCAGCTGCTCGGTGTTCACCTGCTCGGAGATCTGCCGCTCGATCACCCGCTGCGCCTCGAGGCGACGCAGCCGGGCGGCCGCCATCTCCTGCAGCTGCGCGCGCTCGACCGCGAGCCCCACCGTCTGGGCCACGCCGGCGATGATCTTGCGCTCCTCGTCGGAGAAGTCGCGCGCCTCCTTGGACACCAGGGCCATGACGCCCCAGGTCTTCAGGTCCACCGGGATCGGCAGGGCGAGCTGGGTGCGGTGCGAGCGGTCGGCCGCCATCTGCCGGATGCTCTCCGCCGACGGCGGCGCCGCGTCGAGATGGGTCACCAGCATGCGCCCGGTGCGCGCGGCCTCGCCCATGTGCGAGTCGCCGAGCGGTCGTACCCGGAAGCGCTCCACGTACTGCGGATCGAAGCCGCTCTGGGCCAGCATGACCAGCTCGCGCGCCGCACTGTCGAGCCGGTACACCGCGCCCACGTCCATGCCCGACAGCGCGCGGACGACCTCGAGCGTCTCCTCGGCGGTGGTGGCCAGGTCCGCCCCGCGGCCGATCGTGGCCGAGATCGCGTTGAGCGCCTCCAGCTCGCGGTTGCGGCGCTCCAACGCCACCCGCGGGCTGCCCTCGGCCCGCGCGCCGGGGCGCGCCCGCGTGGGCTCCGGCAGGAAGGCGAGGACGACGCCGGCCAGCACCACCACGCCACCGGCCAGCACCGCCAGCAGCTCCCAGCCCAGGCGACGCTCGGCCCGCGCGAACTCGCGCACGGGCAGCACCGCCCACAGCGCGCCCTCCGGCGAGCTCATCACCGGCCTCCCGAGCGGACGAACCGCGTACGGCTCACCACCGGTGGTGACCTGACCGGCGGCGGCCGCGGCGGTCCAGCCCGCGGATGGCAGGTCACTTCGGCTGGCCGCGAGCGCGCGATCGCCGGCGAGGAACACGACGGAGGGACGCGAGGGCAGTTGATCGAGCAGCGCCCCGAGGCCGTCGAGGCGGCGGCCGGCGATCACCGTGCCGACGACGATCGGCTCGCGGTCGGTCGCGCTCGTGACCGGCGCGGTGACCAGGAAGTAGGGGCGGTCGCCGGCCAGCCGCAGGGTGACCAGAGGCTCGGTCGTCGTCACGGCGCCGGGCAGGCTCGGCGGCGCCCCGGCCGGCACCTGCACCAGCGGCGTGCCGCGCTGATCGCGCACCGTGATGAAGTCGGCCAGGCCGTCCTGGGTCACCGCGATCACGCGGGGGGACGCGGCGCGCGCGAGCGTCGACCAATCGCCCTTGGTCACGCCCTCGATCACCGCGGGGTCTCGCGCGAGTAGCAGCGTCTCGCGGCGCAGCGAATCCTGGTAGTCGGCCACCAGCGCGGTGACGGCGTCGACGGTGCGGGTGATGGCGGCGTCGCGCGTGCGGGCGAGCTGTCGGTGCGCGGCGAGATAGCCGAGCGAGGCCAGGATGCCGAGCGGGACGGCCAGCAGCAGGAAGGGGACGAGGAAGCCTCGGGTGAAGCGCCTCACGAGGCTATTCTCGGTCCGTCGGCCGGGGAATTGAACCGAAATCTGGAGGCTACAGGCGCGTCGGGCCGTCGAGGTCGCCTTCGACGAGCTAGAGGCCCAGGTAGGCCTGCTTGATGTGCCCGCTAGCCAGCAGCTCGTCCCGGGGGCCGGACAGGGTCATGCGCCCGTTCTCCAGCACGTAGCCGCGGTGGGCCAGGTGGAGGGACCGCAGGACGTTCTGCTCGACGAGCAGGATCGAGATGCCCCGGCCGTTGATGCGGGCCAGGTCCTCGAAGATCGTCTTCACCATCACGGGCGCCAGGCCCAGGCTGGGCTCGTCCAGCATCAGGAGCCGCGGGCGGGCCATGAGCCCGCGGCCGATCGCGCACATCTGCTGCTCGCCGCCGGAGAGGGTCCCGGCCAGCTGCGTGGCCCGCTCGCGGAGCCGGGGGAAGAGCTCGAAGACCTGCTCGAGCGACTCGCCGGCCCCCGCGCGAGCGGCCGGGGTCCGGGCGCCCAGCTCCAGGTTCTCCCGAACCGTCATGCTCGGAAAGAGCTGGCGGCCCTCGGGCACGTGGGCCAGCCCGCGGGCGACGATCTGCGCCGAGGAGAGGCCGTCGAGCCGCCGGCCCTCGAACTCGATCCGGCCGCGGCGCAGCGGCAGCAGCCCCGAGACGGCGCGCAGGGTCGTGGTCTTGCCCGCGCCGTTGGCGCCGATCAGCGCCACCGCCTCGCCCTCGCGCACCTCGAGCGAGACGCCGCGCACCGCGGTCAGGTCGCCGTAGCCGGCCTCGATGCCGTCAACCCGAAGGAGCGTGGACATACTCCTCGCCGAGGTACGCCTCGATCACCCGGGGATGGTTGGCCACCACCGCCGGCTCGCCCTCCACGATCTTCTCGCCGAAGTTCAGCACCGCGATGCGATGCGACAGCGACATCACCGCGCGCATGTTGTGCTCGATGAGGAGGATCGCCACGCCGGTGGCGTTGATGCCCCGGACGAGCGCCACCATGGCCTCGATCTCGGCCGGGTTGAGCCCCGCCATCACCTCGTCGAGGAGCAATAGCCGCGGCTCGGTGGCCAGCGCCCGCGCCAGCTCGAGCCGCTTGCGCTCGGCCAGGGTGAGCCCGGTCGCCGGCTGGTCGATCTTGGCGCCCAGCCCCACCTGCTCGATCACCGCGCGCGCCCGCTCGCGCGCCTCCGCCATCCGCGGCCGGCGCGACAGGGCCCCCACGCGCACGTTGTCCAGCACCGAGAGCCGGGGAAACGGACGGACGATCTGGAACGTCCGGCAGAGGCCCAGCCGGCAGATCGCATGCGGCGGCAGCCCCACGATGGACCGGCCGTCGAAGCGAATCGCTCCGGTATCGGGCGCGAGGAACCCGGAGAGCAGGTTGAAGGCGGTGGTCTTGCCCGCCCCGTTCGGACCGATGAGGCCGAGCACTTCGTCCGGCCCCATCGAGAGCGAGAGATCGTGCACCGCCTGCAGGCCGCCGAAGCGCCGCGAGAGGCCCGACACCTCCAGCAGGACCGGCATGGCTACCGCGGCGTGGGGCGCAGCCAGAGGCGCCGGAGCGCGGGATAGGCGCCCTGGGGCAGGAACAGCACGACCGCGATCAGCAGAACGCCGTAGGCGATCAGGTGGGCGCCGGACCAGCCGCCCTGCCCGAGATAGACGCGCGCCGCCTCGGCGAGCGGGCTCAGGATGAACGAGCCCAGGATCGGCCCCAGCACCGTGCCGGCGCCGCCCACGATGGGCCGGATGATGATCTCCACCGAGAGCGGGATGCCGAACACCGAGTTGGGCTGGAGCGAAAAGAGGTAGAACGCGTAGAAGGTGCCGCCCACGCCGGTGAGGAACGACGACACCACCATGGCCAGCATCTTGTAGCGGAAGGTGTTCACGCCGAGCGCCTCGCAGGCGCTCTCGTCCTCGCGGATCGCGATCAGGTACGCCCCGAAGCGCCGCCGCTCGATCGCGGCCACCACGGCGGTGGCGACCAGCATGAGGCCGAGGGCGATGTAGTAGTACACGCGGTTGTCCTGGAACTGGAACTGCCGCGGATTGCCGGTGAACGTGATGTAGTAGCCAAGCGCCCCGCCCACCGCGTCGGTGTTGAGCGCCACGATGCGGCAGACCTCCGCGAACGCGACGGTCAGCAGCACGAAGTAGAAGCCGCGCAGCCCGAAGCGGAAGCCGAGGTAGCCCACCAGCGTCCCCAGCGCGGCGGAGAGCGCCCCGCCCACCAGCATGCCGATCCACGGGGTGAGCCCGGCCTGCGCGGACAGCACCGCCGAGGCGTAGGCGCCGATGCCCACGAAGGCGGCGTGGCCCGCCGAGAGCTGGCCCGCGTAGCCGCCCACGATGTTCCAGGCCTGGCCGAGGAAGGCGTAGAAGAAGATGAAGATGAACACGGTGACCGCGTAGGAGCTCAGCACGAGGGGCAGCGCCAGCAGCACCGCCAGGGCCGCCGCGAGCAGCCACCTCATGTCGCGGCTCGACCGAAGAGCCCGGCGGGCCGGAAGAGCAGGATGACGATCAGGAGCGAGAAGCTCACCAGCTCCTTCATCGACGGGCTCAGGAACACCGCGCCGAGCGACTCGGCCACCGACACCAGCAGGCCGCCCAGGAAGGCGCCAGGCAGGCTGCCCATGCCGCCGATGATCACGATGTTGAACGAGGCGACCGACAGGGAGAGCCCGCCCGCGGGCTGAAAGGGCAGGATCGGCGAGACGAGCGCCCCCGCCGCGCCCACGCAGGCCGCCCCGATGCCGAACGCGGCCGCGTAGACGCGCCGCACGTCGGCGCCGATCACGAGGGCGCCGTAGGCGTTGTCGGCGGCCGCGCGCATGGTGCGGCCCAGGTCGGTGCGCTGCAGGAACAGATAGAGCGCGACGGTCAACGCCATCGCGAGCGCGAACGTCACCAGGCGGGCCACGTCCACGAACAGGGGCCCGAGCCACAGGGTCGCCGCGCGGAGCGGCGAGCGGACGCGCTGGGGGTCGGGGCCGAAGGCGACCAGCGCCGCGTTCTCCAGCACGAGAGCCACGCCCAGCATCAACAAGATCTGCATCTCGTGCGGGGCATCCACGATCCGGTCCACGAGCAGCCGCTGGACGATCAGCCCCAGCACGAACAGCACCGCCGCGCAGGCCGCGAAGCCCACGTAGGGATCGACCCCGGCGCGGGTCGCCAGCAGCCAGGCCAGGTACATCCCCCACACCATCATGTCGCCGTGGGCGAAGTTCACCACCCGCATCACGCCGAAGATGAGCGTGAGGCCCACCGCCATCAGGCTGTAGACACCGCCGAACAGGAGCCCGTTGAGCAGGCTCTGGGCGATGAGCGCCGGATCCAGGGCCGGCTACGCCTTGGGTCGCGGGAAGACGAACTTCTGCACCGCGGCCTCCCGGGGCCAGACCGCCACCGGCTTGCCGCCGAGGATCTGGATCATGGTGGTGACCGCGTTCGGATTGTCGCCGAGCTCGTTGAAGGTCACCGGGCCCGCGTACTGCATGAGGCCGCCGGTCCAGTTGGACTTCCGCAGGGCCTCCACGATCGCGTCGGGATCCGTCGACTTGGCGCGCTCGAGCACGTCGGCGATCAGCATCATGCCGTCGTAGGAGTAGCCCGAGTTCGTGTCGAAGGTCTTGCCGCCGGAGCGCTTGAGGTAGTCCTCGGCGACCTTCTGCGTCCGCGGGTTCTTGAAGTTGGCCCACGGCAGGCTGCTCATCACGTATTCGAGATCGTCCTTGAGCACCGCCAGCTGTCCCGCCTCGTAGAGCCCCGGGCTGCCCGGCCCCACGATGCCCATGATCTCGATGCGCTGCTTGCGGATCTCGGGCAGCAGCAGCTGCGCGCTCGCCGGCCGGGTGATCGGCGCGATCACGTCCGGCTTCGCCGCCTTGGCGCGCGAGACCTCGGTGGAGAGGTCCTGGGGCGGCTCCGGCCACGGGATGACGTCGACGATCTCCCAGCTCGGCTTGGCGGCGGCGTGCGCGGCCTGGAAGCCCTTGGCGTTGTTCTGGCCGAAGAGGTCGTTGCAGTACATCAGCACCACGCGCTTCGGCGAGACCTTCGCCTCCTGGAACACCTCGCCGAAGTACTGCACCGCCCTGCGCCCGAACGAGGAGCCGGTGGGGAAATTGCGGTACACGTACTGCGTCTTCTGCTGTCCCTCTCGGACCGCCTTGGCCACGTTGGCGGTGATGGGATCCGCGGCCGCGATGTCGACCAGGAACGGGATGCGGCGCTGCTGAGCCACCGGCACCATGGCCTGCGTCGAGCCGGAGTCGAACGAGCCCATCAGCATCTGGGCGCCCTGGTTCATCACCCGCTCGGCCTCGGTGCGACCGACGTCGGGCTTGGTCTGGGTGTCGCCCACGATCAGCTCGAGCTTGGCGCCGTTGAGCGATTTGATGCCGCCCGCCGCGTTGATCGCCTCGGCCGCCATCTGCGCGCCCAGTCGGCAGGCCTGACCGGGCTCGGCGAGCGGGCCCGTCACCGGATGCACGACGCCCACCTTGAAGACCGGCGCTTGCGCCCGTAGCACGGCGGGGAAGCCGAGGGCGGCCGCCCCCGCGGCCGTCCCGGCGGCCTTGAGGAAGGTGCGGCGGTGCAGGCGGAGGTGGCGTCGCTGGCTCATCGAGGTCTCCTGTCGGGTTGGTGGTCTCTGTCAGGCCTTGCCCAAGAGCTGCTGGGCGATGACGATGCGCTGGATCTGGTTCGTGCCCTCGTAGATCTGGGTGATCTTGGCGTCGCGCATGAAGCGCTCGACCGGAAACTCACGGGTGTAGCCGTAACCACCGAAGATCTGGACCGCATCGGTGGCAGCCCTCATGGCGGTGTCCGAGGCCAGGCACTTGGCCGCGGAGGCCTCCAGTGCAGTGCCGGCCACCCCGTGGTCGATCAGCGCCGCGGCGTGGTGGACCACGAGGCGCGCGGCGTGCACCGCCATGGCCATGTCGGCCAGCATGAACTGGATACCCTGGAAGGCGGCGATGGGTTGATCGAAGGCGCGGCGCTCCTTGGCGTACGCCACCGAGGCGTCCAGCGCGGCCTGGGCGATGCCGACCGCCTGAGCGCCGATGGTGGGCCGCGACTGCTCGAGCGTCCGCATGGCGATCTTGAACCCCTCCCCTTCCTTGCCCAGGCGGTTCTCCACCGGCACCTCGCAGTCGCTGAAGTGGAGCGCCACCGTGGGCGAGCCGTGGATGCCGAGCTTGCGCTCCGCCTTGCCGACCGTGAATCCCTTCATGCCGGGCTCCACCAGCAACGCGGTGACCGCCTTGGCGCGCTTGCCCGGATCGCTCGTCACGAACACGGTGATGACCGAGGCGTGCGAGCCGTTGGTCACCCACATCTTCGAGCCGTTGAGCACGTAGCGGTCGCCCTTGCGCACGGCCCGGCACGTCATCGCGGCGGCGTCCGAGCCCGACCCGGGCTCGGAGAGCGAGAAGGCGGCGGTCATCTCGCCGGTGGCCAGCTTCGGCAGGTAGCGCCGCTTCTGCGCCTCGCTGCCCGCGAAGATGATCGGGTAGCCGCCCAGGTTCTGCACGAGGAAGATGGTGGACGTCGACGCGCACGCCCAGGCGACCTCCTCGGCGGCCAGGCAGAAGGCCAGCGAGCCGGCCGCGGCGCCGCCGTACTGCTCGGGGATGTGCAGCCCCATCAGGCCCTGCTGCCCGAGGATCTTGAGCTGCTCCTGGGGATATTCGCCGGTCTCGTCCACGTGGGCGGCGAGCGGGGCGATGCGCTCGCGCGCGATGTCCCGCGCCAGATCCCGGATCGATTTCTGATCGTCGCTCAGATAGTAGAGATTGTTCATTTGAAGCCGTTTATGACCTATTTCTTCGAGTAGTCGTAGAACCCTTTGCCACTCTTCCTCCCCAATTGCCCGGCCATGTCTTCATCCTCAACATGGCTGAGCCATGTTGACCGTGGGCCAATCATTCGCGTCAACCCGCCCGTCGCGCCTCCACCGTTGCCCGTTACTTGCGCGAGTAGTCGTAGAACCCTTTGCCACTCTTCCTCCCCAATTGCCCGG
>Ga0081455_10000615_pt1 | contig 46185 bp, 32 predicted proteins | sample TabmetS3T2R1_FD_70207 | JGI IMG/M metagenome (GOLD analysis project Ga0081455, IMG submission 70207) | Tabebuia heterophylla rhizosphere microbial communities from the University of Puerto Rico - S3T2R1 | ecosystem: Host-associated > Plants > Roots > Rhizosphere ...
CGGTGCGGAGATGGCCGCCCGGTTCGCGCGCTACCCCGGCGCCGTCGCGCAGACCGTGATCTTCGCCGACGAGCTCGCCTTTCCCCTGCGCAAGGCCTCGCCGAAGCTCCCCCGCCAGCGGGTCCCGCCCGAGCACACCCCGATGAGCTGGCTGCGGGAGCTGGTCTGGCAGGGGGCGGAGAAGAAGTACGGTCCACGCGGTGCCGACCTGACCGTCGACGAGCGGATCGAACGCGAGCTACAGGTCATCGAGGACAAGGACTTCCCCGGCTACTTCCTGATCGTGCACGAGATCGTCACGTACGCGAAGGGCCACAACATCCTCTGCCAGGGCCGCGGATCGGCCGCCAACTCGGTCGTGTGCTACCTGCTCGACATCACCGCCGTCGACCCGATGTTCTTCGACCTGCCGTTCGAGCGGTTCCTGTCGACCACGCGCGACGAGGAGCCGGACATCGACGTCGACTTCGACTCCGGTCGCCGCGAGGAGGTGATCCAGCACGTCTACGAGGTCTACGGCCGGCGCAACGCCGCCCAGGTGGCCAACGTGATCACGTACCGGCCGAAGCTCGCCATCCGCGACATGGCCAAGGCTCTCGGCCACAGCACCGGTCAGCAGGACGCCTGGTCGAAGCAGGTCGACTCGTGGGGTGTGGTCGGCGCCAGCACCGACCACGACATCCCCCCGCCGGTGGTCGACCTGGCCGAGCAACTGCTGCGGTTCCCCCGCCACCTCGGCATCCACTCCGGCGGGATGGTGCTCACCGATCGGCCGGTGGGCGAGGTGTGCCCGATCGAGCCGGCCCGGATGGACAACCGCACCGTCCTGCAATGGGACAAGGACGACTGCGCCTGGATGGGTCTGGTCAAGTTCGACCTGCTCGGCCTCGGCATGCTGTCCGCGTTGAACCACACGTTCGAGCTGGTCAAGCACCATCTCGGCGAGGAGTGGGACCTCGACAACATCCCCAGGGAGGAGAAGGGCGTCTACGACCAGCTCTGCCGGGCCGACTCGATCGGGGTCTTCCAGGTGGAGAGCCGGGCCCAGATCGGCACCCTCCCCCGGCTGCGACCGCGCAAGTTCTACGACCTCGTCATCGAGGTGGCGCTGATCCGGCCGGGACCGATCCAAGGCGGCGCGGTGCATCCCTACATCCGGCGCAAGCTCAAGCGGGAGCCGGTGACATATCTGCACCCCAAGCTGGAGCACGTGCTCGACCGTACGTTGGGCGTGCCGCTGTTCCAGGAGCAGTTGATGCAGATCGCAATGGCAGTCGGCGGCTGCTCCGGCGACGACGCCGACCTGCTGCGCCGGGCGATGGGATCCAAGCGCGGCGTCGAGAAGATCTCGACCCTGAAGGAGAAGCTGTACGCCGGCATGGCCGAGCACGGCATCACCGGCGACATGGCCGACGAGATCTACACCAAGATCGAGGCGTTCGCCAACTTCGGGTTCGCCGAGAGCCACTCGATCAGCTTCGCGCTGCTGGTCTACGTCTCGACCTGGCTGCGACTGCACTACCCCGCGACGTTCCTCGCGGCGCTGCTGCGTTCGCAGCCGATGGGGTTCTACTCACCGCAGTCGCTGGTCGCCGACGCCCGCCGGCACGGCGTCGAGGTGCGCCGGCCCGACATCGCCCGCTCCGGTGTCGATGCCGAGCTCGAGCCGCTGTCCGGACAGTCGGTGGCCTACCCCTGCCGACCGACCGGCCTCGACAGTTGTGTGGACCGGGTGCAGGCGCCGGTCGGCGAGTTCGACCCGGAGACGCCGTTCGACACGACGGTGCATCGGCGCGACGGAGAGTTCGCGGTGCGGCTCGGGCTGACCCAGGTGACGTCGATCGACGAGACCATCGCGACCCGGATCGTGGCCGAGCGCGAAACGCACGGCGCGTTCACCGACATGGCCGACCTGGTCCGCCGGGTGGGTCTGACTACCGCCCAGGTCGAGGCGCTGGCCACCGCCGGCGCGTTCGAGTCGTTCGACCTGTCGCTTCGCCAGGCGCTCTGGCAGGCCGGCCAGGCGGCCCAAGTGCGGTCCGGGCATCTCGCCGGCGTCCACAGCGTCGGGCCACCACCGCAGTTGCCCGGCATGAACGGCGTCGAACGCACCATCGCGGATCTGTGGGCCACCAAGATCTCGCCCGACGTCCATCCGATTCGGCACCTCCGGGCCGACCTCGCAGCCCGCAACATCCTGACCGCCGAGCAGTTGACGACCGTCGAGCCGGGCACTCGAGTACGCATCGGCGGCGTGGTGACCCATCGACAGCGGCCGTCGACCGCCGGGGGGGTCACGTTCCTCAACATCGAGGACGAGACCGGCATGACCAATGTGGTCTGTTCGCCGGGCCTGTGGCAGCGTTATCGTCGCATCGCCCGGGGGTCGGCCGCTCTGATCGTACGGGGCCGGGTCGAGCGTGCCGACGGCGTCACCAACCTGGTCGCCGACGGCCTGCAACGACTGCCGCTGGCGGCCCGTACCACCTCACGGGACTTCCAATGAGCAACAACACCAGCGGCCGACGATGATCGACCTCCACACCCATCTGTGGGAGCACGGCCCCGGCTCGCTCCGGGTCGAGCGGGGACGTCTGGAGGCCTACTGCGACCAGGCCGCCGCCCGCGGGGTCACCACGATCGCGGTCACCGAGCACCTCGAGCGCTTCCGGCAGCTACGTCCCCTGCTCGACGGCGCGTGGGCCGACGATCCGCGAGCCGACCTGCGGGACTTCATGGATCGGAGGTTCGACGAGGAGCAGGGCGCCGACCTGGACGACTATGTCTCCGGCCTGCAGTGGGCCCAAGGCGACGGCCTGCCGATCCTGATCGGAGTGGAGCTCGGCTGGTGGCCGGACCGGACCGAGGCGCTGGCCGCTCTCGTGGGCGACTACCCGTTCGACATCGTGCTCGGGTCGGTCCACAACATCGGCGCCTGGATGTTCGACGCCTATGACGATCCGGCGGTCGCCGCCGAATGGGATCAGCACGATCCCGAGCTGGCCTGGGAGACCTACACCGCCGCGGTCGAGGACCTCGCCGCCTCCGGAGTGTGCGACGTGCTCGCCCACGTCGACCTCGTCAAGATCACCGGCACCCGACCCGACCACATGCCGCAGTTCCACGAGCGGCTGGTGGACGCGGCCGCCGACCACGACGTCGCCGTCGAGGTCTCGTCCGCCGGACTGCGCAAGCCAGTCAACGAGATCTACCCGTCGGCGGCGGTGCTGCCTCGGCTGCACGAGCGCGACGTGCCCGTCACGCTCGCCTCCGACGCCCATCGGGTCACCGACGTCGCGGTCGGCAACGCGGACCTTCGCCGCCAGATCACCGGCGCCGGATACGACAGCGTCGCGACCTATCGGCGGCGCCGGCGCGAGCTCGTACCCCTGCCCGCGACGGCCGGGGCAGACGGTCGCGAGGCTCTTGACGAAGACCTCGGCAGCGGATCGACCCCGTAGAGTCTGTCCTCACGCCGGTCGGCAGGAGGCAGCATGCGTAGACGCCCGATCGCGACGGCGGTGACCGTTTTCGTCGCCTTGGCCCTACTGCCGCCGGCGGCGTCCGCCGATCCCAGGACCGGCGAGGGCGACGACCGGGACCGGCTGGCCACCCGGATGGACCGCGGCTGCAACTTCGCGGCCCGCCCCCGATGTGGCCACATCCGGGTGCCGCTCGACCGGCACCGCCCCGCCGCGGGCTCGATCCGGATCGCGTACGAGCTCTTTCCGAGACGTCAGGTCCGCCGACCCCTACGCGGCACCATCGTCGCCGTGGAGGGCGGTCCCGGCTACTCGTCGACCGGGAGCCGGGCCTACTACCGCGATCTGTTCGGACCGCTGCTCGACCGCCGCCAGCTGCTCATCATCGACAACCGCGGCACCGGCAAGTCCGAGGCGATCAGGTGCCGGCAACTGCAGTCCTACCAAGGCGACTACGAGCAGGCGGTGGGCCGGTGCGGTCGTCAGCTCGGCCGCCGCTCCGACCTCTACGGCACGCGGATCGCGGCCCGTGACCTGGTCGCCGTGCTCGACCATCTCGGCATCGACAAGGTCGACCTCTACGGCGACTCCTACGGCACCTTCTTCGGCCAGACCTTCGCCGTGCACCATCCGGATCGCCTGCGGACCCTGATCCTCGACGCGGCGTACTTCGTCGGCGGCACCGACCCGTGGTACACCGACACCAACAGGGCCCTGCCACGGCGTTCCGGCTCGCCTGCCGCCGCAGCCCCAACTGCGCGGAGCGCCCGGGCGGGCCGATCCGCCGGCTGGCTCGCCTGGCCCGGCTGGTCCGGCACCGTCCGATCGCCGGGCGCGCTCCCAACGCCGATGGAGTCGTACGCCGGGTCGTCGTCGACATCGACATGCTCATCGACCTCGTCACCGGCGCCGCGACCACGCCGTCCATCTACCGAGAGCTCGACGCCGCGGCCAGAGCCGTCCTGCGACCGCACCCGTACCCCCGTCCGCTGCTGCGGATGGCTCGCGAGATCACCTACGTCGGCGGCGCCGGTCCGGTGCGCTGGTGGTCCGAGGGGCTCTACCAGGCGGTCAGCTGCAACGACTACCCGCAGCCCTACGACATGCGAGACCGACCGTCGCAGCGGCCCGAGCAGTTCCAGCGGTCGGTCCGCCGGCTGCAACGGCATCGGCCGCAGGTCTTCGCACCGTTCACGGTGCGCGAGTGGGTGCACTCCCCCTACGGCTACTACGACGACTGCCTGGGCTGGCCGGCGCCGAGCCGCTGGGTGCACCCGGTCCCGCGCGACGCGGTCTATCCCGACGTCCCCACCCTGGTGCTGGCCGGCGACCTCGACTCGCTCACGTCGCCGGAGGGCGCCCGGGCCACCGCACGGGCGTTTCCGCGATCGACCTTCGTCCGGGTCGCGAACATGACCCACGTCAGCGCCCTCGTCGACTTCGGCCAGTGCGCCTCCCGGATCGTGCTGCGCTTCGTCCGTACCAAGCACGCCGGCGACACGTCGTGTGCCAAGCGCTACCACGAGAACCGGCTCGTCGAGACGTTCGCCAAACGGGCCGCCGACCTCGGCTACGCGGGTCCGCGCCGACGGACTGCCCGGGTCACGGCGGCGACCGTGGCCGACGTGCTGGCCCGGTGGTGGAACATGGCGGGCCGACACGGCGTGGGCCTGCAGGGCGGTCGGTTCTTCACCATCGGCGGGTGGTTCACCGGCGATCCGCCGGTCGCGCGCTGGCGCCTGAACGAAGTGCGTTGGGTACGCGATGTCGCGGTCTCGGGCCGGATGACCTGGCATCGGCGCACCGGAATGGTCCGGGCCCACGTGACCGTCACCGGACCCGGTGCGGTGCCTGGCCGACTGACGATGCGGTGGGACGATGGACGACAGCGACCCCGCGCCGTCGTGACCGGACGGCTCGGGGGCAAGCCGGTCGACTTCCGGTTCCCAGCGCCCTGACGCGGAGCCCAAGACCGACTCAGTCGATCCGGACGTGCCGCGGCTGCAACTCGCCGACGGACGAGACGCCGAGCAACGCCATGGTCCGCCGCACCTCCGACTCGAGGATCTCGGCGGCTCGGTCGACGCCGCGTTCGCCGCCGGCCATCAGACCGTAGAGATATGCCCGGCCGACCAAGGTGTAGTGCGCGCCGGCGGCGACCGCTGCCACCACGTCGGCGCCACTCATGATGCCGGTGTCGACGACGACGTCTGCTCGGTCACCGACGGCGTCGCGTACGTCCGGCACGAGCCGCATCGGCACCGGTGCCCGGTCGAGCTGACGGCCGCCGTGGTTGGACAGCACGATCCCGTCGGCGCCGGCATCGACCACCGCCTTCGCATCGGACACCGTCTGCACGCCTTTGACGAGCAACGGGCCGGACCAGTTGGATCGCAGCCACTCCAGGTCGTCGAGCGTCATGGTCGGATCGAGCAGCGTCTCCATCAGCTCCGCGACGGTCCCTTCCCAGCTGGTGAACGTCGCGAAGGTCAGCGGCTCGGTGGTCAGAAGGTTGATCCACCAGGCCGGATGCAGCGCGGCATCGGCGACCGTACGCAGAGTCAGGGCGGGCGGAATCGCGAAGCCGTTGCGGACGTCGCGTAGCCGGGCACCCGGCACCGGCGCGTCCACGGTCAGCATCAGCGCCTCGTAGCCGGCCTCGGTCGCCCGGTGCATCAGCTCCTCGCCGACCGACCGGTCCTTCTGGACGTAGAGCTGGAACCACTTCCGCGCATCGGGCGCCGCCTCGGCCACTCGCTCGATCGACGTGGTGCCGAGCGTCGACAGCGCGTACGGGACGCGGCGGCGATCCGCCACGCGAGCGACGGCGGACTCGCCCTCGTGGTGCATCATCCGGGTGAATCCGGTCGGCGCGAAGGCGAACGGCAGGCTCGACGGCGCCCCGAGCATCGACGTTGTGGGGTCGACGGTCGACACGTCGTGGAGGACCTGCGGACAGAACTCGACCGAGCCGAACGCCGCCCGGGCGCGAGACAGACTGACCTCGCCCTCGGCGGCACCGTCGGTGTAGTCGAAGACGGAGCGAGGCGTACGTCGCCGGGCCACCCGCCGCAGATCCTCGATGGTCAGCGCCTTGCCGAGCCGTCGACGGGTGGGGTTGAGCTCCGGAGTCTTCAGCCGAAGCAACGGACGCAGCTCGGACCACCGTGGGACCTGCCGTGTCGTCCGGCCCACGTCTCGGGTCATCTGGCGCTCCTAGCTCGTGGCGCTGGACTCGCGAACGATGAGCTCGGGCTCGAACACGACCTGCCGGTGCCGATGGGTCCCGTCGTCGTTGATCTCCTCGATCAGCAACTCGGCGGCGGCCCGGCCGAGTTGTTCGCGCGGCTGCCGGACGCTCGACAGCGGGATCGCCGCCGCCCCGGCGTACTCGATGTCGTCGTAGCCCACGATCGCGACGTCCTCCGGCACCCGCAACCCGCGCCGGATCATCTCCTGCAGCAGCCCGATCGCGAGCAGGTCGTTGGCGCAGAAGACCGCCGTCGGTCGCTGCCGCTCCGACATCTCGGCGATCTCCTCACCGGCCTTCCGGCCACAGGGAATCGACAGCGACGACTGCTCGAGCACCCGCAGCCGTGGCGACCCGTTGACCGCCTCCATCGCCATCGTCATCCCCTCGTGGCGATCGCTGACCTGGCGGATCGTCATCGGCCCGCCGACGAACGCGAGCCGGCGATGACCCTGCTCGAGCAGATGACCCGCCGCCAGCCGGCCGCCGAGCTTGTCGTCGACCGCCACCGAGCAGCGACTGGCCTGGCCGGAGCCGCGGTCGACCAGAACGGCGGGAATGCCGCGCGTGATCATCGGCTCGAGTCGAGGAGTCTCCTCCACCACCGGGGTGATCAGGACTCCGCGCACCCGCTGCTCCTCGAGATGCTGCAGATGCCGGTCCTCGCGAGCGGTGTCCTCCGCGCTGTTGCACAACGTGACGACCATGTCGTGCTCGTCGGCGACCTGCTCGACGCCGACGGCCACATCGGTGAAGAAGGGGTTGGCGACGTCGAGGACGACCAGGCCGATCGTACGACTCCGGCCGGCTCGCAAGGCACGCGCCGATTCGTTGCGTACGAAGTCGAGGCTCTCGATGCTGCGAAGCACCCTGGCCCGGGTCTCCGGCGCGACCAGCTGTGGCCGGTTGAGGACGTTGCTCACCGTTCCGACCGACACGCCGGCGTGCTTGGCCACCTCACTGATGCTCGCGGCCATCACTCACCTCGCCTCGGTCGTGGACGGATCCAGGGGCACAGCCTAACTCCGAATTGAATCGAGTCAATCACAATCGACCCGAAAGGCCACGAAGCCTCGCGTTCACATCCGAGAAATGTCGCTGAAACCCTTGACGCTCAGCTGAATCCAGCCCTAACGTCCCTCAACAAGTACCCGTGAAACGTTTCACCGAGGAGGGCGATGACAAGCGACTCGCCCGGTGAATCGGGCACCGCCCCACTGCTCACGCTGACCGAGGTCCACAAGACGTTCGGCGCCGTCCGGGCGCTGCGCGGCGTCGACCTGGCACTCTACTCGGGCGAGGCACACGCCCTGGTCGGTGAGAACGGCGCGGGCAAGTCCACCCTCGTCAAGATCCTGGCCGGAGCCCATCGCCCGGACGACGGTGACATGAGCCTCGACGGCAAGCCGCTCGCGCTGTCCGGACCGGCCGATGCGCGCGACGCCGGTATCGCCGTGATCTATCAGGAGCCGACCCTGTTCCCCGACCTCAGCGTGGCGGAGAACATCTTCATGGGGCGGCAGCCGCAGCGCCGGCTCCGCCGGATCGACGGCCAGGCGATGCACCGGCAGTGCGCCGACCTGTTCGACCGCCTCGGCGTCAGCCTCGACCCGCACCGCCCGGCCCGCGGCCTGTCGATCGCCGACCAACAGCTCGTCGAGATCGCGAAGGCGCTGTCGTTCGATGCGCGGATCCTGATCATGGACGAGCCGACCGCCGCACTGTCCGGCGTCGAGGTGGAGCGGCTGTTCGCCGTCGTACGCAGTCTCTGCGACGCGGGATCGGCGGTCCTGTTCGTCTCCCATCGGCTCGACGAGGTCTTCGAGCTCTGCAAGCGGGTCACCGTGCTGCGCGACGGCGCCTGGGTGTCGACCGATCCCACTGCCGATCTCACGCCCGACCAGGTCATCCGCCGGATGGTGGGCCGCGAGGTCTCCGCGATGTACCCGAAGCAGGACGCGACGATCGGCGACCCGGTCCTCGAGGTCCGCGATCTGGCCCGCCTGGGTGCGTTCGAGGACATCTCCTTCTCCGTACGCAGCGGCGAGATCGTCGCACTCGCAGGCCTGGTCGGCGCCGGTCGTAGTGAGGTCGCGAGGGCGATCTTCGGTGTCGACCGCTACGACCGTGGCAGCGTCCTCGTCAACGGCAAGCGCCTCTCCGCCGGGCGGCCGGCCGCGGCGATGAAGGCGGGCCTCGCGCTGGTGCCGGAAGACCGGCGACAGCAGGGCCTGGTCATGGAGCTGTCAGTGGAGCGCAACGCCAACCTGACGCACCGCTGGGCGCTGAGCCGATTCGGCTGGCTCAGCCGGCGCACCGAGCGTGCCAGCGCACGACAGTGGACCGACCTGCTGCGGGTCAAGACGTCCACGGTCACGGCGCCGGTCTCGACACTCTCGGGCGGCAACCAGCAGAAGACCGTGCTGGCCAAGTGGCTGGCCACCGAGCCACAGGTGCTGATCGTCGACGAGCCCACCCGTGGCATCGACGTCGGCACCAAGGCCGAGGTGCATCGGCTGTTGTCGGAGCTGGCCGGCCGCGGAGTCGCGGTGCTGATGGTCTCCAGCGAGTTGCCCGAGGTGCTGGGCATGGCGGACCGCGTCCTCGTGATGCACGAGGGCCGACTCACCGGCGAGATCGACCGCTCGGAGGCCGACGAGGAGTCCGTGATGTTCGCGGCGACCGGGCGTCAGGAGGCGGCCTCATGAGCGCCACTCGCGTCGATCCGCCGCGCGAGACCGCCCGAGAGCAGTCCGCGCCGTCGAGTACGGCCCGGGCCGCCCGCTATCTGATGGTCGTGCGCGAGCTCGGGGTACTCGCCGTTCTGCTCCTGCTGATCCTCATCACGTACGCGACCAACTCCCGATTCCTCTCCGAGCAGAGCGTGCGCGACCTGCTGCTCGGTGCGGCGATCCTGGTGATCCTCGCGGTCGGTCAGACACTCGTGATCGTCACCCGCAACGTGGACCTCTCGGTCGGCTCGCTGGTCGGGCTGATCGCGTTCGGCACCGGCAAGCTGCTCCTGGAGTATCCGGGTGCGCCGATCATCGTGGCGATCCTCGCTGGCATGCTCGCCGGTGCGTTCTTCGGTGCTCTCAACGGCGCGCTCGTGGCGCTGGCCAAGGTGCCGGCGCTGGTCATCACGCTCGGCACGCTCTACATCTATCGCTCGATCGACCACCTGTGGGCCTCCGGGCAGCAGATCAACGCCGCTGACATGCCGGCCGGCTTCCTCGATTTCGGCCGGAGCGCGGGAATCCTCGGCATTCCGTGGCTGGCCTGGATCGCCCTGATCGTGGTCGCGGTCGCGACGTTCTACATGCGGTCCTATCGCAGCGGCCGCGAGCTCTACGCCATCGGATCCGATCCCGATGCGGCCCGGCTCTCGGGCATCCCCAGCGGGCGTCGGGTCTTCGGAGTGTTCGCCATCAACGGTGCTCTGGCCGGTCTCGCCGGAGTGTTGTACGCCGCCCGCTACGGCACTCTCGACGCGACGGTCGGCACCGGACTCGAACTCGAGGTCGTCGCCGCCGCGGTCATCGGCGGGGTCGCGATCTTCGGCGGCAGCGGCACGGTCTACGGCGCGGCCCTCGGCGCCTTGCTCCTGACGACGATCGATAGCGCGCTCCCGGTGCTGCGCGTCGACGCGTTCTGGCAGCAGGCCTTCGTCGGAGCGTTGATCCTCGCGGCGATCGGCTTCGACCGGCTCCTCTCGGTCCGCCTCGCGAGACGGATGAAGAGCAGGAGGACCCATGTCGTCTGACGTCGCCGGCCGCCGCGACTCGACCCGCTTGTCGATGCTTCGAGGCGTCGTGGGGTCGTGGGAGTTCGCGCTGCTCGTCATCCTCGCCGTGACCTTGGTGGGCTCGGAGCTGTGGGTCGACAACTTCGCCAACACGATCACGGTGACGTTCCTGCTCCTCGACGTCGTGCCGATCGCGCTGATGGCCACGGCGCTGACCCTCGTCGTCATCACCGGCGAGATCGATCTGTCCGTCGCGAGCATGCTCGGACTCACCAGCGCGGTCATGGGTCAGCTGTGGTTCTCCGGGATGACCCTGGAGTTCGCCATCGTCTTGTGCATCCTGCTCGGCGCGGTGCTCGGCGCCGTCAACGGCCTCTTCGTCGCCGGACTCGGGCTGCCCTCGCTCGCGGTGACCATCGGCACCCTGGCGCTCTATCGCGGGCTCTCCTACGTCGTCCTCGGCGATCGCGCCGTGGCGGACTTCCCGTTCGACTGGACCGACCGGGCGATCTCGACGATCGGCGGCACCGGCGTCCCGGTCGCCGTCATCCCGACGGTGGCGCTGGCGATCCTGTTCGGCATCACGCTGCACTCGACGCCGATCGGCCGGGCGCTGTTCGCGATGGGCAACAACGAGGACACCGCACGGTTCTCCGGCATCTCGGTGGCGTGGACGAAGTTCTGGCTGTTCGTCGCCAGCGGCGTGATGTCGAGCCTGGCCGGCGTCTTCTGGACCTTCCGCTACGCGAGTGCTCGAGCCGACAACGGCTTCGGCCTCGAACTCGCCGTCGTCGCCGCCGTACTGCTCGGCGGTGTCTCGATCTTCGGTGGCCGCGGCAGCCTCTTCGGCGTCCTGACCGCCGTGGTCCTGCTGGCGACGCTGCAACGAACCCTCCAACTCGCGAGCGTGACCGACGAGGTGCTGAACCTGGTCACCGGCTCGCTGCTGATCCTGTCCGTGGTCGTGCCCAACATCGTCCAGATGATCAACGACCGAATACGTCGCCCCGGAGCCCCGGTACCCGAAGCGGCCCCCTGACCCCGACCCGTCCTGGAAGGACACCATCATGACCAGATCCAAACTCCGGCATCTGACCGGCGGACTCGCGGCCGTACTCGCCTTGACGCTGACGGCGGCCGCCTGCGGGGGGACGACACGTGGGGAAGACGAAGACTCGGGTGACTCGCAGGACTCACTCGGCGAGGCGGATCCGAACGCCGAGATCCAAGAGGGACTGCACATCTCGTTCCTGCCCAAGCAGATCAACAACCCCTACTTCACCGTCGCCGACGGCGGCGGGGAGGCAGCGGTCGGAGAGCTCGGCGGTGAGTACGAAGAGGTCGGCCCGTCGGAGGCGTCGGCCTCGTCGCAGGTCAGCTACATCAACACGCTGACCCAGCAGAGTGTCGACGCCATCGTCACCTCGGCCAACGACCCGAACGCGATCTGCGGCGCGCTCAACCAGGCCCGGTCGGCCGGCGCGGTCGTCGTGACCTACGACTCCGACACCAACCCGGACTGCCGCGACCTGTTCGTCAACCAGGCGACGTCCGACAGCATCGCGAAGATCCAGCTCAAGCTGATCGCCGACCAGATCGGCGGGTCCGGCCAGATCGCCATTCTCTCGGCAACGCCGAACGCCACCAACCAGAACGCCTGGATCGACGTCATGGAGCAGGAGCTCAAGAAGCCGGAGTACTCCGACATCGAGCTGGTCGAGGTCGCCTACGGAAACGACGACGACGAGAAGTCGTTCCAGGAGACCCAGGGCCTGCTGAGCTCGTATCCCGACCTCGCCGGCATCATCTCGCCGACCACCGTGGGCATCGCCGCCGCGGCGCGCTACCTGAGCGGCTCGGAGTACAAGGGGCAGGTCGCCCTGACCGGTCTCGGCACACCGAACCAGATGCGCGAGTTCGTCAAGGACGGCACCGTCGAGGCGTTCGCCCTCTGGGACCCCGAGGCGCTCGGCTACCTGGCCGCCTACGCCGCCGCCGCACTGGCGTCCGGACAGATCAACGGCGAGCCCGGGCAGACGTTCGAGGCCGGCGAGCTCGGCCGGTACACGATCGAGGAGGACGGCGTCGTCGTGCTGGGTCCGCCCACGGTGTTCGACAAGAGCAACATCGACGACTTCGACTTCTAGATCGGTCTCCCCGAATGCAGATCGACGACGACGGCTGAAGGGAGACTGGGGATGACGGAGCTCAGCTCAGCGACGCGGCACCGGGTGATGTCGGCCCTGCGAGAGCAGGCGGTCGAGACTGCGTCGTGGGCGTATGCGAACTCGGGCACGCGGTTCAAGGTGTTCGCCCAGGAGGGTGTGCCACGCACGCCGTACGAGAAGATCGACGACGCTGCGATGGTGCACCGGCTGACCGGGATAGCACCCACGGTCGCGTTGCACATCCCATGGGACAAGGTCGACGACTACGACGACCTGACCCGGCATGCCAAGGAGCAGGGCGTCCGGCCGGGCGCCATCAACTCGAACGTCTTCCAAGATGCCGACTACATGCTCGGCAGCGTGGCCAACCCGGACGCCGGCGTGCGGCGGAAGGCGACCGACCATCTGCTCGAGTGCATCGAAATCATGGACCGGACCGGGTCGGCGGACCTGAAGCTGTGGTTCGCCGACGGCACCAACTATCCCGGCCAGGACAGCCTTCGCGGCCGGCAGGACCGGCTGGCCGTGGCGCTCGCCGAGACGTACGAGCGGTTGGGCGAGGACCAGCGGATGCTCCTGGAGTACAAGCTGTTCGAGCCGTCGTTCTACTCCACCGACGTCCCGGACTGGGGTACGTCGTACGCCCACTGTCTGGAGCTGGGTGAGCGGGCGACAGTCGTCATCGACACCGGTCATCACGCGCCGGGGACCAACATCGAGTTCATCGTCGCCTTCCTGCTGCGGGCCGGTCGGCTCGGCGGATTCGACTTCAACTCGCGGTTCTACGCCGACGACGACCTCATGGTGGGTGCGGCCGATCCGTTCCAGCTGTTTCGGATCATGCACGAGATCGTGTCGGCCGACGCGTTGCGGCCGGAGGCCGGGATCGCCTACATGCTCGACCAGTGCCACAACATCGAGCCGAAGATCCCGGCCATCATCCGGTCGGTCATGAACGTGCAGGAGGCCACGGCCAAGGCGTTGCTCGTGGACGTTGACGCCCTGGCCGGGGCCCAGGACGCCGGGGATGTGCTCGGCGCCAACGCGGTGTTCATGGACGCCTACAACACCGACGTCCGGCCGCTGCTGGCCGAGCTCCGCGAGGACCAGGGGCTCGACCCGGATCCGATCGCCGCCTACCACCGTTCCGGCTACGCCGAGAAGATCGTCGCCGAACGGGTGGGCGGCGACCAGGCCGGCTGGGGAGCGTGACAGTGACGACGACGCCTGAGGAAGTGTCGGCGCTGCTGGACCGCAGTCACCGGCTCGGATCGGATCCGCGCAACACCAACTACGCCGGCGGCAACGCCTCGGTGAAGTCGAGCGCCCTGGATCCGGTCACCGATCGCTCCGTCGACCTCCTGTGGGTCAAGGGCTCCGGCGGTGACCTCGGGACCCTGACCGAAGCCGGGCTGGCCGTGCTCCGGCTGGATCGGCTGCGGTCGCTCGTCCACGTCTACCCGGGTGTCGATCGTGAGGACGAGATGGTGGCCGCGTTCGACTACTGCCGGCACGGCAAGGGCGGCGCGGCTCCGTCCATCGACACCGCGATGCACGGTCTGGTCGACGCGGGTCATGTCGACCATCTCCATCCCGACGCCGGCATCGCGTTCGCCACAGCCGCCGACGGCGAGGCGCTGACCAAGGAGTGCTTCGGCGAGCGGGTCATGTGGGTGCCCTGGCGCCGGCCCGGGTTTCAGCTCGGACTCGACATCGCGGCGATCAAGGCGGCGAACCCGCAGGCGATCGGCGTGATCCTCGGCGGCCACGGCATCACCGCCTGGGGCGACACCAGCGACGAGTGCGAGGCTCGATCGCTCGACATCATCAACACCGCCGCCCGGTTCATCGCCGAGCGCGGTCGCCCTGATCCGTTCGGCGCCGCCGTCACGGATCGGGGGGCGCTTCCCGAGGCCGAGCGGCGGCTGCGAGCGGCTGCCCTGTTCCCGGTCCTTCGCGGCCTCGCGTCGACCGACCATCCCCAGGTGGGCCACTTCGCCGACTCCGACGTGGTCCTGGAGTTCCTCGCGAGCGAGAAGCTGGCTCCGCTCGCCGCGCTGGGCACCTCGTGCCCGGATCACTTCCTTCGGACCAAGGTGCGCCCGATGGTCCTCGACCTGCCGACGGCGGCGCCGCTCGACGAGGTCGTCGCCCGATTACGGGAGCTCCACGAGGCCTACCGCGCGGACTACCGGGCCTACTACGAGCGCCACGCAACTGCCGACTCACCGCCGATGCGAGGGGCCGACCCGGCCATCGTCCTCGTGCCGGGGGTCGGCATGTTCAGCTTCGGCAAGGACAAGCAGACCGCCCGGGTCGCCGGCGAGTTCTACGTGAACGCGATCAACGTGATGCGTGGCGCCGAGGCGATCTCGACGTACGCGCCGATCGAGGAGAGCGAGAAGTTTCGCATCGAGTACTGGGCGCTCGAGGAGGCCAAGCTGCGCCGACAGCCGAAGCCGAAGCCGCTGGCGACCCGGATCGCGCTGGTGACCGGCGGCGGCTCGGGCATCGGCCGCGCGACCGCCGAGCGCCTCGCCGCGGAAGGTGCCTGCGTCGCGGTGGCCGACCGGGACGACGACGGTGCCGCCGCTACGGCAGCCGAGCTCGGTGGCACCGACGTCGCCGTGCCGGTCACCGTCGACGTGACCGCCGAGGATCAGATCGCCGAGGCGATCCGGGCGACCGTGCTCGCCTTCGGCGGCCTCGACCTGGTGGTCAACAACGCCGGCCTGTCGGTCTCCAAGCCGCTGATCGAGACGACCGGTGACGACTGGGACCGCCAGCACGACGTGATGGCCAAGGGGTCGTTCCTCGTCTCGAGGATCGCCGCGAAGCTCATGATCGAGCAGGGCATGGGCGGCGACATCGTCTACATCGTGAGCAAGAACGCCGTCTTCGCCGGTCCCAACAACGTCGCGTACGGCGCGGCCAAGGCCGACCAGGCCCATCAGGTCCGACTGCTCGCCGCCGAGCTCGGGGAGCACGGCATCCGGGTCAACGGCGTCAACCCCGACGGCGTCGTACGAGGCTCGGGCATCTTCGCCGGCGGCTGGGGAGCGCAGCGGGCGGCGGTCTACGGCGTACCCGAGGAGCGCCTCGGCGAGTACTACGCGCAGCGCACGCTGCTGAAACGGGAGGTCCTGCCGGAACATGTCGCCAGCGCCGTGATCGTGCTCACGGCCGGCGAACTGAGTCGTACGACCGGCAGCCTGATCCCGGTCGATGCCGGCGTCGCCGCCGCCTTCCTACGCTGACGCCGCACCGACATACTGCACGTGCCACGGGACTCCGACGAGGGGAGAGGGAGAGGGAGAGGAGAGACACTCGAGTGACGACGATGACATCGACGAACGCGCCGCTCGATGCGGACGATCTCCGGCTGCTTCGGCTGCTTGCTCGCGGACTGTCCACCGATGCCATCGCCCGGCAGATGTACCTGTCCGATCGGACCGTACGGCGCCGGACACGCGCGATATGCGAACGTCTCGACGTGTCCACTCCGATCGAGGCAGTGGTGTGGGCCGTACGACATCGTCTGCTCTGAGGAGGCAGTCCATGGGATCGCCGTCGTCCGACGGGGCCACGGTTGCGGCGGTCGACCTCGGCGCGTCCAGCGGCCGCGTCATGATCGGCCGGGTGCGGCATGACCGGTTGGAACTCGAGGAGGCTCACCGGTTCGCCAACGTCCCGGTCGAGGTCGGCGGCGTTTTGCAGTGGGACATCCGCACCCTGTTCCAAGGCGTGCTCGACGGCCTCCGGGCCGCCGGTCGCCGGGCCCCGGAACTGGCCGGCGTCGGAATCGACACCTGGGCGGTCGACTACGGCCTGCTCGACGCGGACGGGACCTTGTTGGGAAACCCGGTGCACTACCGCGACCGGCGGACAGACGGCGTCATGGACAAGGTTCTCGACATCATCCCGGCGGATGAGCTGTACGAGACGACCGGCATCCAGCAGCTGCCGATTAACACGATCTACCAGCTCGTGGCGGCGGCCGACACGCCGGAACTGCGGGCCGCGCGCACTCTGCTGCTGATCCCCGATCTGCTCGCGTACTGGCTGACCGGCGAGATCGGGGCCGAGGCGACCAACGCGTCGACGACCCAGCTGTACGACGTTCGCTCCCGGACCTGGGCGCAGGACCTGATCGACCGACTCGGCATCCCGGACCGGATCTTTCCGGCCCTGCGCGAGCCCGGCAGCCCGATCGGCCGGCTGCTTCCCAGCATCGTGGAGCAAACCAAGCTCCCGCGGGCGCTGCCCGTGACGGCCGTGGGGTCACATGACACCGCCTCGGCGGTCGTCGGCGTACCGGCGCGTGGTCGACGGTTCGGGTACATCTCCTGCGGCACCTGGTCACTCGTCGGGCTGGAGCTCGACCGTCCGGTGCTGACCGAAGCGAGTCGGCGGGCCAACTTCACCAACGAGGGCGGCGTCGACGGACGGATCCGCTACCTCCACAACGTGATGGGGCTGTGGCTGCTGCAGGAGTCGACACGGACCTGGGAGTCGGCCGGAGACGTCGTCGACCTGGAATCGCTGCTCCGCGAAGCCGTCCACGTGTCGGCCTTCAGGTCACTCGTCGACCCGAACGATCCCACCTTCCTCCCTCCGGGCGACCTGCCCGCACGCATCGCTAACGCCTGCCGATCGTCGGGACAGCCGATTCCGCAGCGGCCTGCCGAGGTCGTTCGGTGCATCCTGGACAGCCTCGCCGTCGCATTCCGCCGGACCCTGCGTCAAGCGCAGCAACTGTCCGACCACGAGATCGACGTCGTCCACATCGTCGGCGGTGGCGCTCGCAACGCCCTGCTCTGTCAGCTCACGGCGGACGCCTGCGGACTCCCCGTCTCGGCCGGTCCGGTCGAGGCCGCCGCCCTCGGCAACGTCCTCGTCCAGGCCCGCGCCCTCGGAGCCGTCGAGAGCGGACTCGACGCCTTGCGCACGCTCGTCGTGGACACCCAGGAGATCAGAAGGTACGAGCCCAACGGCGACGCGGCCGCCTGGGCCGACGCCGAGCGCCGGGTCTATGGATAGGAGGGGCGCCCGCTTGCGCGGACGCCCCTCGCTGCTCAGCTGGCGACGAAGCTGAACCGGCCGGCACCAACGGTGTAGACGCTGTAGCCGTCCTCAACCTTGAGGAACTCCGCCCGCGGCGGAGCAGCCACCTCGGCCTCGTCCGTCGAGGGCACCCAGACCTCGGCCGTGGTATTGGCCGGAACAGTCACCGTCATCTCGAGCCCATCGGCGCTACGGACAACGCGGTTCGACGCCACTCCTGCAGGGGTGGTGTAACTGCCCTCGACGCACGGGATGTCGTCGATGCCCGCTCCCACGGCGGGGCGGATCAACAGCTCCTGGTACGCCGTCGAACCGTCCTGCTGGTCGATGCCGACCAAGTCGTGCACCAGCCAGTCGGCCACCTGACCCAGGAAGTGGTGGTTCTGCGAACCGCCTCCGCTGAGGTTCTCCGACAGGGTCGTCTGTCCCCGGTTGACCTGGAAGGCGTAGCTCGGGGCCTGCGGGTTGATGATCATCCGATAGATGAGGTCATCGCGTCCGCCCGCATGCAAGGCCCGGAACACGGCCCCGCCTCCGACCGAGCCGTGACTGAGCCGGTAGTCGAAGGTCTCGACCGCCCCGACCAGGGACTCGAACACTTCCTCGCGGTACTCGTCCGGAACCAGACCGGAGTCGAGCGCCACCGCGTTTGACGCCTCGGTGTCGTTGGCATACCAGGCTCGACCGGTGTCAGCGTCGACATGGAGGTAATCCGCGTTGTACTCCGCCTTGAGGTCCGCGGCCAGAGCACGGTACTTCTGAGCGTCGGCGGTCTTGTCCAGCTTGTCGGCGACGAGCGACAGCACCCGGGCACCCTCGTAGTAGCCGATGTCGATGATCGCCTCGGCGGGAAGGGTGGCCTGCGCTGCCGACCAGTCACCCAGGCCGTTGATCTCGCCGCTGGGATTGGTCGCCTTGCTCCGGCCGACGTACTCCAGCCACTTGACCATGGCCTCGTAGTTCGGCGCCATCGCGGAGGTATCCCCGTACACCTGGTACAGCGCCCACGGGATACGGATCACCGCGCCACCCCAGTTGGGCTCGTCGAGGAACCATCGACCGCCGAAGATGCCGTCCGGGACGGCGTGATACTCGGGCGCGATGTTGGCGATCATCCCCTCGTACTTGCCGGCATAGCGTCCCCCATAGCCTTCGCTCACCGCGTTGGGACGTTGCGAGGTGCGCATGTTCGCCACCAGCTGGTGCTGATAGGCGCGCATGTCGTACATCGTCAACTCCGCGTCGATGTTGTGAAGGTTGTCGCCGGTGTACGGGCCCTTCTCCCGGTTCGGGCAGTCGGTGAGCACCGACTGCATGTTGCCCTGCAAGGCGCGTTTGGTGATCGCGTAGATGGAGTTCAGCATCGGGTCGCAGGTCTCGAACGTCGACGTCTCCGCATTGGAGGCGTGCGTCACCAACAGCGTGACCGTGTCGGTCGTCGGCTTGCTCGGCAGGCCGCGAACCACCACATAGCGCTGACCGTTGTAGGTGAACTGGGCATGCCAGGTCTCCTCTCCCCCGCCAGCGAACGTGTAGCGATAGATGCCTGACTGAGAGACGGTGTTGTAGTTCGTCGGCGGGTTTGGGGCTTCAGACCCGAGCAGGGTGACCGTGGTACCCGCCGGAGCCTCACCGGTGATCTTCAGCAAACCGACGAGGTTCCGGCCGAAGTCCAGCACGTACGCAGGACGGGGAACGCTGGTCAGTGCTGTTCCCTGGGGCGCCGCAGCCGTCAGCGCCGGAGTGAAGGAGATACCCGTCCCAGTGCCTCGGGCGGGGTCACCTTGGTTGTGGGCTGAGCGCAGGCCCGGAGTGACGGTGACGGTCCCAGGAGCGTTGTTGCCAGTGCCGTTGCGGGTCACGCCCGTGACAGTCACCGACTCCGACTCGGTTCCGGCACCCACAGCGACTTCCTGTCCCACGACGAAGTTCGCCGTGCCTTCGCAGGCAGCGCCCGGGAGGCACGCGGCTCCGACGTTCGCGACGCTGATGCTGGTGTCGCCGACAGCCGCTGCCGCGGTAAGCGCCGTCGGGTTCTTCGCCCCGATGCCGACCTCGGTCACCGTGTACCGCCGGCCGTCCAACTCGATCGCGTCTCCACTGAAGATTCCGGTGATCGAGGCGACCTTCACATTGGTATCGCCAGCGGCGGCGCTTGCGACCACCGTGGTGTTGGCGGCGTCCGGCTGCTGCTCGGTGATGGACACCGGGTGGGCCTCCTCGGCCACTGTCACCGGAGGCCTGGGGTCTGCCACCAGCGGAGTGGTGTCCCGGGGAATGGTGGTCTCATCCAAGTCCGCGATGCCGGCGTTGTGCCAGTCCGCGCCGGTGAGGCTGTCGGACGATTCGGTCCAACCTGTCTTCATGATCCGCGCGTCGTAGTCCTCGCCGGCCCACCAGGACGAGAAGACCGTCGGGCCAGACCTCGCCAACCACGACTCGTCGGTCGCTATCGTCTGCTCGCCCCCGTTGGTGAACTTCACCTCGAGTTGGGCGCGCACCTTCGGTGTGCCGAGCACCTCGTTGTTCCCCGGCTGGAACATGTAGCGTCCGACCGACGTCGTGTCGGCCTGCTGCAGCGCACCGCTGCCGACCTCCATGCCGAGCACATTGCTACCTCGGCTCACCAGGTCGGTGACGTCGTACGTGCGGTAGTTCACCTCATCCCAGTAGCCGGTCTGGCCGGGCTCGAGGACAGCCTTGCCGATGGGCTTGCCGTTCAAGGTCGCCGCGTACTGCCCCAGGCCGGTCGCATAGAGCGTCGCCGAGTCGACTCGAGGTCCGAGGTCGAACCCCTTCGCGAACACCGGAAGCGGGTTCGGCACGCCGTTGGTCTGGTACGTGTATTGCGGGTCTTCGATCCACTTCGCCGCCCAGTCTGACTGCTGGAGCAGCCCGACCGCGAAGGTAGAAGTGGCGCTCCACGGGGAGACGTTGCCGTTGGCGTCCCAGACCCGTGCCCGCCAGGAGACGGAGTCACGCGAGCCGAGCGTCCTGCCGAACTCGACGCTCTGCTGGCTGGACTCGACCTTGCCTGTCTGCCAGATCAACTTTCCGGCCTTGAGGTTTTGCGGGGAGGCTGCAGCCTCTACCTCGTAGGCGGTCTGCCGGTCCATCGCACACTCTCCCCGCGCGGTGGGGTCGAAGCACGGATTGCCTTTGATGTCCGGCGACGTCATTCGCCAGGCCAGGGTCGGTCTCGCGTCTCCGATTCCGAGCTGGTCGCCGACCTGGCTGTTGACGCTGAGCTCGACGACGGTCACCGCCTTCTTCTCGTTGTACGAGGGGTTGCTGGCGAACCCCGACGAGGTTGGCAGCGGCACCACCAGGGCGAGCGTGGCGAAGACCGCTACCGCCCGCCATGAGACCCGGGTTCGCATCACGCACCGTCCTCTATCGCGCCTGGGGCCACGACGAACCGAATCCTGTCGGTGGCCGTTCCCATTGCGTGTCGAATCATCGATCGCGCTCCTTCGTTGCGTGAATCGGACGCTGTTCGCATCCACTGGTCACCCGGCGACACCCGCCCAGGCGAAGGTGTGCGAGCCAGTGATGCCGGTGAAGTGGACGGCTCCGTCGCGCAGCTCGGCCGTCACTCCGGCTGTTGGCGCACCGTCCCGCCAGACGATCTCGTCGTCCATGGCGATCGTGCGCGTCTTCCCGAGCAGCGGAACGACCACGGTTCCCGAGGTCCCGTCCGGTGCCGACATCGTCAGCTTGAACGCACCCTTGCCGTCGCGGCGCCAGCGCGACACGAGCGGGCCCGACGGCGTCGGAACCTGGCCCTGCGCCCACCGCACCGTTCCAGCGGGTTGCGGCGCGATGATCCACTCCTCGAAACCGGCCGCCACGGGCCGGGCGCCGAGCAGGAAGGCGCTCAGGCTCCAAACCGGCCCACTCGCCCAACCATGAGAAAGGCTCGCGTTGGCATCGACGTCGGTGCCGTCTTGGTTGAGCTTCTCCCAAAGGGTGCCCGTGTAATAGGGCCCACTCTCGTCGGTCATCTGATCCCATAACAGATGGATCAGGTCGAGGGCACCGTCGGAGTCACCGGCGCGGAACCGCGCTTCGACCTCCATGCCGGTCACGAACGGGCTGATCACCGTCGAGTAGTTGGCGTCGGGCGAGTAGGGCTGCGGCCCGAACTCCCCCCACAGGTTGTTCCTGAGATAGCTCAGGATCTCGTCCTGCGCGGATTTCGGTGCCAGGCCGAAGTTGATCGCGTTGGAGTTCGCGTCCTGCGGCACCGCCGTTCCGGGATGGTTCGCGTTGTCGCGGTCGGCGAGCTTGTAGAGACCGCGATCCGGATCGAACAGCGTCGTGTTGATCCGCTCCTTGAGCCCCGCCGCCTGGTCCGCCCACGCTTGTGCGTCGGCCTGCCACGTCGGGGCCGCCGGATCTCCCGGATCGCCCGCGGCGAGCTCGCCGGCGAGATGCGCGGCCTCGGTCAGAGCCTTGTAGTAGAGCGCGTTCGTCGCCGTCACAGCGCCGAGCTTGCTGCCGTCGTAGAAGTCCCAGTCCCGTCCGTTGCCACCCGTGGTCACGAGCAACCCGGTCGCGGGATCGACCAGCGACTGGTTGTAGGCGAGCTCCTTCTTCATCACTTCGTACTGCTCCTTGATGAAGTCGAGGTCCGCGGTGTGCAGGTAGTACGAGCCCAGGCTGATGACGTGGTAGATCGAGTACGCGGTCGAGTAGAAACCGCCGGTCGGCGGCCACACCGTCCAGTTCTGGACGTGGCCGAAGAGCTGCCCGTTGGCGGCCTGAGTGCCGCCGAAGGCGTGCAGGGTGCCCTTGATGTAGTCGGATCCCTCGGGACCGATGCCTTGGCTCGTGAAGGCGTTGCGGCCCTGCACCAGGAGGTCACCGCTCCAGGGGCGCCGATCGCGCTTGGCACCGTCGAGGATCACGGGAATGGTCTGATTGGGCAGCGCACCGATCGGCACCATGTTGGTGTCGTTCGTGTAGACACCCTGGTACCAGATCCGGTTCAGCGTGTCGTCGCTCGACAGGAAGTGACCGGCGTAGTCCTGGCTCGAGTAGTTGGGATAGCGGACCTCGGTGCCGACTCCGATCAGCTCCACAGTGCCGGGAGTCGTAAGCGTGACGGCCTGGAAACGCTGCCCACCCTGGATCTGGTTGGCCGCGTTGCCGACCGTTCCGGGACCCGTCAGGCTGAAGTTGTCGGTGCGGCTCGGGGCGACACCCACGCCGTTGAAACCGTTGCGGTCGCCGGTCAGTGCACCGGTCACGCCGCGAACGGGAGCTCCGGCCTCGTGAGCGTCGGCGAGCGGCGCCGCGAGCGTCAGGCCGGTGCCCAGGCCGAGCACGCCGGCACCGGCGTCATGGTTCGCCGTCAGCGCGGGCGTGAACGAGATGCCCGTTCCCAGGTCCTGCACGGCCACCCCGGCCGCATGCGCCTGGGTGACGGGGCTGCTGAGCGTCAGGCCAGTGCCGCCGGCGCCTGAGGTGCCGACCGTCACGATCGTGCGGGTCTCGCGGGCAGCGCCGGTGTCGATGTGCAGTGTGTCGCCCGCGTTCATGCCGTTGACGCTCGCGACCTTGACGTTCGTTTCACCGGCTGCCGCCGACGCGGCGAGCGTGGTGTTGCGTCCCTGCGTGCCGACGCTCGTGATGGTCACGGACTCTGTCGGGCCGGCGGTGTCGATGCGGAGGGTCTCACCGACACCGATCCCGGTCGTCGACGCCACCTTGACGTTCGTGTCTCCCGCTGCGGCGGCGGCGAACAGCGACGTGCTGCGCGACTGCGTCCCGACGGCGGCGATCCTGGCCTCTTCGTCGTCGACCGTGAGCGTTCCGCCCGCGACGAAGTTCCCGACTCCGCCCACCTTGATGTTCGTGTCGCCGGCGGCCGCCGGGAACGACAGTGTGGTGTTCCCGTATGACCACATGAACTCGTAGGTCTCGCTGTAGCCGGCCCGCAGGTTGACCGATGTGGCGGAACCCGCGGGAGAGACGCCGCTGACGTCGAAGTGCGGCAGGCCGCCTACCTCGCGGCCGTAGTCGAGAACGATGGTTGGAGGAAGCTCGTCCGGCGCGAAAGTGAGCGTCGCGGGGCCCTTCGAAGGATCGACCAGCCCACGAGCGTTCGTGACGTCGCCGCTCGTCGACGCGATCCGGACCGGACTCACGACATCCGCTCCGTCACCGAGCACGTAGCTCCGCCAGGACGGATTCTCCGGGATCGGGGTCGTCGAGAGCCCGATCGAGTCCGGACCGTTCGCCCCGGTCGGGCCGGTACCGAGCCGAGACGCGGGCGCGGCATTCGACCAGGTCGGTACTGCCAAGGCAGTGAGCAGGGTCAGCAACAGAGCACCGATCAGTACGCGTCGCCTACGCAGCCCGGGTATCAGCCGCGCCAGTGTTGTGGAATCCATGAGCTACTCCCGCGATCAGGTGGTGATCCTCCGGCGATGATCGGGATTGATACGATTCAATCAATCTGATTCACCACGCTATGAGCGCTCATACGTCATGACCAGATCCAACCGCGCACTTGACCGAAACCGGACAACCACTCAGAGCAGTCGTAGCTGGGTCGCGCGCGGCTTGCGGCGCCCGACGGCGTCTCCGACCCGTTCCCACACGTCCGGCTCCATCGTGGCGAGGAACGGCGACGGCCGGGTCTGTCGGGTCGCCCCCTGCCGCAGGCGCTCGGCCGCCTGGCTCAAGTAGAGATGCTGCCGGGCCCGGGTCATGCCGACGAACAGCAGTCGTCGCTCCTCGCGGACGTGCTCGTCGTCCAACTCGCCCGGCGCGCCGGACCATCGCAGCGGCAGGAGACCGTCCTCGCAGCCGACGATGAACACCACCGGAAATTCCAGACCCTTGGCGGCATGCAGCGTCAGCAGCGAGATCCGATCGGCGCGCGGATCCCAGGTGTCGACCTCGATCCCGAGCGCCAGCTCGCTTCGGAACCCGGCCAGATCGTCGCCACAACGCTCGGCCAGCGGCGTCAGCAGCTCGACCGCGGCGTACGTCTCGGCCGCTGGCTCCGCTCGCTCGTCAGCCGGTACTCGGTCGAGCACGACGTCGGCGGCCCGCCGGAGTCGGTCGGGTACGGACGACGGTGAGGGCCCATCCGGCGCGACGAACGTCAGCTCGTCGAGCAGCCGGTCGACGCCGGGTCGATCCGCCAGCCGATCGTGCGACCGCTTCTGGAACGGGAGACCGGCCCGGGTCAGCGCCTCCATCACCGCTCCGGCCTGCCGGTCGGTGCGATAGAGGACGGCGAAGTCGGAGAGTCCCAGGCCCTCGGTGCCGTCGGTGTCGACCCGACCGCTGTCGAACGCGTGGAACGACGCACCGCCGAGCACCCGCTCGACCGTGTGGGCGACGAAGGAAGCCTCGGCCGCCTCGGTCGGCGCCTGATGCACCCCGACCCGGACACTGCCATGCTCGCCGACCGGGCGGAGTACCCGATCCGGCACCAGTGTCGTCGGAGCGACGACCTGCAGCGCCGCGGACAGGATGTTCGGACTGGACCGATAGTTGCTGGCCAGGTGCACCGTCCGCGCGGTCGGAAAGTCCGCTTGGAAACGCAGGAAGAACCCGACGTCGGCACCACGGAACCGATAGATGGCCTGGTCGGGATCGCCGATGGCGGTCAGATTGCCGTCCGGCGGCGCGAGGAGCCGAAGGAGCCGGTACTGCATCTCGTCGACGTCCTGGTACTCGTCGACGCAGATCCACCGGAACCGCGAACGGTACGAGACGACCAGATCCTGACCGGCCTCGAGCAGCTCGACCGGCAGGCCGATGAGGTCGTCGAAGTCGACGAGGTTGCGCTCGCGCAGGATCGCCCGGTAGCGATCGCCGGATGCCTCGGCGGCGAGAGAGCGCTGCTGCGATCGGTCCAGGATGCCGAAGTCGCGCCGCAACCCCACTCGCTCGGACTGCTCGCGCAGGATCTGCAGCCCGAGCGAGTGAAACGTCGACACCGTGATCGACGCGGCGTGCTCGGGCACCAATGTCTCGAGACGTTCGGCCATCTCGGCGGCGGCGCGACGGGTGAACGTGATCGCGAGGCAATGCTCGGGAGCGACGTCACAGGCGCTCACCAGATGGGCGATCCGATGGGTCAGGGTCCGGGTCTTCCCGGTCCCCGGACCCGCAACGACAAGCAACGGCCCACCCAGCACCGACGCCGCCACCCGCTGATCCCCATCGAGCCCATCCAGCAAGGAAATTTCCGCGGTCAGGGAACGCGGCCGAGATGGTCCGGCTCTTGGGTTCCGACGATCCGCCGACCCGCTACGGCTCTTTGAAGCAGACGGCGCGGATCGTCGCGACCCAAGTGACGGATCATCGAGGCGAGTCGATGGGGCCCCAGCCAGCGGATCATCGACCGTGGCTGGGGCGGACTCCTCGGCTTCGTAGCCTTCGAACAGCGCCGGCGCCACTGCCTGTTCGAGGCGGGAGAGCTCGCCGGGCTCGAACAGCCGGATCACGCCGTACTCGCCGTCGTAGCCGGCCTCCCGGATGACCTCGCCGCGGCGCAGCCGGTCGACCGCCTCGGCGAGCAACGGGGAGTGACCCTTGATGTCGTCGACCGGAACCTCGTGGAGGATGTCGAGCTCCGGCCCCAGTGCGGCTGTCAGGGCGTCGATCTGACCGGCGACCTTCTTCGACTTGGGTCCAACGCCGAGCAACTCGCTCATGACGAGCGGCAACTGCAGCAGGCTTCGCACCTCCGGGGCACCGTCGGGGCGGAAGCCGTCGGGCCGGTCGGCGAGCTCCTCGACCCGGCTCAGCACTCCCACGGTGAGCGGCTTGCCGCACTCGGGGCACCGCCCGCCGAGCGTCCGGGTCTCGACCGGCGTCATCCGTACGCCGCACTTGCGATGACCGTCGGTGTGATACTTCCCCTCCTCGGGAAAGAACTCGATGGTGCCGGCCAGGCCAGCACCGGTCTCGAGCGACCGGCGTACGGCGAAGTAGTCCAGCTCGGTGTCGAACACCGTCGCCTCGCGCCCGAGCATCGGCGGTGAGTGCGCGTCGGAGTTGCTCACCAGCCGGTAGCGGTCGAGTGACGACAGCCGCCAGTTCATGGCCGGATCGCTCGACAGCCCGGTCTCGACCGCGAACACGTGGTCGGCGAGGTCGGCGTAGCAGTCCTCGACGGCGTCGAAGCCCGACTTGGAGCCGAGCACCGCGAACCAGGGCGTCCACAGGTGGGCCGGAACCAGATAGGAGCCCTCGCCGGACTCCAGCGCGATCTCCAGCAGGTCTCGCGAGTCCAGACCGAGGATCGGGCGGCCGTCCGACCCGAGGTTGCCGACCCGTCCCAGCCGGCGGTTGAACCTCGCGGCCGCGTCGAGGTCCGGCAGGTAGATCAGGTGGTGGACCTTGCGGGTCCGGTCGGCGCGCTTGTAGATGGTCGAGATCTCGACCGATAGCAGGAAACGCACGTCGCGGCCGGCCAGGTTCGGCGGCAGCGTACGGCTGACGTCGCGATCGAGGTCGTCGCGGAGCCGATACAGCCCGGGCTCGGCAGGGACGAGGCACTCCCGGAGATGGTCGAACCAGGCCGGATGGGTGAAGTCGCCGGTGCCGACGAGGGTGACGCCCTTGCGCCGGGCCCACCAGGTCAGATGCTCGAGGTCGGCGTCCTTGCTGCAGGCCATCGAGTGCTTCGAGTGGATGTGCAGATCAGCCGTGAATCGCACCCACGCCATCCTGTCAGACCGATCCGGTGCCATCCGGCAGCGGCGCGGCGCTGGACGCAGCTCGACGATCAAAGGTTTTGCTCCGGTTCGCAATCCACCGGCCCGATCCATCCGTAGCTACCGCTGGCGGCCCTTCTCGGGTCGGCACGTGGCCGATGGCAGCCCAGCGCCCGCAACGCTCGCCAAGACCCGCAAAGGGGTTGTTCGATCGTGCCGACTCCACTGACCCGCACGCTCGTCGTCAACGGCCAGACCCGCACCGTGACAGTGGCTGATGACGGGGAGCAGTTGCTCTACATCCTGCGAAATCAGCTTGACCAACGTGGCCCGAAGTTCGGCTGCGGGGTGTCCCAATGCGGCTCCTGCTCCGTCCTGATCGACGGCCAGATCCGACGCTCGTGCCAGACGCCGCTGCGTACCGTCGCGGACGGCGCCAACGTGACCACCATGGACGGGCTTGGCACCGACGACTCGCCGCATCCGTTGCAGCGAGCGTTCATCGACGAGCAGGCCGCCCAGTGCGCGTTCTGCGTCAACGGCATCGTCATGGGCGCGGCCGGATGGCTGCAGCAGCGCAAGGACTCCGGCGTCACCTCGGTGCCCTCCCGCGACGAGGTGACCGCGTTTCTCTCCGGGGAGGAGCCCGGATCGGACGACAACTACATCTGCCGGTGTGGTGCCCACCTCCGGATGATCCGCGCCATCCGCAACGCCGCAGAGGAGATGCTGTCATGACCGTCAACGAGATCTCCCGGCGCGGATTCCTGACCGGCGCCGGCTCCCTGGCCGTGGCCTTCACGCTCGCTCCGGCCGTCTCCGAGCGGACCCTGCCGCACGCCGCCGGGGCCGCAAAGGAGGGGCTGCGGATCGACGAGACCGCGGCCGACGACACGCTGGCGTGGCTCGTCCTGAGGCCGGATCGGATCACCATCCACAGCGGCAAGGTCGAGCTCGGTACCGGCACCGAGACGGCCATGTCGCAGATCGTGGTCGAAGAGCTGCACAGCTTGATGCAGAAGATCGAGTACGTGCAGGGCGACACGAGGGTGACGCCCGATCAGGGAGTCACCGCCGGCAGCAAGACCATCCAGAACGGCGGCCCGCAGCTGCGTGAAGCCGCGGCCACCGCGTTCCAGGCACTGCTCGGGCTCGCCGCGGAGCGGCTGGGTGTCCCGCGCGACCGACTCGTCGCCGAGGACGGCGTCATCTCGGTCGCCGGTGGCCACCGCCGCGTCACCTATGAGTCGCTGCTCGCGCAGGCGGACCTCGTCCTGGTGGCCGACCCAGACGTCCCCCTGGCCTCGCCGGACGACTATCGGATCGTCGGCCTGTCACACCCGCGAGCCGAGCTTCCCGACAAGGTGATGGCGCGGTTCACGTACGTCCAGGACGTCAAGGTGCCGCGGATGCTGCACGGCAGGGTGATCCGCCCGGCGGGTCGCAACGCCCGGTTCTCGGCGATCGATCCGGCCTCGCTGACCAGGGCGCGGGCCATCCCGGGATTCGTCGAGGTCGTGCAGCGAGGAAACTTCGTCGGCGTCGTGGCGGAGACCGAATGGGCTGCCATCCAGGCGGCGAGTCCGTCCACCGGCGTCGTGATCAGCTGGGAGGCCGGCCAGCCCCTGGTCGCCCAGGAGACATTGCCGGAGGCCTTGCGCGATCCGGCCAACCAGTACCGGTCCGTCGAGGTGGTGGGGGTCGGCGACGTCGACGCGGCCCTGCCGGGAGCCGTCACGCAGGTCGAGGCGAGCTACTTCTCGCCGAACCAGATGCATGCGTCGGTGGGCCCGTCCTGCGGCGTCGCCGATGTCCGGAGCACGCCGGACCGCAAGACCGGTGTCCAGGCGACCATCTGGTCCGGGACCCAGGACGTCTACTCGTTGCGCGACTCCGTGTCCAGCCTGCTCGGCCTGCCGCTGGAGTCGGTGCACGTCATCTACGAGGAGGCGGCGGGCTGCTACGGCCACAACGGAGCCGACGACGTCGCCGGCGACGCGGCACTGCTGTCGCAGGCGGTCGACCGGCCGGTCCGCGTGCAGTGGTCGCGACAGAACGAGCACGGCTGGGAGCCGGTGGGTCCGGCCATGGCCCATGACCTGCGCGGCGGCGTCACCGACGGCGAGGTCGTCGCCTGGGAGCACGTCGTGTGTACTCCGACCCACAACAGCCGCCCCAACTCGAACCCCGGGACACTGCTCGCCGGGGCCTTGACCGGGTCGCTGCCGGCCGCGCTGCCGAACAACCCGGGCAACACGGCGACCCGCAACGGACCGGTCACCTACGCCTTCCCCAACAGCCGGACCATCGGCAAGCTCGTACGCAGCTTCGAGACCACCGGCCCGACATCGGGGGCTCCGGCCGCACCGTTGCGGTATCGGTTCCTGCGGTCCACCGCGCTGCGGTCGCTGGGCGGGTTCTCCAACTCCTTCGCCAACGAGTCGTTCCTCGACGAGCTGGCCGCCGCCGGCGGTGTCGACCCGCTCGAGCTGCGAGTGCGTTCACTCGACGACCCACGGGCGGTCGCCGTCGTCGAGGCGCTGCGCGACACCTGGGCCGCCCAACCGGCGGGCGGGGACGGCCTCGGCGCCGGCCTGGCCTTCCAGCAGTACGAAACGGAGTTCGCCTACGCGGCCACCTACGCCGAGGTTGAGGTCGACGCCGAGACCGGAGTCATCCGGGTACGACGTGTCGTCGTCGCCCACGACTGCGGGCTGATCATCAATCCCGACGGGCTTCGCCACCAGATCGAGGGCAATGTGATGCAGGGCGTCGGCCGGACCCTGAAGGAGGAGATCCATCACGACAGTCGGGGCGTCACGAGCGTGGTGTGGGAGCAGAACAGCTTCAACCCCACGCCGCAGTACTCGGTGCTGAAGTTCAGCGAGGTCCCTGACGTCGAGTGCATCCTCATCGACCGGCCGGACCAGCCCGCCTGGGGCGCCGGCGAACCGGCGATCGGGACGCTTCCGGGCGCGATCGGCAACGCCGTCTTCGCGGCCACCGGCAAGCGCGTTCGGACCCTGCCGATGACCCCCGATCGCGTCCTTGAGGCCCTCCGGGCCTAGCGAGATCGCGCCACGACTCCGACGAATCCCCCGGCGCTCGTCGGCCTTGGCTACCGTGGACGGGTGCAACGACGCACCGCGATCGTCACCACGGCGGCGGTGGGGGTTCTCGCCCTGGTAGCGATCCTGGTGGTCGCCACCAACGAGGCCGGCGAGTCCGAGCCCGAGACCGCGCCGCCGGCGCCGAGCGCGTCCGGGGACACCTCGCCGACCGCGTCCGGCCCGCCCCGCGAAGAACCAGCCCGCCTGCTGCCGAACATGCGCAGCCTGACCGCCCGTGACCTCCAGATCAGGGGCAACGGTGCCGATCGCCGGCTCCACTTCGCCGCCTGGCTCGCCAACCAGGGCCCCGGGCCGCTGCTCGTCGAACCACTGTCGCGCGGGTCGTGTCCCGTGGGGCAACGGGCGGCCGAACAGGTGGTGCACGTCGACACGGCCCGCGACGGCGTCTTCCAGCGCCGGCATGATCCGCCGCGGCATCGGACGCCGGCGGGCTGCATGGTCGACCATCCGACCCATGACCACTGGCACTTCGACGCCATGGCCCGCTACGCCCTGGTCACCCTCGACCAGTCGGAACAGCTGGCCGCGCGGGACAAGGTCAGCTTCTGCCTGCGCGACAACACCCGGGTTCCGGGATCGGCGCCGCTGCAGCGCAAGGAGTACTTCGGCGAATGCGAGCGCAACACCCCGCAGGGCATCTCGCCGGGCTGGGTCGACGTCTACGACGTCGATACGCCGGGCCAGAGCCTGCGGCTGCCGCCCGGCACGCCCGACGGCGTCTACTGCCTGATCCTCGAGGCCGATCCACACGGCCAGCTGTTCGAGACCGACGAGACCGACAACGGCAGCGCACACGCCGTACGCATCACCGGAACGAACGTCCGTCGGGCCGACACCGATGCGTGCGTCGGCGCCGCCGACTGAGCGAGGCGATGGCGGAGGCGCACTCTGCATGGCTTGTTGTCACATATCACGGTGTCGACGCCATGCGGAGTGCACGATTACCACGAGAACGTGGTATCCGAGGGACGCGCGTGACCGGCGGTGACCGTCAAGAGCCACATCGGCCACATCTTCGCCAAGCTCGGTCTGCGCGACCGGGCCGCCGCCATCGTCTTCGCCTTCGACTCTGGGCTCGTCACGACCGGCTGAGCCGACGCCGGCCGACCGTAAATTCGATTGACTTCGCCACCGGCACGTAGTGAGATCACGGCGCAGCTATCCGTACGACTGAAAGGAGGCGGCCATGTCCATCCGCACGCAGGTCTGCCCTCTGAAAGGTTCAATGGATTGGCTTTCGCACGTTCGTTCCAGTGTGGTCATTGCGGCGTAACCGTCTCGCTCGACGCACCCGGAACCTCTCATCGCAATCATTGCCCCCAGTGCCTGTGGTCTCGGCACCTCGACCGCAACGCGCCCGGTGATCGCAACGCCAAGTGTCCCGGCGGCATGGAGCCGATCGCGGTCACGGTTCGTGGCGAAGGACGCTGGGTCCTCGTCCACCGGTGCCTGGACTGCGGGCGCCTTCGCCTCAACAAGACCGCCGGTGACGACAACGCGCTCGAACTGATGCGGCTGGCCGCGCTGCCGCTGACGATGCCGCCGGTGCCGTACCAACGACTCATGGGCTGACGCGGGTAGCATTCAGCGCGTGATGAAAACCACCGCCTGCGAACTCCGCGGCGGTCGCGTTCCAGCGGCGATGTTCGGCACAGTGGACTCATGCCCACGAATGACGCAGCGCGCGTAAGGACATCACGGGGGCTTGGGCTGCCCGCGCGGACCCGAGCCTGCCTGTTCGATCTCGACGGCGTGCTCACCCGCACCGCCGACATCCATCGAGCGGCCTGGCGACAGGTGTTCGACGAGGTCCTGGCCGGCGCGGACGCAGAGCCGGCCCACCCGTTCAGCGACCAGGACTACCTGGCGTACGTCGACGGCAAGCCCCGCCGGGACGGGGTCCGTGACTTCCTCGCCTCGAGGGGCATCCGGCTTCCCGAGGGGGATCCGGACGAACCACCGTCGTCGCGCACCATTGCCGGGATCGCGAACACCAAGCAGGAGCGCCTGGTCAAGCTGCTCAGTGCCGAAGGCGTCCGCGTCTACGACGGGTCGGTCGACTACGTACGCGCCGCGCGGGCCGCCGGGCTCGCCACCGCGGTCGTGACGTCGTCGGCCAACAGTTCGGTCATCCTCGAGGCCGCCGGCATCAGCGATCTGTTCGACGCGCGGATCGACGGTGTGGTGGCTGCGCGGGAGGGTCTCGCCGGCAAGCCGGCGCCGGACACCTTTCGGGCCGGCGCGACCGCGTTGGGAGTGAAGCCCGCCGACGCCGCCGTGTTCGAGGACGCCATCGCCGGTGTGGCGGCCGGCCGGGCCGGAGGCTTCGGCTTCGTCGTCGGCATCGACCGCGTGGGCCAGGCGGAGGCCCTTCGCAGCCACGGAGCCGACATCGTGGTCGCCGATCTGGCTGAGCTCGTGGACGCCTGATGGCCGCGCATCCGAAGTACGTCGTCGAGCCCTGGTCGCTCCAGGTGACCGACCTCGACCTCGAGACGATCTCCCAGCTCGAGTCGATCTTCGCCCTGTCCAACGGCCATATCGGGCTGCGCGGCACCCTCGACGAGGGCGAGCCGCGGGCGGTGCCGGGCACCTACCTCAACGGGTTCTTCGAAGAGCGCCCGTTCGCCCATCCGGAGATCGGCTACGGATTCCCGGAGTCGGGTCAGACCGTCGTCAACGTCACCGACGGAAAGATCATCCGGGTGATCGTCGGCGACTCGCCGCTCGACCTCCGGTACGGCCGGATCCTGTCCCACGAGCAGCGCCTGGACTTCCGTACCGGTCTGCTGTCGCGCCGTACCGAGTGGGTCTCGCCGGCCGGTCAGACCGTCCGCGTCACGTCGCACCGGCTGGTGTCGTTCACCCGCCGCTCGGTCGCCGCGATCGCGTACGAAGTCGAACCGCTCGATGGCGCCCTCGACATCGCCGTGCAGTCCGACCTGCTGGCCGAGGAGTCGGTCGAGGTGGCCGGCGACGCCGATCCGCGGGCCGGCGTCGGCCTGCTCAGTCCGCTCGAGCCCCAGTTGGCCGGCAGCCACGGGACCGCGGGTGTCCTGGTGCACCAGACCGCCCGCTCGGGACTACGCGTCGCCGCCGGGGCCGACCACGTCTTCGAGGCGCCGGGCCCGGTCGACTCGTCCATGCACGTCAACGACGACCTGATCAGGCTGACGATCGCGGCGCGGCTGCCCCAGGGCACCAAGTTCCGCCTGGTCAAATTCCTCGCGTACGGCTGGTCCCATCGGCGCTCGGCGGCTGCCCTGCGAGACCAGGTCGAGGGGGCCCTCGCGACGGCCCGGCTGACCGGCTGGGACGAGCTCGCCGCCGAGCAGCGCCAGCAGCTGGACGACTTCTGGGATCGCGCGGACATCGAGGTCGACGGAGATCCCGAGCTCCAGCAGGCCGTGCGATTCGCGCTGTTCCACATCCAGCAGGCCGCGGTTCGGACCGAGGGTCGCCCGATCCCGGCCAAGGGGCTGACCGGCCCGGGCTACGACGGACACGCGTTCTGGGACGCCGAGGCCTTCGTGCTGCCGGTCCTGTCGTACACGACGCCGGCCGGGGCCCGAGAGGTGCTGACCTGGCGGCATTCGACCCTGCCGCTCGCCCACGAGCGCGCCGAATTGCTGGGGCAGCACGGAGCTGCCTTCCCGTGGCGCACGATCCGCGGCGAGGAGTGCTCCGGCTACTGGCCGGCCGGGACCGCCGCGTTCCACATCAATGCCGCGATCGCCGACGCGACCATCCGCTACGTCACCACGAGCCAGGACGAGGAGTTCGCCCGCAACGAGGGGATGGACCTGCTCGTCGAGACCGCCCGGCTGTGGAGCTCGCTCGGGCACTTCGACGCCGAAGGCGGCTTCCGCATCCACGGCGTGACCGGACCGGACGAGTACACCGCGGTCGTCGACGACAACGTCTACACCAACCTGATGGCGCAACGTAACCTGCGGGCCGCCGTCGAGTTCAGCAAGCGCTGGCCGGAGCGCGCCGCCGACCTCGCCGTCGAACAGTCCGAGTTCGAACGCTGGCAGCGCGCCGCGGATGCGGTCGTGATCCCGTACGACGAAGACCTCGGGGTTCACAGCCAGAGCCAGGGGTTCACCGAGCACGCCGAGTGGGACTTCGAGGGCACGCCGCCGACCGACTACCCGCTGCTGATGCACCACCCGTACTTCGAGATCTATCGCAAGCAGGTCGTCAAGCAGCCCGACCTGGTGCTCGCCATGCATCTTTGCGGCGACGCGTTCACGCCTGCGGAGAAGCAACGCAACTTCGTCTACTACGAGGCTCGCACCGTCCGGGACTCGTCGCTGTCCGCCGGGACCCAGGGCGTGATCGCCGCCGAGGTGGGCTACCTCGACCTCGGGTACGCCTACTGGCGCGAGGCCGCGCTCACCGACCTGTACGACCTGCACCACAACATCGCGCACGGTCTCCATATCGCCTCGCTGGCCGGCGCCTGGACCACCGCCGTCGCCGGGTTCGGCGGCATGCGCGACTACGACGGCCAGCTCTCGTTCGCACCGCGGCTGCCAAGGGCGCTGACCCGGCTCGCCTTCCGGCTCAGCTTCCAGGGCCGCTGCGTGCGAGTCGAGGTCCGGCCGGACCAGACGACGTACCGGCTCCTGGCCGGCGACCCGCTCGACGTGACGCATCACGGTGAAGCGGTCCGGCTGGAGAGCGGGTCGGAGGTGGTACGCCCGGTCCCGCCGGCACCGCGGCTCGGACCCGTCCGGCAGCCCTCCGGCCGCGAGCCCAGGACCTGACCCGATCGCCGCGACGGGTCAGTTCTGCGTCGGATCCTCCGGGCAGGTCGCGAGCAGCCGGAGGTTGCCCGGCTGGCGGCGGAGGACCTGCGACCACAGATCGACCGGCGACTCGGTCGTCAGGTCATCGTCCACGCCGTCGACGACGAGCCAGGACCCCTCGGCGATCTCGTCCTCGAGCTGGCCCGGCGACCACCCGGCGTAGCCGGCGAAGATCCGCAGTCCGGTCAGCGCCCCGGTCAGCACCTCGACCGGTGTGTCGAGGTCGACCAGCCCGACCCGGCCGTACATCGCGCGCCAACCCAGCGGTGCGTCGTCGGCCGAAGAGGTCAGCACCCCGATCGCCAGGGCCGAGTCGGTCGCGACCGGGCCGCCGCCGAACAGCGAGCTCGGGGCGCTGACGTCGCCGGTCCAGTCCGGCAGGACCTCGCGGACCTCGACCTCGAGCGGCCGGTTCAAGATCACGCCGAGCGTCCCGGTGTGGTCGTGGTCCAAGATCAAGACGACGGTGCGCGCGAAGTTGGGGTCGCGCAATGTCGGCGACGCCACGAGAAGCCGGCCGGAATAGGACGGAGTGTCCGATCCGTCGCCGAGCGGCTCTCCAGGTCGCTCGTCGGGCAACTCGCTCATGGGGTCGCCGTGCTGCTCTTGCTGCGGGTCACGCGGTCGCTCGCCGGCCATGCCCCAATGGTGGCATCCCGGCCCGACCGAGCTGTACCCGTCTATCTGACATCCTTGATGTGACATGAACGCCGTGCCACGATCCGTCGTCACCGCCGACGACGCCGCCAGAGACCTGACGATCGACGAGCTGGCCGCCCGGGTCGGCATGACGGTGCGCAACGTCCGGGCGTACGCCAGCCGCGGACTGCTCCCACCACCCCGGCTGGTCGGCCGTACCGGCTACTACGGCCGCGACCACGTCCACCGCCTGCTGCTGGTCCGCGAACTGCTGGATCGCGGCTACACACTCGCGGCGGTCGAGCAGGCGATGCGCCAGCGCGGTCCCGGACTCGCCGGGCACGCCCTCGATCTGCTCCGGATGCTGGACAGCCCGATCGTCGACGAGGAACCGCCCGAGGAGATCTCAAGGCAGACGCTCACTGCCCTTGCGGGGATCGACCGGGAGGACGTCCTGGTCGACCGGATCGTGGAGCTGGGACTGGCCGAGCGGATCGACGACGACCGGTTGCGGCTCCTCCAGCCGAGCGTGGTCCGGGCCGGCGCCCAGGCGATCGCCCTCGGCCTCGATCCCGACAGCGTGATCGACCTGCTCCCGGTGCTGTCGGAGCACCTGTCAGCGATCGCCCAGGCCTTCGTGTCCCGGGTACGCGACCAGATCTGGCATCCGTTCGCCGAGGCCGGGCTGCCACAGGACGAGTGGGCCCGGGTTCTGCTGGCCATCGAGACCCTCGTCCCGGTGGCCGGCCAGGCAGTCGTCACGGTGTTCCAGCGCGAGCTGGGGACGGCGATCCGCGAGGCCCTCGGCGAGGAGCTCGGCCGGCTCACCGAGTCGAGCGACTAGGGCGTGTCTCCCTAGCGCCGCGGCTCACGAGTCGGCGTGCTGCTGTGCCGCGTCGCGGACGGCGGTCGCCACCGCGTGATGGACGTCGGCGTTGAAGACCGACGGGATGATGTAGTGCGGATTGAGCTCGTCCTCGGTCACGACCGACGCGATGGCCTCGGCCGCGGCGACCATCAGGCTGTGGTCGATCGAGCGGCTGTGAGCGTCCAGCAGGCCGCGGAAGACACCGGGGAACGCGAGCACGTTGTTGATCTGGTTGGGCGTGTCCGACCGTCCGGTCGCCACCACGGCCGCGTGCTGGCTGGCGACCACGGGATCGACCTCCGGGACCGGGTTGGCCAGCGCGAAGACGATGGCGTCGTCGGTCATGGTCGCGATGTCGTCGCCGGTCAGCAGGTTGGGCGCCGAGACGCCGACGAAGGCATCCGCGCCGTGGATCGCGTCGCACAGGGTCCCGGTCATGCCCTCGGCGTTGGTGTGCTCGGCGATCCACTGCAGCGACTCGTCCAGGCCGTCCCGGCCCTTGTAGATGATGCCGTCGATGTCGACGACCGTGACCCGCCGTAGGCCGGCCTCGAGCAGCAGCCGAAGGATGGCCGTACCGGCGGCGCCCGCTCCCGACATGACCAGGCGGACGTCGTCGAGCCGCTTGCCCACGACCCGCAGCGCATTGGTCAATGCGGCGAGTACGACGATCGCTGTGCCGTGCTGGTCGTCGTGGAAGACCGGGATGTCCAGCCGCTCGCGCAGCCGGGCCTCGATCTCGAAGCAGCGCGGCGCCGAGATGTCCTCCAGGTTGATGCCGGCGAAGCCCGGGGAGATGGCGGCCACGATCGAGACGATCTCGTCGACGTCCTGGGTGTCGAGGCACAGCGGCCAGGCGTCGATGTCGCCGAACCGCTTGAACAGCGCCGACTTGCCCTCCATCACCGGCAGTGCGGCGGCGGCGCCCAGGTTGCCGAGGCCCAGGATGGCCGATCCGTCCGTCACGACCGCCACGGCGTTGCGCTTGATCGTCAGCCGGCGAGCGTCCTCGGGGTTCGCCGCGATCGCCTCGCTCACCCGGGCCACCCCGGGCGTGTAGACCATCGAGAGATCGTCGCGATTGCGGATCGGGTGCTTGCTCTGCATCTCGATGGTGCCGCCGAGATGCATCAGGAACGTCCGGTCCGAGACCTTGTGGACCGTGACGCCCGGAAGCGCGCGCAGGGAGTCGACGATGTGCGTGACGTGGCTGGTGTCGCTGGCCGCGCAGGTCACGTCGATACTCAGCCGGTCTGGCGCCGACGACGTGACGTCGAGTGCCGTGACGACTCCGCCGGCCTTCTCGACAGCACTGGTCAGCAGGCTGACTGCCGCGCCTCCGGCGGGAACTTCGAGACGAACCGTGATGGAGTGGGAGACACTCGGCGCAGTCGACACGCCGCCATCCTCGCAGACGCCGAGAGTCCCTTGGTCAGGCCGCGAGAGCTCGCAGCACGCGGGCGACCCAGCCGGCCGGGACCTGATCGGGGACCTCGCCGACGTCGAACCCGCGACGGGCGTCCGACCGGATCTCCCGCCCGAGCCGTACTGCCGCCGGATCGGTCAGGTCGCCGAGTCCGGCCGCTGACGCGAGATAGGCCAGCTCCTTGGTCTGCGCCGTACGCAGCACCGGCTCCTCCTCGTGGGCGTCCAGGACCGCCCGTACGCCGGGCAGATCGGTGGTCGCGGCCCGCCACGCGTCGATCACAGCGGACCGGAGGTCCATGGGCTGGTCGGCCACAATCCGGTCGACATGACCGGCGAGCCGGGTGTGCCAGCGCATCTGGAGTGCGAGCAGCAGGTCGGTGGGGGTGTCGAACGCGGACCGAGCCGCGTCGACCTCGTGCCACGGCAGCCGGCCGTCCCGGCGGCGGTCGATCACCGCGATCGCCGAGCGCAGCGCCGCATCGCGACGGTGGTAGGCATCCCAGGTCATGGGACTGCTCCTCTCGTCATACCGTCGGTACGTACTGTCAGTATGTCGAGAGTCAGTGACCGGAGCAAACCGAGAGTATGTGACCTACCTTAAGTTCGGCTCCGACCCGCTCGGCTCACTATGCTGAGCGGATGGCGACCACGGCGAAGGTGCTGCGTGCGGCGACCCGCGCCAGCTCCCGCCGGGCGCAGTACTCCGCCTCGACACGCAAGGCGCTGGTGCGCAGCGCGACGAAGCTCTTCGCCGAGCAGGGGTACGCCGGGACCAGCCTCGACGAGGTGGTCGCCCGGGCCCGGGTCACCAAGGGGGCGCTCTACCACCACTACCAGGGCAAACAGGCCCTGTTCGAGGCGGTCTTCGACCAGCTGGAGGTCAAGGCGCAGACCACGATCGCCAAGCGGGTCGACAAGGTCCACGATCCCTGGGAACGCGCCCTAGAGGGACTGCGCGGCTACCTCGGCGTGTGTCAGGACCCGACCTACCGGCGAATCGTCATCCAGGAGGGCCCGGTCCGACTCGGCATCGACCGCTGGCGCGAGGCTGAGGAGCGCCTGACCTTCAGCCTGATGTCCGACATCGTGCGCGGTCTGCTCGCGGACTTCGACGCGCCGGACCGGGTTGTCGAGACCTTCGCCCAGATCTTCTTCGGGGCACTCGGGAGTGCCGGCCTCTGGGTCGCCGACTCCGACGACCCGGAGCAGACCAGCCGCGACGTGGAGGTCGTCATCAGCGCGGTCCTCGGCGGCCTGCGTACGCTCGCCGACTCCGGTGTCGACATCTTCGACCCCGATCGCGCCGGACGTCCGGGCGCGGCTCCCTAGCGCCCGTAGCTGACCTTGCCGCCCTTCATCGGCACCAGCTCGATCCAGGTGTGACCGGCCGGGACGGTCACCGGCTTGCCGTTCTTGGTCGTCAGCTCCAGCGTGCCGTCGGCTCCGTTCTTGCTCCATTCGCACGGCAACGCCTTGCCGTCGTGGAACAGGACGGCTGATCCGCCGCCGAAGAACTTGCTCTCGGGCACCGGATTGCCGGCCGGGTCGCGATAGCCGGCGTCACCCACCTTGACCTCCAGGGTCAGGACGTTGTCGGGCACGAAGTCGTCGCCCGGCTCGGCCAGGCTGTCCTCGCGAACCCAGCCGGTGCCCTTCTCGAGTCTCCACGTCGTCGTGTGGTTGCCGGAGAACTCGACGTCGATCCGGTCGGCCTTCTTCGCGCCGGCGAACTGCGCGTCGCCACCGAACGGCAGGTAGGGACCCGGCGGCTCGGTGTCGTCGAGAGCCCCCGCGAGCCCCTCCAGGTTCACCATCAGGTCGTACGGCGCGACGCGACCCGATTCGCGACTGAAGCCGGGGGCGCCCTCGAGGAAGGTCTGGATGCCCGCTGCGTTGAGGTCCTTGCGGGCGTGCGGTGCGCCGCCGGAGGCCACCAGAACGCCGTGCGCTGGGCTGACGATGCCGACGTCGGTCGATCGCATCGAACGCACCGGTCCGACCTGATCGGGAGTCTGCGTCCAGAAGAACGCCGCCAGCCGGGTGGAGCCACCCTCGACGAGCTCCTCGACCACCAGGTCGGACTCACCCAGGCCGACCTGAGGTTCGGCCGACGAGGTGTTGTCGATCTTGACGACGATCACGGGGTGCTTCGGAAGACCGTCAGGAGCCTCGAGACCCGTCAGCGGCGACACCTGGGTCAGCGTTCCGCCGTCTCGGCTGTTCTCATCGCTCGAGGTGGACTCGTCATCGTCGCCACCGCCGCACGCCGCCAGTACGAGGCAGGCGGCCGCAACCGCGACGCCAAGACGACGAAGTCCAGTCGAAGAGTCGGATTTGAGCATGGGGGACAGTGTGCCTCAGGGTCGTGGATGGAGTCCGCCGGGGGCGGTGTCGGTCTAGCCGGCCGGCGATATGCGAAGGATGCGGTCGGCACCGTCACCGTTTGCGGTCGTGACGTACAGGTCGCCGTCCGGGCCGAGGACGACGCTGCGCAGCCGGCCGTAGTCGCCGTTGAGCGCCGCCGGCTGCCACATCCGTACGAAGCTGCCGTCGGGGTCGAATCGCATGATCAACAGCGACTGGTGGGCCAGGGTCGCAACAGCGAGACTGCCTTGCCAGTCGCCCCATTGCTCCCCGTCGAGCCAGGTGGCACCGGAGGTCGCGAGCGTGGGGTTTCCGGAGCGCCAGCGAGCGCCGATCTGCTCGCCGGGGAGCGTGAAGTCCGTCATCGGCCGGGTCTCGTCGTAGCCGGGGACGGGGTTCCAGCCGTAGTTGCCGCCTGGCTCGAGCAGGTTGACCTCGTCGTTGCGGTACGTGCCGTGCTCGACCGACCACATCTGGCCGTCAGGCCGCAGAGCCAGACCCTGGCCAGCCCTCGCCGGTGCGGGGCCGCACCCGCAGCACCTTGCCGCCGCCGGACGTCAGGTCTTGCGGGTTCGTGCCGACCGTGGCGTCGCCGGTGCCGACGTACAGAGCGCCACGGACGCCGTAGCGGAGCCGGCAGCCGCCGTGGCGGCCGGTCTGGGTCGGCAGACCCTCGACGATCGGCGTGATCCGACGGGCCCGGGTCGCCTGCTCGTTGAGCTCCCACAGCACCACTCGGATGTCGTGGCCGTCGGGCTCGACGGCGCCATGACAGGTGAAGAAATGTCGCGTCGTGGCGAAGTCGCGGGCCGCGAGGATCGACATCATGCCGGTCTCGCCGGAGTGCCAGACGCCGCGCGGCGTATCGGCGACCACCTCGCGTCGCCCGCCCGGCCCGCGCCACCAGATCCGCTCGCGATCCCGCTCGGTGTAGAGCATCCCTCCCTCCGGGAGGAAGGTGAGATCCCACGGATGTCGAGGTCGCTGACGACGGTGCTGACCTGCAGCGCCGGAGGCTGCAGGGCCGCCGGGGCCGCCTCGCGCGCCGAGGCCTGATCGCCGACCGGGACATCTCGCGGTGACGCCTCCGCGAACGGCGCGGCGCCGGCGGTGGCGACAACTACGGCGGCAGCGATGAACCCGCGCACAAAGGCCATGTTAAGACATTGAGAGGAAAACGCCCTGCGGAGCGACGGCGGGGAGACCCTCGCTCCGCAGGACGAGATCTTCGGTGGCGTGGGGATCAGCGACGGCGCAGGGTGCCCGCCCACCAGCTGCTCGTCCAGATCGGGTCGCGCTGAACCGAGCGACCCGGTCGCGGCGAGTGCAGGATGATGCGGTCACCGTGCTTGCGCTTGAGGAAGATCGCCACGTGGTAGACGCTCCCACCACTGTGGAAGAAGACAAGGTCACCTCGCCTGAGGTGGCTCTTGCTGATGTGACGGACCCGCGCGTACTGACCGCCGGACGTACGCGGCATGCGGATGCCCGCCTTGCGGAAGGCGTAGTAGGTCAATCCGGAGCAGTCGAAGGAGCCGGGACCTTCGGAGCCGTAGTTGTACGGATCACCGATCTGACGCCGGGCGATTCGAACCGCGTGGTGGATCTTCTTCTCCCGCTTCGAGACCCGCTCGGCGGCGTTGGCTCCAGAGGAGTCCGCCTGGATCATCAGTCCGGAAGTGGAGATCGCGGTAGTGGATAAAGCAGCAGCCAACGGCAGGGCAAGCAGACGCCCCGCCCGAGAGCGGTTAGGCATGGCAGGTTCCCTCCCCCCGCCTACGGAGTGAGCTGTCGGGTTAGGGCTGGAAGGGGCCCCGCCACTTCGTGCTTCGTGGCTACACCCCGAGCACGGTGTAAACCGTGCGGTTGCGGCGCCGGAAGTCCGGCACTGCGGGTGGGTCCCCCGCTCCCGCCTCAAATGTCGAGTCGACAACAGGACCACCAGTCGACGGAGGCGGGACTAGGCGTAGCCGCCGACTGGCTATTCAATTAGCTGCAGGACGGTAGGCAGAACGTCAGCGTCGAATGCAAGCCTGCTTACGCTCAGACGTGATTGTCGCCACTCTCCGGCGTCCGGTTTGCCCACCGCGTACTGTCGAGACGTGACTCAATCCTCACCCCCCGTTACGAAAACCGCCCGCGAAATCAAGGCCGAGGGATACGTCGCCAGAAGCGTCAAAGAGGAAGTCCGTAACAATTTGCTGACCGCGCTGCGAGCCGGAGATGACGCCTTTCCCGGCATCGTCGGATTCGACGACACGGTGCTGCCGGAGCTGCAACGCGCCCTGCTGGCCGGACACGATCTCGTCCTGCTCGGCGAGCGAGGACAGGGCAAGACGCGCCTGATGCGTACGCTCGCGAACCTGCTCGACGAGTGGCAGCCGGTCGTCGAGGGTTGCGAGATCCATGACGACCCGTTGAACCCCATTTGCGTACGTTGTCGCGCGCTGGTCGCCGAGCTCGGCGACGATCTCCCGATCACCTGGCGGCACCGCGACGACCGCTACGGCGAGAAGCTCGCCACGCCGGACACCAGCGTCGGCGACCTGGTCGGCGACATCGACCCCACCAAGGTGGCCGAGGGCCGGACGCTCGGCGACCCGGAGACCGTCCACTACGGCCTGCTCCCCCGGGCCAACCGCGGCGTCTTCGGCATCAACGAGCTGCCCGATCTCGCCGAGCGCATTCAAGTCGCACTCTTCAACGTCTTGGAGGAGCGCGACATCCAGGTGCGCGGCTATGCCCTGCGGCTGCCGTTGGATCTGCTGCTCGTCGTGTCCGCCAACCCCGAGGACTACACCAACCGGGGCCGGATCATCACGCCCCTCAAGGACCGGTTCGGCGCCGAGATCCGGACCCACTACCCGCTCGACATCGACGACGAGGTGGACCTGATCCGGCAGGAGGCCGCGACGGTCGCGACCGTGCCGGTCCACGTCGTCGAGGTCGTCGCCCGGTTCGCCGCCGGACTGCGCGAGTCGGCCGCCGTCGACCAGCGCTCCGGCATCTCGGCCCGGTTCGCGATCGCCGCGACCGAAGCGGTGTCGGCATCGGCGCTGCGACGGAGCGCGCTCGCCGACGAGGACGAGGCGGTGGCCCGGGTGGGCGACCTGCCCGACGTCGTCCCGACGCTGCTCGGCAAGGTCGAGTTCGAGATGGGCGAGGAGGGCCGCGAGGACGAGGTCTTGGCCCACGTGCTCCGGCTGGCGACCGCGGAGACCTTCCGGCACCGACTCGCCGGCGTCGATCTGGCGCCGTTCACCGAGCACTTCGTCGAGGGCGACACGGTCGAGACCGGACCCCTCGTCCCCGGGTCGGAACTGCTGGACCAGATGGGTTCGGTGCCCGGCCTCGCGACCGTCCTGGACCGGCTCGGCGTCGACGAGGACACCGTCTCGCCCGGACAGGCCGCGGCCGCCGTCGAGTTCGTACTCGAAGGGCTGCACCTGACGAGACGGCTGGCCAAGGACGAGGTCGACGGCCGGACCGTCTACGGAGGCTGACGATGGGCCGTCCACACCGGCGACGTAGCTGGCGCTATGGCAGCTGGCGGGGTGGCCGCGATCCGCTCGAGCCGCCGTTCGACGTACGTGCGGCACTCGACGAGGTCGGAAGGGACATCCTCGGAGGATCCGGGATTCGCGGCGCGATGGACCGGTTGCTGCGGCGCGGTTTGGGTCGAGGGCGCGGCCTCGACGACCTGCGTCGCGACCTGGCCCGACGGCGTCACGAGCTCCAGCGGCGCGGCAACCTGGCCGGCACGATCGACCGGGTACGCGCGGCCCTGGACCAGGTGCTCGCCGAGGAGCGGGCGACCCTGGCCGCCGAGGACACTGACGACGCCCGGCTCGCCGACATGCAGCTCGACGACGTACCCGACGACACCGCAAGTGCGGTGCGGGAGCTGTCGTCGTACGACTGGCACTCTCCGCAGGCGCGCGAGGGCTTCGAGGCGATCCAGCAGATGCTGCGCCGCGAGGTGCTCGACGCGCAGTTCGCCGGGATGCGCGAGGCGCTGTCCGGTCAGGACCCCGAGGCGATGCAGCGGGTGCGCGACATGCTGGCCGACCTCAACGCATTGCTCGCGGCGCATGCCCGCGGGGAGGACACGACCGAGCAGTTCCAGGAGTTCATGGAACGGCACGGCGAGTTCTTCCCGGAGAATCCGAAGGACACCGACGACCTGATCGACCTGCTGGCTCGTCGCCAGGCCGCGGCGGAACGGATGATGCAGTCGCTCACGCCGGAGCAGCGTGACGAGCTGGCCCGCCTGATGAGCGAGGCGCTGGGCGACGTCGACCTGGAGAGCCAGCTCTCGCAGTTGCGCGACAACCTGTCGGCGCTGCGGCCCGGCATGATGCGCGGGCGCGACGGCACCGACATCTCCGGCGGGCAGCCGCTGGGCTACGGCGATGCCGTCGGCGCGGTCGCCGACCTGGCCGACGTCGAGGCGCTGGAGGCACAGCTGGCCCAGGAGCATCCGGGAGCGACCCTCGACGACGTCGATGTAGAAGCGCTCGAACGACAGCTGGCTCCGTCGGCCGTCCAGGATCTCCGGGCGCTGCGCGATCTCGAGCGGGAGCTCGAACGACAGGGTTACCTTCAGAGCGGGCCCGAGGGACTCGAGCTGACCCCGAAGGCACTGCGCCGGCTCGGCGACACCGCATTGCGCCGGATCTTCGATCAGCTCGAGGCCGCCGGAACGGGCGATCATGAGGACCGGCGCAGTGGGGCGGCCGACGAGCGGACCGGTGCCGTGCTGCCGTGGGGGTTCGGCGACGAGCGGCCCATCGACGCCGTGCGTACCGTCCACAACGCCGTGCTGCGCGGCGCCGAGTCGGGTGACGACGTCGTACGCCTGGCGGTCGAGGACTTCGCCGTGGCGGAGACGGAGCGGCGTACGACGGCGGCGGTGGCGTTGCTCGTCGACCTGTCGTTCTCGATGGTGCAGGAGAACCGCTGGGGTCCGATGAAGCAGACCGCGATCGCGCTGTCGCACCTGGTCGCGACCCGGTTCCGGCGCGATGCCTTGCAGATCATCGGCTTCGACCGGCTGGCCCGGCGGATGTCGCCGTTGCAGCTGGCCCAGGCCGAGCCCGAGTGGGTCCAGGGCACCAACCTGCATCACGCCCTGCTGCTCGCCGGCCGGCATCTGCGCCGGCATCCCGAGGCCGAGCCGGTCGTGCTGATCGTGACCGACGGTGAGCCGACGGCGCATCTGGAGTCCGACGGCGTCCCGTTCTTCCACTGGCCGACGACGGCCGCCACCCTGCGGTCGACCGTCTCGGAGGTGGACGCGATGACCCGGATCGGCGCGACTCTGAACTTCTTCCTCCTCGGCGACGATCCGGGTCTGGCCCGATTCGTCGACGCGGTGGCCCGGCGCAACGGCGGTCGGGTCTTCACGCCCGAGCTGGGTCGCCTCGGTGAGTATGTCGTCGCCGACTACCTCCAGGCCCGCCGCGGCCGCCGCCGTACCGCCTGAGGCTCGCCCGGGTCGCTCGGTCGCCGCCTGTCGGATACCACGTTCTCGTGGTGTGTACGCA